>Ga0307415_100000005_pt1 | contig 109697 bp, 94 predicted proteins | sample DK1Cmetagenome_FD_204524 | JGI IMG/M metagenome (GOLD analysis project Ga0307415, IMG submission 204524) | Maize rhizosphere microbial communities from greenhouse at UC Davis, California, United States - DK15-C-2 | ecosystem: Host-associated > Plants > Roots > Rhizosphere > Soil | place: USA... | reverse complement strand
GGCATCCGGCTGCGGGCGCGGGCCACCTGGCTGCCGACGGCCATCCTCGGCGCGGCGGTGCTCGCGCTGCTCGGCCTCGCCGCGCTCAACCCCGACCGGTACATCGCCGACCGGAACGTGGACCGCTTCGCCCGGACCGGCTGGATCGACCTGTACTACCTGGAGAATCTCTCGGCCGACGCGGTGCCGGCCCTGAACCGGTTGCCCGAGGGCTACCGCGTGTGCGTGCTGCACGAGTACGACGAAGAGCTGGACGACGCGGCGGCCCGCGAGGAGTGGCGGCACTGGAACCTCGGCCGCGCCCAGGCCCGGTGGGCGCTGGCCGACTACGTCTACCCGTACGAGAACCGCCTCGGCCCCAACGGATGCACGACGCTCGACTGGGACACCAACCCCTGAGTCAGAGGAAGTCGGCCGGGTCCAGCCGGACGGGGAACGGCTCGTCGGTCTGCCAGGTCGCGCCCGGCCGCACCACGGCCACCTCGTCGTAGCCTTCGTCGCCGTCGTGGCGCAGGACGGTCAACGTCCGCCGCTTCTGGTCGACGATCCAATAGTGCGGGACGCCCGCCTTGCCGTAGTGGTAGCGCTTCAGGACTTGATCGTCTCCACCGCTGTCGGGGGACATCACCTCGACCGCCAGCGCCACGTCGGTCGGAACAAACACGTCGTGTCCGATCGCGCTGACGTGGACCACGATGATGTCCGGGATCCGGTAGGTGCGGCGGTCGGCGGTCAGGGCGATACCGGCGTTCTCCCCGACCACAAGCGTCGCCGGCGTCTGTGCCGCCAGGAGGTGGTGAAGGCGGGACGTCACATAGAAATGCGGCGTAGCCGGTGGTGGGGGCACCAGGAGGCTCCCGTCAACGATCTCGTAGCGGAAGCCGTCGTCCGGCAGGTCGTCGATGGTCCACGGCCTGCCGTTGTCGGGGCGCACGAGGGAATCGGTCATGGTCACACCGCCATTCTCGTCGGCCGGCCGAGGGGACTCGGGGTTATCCACAGGCAGTTTATCGCCGTGGGGTGACCGCCATGAGGACCTCGGGTCCGCGCCGGTCGAGGATCGCGCCGGCGACCAGGGTGCCGAGCCAGGCGACGGTGCCGCCGTACGCGATGCCGATCACCAGGATCAGCCACGGGTACGCGGAACCGAGGAAGGCCGACGCCACCAGCATGGGAGCGCAGATCGCCATCGCGGCCAGGATGGCGACGAAGGCCAGCAGTCCCTTCGCGCTGGCCCCGCCGCTGTTCATGGCGAACGGGTTGGTCGTCTCCGGCAGGGCGTACGGCGCCAGCACGGACAGGATGGCCGCGGAGGCCACCGCACCGCCGAAGAAGGTCGCGAGCATGCCGAGGCCGGTCGGCAACTGCTCCCACCGGCCCGACCACGCGACCATGCCGACGACGACCGCGATCTGGATCGGCCCCGCCACCAGCGTCAGCGCCACGGCCCGGGCCCGTACCTCCAGCCGGCCGGGCACCGAGGCGAGCAGGTGGGCGGCGTATGCGTTGCCGTCGAACGCGAACTGGTTGGCCAGGAGCAGCCCGCCCATGGTGCCGGCGATGGAGACGGCGAAGCCGAATCCCGTCGTCCCCAGCCCCTGCCCGTTGAGTTCCCCACCGGCGTAGGCGAAGTTGAGCGCGAACGGCACCACCACCGACGCCATGAGGATGGAGATCAGGCTGGCCCGCCGGCGGACGTCGCGCCACCAGTAGCGCGACTCGCGGGCCACGATGGCCCCGAACCGGGTCGGCGACAGGAGCGGCCGCAGCACGGTGGAGTACAGGCTCGCCACCGGACCGGCCGCGTGTCCGGCCACCGCCCGGGCCGGCGGGGTGGACGAGGTGCCGAGCATCGCCGACTCGATGGTGCGCGACCACCACCGGGCCAGTAACGCGATGGTCGCGGCGGTCAGCGCCACGCGGGCGGCCGCGGCCAGCCAGCGCCCCTCGCCGATGTCGAACGGCACGACGTACGGGGCCGCGAACGGTGTCCAGGCCAGGATCCGGGCCACCGACAGCGCCTGGTCCAGGCTGCCGTAGTCGGCCGCGGACATGACCACCCACTGCAGTGGCGCGATGGAGGAGGCCAGGAGGGCCAGGACGATGGCCGCCAGGTCGCGCACCTTGCGCGAACGCAGAAGGGCGGCGAAGGCGCTCGTGAGCGCGCGGCTGGCCACCACGCCCAGGGCGAGTCCGGCCACCACCCCGACCAGGGCCACGACCGCCTCGATCGGCCCGAACCGGATGCCCGCGGCGATCGCCAGGCCGCTCGTGCCGAGCAGGGTCATCATCGCCGGCACCCCGACGAGCGCGGCCGCGAACATGCCGCGGGTCAGGATCCGGCGCGGCACCGGCAGGAGGGCGAAGCGCGCCGGGTCGAGCGTCTCGTCGACACCGAAGAAGAGCAAGGGAATCAGGGTCCAGCCCAGCGTCACCGCGGCTCCGGCGAACGTCGCCACGACGAAGCCCGCCTCGGCCGAGGCGGTGCCGCTGAACCCGAGTCCCACGGCGGCGGCCAGGGCCCACCACGATCCGAACAGCACGCCGAGGACGAGGGCGACGATCCGCCAGGCCTGGCCGCGCAGACCGTTGCGCATGAGGCGCAGCTTCAACCGTACGAAGTCCCACGCCCGCGGCGCCCGCCCGACCGGAGCGGTGTCCAGGCTCAGAGCCATGACAGCTCGTGACCGGTGGCGACCCGGCCGCCGACCACCTCGACGAAGACCTGCTCCAGGCTCCGGCCGCCGCGCACCTCGTCGAGCGGGCCGACGGTCTTGATCTCGCCGTCGGACATGATCGCCACATGGGAGCAGAGCTTCTCCACCAGCTCCATCACGTGGCTGGAGAAGACGACCGTGCCGCCGCCGGCGACGTACCGGTGCAGGATGTCGCGGATCAGAGCGGCCGCCACCGGATCGACCGCCTCGAACGGCTCGTCCAGCACGAGCAGCCGGGGCGCGTGCAGCAGGGCACAGGCGAGGCCGATCTTCTTCTTCATACCGGCCGAGTAGTCCACCACGAGCGTGCGTCCGGCGTCGACCAGGTCGAACACGTCGAGCAGCTCGCGGGCCCGCGCGTCGACCTCGGCCGGGTTCATGCCGCGCAGCAGGCCGGTGTAGGCCAGCAGCTCCCCGCCGGTGAGCCGGTCGAACAGGCGGACGCCGTCGGGCAGCACGCCCAGGCGCCGCTTCGCCTCCACCGGGTCGGCCCAGACGTCCTGGCCCAGCACGAACGCCGCGCCCGTGTCGGGCCGCAGCAGGCCCACCGCCATCGACAGGGTTGTGGTCTTGCCGGCTCCGTTGGGCCCGAGCAGCCCGAAGAACGAGCCGGCCGGCACGTCGAGGTCGACCTCGAAGACGGCGATCTTCGAGTCGAATCCCTTGGTGAGGCCCCGCAGTGCCAACGCGATCACGGCCTTGACGGTAGCGCGTCGGCGCCCGTACACCGTCCTACCGCGGGAGGACCCGGCCGTCCTACGCGGACACGACGAGAGGGATGGTGGCCCGGTGCGGGCCACCATCCGGACGAAGGGTCAGCCGAGCGTGGGCCAGGTCGACGGGTCGGCCAGGTCGCCCACAACGGAGACGCCGCCGGCCACGCGTATCGATTCCGACCTCGACGTCCCGTCGATGAACAGCTCACCGGCCGGGTCGAAGCCGAGCACCCACAGGCCGCGCGGTTCGCGGGTGCGCCACATGGCCGGATGCCCGCCGGCCGTGGTGTTGGGCACGAACTGCGAGGTGTCGATGCCGGCCCGGGGCAGGTCCTCCTCGGCCCAGATGCGAGGGTGGCCGCCGCGGTCCGTGGTGTACGTGAGCAGGGAGTGCATCCAGACGCCGCGGACCGGGACGGGCCGGCGCCGCACCGCGGTCATGCAGTCCGTCAGCGTCGCGTTGGCCGGCGGCGTCTGGACCAGGAGCGGGACCGTGCACCGTTGCGCCACGTGCAGCCGCAACGCCCGAGCCGCCACGAAGGCCGTTGACGACTTGTCGTCGACAACGCGGACGCGCGCGTACAGGCCGTCCACCGGCTGCCAGCTCAGGACCCAGCCGTACGCGTCGTCCCGGCCGAGCAGGCTGTGGCGGACCAGCGTGGCCGGTCGTCCGCCGACTGTGGTCGGTTCCGGCTTGCCGGCCCGCGTCTCCCGACCGGTCACGAAGGACGTGGGCGCGACGGCCACCTCGTCGAGCCGGGCGGGGTCGCGACCGATGAGCACCTCGGTCGGGGAACTGCCGCTGTCGGTCGACGCGACCACGCGCTCGTATCCGGGCGCGGAGGTCCACTCGGCGGACACCACGTCGAGCCCGGCCAGAGCGAGGTCGAAGTGGAGCACGCGGGCGTCGGTGCCCACGGCCGACGGCGCGTCGGCGGCACCGGGCACGCCCTCCGCGCGCGGCAGCGTCGTCGGCTCCCGCGGTGGGACGGGTAGCGCGGCCGGCGCGCCGGCCGGTGGATCGGCCACGACCGCGGACCCGCCACGCGCGAGGCCGTTCACGGCGACCAGACCGGCGATCATGGCGACGGTCAGCCCGGTGCCGGCGGCGGCCCCGAGCACCCGCCGTCGCCCCCGGATCACGCGGGCACGGGCCAATGCGCGCTCGTGCAGTCCGTCCGCCCGGACCGGCCGTTGCTCGTCCTCGCGGAGGGCGGCCGCCACTGTGGACTCAATTTCGATCATGTCTCACTCCCTCGTTGATTTCCCGCCCCCGGCCACTTCGGGCCCACCCCGCTTTGACGCGTGTCCCTCGCGGAGCCGCTGGAGGGCCCGCATCGCGTGGGTACGGACGGTGACCGTCGAGCAATCGAGAATCTCCGCGATGGTCGCGTCGTCGAGGTCCTCGTAGTACCTCAGAACCAGCACGGCCCGCTGCCGGTGTGGCAGCTTCGCGATCATCCTTCGTACCGAGTCGCGCTCGGCCGTCTCGGCGGAGATGTCGCCGGGCGCCTCGCGCTCGGCGGTCTGTTCGACCGGCAGTTCGCGGTTGCCGCGCCGGCGCCACCAGCGGCGCGATCCGTTGACCAGGACCCGTCGCACGTAGACGTCGGGCTGGTCGGCCCGACGGATCCGGTCCCAACGCAGGTACGCCTGAGCCAGCGCGTCCTGAACCAGGTCCTCCGCCCGGTGGGGGTCGCCGGTGAGCAGGGCCGCGAAGCGCAGCAGCCCCGCCCCGCGGGCGGCCACGTACGCCTCGAACGCGAGCGGCGCGTTCTCCCCCGCCGCCGCGTCGGTTCCCGGCATGACGGACACCACGAGCGTTTCCCCTCTGTCGCCACCACGGTCTACCTGAACGAGGCCGCGCCGCCTCCCGTGCGTTGACAAGCGTCCGAGATCGGTTCGTATCCCGCCCTCTGGGTATGCCACCAAGTGATGCCTAAGAGAAGGGAGGTCCTGCCATGGCCCGCATCGAGTCGCTGCTCGAACCCGGAGCCCGCGAGACGACCGGCCGGGCGCTGCAGCAGACACTGGTGGATCTCGTCGACCTGAGCCTGACCGCCAAGCAGGCCCACTGGACCGTGACCGGCCCGCGCTTCCGCGCGCTACACCTCCAGCTCGACGAGGTCGTCGCCACGGCCCGGGCCCACACGGACACGGTCGCGGAGCGATGCGCCGCGATCGGGGTGCCACCCGATGGCCGGGCCGGCACGGTCGCGGCGGCCAGCGCGGTGCCGCAGCCGCAGCCGGGCTGGGAGACCGACGACGGGGTCGTCGCGCACTTCGTCGACGCGCACGCGAAGGTGATCGCCGGCCTACGCGAGCGGATCAACGAGGTGGCCGACCCCGACCCGGTCACTCAGGACCTGCTCATCGCGGTCGCCGCCGACCTGGAGAAGCAGTACTGGATGTTCCAGGCCGAGCAGGGTTGACCCGGTTACAGCGCGTGACCGCGCGTCCACCGGCCGGCGGGGGGCGGCCACTACGAAGGGGTCGGACGTTCGGCAACTGGGGGCGGGACCGTTGCGTCTGACATGCTGTGAACGTCGGCAACGGAGCCGGGCGGCCGCTCACCCTGCGGCCCTACTGGCCCCGATGTCGGCGCTCCCGCCGTGGTGTACCCCGACCGGGTACGCCGGGGCTTGAGACTGCGAGGCAGGGACACCCCCGACGCCTGCGCACAGGACCACAGGGAGAGATCGAATGTCGAAGGGCGAGCGGCACACCGACAACTCTGGCTCGGCGTCGCCTGACGGCGCGCAGCGAGGCAGAGCTGTCGCCGCCAAGGGCGCCAGGGGATCCGGCCCACCCGAGCCGGATTTCGTTCAACTGCTCAACCCGGACGGGGTACGGGTCACGCATCCCGACTACGAGGTCGACTTCACCGACGAGGAACTGCGCGGCCTGTACCGGGACCTGGTCATCGTCCGCAAACTGGACACCGAGGCGACGGCGCTCCAGCGCCAGGGCGAACTGGGCATTTGGGCCAGCCTGCTCGGCCAGGAGGCTGCTCAGGTGGGGTCCGGACGGGCGCTGCGTCCCCAGGACATGGCCTTCCCCACGTACCGCGAACACGGCGTCCTCTACTGCCGGGGCATCGACCCGATCATGCCGCTGGGCCTGTTCCGCGGTGTGGATCAGGGCGGCTGGGACCCGAACGAGTTTAAGTTCAACATGTACACGATCGTGATCGGCGCTCAGACGCTGCATGCCACCGGGTACGCCATGGGTGTGGCCAAGGACGGCAAGGTCGGCGGGGACGACGGCGAGGCCGTGATCGCCTACTTCGGCGACGGGGCCAGCTCACAGGGCGACGTGAACGAGGCCTTCGTCTGGGCCAGCGTGTTCAACGCCCCCGTCGTGTTCTTCTGCCAGAACAACCAGTACGCGATCTCGGAGCCACTGGAGCGGCAGACCCGGGTGCCGCTGTTCCGGCGGGCCTCCGGCTTCGGCTTCCCCGGCCTGCGCGTCGACGGCAACGACGTGCTGGCCTGTTACGCGGTCACCCGGGCGGCGCTCGACCACGCCCGCCACGGCCAGGGCCCGTTCCTCATCGAGGCCTACACGTACCGCATGGGCGCCCACACGACCTCCGACGATCCGAGCCGGTACCGGATCGCGTCCGAGGTCGAGGCCTGGCAGGCCAAGGACCCCATCAAGCGTCTGCGGCGCCTGCTGGAGCGCGAGGGGTACGCGGACGACGCGTTCTTCGGCGCGATCGAGGACGAGGCCGCGCGCGAGGCGACCAGCCTGCGCGAGCGTGTCCTGTCGATGCCCGATCCGCAACCGCTCGAGCTGTTCGACAACGTCTATCCCGGCGGCTCACCGCTGCTGGACGCCGAGAAGGAGTCCTTCGCCCGCTACCTCGACTCTTTTGTACCGGCGGGAGGTGGTCACTGATGGAGACCCTGACCCTGGGCAAGTCGCTCAACCTCGGCCTGCGTAAGGCACTGGAGGCCGACCCGAAGGTGCTGATCATGGGTGAGGACGTCGGCAAGCTCGGCGGCGTCTTCCGGATCACAGACGGCCTGCAGAAGGACTTCGGCGAGGAGCGCGTGATCGACACCCCGCTGGCCGAGTCGGGCATCGTGGGTACGGCCATCGGCCTGGCCATCCGAGGATACCGCCCCGTGTGCGAGATCCAGTTCGACGGCTTCGTGTTTCCCGCGTACGACCAGATCGTGTCGCAGGTCGCGAAGATGCACTACCGGTCGCGGGGCAAGCTGCGGCTGCCGATCGTCATCCGGATCCCGTACGGCGGCGGCATCGGCGCGGTCGAGCACCACTCCGAGTCGCCGGAGGCCTACTTCGCCCACACCGCCGGGCTGAAGGTGGTCACGTGCGCCAGCCCGACCGACGCGTACTTCATGATCCAGCAAGCCATCGCCATTGACGACCCGGTCATCTTCTTCGAGCCCAAGCGCCGGTACTGGGAGAAGTCCGATGTGGACACATCGCTCCCCCTGGCCGAGGCCGACCCGCTGTTCGCCTCCCGGGTGGTGCGACCCGGAACGGACGCGACCGTCATCGCGTACGGGCCCATGGTGCGCACGGCGATGGACGCGGCGACGGCCGCGGCCGGCGACGGCCGCGAGCTGGAGGTGGTCGACCTGCGCTCACTGTCCCCTATGGACCTGGACCCGGTCTACGAGTCGGTGCGCCGCACCGGCCGGCTGGTCGTGGTGCACGAGGCGGCCGGCAACAACGGTCTCGGCGCGGAGATCGCGGCGCGGGTCACCGAGCACTGCTTCTACTCGCTGGAGGCGCCGGTGCTGCGGGTCACCGGGTTCGACACGCCCTATCCCCCGTCCCGGCTCGAGGAGGAGTACCTGCCCGACCTGGACCGGATCCTCGACGCCGTCGACCGCTCGTTCGGGTGGTGAGTCGATGTCGCGGGTGAAGGAGTTCAAGCTGCCCGACCTCGGCGAGGGTCTGACCGAGGGCGAGATCCTCAAGTGGCTGGTGGCCGAGGGCGACACGGTGACCCAGAACCAGCCCATCGTCGAGGTGGAGACGGCCAAGGCGGCGGTGGAGATCCCGGCGAAGTGGGCCGGTCGGGTCACGAAGATCTTCCACGGCGAGGGCGACACCGTCGAGGTGGGTGCGCCGATCATCGCCATCGACACCGACCCCTCGGGCGAGCCGCTACCGTCGCCCGAGCCCTCGGCGGCGTCGTTGGCGGCGGTCGAGGTCGCGCCGGCGGAGGGCATGGTCGAGCCCGGCCTGATCGGCGGATCGGCGCCCGGGGGTCGTACTGCGGTCCTCGTCGGGTACGGGCCACGGACCGGCCCAGCGACCCGCCGCGCCCGCAAGCAACCTGCCGAGACCTCGGCCCCAGGGCCGGCCTCGTCTGGACCGACGAGCGCAGGGAGCGAAGCGACCGGAGCGAGGAGGGAAGACGAGGCAGCAAGGGCCCTGGGGCCCGCGCGAGCGGAGCGAGCGCCATCTGGCGCAGCCGCGAGCGCCAAGGGTAGAGCCAAACCGCCGGTACGGAAGCTGGCCCGCGACCTGGGCGTCGACCTGGCCGAGTTGACGGGCAGCGGGCCGCACGGGTCGATCACGCGGGAAGACGTGGAGACGGCCGCGAACGGCGCCCGGACGGGGCAGGTCGCGCCGCCGGTCTTCGGGCCGGAACGCGAGCAGCGGATCCCCATCAAGGGCGTGCGCAAGCTGATGGCCGAGAACATGGTGTCGTCGGCGTTCACCGCCCCTCATGTCACCGAGTTCCTGACCGTGGACGCCACCCGCGCCATGCGGGCCGTCGACCGGCTGCGCGCCCTTCCGGACTGGCGCGGCGTACGGGTTTCTCCCCTGCTGCTCGTCGCGAAGGCGGTACTGCTCGCGGCCGCGCGCCATCCTCTGGTCAACTCGACCTGGTCGGACCAGACCGGCGAGATCGTGGTCAAGGAGTACGTGAACCTGGGGATCGCGGCGGCGACGCCCCGGGGGCTGATCGTGCCGAACATCAAGGACGCCGGTCGGCTCTCGCTGCGCGAGCTGGCCGACGCGCTGACCGAGCTCGTCGCGACGGCCAAGGAGGGCCGGACCTCCCCGGCCGACATGGCCGGCGGGACACTCACCATCACCAATGTCGGCGTGTTCGGGGTCGACAGCGGGACGCCGATCCTGCCGCCCGGCGAGTCGGCGATCCTCGCGTTCGGCGCCGTGCGGCCGATGCCCTGGGTCGTCAAGGGACGGGTGCGCGTGCGGCAGGTAACGACGCTCGCCCTCTCGTTCGACCATCGGGTGATCGACGGAGAGCTCGGGTCCGCCTTCCTCCGCGACATCGGTGCCTTCCTGGAGGACCCGCAGACCACGCTGCTGTCCTGGACCTGAACCCCCGTGCGCCCCAGATCGTTTCGTACAGGGGCCGGCCTAATTATCCGAGGTGCTGTCGCCTGACTCACTAATAATCGAAGGCGACAGGCGCTCAACGCCTGTAGACTATAGGCATGACGAAGATTATGGAACGTGTTCGAATCCGGCGCGACGCCGCTCGACGTGATCGCGCGATGCACCGTGCCCTGCGGGACGCCCATTCGCCGGCGTTTCGCCGGGAGGTCATGGAGATCATGAGCAGATACGACATCGACCGAGCACCCCGCTGACGCCGCCAAAGACCGCGCCGATCATGACTCGCCGCGGACCGGGCGCTTCACCGGTATCGGCCGGCGGGGTATCAACCGACACGGGGACTGGCCTGGGCTCCCGGTAGGTGGCGCACGGCGGGTAGTGTGGGCCGTCCCCTCAATTCGGTGAGGCTCGCGAGCCGAAGCGGCGAAGCATGCGGAGCCGAAAGACGAGGCACTTGCGGCCGCACACGCCAACACGGTCGTGCGCGAACCCAGGAGGCAGCGATGTCCGAGGCTCCGTACTCGCCGGCCGAGCCACCGGCGGATGACGACGGGCCCAACCAGTCCCCGGCCCAGCGCTATTCGGCGTCGGCCTCGGTCCCCGTACCGCCGCCCGGCACACCCCCCCAGCCCTACGGCGGCGGGAGTGCCCCTCCATCCTATGGACAACCCGGATCATATGGACAAGCGGGATCATATGGGCAGGGTGGTCAGGCCGGGCAGCCGCCGGCCCAGGGCGGGCAGAACCCGGCGACCGGGACGGCCCGGGTCGCGGCGAGCGCCTCGGTCCCCGTGCCGCCGGCCGCGCCTTCGCCGCCGGCGGCCGCACCCCCACCCGCCGCCGCGCCGCCACCGGCCCCGGCCGCGCCACCGGCCTACGGCACACCTCCGTCGCCCTACGCGCCGCCCACCTATGGGCAGCCCGGCCAGTATGGGCAACCGACCTTCGGCGGCGACCCGGGCGCGATGGGTCAGGGCGCGATGGGTCAGGGCGCGATGGGTCAGGGCGCGATGGGTCAGGGCGCGATGGGTCAGGGCGTCCCGCCGATGGGCCAGGGCGGCTATCAACCCTCATACGGACAGCCACCTCAGCGCGAGACGTCGGGCCCGCCCACCGGGGGCTGGCCGTACGTGGAGGGCGCCCCGCCGGAGGAGCGCAAGTCCCGCAAGGGCCTGATCATCGCACTCATCGTGGTCGCGATCGTGCTGGTCGTGGCGGTCGGCGGGTACGTGGGCTGGAGCCTGACCACCCGCGGCAGCGAGTTCGTGCAGGGCGCCTGCGTGAAGCAGTCCGGCAACGACGCCGTCGTGGTCGACTGCTCGACCACCGGGGCGTACCGGATCACCAAGATCGAGGACAACGAGGCGGCCTGCACCGACGCGAACCAGCCGACCGTGGTGCTCACCGGCCCGATCGGCAACCGCCGGTACGCCTGCCTGGCGCCCGCCGGCTGAGTCCGCGCCGGCTAGGCGCGCGCTAAACCGTTCGCTCCTGTCGTACCGGCCAGGTTGGATCGGGGGGTGATCCGCGCCGCCCTGCCAACCAGTCGCGATGCCCGATGGCTGCTCGTCGGTACCCTGTTCTCCGCCGTCGGTCGGGGACTGACTCTGCCGTTCCTGTTCATCTACCTCAGCCAGGTCCGAGGTCTCGAGGCCGGCACCGTCGGGCTGCTGGTCGGGTGGATGGGCGCGGTGGCGCTGGGTCTGGCGCCGGTTGGCGGCAGCCTCGTCGACCGCTTCGGCGCGCGGTGGGTCGTCCTGCCGTGCTACGCCGTCGAGGCGGCCGGCAGCGGTGCGCTGGCGTTCGTCGACGACACGCTGACGGCGTTCCTGGTGCTGACGCTGATCGCGCTCGGCGGCGCCACCCTGTGGTCGGCGCAGACGACCATCCTGGCCAACCTGGTCCCACCGGAGGAGCGGCAGCGTACCTTCGGCCTCTCCTTCACTCTGCTCAACCTCGGCATCGGCATCGGTGGCGTGATCGCGGGCGCGGTCGTGGACACCTCGCGCCCGGCCACGTTCCAGGCGATCTACATCGGTGACGCGGTGACCTACCTCATGCCGGCGGTGATTCTGCTGGCGATGCCGCACGTCGGGCGGCGGATCGTCGCCGCGCCCACGGTCGCCGGCGCGCCGAGGAACGGTGGAGGCTACCGACAGGTGCTGCGCGACCGGCCCTTCGTCCACTATGTAGTGTTCGCGCTGACGCTGACCACGTGCGGGTACGCACAGATCGAGATCGGCTTCACCGCCTTCTCGACCGTGGTGGCGAAGGTTCCGCCCGGAGTCATCGGATGGGCCCTGGCCGCCAATACGCTCGTCATCGTCACCGCCCAGCTGTTCGTGGTCCGCTGGCTGGAGGGCCGTAGCCGGACCCGGGCGCTCGCCGTTGTGGGCATCGTCTTCGCCACCTCGTGGCTCGTGCTCGTCGGGGCGGGCGTGGCCGGCGGCAACGGGTGGCGGGCGGCCGCCATCGCCGGAGTTGTCGCCTGCTCGGTCGTCTTCGCCATGGGCGAGACGCTGCTCTCACCGATCATGCCGGCCATCACGAATGCCCTGGCCACCGACGAGCTGCGGGGCCGGTACAACGCGATGGGCTCGATGATCTGGGGTGTCAGCGGGGTCGTCGGTCCGATCGCCGCCGGTCCGCTCATCGGCAGTGGCCGGGCCGGTCTGTGGGCCGTGCTCGTCATAAGCGGCTGTCTCGTCGCGTCCCTGCTCGCGGTCCGTCTGCATAGCCGGCTGACCCCTGAGCAGGACGGCCGCCGCCCCACCCGGCAAGTGGAGACCGCCCACGTGATCCTGAAGGGTTGATGCTCCTATGTAGGGACACCAGTCATTCAGGATCATGACGAAGGGGTACTCGACCAGCGCCGCGGGCGGGGCAGGGGGCAGGATGGACGCATGACGCGGGTACGGGCGCCGGAGTTGCGTGGGCGGGGCTGGCTCAACACCGGAGGCAGAAGCCTCACGATCGCGGACCTTCGCGGCAAGGTCGTCCTGCTGGACTTCTGGACGTTCTGCTGCATCAACTGCCTGCACGTGCTGGACGAGCTGCGGCCGCTGGAGGACAAGTACGCCGACGTGCTCGTCACGATCGGCGTGCACTCCCCCAAGTTCGACCACGAGCGTGACCCCGAGGCGCTCGCCCAGGCGGTCGAGCGCTACGGCGTGGCCCATCCCGTGCTCGACGACCCCGAGCTGCTCATGTGGGACCGTTACGCGGCCCGGGCCTGGCCCACCCTCGTCGTGGTCGACCCCGAGGGATACGTGGTCGCGACGATGGCCGGCGAGGGTCATGCGGAGGCGCTCGGGCGCATCATCGACGAGATCGTGGCCACGCACGAGGCCCGGGGCACGCTCCGCCGCGGGGCTGGCCCGTACGTGCCGGCCGGGGAAACCGGGACCGTGCTCCGGTTCCCCGCCAAGGCGATCGCGGGACCGGACGGCACGCTGCTCGTCGCCGATTCGGCCCATCACAGTGTTGTCGAGATGGAGGCCGACGGCAGCACGGTGCGGCGCCGGTTCGGCAGCGGCGAGCGTGGCCGGGCCGACGGTCCGGCGGCGCTGGCGCGGTTCTCCGAGCCGGCGGGGCTGTGCCTGCTGCCGCGACATGTGGCGGAGACGGCCGGGTACGACCTGGTCGTGGCCGACACGGTGAATCACCTTCTGCGCGGCATCGACCTCACGACCGGGGAGGTCACCACGGTCGCCGGCACCGGGCGGCAGTGGCGGTCCACTGTGGATTATGATCCGCACGACGCGCCGTCCGTCGACCTCTCGTCGCCCTGGGACCTCGCCTGGTTCTCCGATCGGGTGATCGTCGCGATGGCCGGCATCCACCAGCTCTGGTGGTTCGACCCGGTCCGGCGCACCGCGGGCGTCTACGCCGGGACCACCGTGGAGGCGTTGCGCGACGGACCGGTGCGACAGACGTGGATGGCTCAGCCCTCGGGCCTGTCGGCCGCTGGCGGTGAGCGGTTGTGGATCGCCGACTCGGAGTCCTCGGCCCTGCGCTACATCAGCGACGACGTGATGCACACCGTCGTCGGTCAGGGGCTGTTCGACTTCGGCCACATGGACGGGCCGGCCGACCGGGCTCTGCTGCAGCATCCGCTGGGCGTGCTGGCCCTGCCTGACGGCTCGGTCCTGGTCGCCGACACCTACAACGGCGCGGTACGCCGGTACGACCCGGACACCAACGAGGTCTCGACGGTCGCGCGGGACCTGGCCGAGCCCAGCGACCTGGTACGGACCGACGACGCGACGGTGCTGATCGTGGAGTCGGCGGCACACCGGCTGACCCGGCTGGACACCCTGGAGCCGCTGACCGTACCGGGCACGCGGCACCGCACCGAACGCCCAGCCACGCCGGTCGCGCCCGGCGAGCTGACGCTCGAAATCGTCTTCACGCCGGCCCCCGGGCAGAAGCTGGACGAGTCCTTCGGCCCATCGACCCGCCTGCACGTCTCGGCGTCGCCGCCGTCGCTGCTCATCGAGGGCGCCGGGGCCACGACCGAACTGCGGCGGCGTCTCGTCCTGTCCTCCGATGTGGACAGTGGTGTGCTCCAGGTGGTCGCCCAGGCGGCGACCTGCGACGCCGAGGCCGAGCATCCGGCCTGCCACCTGACCCGGCAGGACTGGGGCATTCCCATCATCGTCACGCCGGACGGCGCGACCCACCTGCCGATCGTCCTGCTGGGCCGCGACGAGCCCTGAGCGCCGGGGTCAGGCGAACGGGGCGACCTGCAGGCCGGCCGATTCGAGGCCGGCCCGGACCCGGCGGGCCAGCTCCACGGCGCCGGGCGTGTCACCGTGTACGCACAGGGACGCGACGGGGACGGCGAGGGTGCCGCCGTCCACCGCCTCGACCTCGCCGGCGGTCGCCATCCGCACGGCGCGGGCCACCACGGTATCCACATCGGATAGTACGGCTCCCGGATCGCTCCGCGGGACGAGTCGCCCGTCGGCCAGGTAGGCGCGGTCGGCGTACCCCTCGGACACGACCCGCAGCCCGGCACCGGCGGCCACCGCGGCCAGGGTGGAGGACGGCTGGCAGAGCACGGGCAACGTGCGGTCGTAGTCGACCACGGCGGCCACGATCGCCGACGCCGGCCGCTCGTCGACGCTAGCGGCGTGGTAGAGCGCCCCGTGCGCCTTGATGTAGTGGACGCGGTCCCCCCGCAGACGGCAGAAGCCGTCCAGGGCCGCGGTCTGGTAGATGATCTCGTCGCGCAGCTCGGACGGGTCGTACTCGATGCGCCGGCGGCCGAAGCCGGCCAGATCGCGGTAGGCGACCTGCGCGCCCACGGCCACCCCTCGGTCGGCCGCCCATTCGCAGACCCGCCGCATCGTCACCGCGTCGCCGGCGTGGAAACCGCACGCCACGTTGGCGCTCGTCACCACGCGCAGCAAGGCGTCGTCGTCGCCGAGGCGCCAGATGCCGAAGCCCTCGCCCAGATCGGCGTTGAGGTCCACCGTGTTCACGTCCACGGCGCGAACCTCACGCTGGTACCGGGGCGCGCCTGGGCCAGCAGCCGCAGGTCGGTCGCCTCGACCACGCCGATGACCGGGTACCCGCCGGTCGTCGGATGGTCGGCCAGGAACACCAGGGGCTGACCGTCGGCCGGCACCTGCACGGCGCCCAGCACGATGCCCTCGCTGGGCAGTTCGCCAGCGATCGTGCGGGACAGCGCCGGGCCGGTGAGCCGGGCGCCGACGCGGTTGCTCTTCACCGACAGCGTGTACGGGTTCTCCATCAGGGCGTCCCGGGCGGTGACGCTGAACCAGTCGTGCCGCGGCCCGAAGCGCAACCGCAGCACGATGTCCGCGGTCGGGTCGGGCGGGGCGAAGGAGTCCGCACCCGCCCCGGCCGCGGTACTATCCGATGTGGACGGTGCCGAGCGACCCAGCGGCAGCACGAAGCCCGGTCGCAGCGGGGGCGGGCCGAGGCCCGACAGGGTGTCGGTCGATCGGCTGCCCAGGACCGGCGCCACGCTGACGCCGCCGGCGAACGCGACGTAGGCCCTTACCCCGACCTCGGCGGCTCCTACCTCGACGACGGCGCCGGCCGGCACCGGAAAGGCGGCACCGAACGGTACGGCTTCGGAGTCGACGCGCACCGAGCAGCGGGCCCCGGTCACCGCGACCGTGGTGCGCACCTCGGCCCGCAGCGTCAGGCCCGTCAGCGTCGTCTCCAGGCCTGCCGCCCCGTCGGGATTGCCGACCAGGCGGTTGCCGTGGGTCAGGGCCGGCGCGTCGAGCGCACCCGACCGCGCCACGCCGAGGTGGGCATACCCGGGTCGGCCCAGATCCTGCACGGTGGTGAGCAACCCGGATCGGACAACCTCAATCATGCTTGCCGCTCCGGCAGGCGCACCCGGGTGCCCGGCATGAGCAGCGCGGGCGGGTCGCGATCCGGGTCGAACAGCCGCGCGTCGGTGCGTCCGACCAGCCGCCAACCGCCGGGCGAGGCGTTCGGATAGATGCCGGCGTAGGCGTCGGCCAGGGCCACGGAACCGGCCGGGACCCGCGATCGCGGCGTGGCCAGGCGCGGCACGGCCAGCTCATCGGGCAGTCCGCTCAGGTACGCCCAGCCCGGGGTGAATCCGCAGAACGCCACCCGCAGCTCGGTGCCGGCGAGCCGATCGACCACCCCGCGCGGGTCGGTGCCCCACAACTCCGCCACCGCCGCGAGGTCCTCGCCGTCGTACTCCACCGCGATCTCCACCACGGCCCCGCTGGAGGCCTCGGCCGGCGCCGGTGGCGGCAGCGCCCGTACCAGCTCGGCCGTGGCCGCCGGATCGGTCAGGCCGTCGAGAAGGACGGTCCGGGCACCGGGCACGATCTCGGTCGCCGCGAGGTCGCCGGCCGCCCGCCGGCGCCACAGCTCCGCGAACCACGAGGGTGGATCATCGACCTCGAGCAGCAACGCGTGCGCGCCGACCGGTCGAACCCGCATCCCGGCACCCTCCGTGCTTTGTTTGCGCTCGCTCAGCTCGCGCGGGATCCGGAGCCTTTGGGCCCCGTCTTCCCTCGTCGCCGCGCTCCTCGGTCCAGACGAGGCCGCTCCGGATCCGGGAGCGTCAGGATACAGGCACGGCCCGCACCAGGGCCGCGGCGGCCAGCGGTATGGCCTTCTTGAGTTCGGCCTGCGCGGCGGCCAAGGTCAGCTCCACGGTGGACACGCTGGCCACCAGGCTGCCCCGGCTGACCAGCCCGTCGCAGAGGTAGACGGTGTCGCCCTTGGTGCGACCGGAGATCACGGTGCCGCGATGACAGTACGCGAGGTGACCGTCGACACCGGCGGGCCGGCGCACGCGTAGCTCACCGGCGGGCTTCATGCGTATCGAGTCCCCGTAGGTCCACGTCGACCGGCACGAGGTCAGGGCCGTCTTGATCTGGGCGATCACGTCCGCGCCGCGCTGCGGGTCGAACCCGAAGACGCTGTGGGCGACGAGGTCGACCTTCGCGTCGCGGTAGGACCAGTAGTGCGCGGCCACGTAGTTGGCCTCCAGGTCCAGGCGGCACGGCACGGTCAGGCTGAACGTGGTCTCCTCCGACGAGGGCTTCTTCACGCCGAGCTGTCGCGGGCTGAGGCGGGCCGCCTCCACCATGGCCCGGATCTCCTCGTGCCGGGCCGGGTCGGGCGACGATGACGCGCCGGCGCTCGGAGATGGGCTCGCCGGCGCCGACGGCGCGCTGGGGCCGGCCGATGGGTTCGACGGTCCACACGCGGCCACAAACGCCAGGGCCACGATGGCCGCGGTCGCGGGCATCGTCACCCTTTGTGTCGGTCGCATCACGCCTCCCGTGATCGGATGCCGGGCCAGTCACGGAAGCTACCACCGGCCCCACGGGCTATACCCGATCCCGGCCGCACCGCGCGGGTGAGAACGGCCATACCGGCTGGTAACTTACGGTTCCGTAGCCGTAATATTCGGAGATGATCACCGGCTCGCCACCACGGCTCCGCGTGCGGCCGGCCGACCTCGGCAAACCCCGGTTGCGGGGCTGGCTGCACACGTTCGGCTTCATCTTCGCCGCCGCCGGCGGCGTGGTGCTGGTCGCCGTGGCGGCCGGCCGGCCGGGCCTGGCGCCGGTGGTGACCTGCGCCGTCTACAGCGTGACCGTCTGCGGCCTGTTCGGCGTGAGCGCGCTCTATCACCGTCGCGTGTGGACGCCGCGGCTGTACCAGGTGATGCGCCGGCTCGATCACTCGATGATCTTCCTGTTCATCGCCGGCACCTATACGCCGTTCTCGGTCCTGCTGCTGGACCGGCGGACGGCCACGCTGATTCTCGTCATCGTGTGGAGCGGCGCGCTGGCGGGTGTGGCGCTGAAGCTGGTGTGGCCGCACGGGCCGCGCTGGCTGTCCGCGCCGCTCTACGTCGGGCTGGGATGGGTGGCGGTGGCCGTACTCCCGGGCATCCTGGCCGGCGGCGGAGTGGTGCCGCTGGTCCTGCTCCTGGTCGGCGGCGTGGCCTACAGCGCCGGTGCGGTGTTCTACGCGCTGCGCCGGCCCAACCCGTGGCCGGCCGTCTTCGGGCACCACGAGTTCTTCCACGCCTGCACGCTCGTCGCGGCCACGGCCCACCACGTCGCCCTGTACTTCGCCCTCTTCGCGTGAGCCGGCGCCGAGGCGCGAGGATGTACGCGTGGACCCGCACACGTTAGTGATCATGCGTCACGCGAAGGCGGCCGGCCCGGAGCTCATGGCCGACGTTGACCGGCCCCTGACCGCCCGTGGCCACGCCGATGCGGCCGCGGCCGGGCCGTGGCTGAAGCGCCACGGATACCAGCCCGGCCTGGTGTTGTGCTCGCCGGCCCGGCGGGCCCGCGAGACGTGGCAGTCGCTGAGTATCGAGAGCGCGTCCGTGATGTTCGACCGGCGACTCTACGGGGGGACCGCCCTCGAACTGCTGGACGTGGTCGCCGAGGTGGAGGACGACATACGGGTGGTGCTGCTCATCGGACACAACCCGGCTCTGTCCGACCTGTCGGCGTTGCTGGACCCCGCCCACGGCGAGGACCTGCGTACCAGCGGAATCGCGGTCCACGCGGTCGACACCTCCTGGGCGCGGTGGGGCCCCGGGTCGGCTCCGATCGCGGAGACTCACACGGCGCGCGCCTGAGCCACGTCACCACGACCCGAGCGTCGTTGCACGGGTAGTACGTGAACCCCACGGGAGGCGGCGTGTTCAGGATGGTCCTTCGGTCGGCGCTACCGCGCTACGCCCGCCGGTACGTGGGTCGCCACCGGGCCCGGATCCGCCTCGTCCCGCGCCGGGCCGGCTGAGGCGGTCAGGCCAGCCGGGCGCCGCCGATCTCCCAACTTGGCACGGCGGGCTCGGGCGCGGGGGCGGCCCCGGTGTACTCGACGAGGATCAGGGCGATGTCGTCGTCGAAGCGGCCGCGGACCCACTCGCCGAGTGCGCTCTCCAGGGACGAGAGCCCGTGCTCCACGGTGCCGTGGCCGAGCAGTACCCACGCCCGGTCGGCGATGGGGAAGAACTCGTCGCCCCGGCGTGCCTCGGCCAGGCCGTCGGTGAACAGCAGCAGGCGGTCGCCGGGCTCCAGGTGCTCGACCCGGGACTGTGCCACCGGGCTGAAGCCGAGCGGGGGCACCGGACGCGGGGGGTCGAGGGCCACCACCTGCCCGTTGCGCAGCAGCAGCGGAGCGGGGTGTCCACAGTTGACGACGGTGAGCGTTCCCCCGCGCTCCTCGACCAGGGCGGCGGTGACGAAGTCCTCGTCGCCCACCGAGCGGGCGACGGCGCGGTCGAGGTCGGCCACGATCGCCTGCAGGTCGGAGCGCTCGTAGGCGACGTGCCGGTACGAGCCCAGCACGATGCTCGCCATCCGGACCGCGTCGATGCCCTTGCCGCGAACATCTCCGATGATCATCCGTACGCCGTATGGGGTGTCCAGCGCCTCGTAGAGGTCACCGCCGATGTCGGCGGCGGCGCTGGCCGACACGTACCGGCCGGCGATGGCCAGCCGGCCTACCTGGGGCCCGATCGGGCGCAGGACCGCTTCCTGCGCGACGGTCGCCAGCCGCGCGAGCTCGGCGTAGCGCGCGTTCTGGCGCTGCCGGATGACGCTGACCGCGACGGCACCGCCGGTCGCCATGACCACCCCGGCCAGCCGCGTCACGTTCATCGTGTCGAACCCGCTCGGCGCCAGGACGCCGACAATGAGGGTCAGTAGTGAGGTGAGTGCCCCGACGGCCACGACGGGACGCCAGGGCGCGAACGTGGCCGCGATGAACGGCGGCACGGCCAGCCAGCCCACCACCGAGATACCGGGACCCTCCGCCAGTTCGATGCCGGTCACGACGACCACCACGGCGATGGCCACGCCCAGGCCGCCCGCGGCCTCGGGTGTCAGTGATTGGCGACGCACGGTCATACCTGTCTCGCGAGGTGTCGATGTACATGAGCACCGGAGGAGGTGTCGGTGGTGCTAGAACACCAGCATGCCGGATGGCCGGTTCCGGCTCGGGCGCGCCTGCCCCTTCATGGCCAGCCGGCGGTACGGTTCGACCCGTTCGGTGGGGCTAGCCACAGAAGGAATCAGGTGGCGTCCTCGGCGAGCACCTCGAAGCGCACGCTGAGCACACCCGCGTCCATGTCGCCGATCGCGTCGAAGGCCGCCCGGGTCAGGTTCAGGCAACGGCCCGACACGTAGGGCCCGCGATCGTTGATCCGCACGATGACCGACTCGCCGGTCGCGGTGTTGGTCACCCGCACCCGCGAGTCGAACGGGAGGCTGCGGTGGGCGGCGGTCAACGCGTCCCCGTCCAATGCCTCGCCGCTGGCGGTGCGCTGCCGGCCGTCGTAGTACGACGCCCGGCACGAGCCGGTCGTCACGATCTGGGTCTTGGCCGGGGTCTTGGTCGGGGGCTTGGTCGCGGTGGTCGGCGGCGGCGCGTCCGTCGAGCGCGCGTCGTTGCGGCTGCCGCGGTCCACCGCGGCGTCCCGGTCCGGCGGCAGATAGTCGGCCGGGTCGTAGGGGGACGCCAGGTCGTCGGTGCCGCTGGGTGAGGCGAGACGGATCGCCGTGCCGGCCCCGCCGATCAGCAGGCCGGCGACGGTCAGGGCCGCCGCCGCGGGCAGGAGCTGCTGTTGCCGTGCCGCGATCAGCGACCGCTTCTTCCGTAGCCAGGCACCATGGCGGGCCCGCCGGACGTGACGGCCGGTATATCGGTCGGGCAAGGGGTGGCCCCTCCATGAGGCGACAGGGTCGAACAATCCGGTGCTATGTGCCATCTCGGACGGTAACGGATCTCCAGGCGCGTCCATCGATGCGACGCGGCCACGACGGCCATCTTCGGCCGTTCGGCGGATAGCCTCATCGGCCGTTCGGTGGATGGTCAAGGTCAAAGCGGTGGGGCGCCCGCCGAAACGGACGCCCCACGGATCGCTCGGGGTCAGGGAACGATGGTTCTAGCGCAGGTGGTCGTGTTGAGGTTGAACAAGGCCGGTGCGTTGTTGACCGCCCCCCGGGTCGCGTTGAACCCGATGGTGGCCGTTTGGCCCGGTCTCAGTACGGGGTTGAAGCTGGCATTTGTAACGGCCACATGGCCGTCCTCCTGCAGGTCGATCAAGGCGCCAAAGAGGTCATAGATGTTCTGGCCGTTGGCGTTGAAGAACCGCAGCGTCCAGTTGTTCAGTGTCACGTTGCCGGTATTGGTGATCTTGATTTCGGTCTGGTAGTTGCCCGGCCACTGGGTGGTCACCCGGTAGCTGACCGCGCAGGACCCGACCGGGACGTCGCCGTGCGAGAAGAACACGTTCGGCGCCAGGTCGGTGCGCGGGATGTCGGTGTTCCGGGCGATGATGTCGCCCAGGTTGAATCGGTAGTCGATCCCGTACGTGCTGCGGATCGTGTTCAGCGCGGTCTGCTGGTTCAGGTAGAAGAACCGGTCACCGTCGCGCAGGTCCCGGAACTGCCGCGCCCAGGCCGCCCGCATGGTCTCGCCGAAGTCGGCGCCGGCCACGTGCGCCTCGGCCAGGATGCCGGTGAACGCGTCGATGTTGTTCACGTTGCCGAAGATGGCCCGTAGCCGGGCCGCCACCGTGCTGCGCCGGACCCCGCGGACCGGGATCGCCTCGGCCAGATCGCTGTCGAGCGTCACCTGAGCGCCGTCGAGCGCGAACAGCTGGAGGACGTCGATGCTGTTCGGGTTGTTGACGCCGGAGCCGGCCGGGAACAGGTCGGTGGACTCACCGGTGATCTGGGTGAACGACGTCCGGGCCGGCAGGCCGAGGGCCTGGCGGAGCTGGTTGTAGCTGGGTAGCCCGTGGTCGCGTCCGCGCTCCACGTCGATGGCGCCGAGGTCGACGACACCGTTGAAGCACGTTGGCAGTTCCGGCCCGTCCAGGCACTCGGGGTTTCCCGAGACCGGGATCTGGAACAGGATGCTGCGCAGCTGGTTGTCGATCTGCTCGTCGTTCTTGTACTGCGACTCGAGCCCGAGGCCCTGCAGCATCGGACCGAGTTGCACCTGCTCGAGCAGGTTCGGGTTGAAGAACGCCAGGTTGAGGGGGATGGCCAGCTCGACCTCGTCGCCGTCGATGGCCACCTCGACGCCCAGGTCCTCCAGCGCGTCCAGCGTGGCCGGGCTGTACCGGTCGAGTTCGGCCTCCAGCTCGAACTCACCATGAATCATGCTGTGCGCCCGGTAGGTGGCCGTGGCGAACTCGTTGCTGATACTGGCGTTGACGTTGGTCCGGTAGCCGGAGTAGGCGGGCACGTTGACGCCCAACGCCGGCAGCCATTCCTCGTAGGTGACCCGCTGGATCTCGGCGATCACGACCCGGCGGGCGATCTGGAACTTGTCCTCTTCGGACAGGCTCGGGAAGCGCGCCGTAAGGTCGGCCACGATCCGGTTGTGCTCGCGGGCGAACAACGTGTGCTGTGCGGTCAGCGAGATGTTCTCGTTGGCCCGTACGTCACCGGCGACCGCGGCCCGGTTCGGTGTGGCGGCCAGGCGGCCGTCGATGTCCATGGCCGGTGCCGTGGCGGCGTTGCCACGCGTGTCCCGGCGGGGTAGGTAGCCGCCGTTGATCAGCAGCAACCTCGCGCTGTTGTTGGCCATGTTGTTGTCGACCGCACCCTCGCGCATCCACTCCAGGCGGGACGTGGCGTTGCCGTAGACGTTGGAGGCGTCGATGTACGAGCTGACCGTGTTGACCTGCTGACGCGGCACGCCGTTCGTCCCTGTCCCGGCGGCGAACGATGACCGCGTGAACGGAATCTCCTCAACGCTGTTGTTGGAGAACTCCTCCAGCGGGTCGTTCCCGTTGAACACGATGTTGGCCGAACTCGGATCTGGCGAGTCGCCCACGCCCGGGGCCCTACGCAGCCCGAAGACATGGTCCATGAACTGGCCCCAGGCAAAGCCCCACTGGCTGACGGCGCGTTCGGAGAACAGGTTCTGGTTGCGGTCGTTGAAGATGCGGTTGCTGATCAACCGGGAGTTGGGTCCGGCGATCTGCGTGCCGACACCGTCGGCGTAACGGGCCGGAACCATCCGCGGGTAGTTGGTGCCGGCCTGCCCCCAGGTCGGGTTGGCCACGTTGTTGCCGGAGCCGTCAATGCTCTGGATTTCGAACGGAACGGCCGCCGACGCCGTGTTGGTGGTTAGCGCGACGACAACCGCCGTGACCGTGACCACGCTCAGCGCGATCAGCCCGGTGATGCGCCGTCCGAACCGGCGACGACGACGAGAAGGGGATTTCTGTGAGTGCTGGTCCACTATCTGTACTCCTCCCCAGGTGGGACCTGCGTACGGATGTGTCCTGTGTGATCGGTCGTCTCGGGGCGCGCGCCATCACGAGGCATCGCCCCTGGTTCGGCGATCGAACACAGTGGACAGTCAGGCAGCCGGGATTGACTGCCTAGGCAACAGGGACCCAGGTGACCGGACGGTTACCCGGGCAACGGGGGACTCACCGAGCCAATACCAACACCGGGCCAGCGTGCATTACGGGGGCACAGGCGGGGAAATCCGGGGTTTGTCCGCCGCTGACGCGAGCTGTGCGAGCGCGCGTCAGACGGTCGAGCGGTGTGGTGAGAGGTTCGAGAGTTGGGCCATTAAGCCTCCCCGAGGCAATGGAGAGCTTTCGATACTTCGCCGTCATCCTGTTCCCCGGTATGGAACGTGTCAATAGAAGCAATCAAATCGCCGGCTGGTTTCGGGCTGTCCGGGGAATGGATTACTCCGCGTGGTCGGATGTAGCGCTGACACGCCCGCCCAACCCTCGCTAAGACCAGCAGACCGGTCATTGAGCCCTAAATGGGCAAGGCGCCCGTGTACGGGTGTGAAAAGTCCTACTTTAAGAGGGAGACCAGGCCGGGCGGGGGTGGCAGATGGAGCTCGACCACGTGCGGGTCGGTCTGCTGGAGGCCGCACCGGACGCCATCCTGGCCGTCGGCCCGGACGGGCGGATCGCCCTGCTCAACGCCCAGGCGGTGCGGCTGTTCGGGTACGCCCGGGAGGAGCTGATCGGCCGGCCGATCGAGATCCTGGTGCCCCAGCACGCCCGCGCCGCCCATCCGAACCACCGTGAGCAGTACCTGCAGGACCCGCGACCGCGACCGATGGGCGCGGGCAGGCAACTGGCCGCCCGGCGGCGCGACGGCTCGGAGTTCCCGGCCGAGATCTCACTCTCCGCGATCGGAGCCGACGAGGGCTTGCTGGTGGCGGTGGCGGTGCGCGACGTCACCGACCGGATCCGGGCCGAAGCGAGGTTCCGAGGCCTGCTCGAGGCCGCGCCCGACGCGATGGTCGGGGTCGACTCCGAGGGGCGCATCGTGCTGGTGAACACGCAGGCCGAGCGCCTCTTCGGCTACGACAGCGATGAGCTCATAGGTCGGCCCGTCGAGATACTGGTGCCCAAGGACAAGCGCGAGCGCCACCCCGATCACCGGATCCGCTACTACGACGATCTCCAGCCGCGACCCATGGGCGCCGGCATGGAGCTCGCGGCCCGGCGCAAGGACGGCACCGAGTTCCCGGCCGAGATCGCTCTGTCCGCCATCGACACGGAGGAGGGCCTGCTGGTCTCGGCGTCGATCCGGGACGTGACCGAGCGGCGCCGGGCGGCCGAGGTCCGCAACCTGCTGGCCTCGATCGTCCGGTCCTCGCACGACGCGATCTTCTCGAAGACCCTCGACGGGATCGTCACCAGCTGGAACCCGGGCGCCGAGCGCCTGTACGGGTACACCGCCGACGAGATGGTCGGGAGCCCGGCCGACGTGCTGTTTCCGGTCGAGACCCGGCGGGCCGAATACGAGATGCTGCGCCGCATCGGCCTGGGCGACCGGGTCGAGCAGGTCCAGGCCGAACGCCTTCGCAAGGACGGCAGCCGGGTCACGGTCTCCCTGACCCTCTCGCCGATCGCCGACGCCGCCGGGGAGATCATCGGTGCGGCGTCGGTCTCCCGGAACATCGGCGACCAGCAGCGGGCCGAGGCCCGCTTCCGCGGGCTGCTGGAGGCGGCACCGGACGCGATCGTCGGCGTGTCCCCGGACGGGCGGATCGCACTGGTCAACGCGCAGGCCGAGCGACTGTTCGGGTACGCCCGGGAGGAGCTGGTCGGCCAGCCGGTTGAGGTCCTCGTGCCGGAGTCCGCCCGCGACGGGCATCCGGGCCACCGGGCGCACTACTTCGTCAACCCGCGGCCCCGGCCCATGGGCGCGGGCATGCAGCTGGCCGCCCGGCGCAAGGACGGCAGCGAGTTCCCGGCGGAGATCAGCCTCTCCGCGCTGGAGACCCAGGACGGCCTCCTCGTGTCGGCCGCGATCCGCGACGTCACGGACCGGTTGGAGGTCCAGGCCGAGCGGGAGCGCCTGCAGGCCCGGGCGGAGCGGGAAAGGCTGGAGGCGCAGCTGCACCAGTCGCAGCGGATGGAGAGCCTGGGCCAGCTCGCCGGCGGTGTGGCGCATGACTTCAACAACCTGTTGGCCGTGATGCTGAACTACACCACATTCGTGGCCGAGCACATCAGCGCCGTGGCCGCGGCCAGCGACGACCCGCGGTGGCAGGAGGTGGGCCGCGACCTCGCCCAGGTCCAGCGGGCCGGCGAACGGGCCACCCAGCTCACCCATCAGCTGCTGGCCTTCGGCCGGCGGGAGGTCGTCCGACCGCAGGTCATCAACGTCAACAGCGTTGTCGTGGAGGTCCAGCAGATGCTGCGCCGCACGCTCGGCGAACACATCCAGATGCACATCTCGCTGGCCCCGGCGCCGTGGCCGGTGCTGGCCGATCCGGGCCAGCTCGAACAGGTCCTGGTCAACCTCGCGGTGAACGCCCGCGACGCCATGCCCGACGGCGGCACGCTGGCCATCGACACGGCGAACGTCGTGATCCACGGGGACTCCACGGAGGCCGTCCTCGAACCCGACGAGGGTCGCTACGTGCAGATCCGCGTGTCGGACACCGGCCATGGCATCCCACCCGAGATCGCCGAGCGGGTCTTCGAGCCGTTCTTCACCACGAAGCCGAAGGGCCAGGGATCGGGCCTCGGGCTGGCCACCGTCTACGGGATCGTGACTCAGGTCAACGGACAGGTACGCGTCGATTCGGTACCGGGCGCCGGCACCACGTTCACGGCCATGCTGCCGGCCACGGATCAGGCGGCCGCGGCACCGGTCGAGGAGCCCGTTCCCCGCGAGCGGACCCGCGGCGGCGAGACGGTGCTCGTCGTGGAGGACGAGGACGCGCTGCGCGAGGTCACGCGCCGGATCCTGTCCCGCAACGGCTATGAGGTGCTGACCGCCGCGAACGGGCCGGAGGCGATCAAGATCGTCGAACACACCGACCAGAGGATCGACCTGTTGCTCTCGGATGTGATCATGCCGCACATGCTCGGCAAGGAACTGGCCGGCAGGATGCGCGAGCTGCGGCCCGGGCTGAGGGTTCTCTACATGTCGGGGTACGCCCAACCCGTGCTCGCCTCGCAGGGCACGCTGGACCCCGGCGTCACCCTCGTCGAGAAGCCGTTCTCGGAGACCACACTCCTCGACCAGGTACGCGAGGTACTCGACGCCGGATGACCCGATATCGATGGCCGGTACGGCACATTGATTGACCACAGAGGTCTAGTGATCCGCCCTGCGTGATCCAGTACGCTGTCCGGCGCTGGCGGCGCGGACGGGCGGGTGAGTCGTGCGTACCGACGTAATGATCGTGGGAGCGGGACCGGCCGGTCTGATGCTGGCGGCGGTGCTCGCCGACCATGGGGTCTCGTTCCGGATCGTCGACGGTAAGGCCGGGCCGGTCGACGAGTCACGGGCCGCGATCGTGCACGTCCGCACGCTCGAGCTGCTCCATCGCCTCGGTCTGGCCGGCGGTGCGGTGGCCCGCGGCGTGCGTACGACCGGGGTCGAGGTGTGGGAGCGTGGCCGCCGCCTCGGTGCCTTCCCGCTGGACGGCCACCCGGACATCACGCCGTTCCCGTTCGCCCTCGCCCTGGAACAGGACCGCATGGAGCGTCTCCTGGTCGAGCACCTGGCCGGCTCCGGAGCGGTGGTCGAGTGGGGTACGGAGTTCGTCGCGATGTCCGTCGATCACGGTGGCGCGCGTTGTGTCGTGCGGCGGTCCGGCGGATCCGAGGAGACCATCACGGCCCGCTGGGTGGTGGGCGCGGATGGTGCCCGCAGCGCCGTGCGCGCGGCCGCGGGCGTGGGGTTCGCGGGCGACACCTACGACCAGACCGGGCTGCTGGCCGACGTGGAGATGGAGTCGGCGACCGGCTTGGCGGCCGGCACGATCCGGCTCAACCTCACCGGCGGCGGCTTCGTCGGCATGATGCGCCTGGGCAACGGCCGCTACCGGCTCTTCGGCGCGGTGCCGCCGAACTTCACGGTCGCGCCGGCCGGCCGGGAGAAGGTCTCGCACGAGGCGTACGCCGCGGTGCCGCTGGCCGACATCCAGCGATGGTTCGACGAGTACTTCCTGGTCGAGGCGCGACTGCGATCGGCCGCCTGGACCGCTCTGTTCCGGATCCACAGCCGGGTGGCCGACCGTTTCCGGTCCGGCGCCGCGTTCCTGGTCGGCGACGCGGCCCACATCCACAGCCCGGCCGGCGGTCAGGGCATGAACCTGGCCATCGGCGACGCGTTCAACCTCGGCTGGAAGCTCGCGCTGGTCGCTCGCGGGCAGGCCCGGGAGGAGCTGCTCGACTCGTACGAGGCCGAGCGCCGCCCGGTCGCGCTGGCCGTGCTCCGCGGCACAGACCGCGGCTTCGCCCTGGAGGTCACCGACAACCCGGTCGTCATGTGGTTACGGTCCCATGTGGCCGGTCGCCTGATCGGCCCGCTCACCCACCTGCCGGCCGCCCGCGACGCGATCTTCCGCATGTTCTCCCAGCTCTGGATCCGGTACGGCGCAGGCCCCGCCGTCGCCTCGGCCTTCCGCTCGCGGGTCGGTCCGCGGGCCGGCGACCGCGCGCCGTACGGTCGCCTCCGCTCCACCGACCTCTACGACCTCATCGGCGGCACCCGCCACCACCTGCTCGTGTTCCCGGGTCCGCTGGGCTCGCCGTCGCCGTCGCTGGACGCGTTGGACCGCCTTCTCGCCGCGTACCCTCTCGAGGTCACCGTGCACAAGGTGACGCCCGAGGAGCGGGAGCTGCACGCGAGCTACGGCGCCCGCGGCCCCAGACTGTTCCTGATCCGGCCGGACGGCCACATCGGCTATGTCGGCACGCCGGGCCAGCTGGCCCTCCTCGAGGCCTACCTCGACCGCCTCTACCTCCGCCGCTGACCACCTCTCAGCGCCGATCATGAACTTAAGTCCATGATCGGCGCTGTTTGGCGTCCCCAACTCCATGATCGAGGGCGACCCGGTTGGCCTTGGCGGTCATCGACGGCGGTGGCCACTCACGATGTCTCGAGTCGCTCCTTGAGGTTGCGGTAGCTCAGCGGTGCTCCCTTGGCCGCCATCCGGCGCACCATCGGCACCATCGGCACGCCTATCCCGTGACCTTCGAAGTCCAAGGCGAACGTCACCCTCGACCGCGCGCCACCGTCGAGCGGTTCCACTGTGATGCTGGCGCTCGGGCGGATCGGGCCGTCCACGCCGCGCACGGCCCACCTCCGGTCCGGGACCACCTCGATGACCTCCTGAGTCATCGAGCGTCGCGTCGCGCCGATCCGACGGGTCGTCGTGTAGAGGCTGCCCACCGTGAGCGGCGGCCCCGCCAGTCGCACGCTCACGACGTCCCCCTGCCATTCGGCGAAGCGGGACGGATCAGTGACGTACGAGTACACCTCGTCCGGCGGCCGGGCGATCTCGATGGTCGACACGATCGGTGACATCGGTCCCTCCTCTCTCTCATTCCATGACGGATCGGAAGGCGCGAGTATGACCCGCTCGGTATCGTCCTCGGCATGAGCAGCCCCTCGGCCTCCGCCGCTGCGACCTTCTCCTTCGGACGGTTGCTCCTGGGCTTCGTGTTACCCGTGCTGGGCCACGGTCTGGCCTTCGGGTCGACATTCGTCGTCGCCCGGATCGTCGAGCCGTCGGCCGGAGGCGGGTTCGAGGATGTCGTGGCCGCCATCGCCACGTTCTTCGTGATCGAGGTCGTGGTCACCATCGGGTCGATCATCGCCATCGTCCTGCTCCTGATCAGGAGGCGGCGCGACCTCGCCCTCGGCGTCTTCCTGGGGTGGCTCGTCGGTCCCGCCGTCTACTTCGGCGCGCGCTTCTTCAGCTGACGCGCGCGGTCCGGCGCGGCGACGATTCCCGGTACGCCGGCTGTCGCCGAGCCGACAGCGGTGAACCGTTGGCGGCCGGCCGGTCCGGATCTCTGGATCTCGATGACGGATTCGGAGGCCCGAGATGTACGACGACGCGATGACGATGAGCATGGTCCCGGCCCGGCCGGGCGGAGGCCGCCGGCGGCTGGTCTGGAGCGCCGCGATTGTTCTGGTACTGCTCCTGGCGGCCGGCGGCGCGCTGGCCGCGCTCTGGCCCGGCCCGACCGGGACCGGGACACCCGCGGCGCCGGCGCCCTCCCCGTCCGCCGACCCGGCGACGGGTGGCACCGAGACTCCCACCGGCGCGATCCCGCTCGAGGCCGTACCCGTGGCGCTGCCCGCCGGCGGCTTCCCGGTGGACAAGCCGAGCGCCAACGGCCCGGACAACACCGGCCCGGGCGGGGGCGGGTCGCCGCCGCCGGCCGATCCGTGTGCCGGCGCCAACGAGGACCTGGTCGGCCGGCCCGACCCGGTACGCCTGAATCCGGGCGCGACCAAGGGCAGCTTCGACATCCACAACTGCGGATCCCAGACGTCGTCGTGGCAGGCGTCGACGAAGCCGTCGGTGACCCTCGCGGCCACCGCGGGGCTCCTCGCGGCCGGCCAGAAGAAGACGCTGAACTTCTCGTTCTCGATGTCCTCGTTCACGACGTCGACCTTCATGTTCCGGATCAAACTGACCGGGCCCGACAACACGTACTACGTCGAGGTGCACGGCTCGAAGTTGGGTGGAGGCGGCGTGATCGTCGCGCCGACGGCCACGACGCCACCGCCCGGGCCGCAGATCGCCGGTCATGGGCCGGGCTGCTCGGTGCAGTGCATCGCCAAGGCGTGGCTGACCGCCCTGCCGGGCCGATCGGACCTGCGCCTGGAGGTGAAGACCACCGTGCCGGCGCGGATCCTCGCCACCGTAGGGACGGCGGCTCCCATAGAGGACACACACGGGCTGCCGTACCTCAAGAACCCCAAGGTCTCGAAGTCGAATGGCCAGCAGTACGTGACCACATGGACCACGACGCTGTCACCACTGACGGCGAGCACCCACTACCACATCGTGGTCCGCGCGACCGACGCCCACAGTGGACGGTCCGCGCGGACGGACGACTTCACGACGGCCAAGCGGGCCGACGACCTGGCCGCGAACGAGGCCGGCGGGTGCTCGGCCGCCTGCGTGGCGTCGGCCTGGGTCCGCCCGACCGAGGGTCAGACCAATGTGGAGCTGCGGGTGCGTACGCACGTGCCGGCCACCATGAAGGCGTACGTGAGCGTGAAGCCGGTCAAGACCGACGCCCAGGGGCGGCCGTACTTCCCGGACACGCCGCCGGCGGCGTCGACCCTGGCCAACCCGCTCACGGACTGGCGAGTCTCGTTCCAGCTCGTCGGGGCCACGAAGTACAACATCATCCTGGTGGCCACCGACGGCGAGGGCCGCGGCGACTACCGCAAGGGCAGCTTCACGACGCCGCCGCGGCCGCAGCGGGTCGACGCCGTGATCGTGACGTTCCACCGGATCCGGCTGTGGAACGACTCGGATGGGAAGGTCAACAAGGGTGAGCTCGACTTCGTGTTCGACGTCGAGGGGCAGAGTACGGACCGCCGGTCCGGCAAATGGGCGGCTCCGGCCGACATCGACCTCGGCAGCGGGCGGACCGTGCGGGTCGACGGGGACCCCGACTCCGTGGCCATCCGCGTCCAGGGCCGGGAGCGCGATGGCGCGCCGACCGCGTGGTGCCCGCTGACCCCGGCGTTCTTCGACGGCACCGCGGGCGAGACCAAGATCGAAAGCTGCACCTACCAGTTCAACACCGCCTCGGTCGACCTCGGACTGCGCGAGACGGGCGGCATCCGACCGCACAGCTGTGTCGGCCTCGGCCTGACCGGCGACATCTGCCACATCGTCAGCGCCACCGGACATGGCCCGACGTTCGAGGTCTGGGTCTCCGTCACGCTCGTCGACTGAGCCCCGCACTCAGGCCTTGCAGTCCATGAAGGTCATGAACTTGGCGAAGGTGCGGACCGTCTTGTTGCCGGCCCGGTCCGTCGCGGTGACCACCATGTCGAGGACGTTGCTGTAGGTGTAGGCCGGGTTCGGTCCCGGATATGGGCCGAGTTGGAAGGTGAACGGACTCTTGTCGGATTGGACGTTGACCTGGTCCAGGTCGAATGTGCCGTTGTCTTCGCGATGGAGTACGAACCGGACGTTCATCTTCAACGCGCTGGCCGGATCCGTGGGGTCCCGCACCGGGATCTGGATATTGGTCCGGGTGGGTCCGGCCGAACACCAGAAGTCGGTCCAGATCTGGGAAACCTCCGTCACGGCGGTGCCGACCGTCGGTGCGGTCGCGTCGCGTGATCGGGTCGTTCGTGGCGGCGTCCTCGGCGATGTCGGGCTCACGCTCGCCGGAGCGGTCGTGGGCGCGCCCGAGGTCGGCGATGCGGTCGGGCTCGACGTGAGCGAGGTGAAGGTGACCGGATCGGCCCCGCTACCAAAGGCCTCGGTTCCCGTGTCGGGATTGGCGCGGCCGGGCAGCGTGACCGCGAGGAACGTCCCGAAGGCAAACCCCAGTATGGGTACGGTGCTCAGCGCGATGACCGCGGTGCGCCGGTTCCGAAACACAGCACCCACTGGCATGGCCTCCCATCGAAAACTATCGCGAACACGATATACGCCAGAGGCGACCACAACCGGGTACCCGGGTGCCGCCGTCAACATGGATGGACGTGAGGGGAGCCGGATGCGGGCCGAGCAGGAGCGCGAGTATGTGGCCTACGTAGGCGCCCGCCTGCTCGAACTGCGTCGCACAGCGTACCGGCTCTGTGGCGACTGGCACCGGGCCGAGGATCTGGTCCAGACCGCGCTGATCCTGCTCTACCGGCATTGGCGGCGGGCCAGCGCGGCCGACTCGCTGGACGCCTACGTGCGCCGGATCCTCGTCAATGCCTACCTCGACGATCGGCAGCGGTGGTGGACGCGCCGGGTCGAACCGCGGGCCGAGACCGGCGCGGCCGAGGACCCCGAACCGGTGGAGGCGCGGGTGGATCTGCGCGCCGCCCTGGCCGGGCTCTCGCCCGGGCAGCGGGCGGTGCTGGTGTTGCGCTACTGGGAAGGCCTGGATGTGGCGGAGACCGCGCTGGCGCTGGGTTGCAGTCCCGGAACCGTCAAGAGCCAGACCTCGTACGCCATCGCGGCCCTGCGCCGGCGGCTGCCGGGATACGTCGAAAGGGCCGGGACATGACCGACTCGGACGTGCGGACGGTGTTCGCGAACGTGGACATGGCCTCCGAGCCGCCGCTGCCCGCTGGCTACCTGGACCAGACGCTGGCCCGGGCCCGGCGCGCGGTGCGCCGCCGGCGCCTGGCCGGCCTCGGGGCCGGGACGGTGGCGGTGGTCCTCCTGGTCGTCGCGGTCGCGCTACTGCCGTTCCCGACCCTGCCGCGGTCGCAGGTGGGTCGGCCGGACGGCCCGAGCCTGCCCGACCGGTTCGCCCCGTACTCTCCGTTGACCGCTTCGGTGCGGACCAGCCCGCCCGGGCGGGCGATCGCGCTGTACGAGTACGGCAGTTCGGAGCTGTTCACGTCGTGGCAGCTGCTGGTGGCCGGAGCCGACCGCGACACGTACCGGCGGGTGGAATTCGATCCCATGGCGCCCCGGCTCCTGGCTCCCGACGGGTCGCGGGTGCTGTTCTACGCCGAGCCGCGGACCTTCCATCTCGTCGACCTCACCTCCGGTACGACCACGACGCTGGCCAGCGTGGAGTGGGCGAGCAATGTCGGCGCCGGACTCCAGTTGCTCGCCTGGTCGCCGGACGGGCGGTACGTCGCGTACGCGGTGCCGGCGCCGTCACCCGGCGATGGCCGCGCGGAGAACTCATTCCTCGGTGAGCGGCCGATCATGGATCTGGCCCTGCTCGACCTGACCTCCGGTGCGACCACCCGCGTGGCCGGATTCCAGCCGGTGTGGGCGGCCGCCTTCGCGCCGGACGGCCGCACGCTCGCCGTCCAGACCGGGCCCGGCAAGGCCTGGATCACCACTGTGGACGGTCATAGGGTACGGAGCCTGGACCTGATCGGCGGAGACCTGGCCCACGGCATCGCGTGGTCGCCGGACGGTGCGCTGTTGGCGACCGCGCCGTACGGCGGTGGCACCAACGAGGCGCCGGGCGACGGCGTCACGTTCATCGACGCGTCGGGAACCGGGGCGGCCACGCCGCGTGCGCTGCCGGCCGGACGGATGCTGGGCTGGAGCTCACCCACCAGCGTGATCGTGCACGAGGTCGACGATGCCACGGGCGACGTGGTGGCCGAGGTGTCGACACGGGACGGTTCGGCGAGGGTGCTCAGCTCCTTCGATCGCGCCTCCCGGTGCGAGTTCTGGCAGATGCGCTGCCGGCCGTACCGCATCCAGCTCGCCTCGGCATTGCTGCCCCACGCGGGCCTCCGCCCGGGCGACCCGGACCGCGGACCGCTGCCGCTGTGGCTGCGCGTCCTGGTCGCAGCCGCGGTATTGCCGGCCACGGCGGCGGTTGTCTGGTGGGCGACGCGGGCCCGGCGCAGAGGTCAGCGGTCGATCAGTCGCTGGAGGTGGTCGGGGTAGCGGTCGCCGTGCACCTCGATCCGGGCGGCGGCACCGTCGATCTCGGCCAGGTCGTCGGAGGTCAGCGTGAGGTCCGCGGCGCCGACGTTCTCCTCAAGTCGCGACACGCTACGGGTACCCGGTATCGGAACGATCCAGGGCTTCTGCGCGAGCAGCCAGGCCAGCGCGACCTGCGCCGGCGTGGCGTCCTTACGGGCGGCGATCGCGGCGATCAGGTCGACGAGGGACTGGTTCGCCTGCCGCGCCTCGGGCGTGAAACGCGGGAGGACGCTGCGGATGTCCGAGTCGGCGAACGAGGCGCTCTCGCTGATCGTGCCGGTGAGGAAGCCCCGGCCCAGCGGGCTGAACGGGACGAAGCCGATGCCGAGCTCCTCCAGAGTCGGCAGGATCTCGGCCTCGGGCTCGCGCCACCACAGCGAGTACTCGCTCTGCAGGGCCGCGACGGGCTGCACCTCGTGGGCCCGGCGGATCGTCCGCGCGCCCGCCTCGGAGAGGCCGAAGTGCCTGACCTTGCCGGCCTGGATCAGCTCCTGGACCGCCCCGGCGACGTCCTCGATGGGCACGTTCGGGTCGACCCGATGCTGATAGAACAGGTCGATGACCTCGACGCCGAGTCTTCCCAGCGAGGCGTCGGCGACCCGCCTGATGTGCTGCGGCCGGCTGTCCACGCCGCTCTGCCGGCCGTCGGAGTCGATGACGAAGCCGAACTTGGTGGCGATGGCCACCCCGTCGCGGAACGGGGCGAGGGCCTCACCCACGAGTTCCTCGTTGACGAACGGGCCGTAGACCTCGGCGGTGTCGAACAGCGTGACACCGCGCTCCACGGCCGCCCGGATGACCGCGATGCCGTCCGCCCGGTCGGCGGCCGGGCCGAGACCGGAGCTGATGCCCATGCAGCCGAACCCGAGGGCCGACACCTCGAGACCACCATTACCGAGCATTCGCTTGTCCACCGGTGCGCTCCCGTCCGTGTCTCGTGATCTACAGCCTTGACGGTACGGCACCGTCCACATCGATGCCCGCTGTTGCGGGTGCCGCCTACCCTGCTGGCGGGGAGTGAGCATCGGTAGGAGGTCAGGTGTTCCGGAGAGCGGCCGCGGTTGTCGCGGCGTGCGTCATGCTCACCCTTGCGGGGTGCGGTGGATCGAAAACGGGTGGGGACGTCAACGATGATGTCCCGGCGGCGGAGAACGGCGAACCTCAGGAGGCGGCGGCCAGCGGCCAGACGCTGTGGGCCACCATACTGGGCGGCGGCAGCCTGTCCGGCCTGGACACGGGATCCGGCAAGAGGGTCAACACCGGCCTGGTGCAGGTCGCGCCGGTCGGCACCAACGTGAAGCACATGGTCGCGGCCGAGGGCAAGGTCTGGATCGGGCTCAGCAATGGCAAGCTCCTTGTCGCCGACGGCAAGACGGGTGCGATCGTCGAGACGCTGGAGTTCGACGCCAAGGACTACGGCATCGAGGAGATGGCCGTCGGCGGAGGCAGCGCCTATGTGGCGTACGCGGGGCCCACCCTCGTACGGATCGACGCCACGACCTACGAGAAGGCGAAGCAGGCGCCGGTCGTCGGGCCGATCCACGACTGCGACGGCATGCTGGTCGATGGCGGCACCCTGTGGGTGTTGCAGGGAAACGGTTTCGCGCTCATCAAGGCCGACGCGTCGACCCTGGCCGTGCGCGACAGCGTCCGGATCGGTAGCCATCCCAGCGACCCGACCGGACCGTTCAAGGCCCTGTACGGGCACGGCACGATGACTCAGGTCGGCGGCAACGTGTGGGTCTTCGACCGGGCCAGCTACACGCTGATCCGGGTGGACAAGGCGACCATGAAGCCCACGCGTGTGGCCGCGTTGAAGGACATCACGGTTCACACATCCGTGCGCCTGGCGGCCAACGCCGACAGCTTCTTCGTCTCCATCAGCGACGACGACGGGGCCAAGGTGGTCCGCTACGACGGCGCGACCGGCGAGGCCCGCAAGACTTACGAGTTCGGACCCGGCGCCGCCCGCTCGCTGGCGGTGACCGGTGATCGGCTCTACGTCACGTCGGACGAGTTCGGCCGCGACGTGCTCCAGGTCGACATCCAGAGTGGACAGACCGTGAAGACGTTCGCGAACATCGGGGCGACGCTGATCGCGCTGGCGGCCTAGGCCTACCCGTAGAACGTGAGATCCGGGCGCAGGGCCATCTCGGCGAGCTGCTCGGGCGAGAAGGGCGGCTCGGCCCGGTCATACGGGCCGAACCGCAGGCCCGGTCGGGACCGGTCGAAGTTCGCCGACCAGAGCTGGATCTGGGTCCCGTCCGGTTTGGTCACGTGTACCTCGTACTCGACGGCGGCTCCGGCCGCCGGACCGTCGGCCAGCTCACCGTCGACGAAGTACCGGGTCTTGGCCACGATCAGTTCACCCCGGGGGCCGGTGCTCGCCGTACAGCCGCTGAGGCGTTCCTCGGCGGGCGGCGGGCACCGGACGTCGAGAAACAGGTCGGGCCAGGTCGCCCATTCGTCGACATAGACACGGTCCGGCTCGTCGACCGTGAACCCGACGGCGATCTCGATCAGACCGAGACCTCCGGCGTCCCGCGCGTCGGCGGAGGCGTAGTACGTGTCCGGGACGGTCGCCGGCGCTCCGGACGGCCGGTTGTGCCCGAACTCCAGGATGCCGGCGGTCGGTACCTCGGCGTTGTCGGCCAGCGTCACCTCGGGCCGGACGGCCGGCACCGCGGCCAGCGCGGCCGTCGTGAGCCGGGCCGTCGTCGCGGCGTGGAAGGCGGCCGGATCGGTCGGCGGGATGTAGTCGCCCACGGTGGGCGGTGGCTCGTCGGTCGGCCCGCCGGGCCCGGTGACCGCCGGTCCACCCCGCGGGATGGTCACCGCCATGGCCGCACCGAGGACGATGACGAGGGTGGCGGCGACGCTGGCCCCGGCCGCCGTGATCCGTCGGTTCCGCTGGGCCCGGCGCTGGCGGGCGATGAAGGCGTCAAGGTCCAACGTGGACGGCGGGCGGACGCCGATCAACGGCTCGAACAGGTGCTGGTGCGACATCAGACCTCCCGGCAGATATCGGAGCCACGAAGCAGTTCCAGCCCGCGGGCCGCGTGCGCCTTGACGGTCCCCTCGGTAACGCCGAGGATCTCCGCCGTGTCGGCGACCGACAGGTCGCAGTAGTAGCGGAGAACCACGACGGCGCGCTGCCGGGGTGGCAACCCGCCCAGCAGCGTCTTCAACTCCGCCCGGTCGGCGACCGGATCGTCGGGCGGGGTGGCGGTGGCCGCGGGCTCGGGCAGCGCCCGCGCCTTGTGCTCACGCCGCCACGGCCGGCGCAGCTCGTCCAGCCAGGCGTGGGTGAGCATGCCGTTGATGTACGCGTCCGGACTCCTGGCCGACCGGACCCGGTCCCAGTGCCGGTAGAGGTTGGCCAGCGTGACCGAGACCAGGTCGTCGGCCAGGTGCCAGTCCCGGCAGAGCAGGTACGCGGCGCAGCGCAGCGTGTCGTACCGGGCCACCACGTACTCGCGGTAGTCGCTCTCCTGATCGCGCCTCACCCGGTACCTCCCGGCACTCCGTCGCTCACAGTCTCGACGCAGCTGACCTCCTCGGGGGTTGAGCCGTGGCGGAGATAGTTGATTTCGTTCCCGGAGCACGGCCTACCGCCGGTCGCCACGCGTAGGGGGCGTCGTCGATGCCCGTCCGATAGGGTTCCGCCAGGGCGATCGCGATCGCGCGTACAAGAGTGCGGCCGGGCCGCATGATCGTACGCGAAATCGCGATCACTACGGCAGAAGCTCGTGGGCTCGTCGCACGCGGATCACCTGACCAGGCGGAACCACACGGCGTAGCGTCCTGGGTGCAGGCTTCTATGATGATGGAGCCTTCGATGCGTCCACGCTCCGCGCGAGCGGGCGTGACCGGCTGACGGGCGGCAGAGCCGACACGAGGGGGTAGTCGCCGACATGACGGCTTCGACGCAGCAGGCGGCGGCGGGCACGACTCCACCGGCGCCTTCGCGGTCCGCACGGCGTCGCGAGGCGCGCCTGGTTCCTCGCCGACGTCCGAGCCCGACCGGCCGTATGAATGTCATGCGGATCATCGTGTTGGAGCTGGTCGCTCTCGCGCTCCTGGCGGCCGTCGCGCTCAGCCCGGTGGCCGCGGTCGCCGTGGTGGTTGTCGCGGCGCCCCTGTTGGCCGTGACGTTCGGCCGGCTGCAGGGCCACTGGTGGCTGGAGCGGCGGGCGCTCGTGCGCGGGTACCGGCGGCGCCGGCGCCAGCGGCCCCTGCCCAAGGCGGATCCCCGGCTGTCGGCCCTGCAGCTTCTCGCCCCCAACCTCGCCGTGCAGACGGTGCGAGCCGCCGATGGCTCGCAGGTCGGCGTGGGCCGCGACGATGCCGGATGGTTCGCGGTGGCCGCGATCCTCCCGGCCACGCCCATGAGCGACGAGCCGGGCGCCCACCTTCCGCTCGACCGGCTCGTCTCGGTCCTGACGGAGGTGGCACAACCGGGAGCCATCCTGCAGGTCGTGCGGCAGACGGTGGCCGCACCGGGCCTGGCGATCGATCCCGACTCACCCGTCGGCCAGTCCTACCGGCAGCTCCTGGCCAGCACCGGCCCGCTGCCCCTGGATCAGACGACCTGGGTCGCGGTCCGCCTCGACGGACGCCGGTTGGCCGAGGCCGGCGCGATTGGCAACACCGATGTGGACGCGGCTCCCCTGGTGGTGGCGGCGCTGGTACGCCGCCTGGGCAAGTCGCTGCGCCATGCCGGAATCCAGTGCCAGGTGCTCGACGCGCAGGCGTTGACCGCCGCCCTGGCGGCGTCGTGTGACCTGGAGCCGGGGCCGGAAGGCGAGCCGTCACCGTCCCGGGAGGACTGGACGGGCTGGCACTCCCGGCTGTTCGCCCACCGGTCGTTCTGGGTCCGCGAATGGCCACCGGTCACGCAGGCCGCCGCCCTGTTCGATCTGTTCAACTCCGTGGCACCGATGACGGCCGTCGCGCTGACGCTGGCGCCGGACGACGACATCGTCGACCTCCAGTGCCTGGTACGTGTGGCCGCGCCCGCGGCCATGCTGCCGCAGGTGTGTACGCGGCTGATCCGGCGCGCTCCGAAGGTAGGGGCCCGGCTGCAGCCGCTTGACGGAGAGCAGGGTCCGGCGACCTACGCGACGGCGCCGACCGGGGGCGGTTCCCGATGACCCGACCGAACAACGAGGACTGGAACGCCACAACCGCCGAGCAGCAACACGTGGTGATCGGCCGGCCGCCGGCCGGTGCCCTGGCGTCACAGCGCCCGGCGCCGCCCGAGCAGCGACCGCCGGCCGAGGTGGCCCGGACCGCCGAGCCGGTGGCGCCGGCCGTCGAGGCCGCCGGGTCCGCCACCGCCACGCAGGCCGCGGCGACCGCGGCGGCGGCCGCTGAGCCGCGGGCCGCCCTGGCGGGGAGGACGCTGGCCGCCGGCGGCTTCGGCGACCCCGGTGGATCGGGTCCCGGCGGACCGAGTGGTATTCCCCCGGCTCCGATCATCAACGGCCATCGGCCGTCCGGCCGGACACCACCCCTGCACATCGGCTCGCACCTGATCTCCGAGGAGGCGCTGGCCAGGCTGGCCGTGCCGGCCTCGGGCAGCGGCATGGTCGTCGGCGTCACCCCGACCCAGCAGCTCGTCACCATGCGCTTCTTCCGGGCCGAGCCGACCCGGATCGCCCTGGTCGGCGGCGTCTGGGCCGGGCAGTTCCTCGTCTTCCGGGCGCTGGGGCTCGGTGCGCGGGTGGCCATCGTCACGGGCGAGCCGACGGCCTGGCACGGCTTCGGGGAGCGGGTCACCGGTCGCGATGACCTGGTCCGCATCTTCCGCGCGGAGTTCCCGTTGTCCCTCCCGTCGAGCCCGCACTTCCCATCGTTGATCGTCTATGACCTCGGCGTCTCCGGGCCGGCGGCCCCGCTGCAGCTCGGGCCCTGGCAGACCCAGCTGACGATCCTGCGCCACCTCGACGGCGCCGGCGTCCCGTCGATCCAGGACTGTGACGTCGCGATGCTGCAACGACTTCATCGTGACGAGGCGGAGTTGGCCGGCGCGGCCCTGCGCCTGCCGACCCACACGGTGAGCCTCCTGCAGACGATCGGGATCGACATGGCGGCGCTGTGGGGAAGCGGGGCCAGGCGCTTCGTCATGCTCGCGCAGACGGACGTCGAACGGGCGCACACGGGCGTACCCCGCCGGTAGACCCTCGTCATAGATGGGTCGACCAACATCAACATCGAGCCTCGCGGCTTCGTGCTAGGTTGACTCGCGCGGGGACATGGGGAGGTGACCGGTGTGACTGCCCCGGCCGGACTCAGCCTGGCCAGAGTGACTGTGGCGGCACCGAAGCGGCGGATGGATCTCGCCCTTCCCGACACCATGCTCGTCGGCGAGCTGCTGCCGCACCTGTTGCGCCACGCCGGCGAGGATCTCGCCGACGAGGGTGAGTTGAACGGCGGCTGGGTGCTGCGCCGGGCGACCGGGGTCGCGCTGGACGCCTCGCGCAACCTCGTGGTCCAGGGTGTGCGGGACGGCGAGCTGCTGCACCTTGTCCACGGCCGCGTCGACTGGCCCGAGCTGGCCTATGACGACGTTGTTGAGATCATCGCTGCCGGGGCGCGGCAGACCGGTCGCGCGTGGGGCAAGGCGGCGACCCGCCGCAGCGGTTTCGCCATCGCCGGTGCCCTCTTCGGGCTGGGCCTGATCGCCCTGCTGCTCGCCGGCCCGCCCTGGTTGCTTCCGGCCGCGGTCGGGTTCGCGCTCGCCGGCTGTCTCACCGCGGTCGGCATCCTGTTGTCCCGGGCATTCGCGGACGCCACGGCGGGCGCCGTCGCCGCCGCGGCGGGGCTGCCGTACGCGTTCCTGGGCGGTGCGCTGCTCGTCGCCCCCGCGGACGTGCCGCTGACCGAACTCGGCGCGCCGAACCTGCTGCTGGGCTCGGCCGCGCTGCTGGTGTTCAGCGTGCTGGGTCATGCCGGCGTCGCCGCCCTACAGCGGCTGTTCATGGCGGGGATCGGTACGAGCGTGGCCGGGATCCTGGCCGCGCTGCTGTGCCTCGGCGGCGCATCGCCGGCGGGCTCGGCCGGCGTGACGATGACCATCGCGCTCGGCATGCTGCCCGCCTATCCGCTGCTGGCCAGCTCCATGGGGCGGGTGCCGTTCCCGGAACTGCCGACCCGCCCGGAGGAGATCCTGGCCGACCGCCCGCTGCGTCGGCGTACGGACGTCTTCGCCTCGGTCGCCCGCGCCACCGAACTGTTGACCGGCCTGCTGCTGGCCACGGCCGTGATCAGTGCCGCCGCGATGAGCGTGCTCCTCCTCACCGATCCCAGCCTGGCGGCGATCGCGCTGACCGTGGCGGCGTCGGCGGCGCTGCTGCTGCGGGCCCGCCTGTTCCCGTCGCTCACGCAGCGCGTACCGCTGATCGCCAGTGGTGCCGCCGGTCTGGGCCTGCTGGGCCTGGGGATCTCGGTGCAGGCCGATTCCGCCGGGCCGCGCCTGTTGATGCTCTTCGCCATCGTCGTGGCCGCGTTGCTCGTGCTCACGGCCGCGCTGGTCTACGGCCGGCGGGCTCCCTCGCCGTACCTGGGACGGCTGGCCGATATCGGGGACGTTGTCGCCATCGTCGCGCTGGTTCCCCTCTCCAGCGCCGTGCTGGGTGTGTTCCGGCTGATCCAGGGGCTGTTCGCCTCGATCGGTGGATGAGCCGGCATGGCCACGCGGCGCGACCAGCTCCAGTCCTACCAGTTCCTGACGCAGCGGGTGATCTCCGCCCTGGTCATGCGCGAGACCGATCCGGCGCAGTCGCCGTTGCGCCGGGGCATCGGGGCGGTCTTCGCCGGCATCATGATCATGGTGCTGGTCGCGGCCGGTTTCGGCGTCTACGGGATCTTGACCAAGGTGGGCACGTCGAGATGGAAGGCCGACGGCTCCGTCGTGGTGGAGAAGGAGTCCGGGGCCAGCTTCGTCTACTTCGGAGGCGTGCTGCATCCCACGCTCAACTACGCCTCGGCCATGCTCGCCGCCGGCCGGACCAGTCCGGCCGTCTTCCGGGTCTCGAGCGAGTCCCTGGCCGGGGTACCCCGAGGCGTCATGGTCGGGATCCCCGGGGCCCCCAATTCGCTGCCCGGGCCGCGCGGCCAACTGAAGCTGCCGTGGACGATCTGTGCCGCGCCCGACGCCAGCGGCTCCGATTCCGGCGCCAGCGTGGTCACGCTGGCCGTGGGGGTGGCGCCTTCGGGCGGCCGGCGCCTCGATCAGGCCGGTCTGCTCGTGCGGGAGGCGACGACCGGAACGACCCACTTCGTCTGGCATGGACGGAGGTACCGGCTCCAGGACTCCCGGACCGTCGTGCCCGCGCTCTTCGGCGCGGTGGTGGCGGCGGCGCCCGTTGGTGCGTCCTGGCTGACCACGCTGCCCAGCGGCCAGGACATCGCACCGATCAATCTCGCCGACCGGGGTAGCCCGTCGGTCGCCGTGCCCGGGCGCCGGGTCGGCGACGTGCTGGTCGTGCCGACCGGCTCCGGGCCTCAGCACTATCTCGTCCTCGGCGACGGCCTGGCCCCCATCACGGCGTTGCAACAGGCGATCCTGGCCGCCGCGTCCGAGGTGCAGCCGCAACAGGTGCAGCTCTCGGAGGTCACCGGGGCCAAGACGAGCGCGCGGGTGCTCCGGCCGGGTGGCGAGATCGAACCCCCGGCGACGGTCCCGCCGCTCGAACAACCCGGCCCCCGTGATCTGGTCTGCGCCGAGACCGGGGACGCGGATCAGCCGCCGACGCTGTGGGTCGGCCCGTCCGTCACCGGTCTCAACGCGGCGATTCCCAGTGCGGTGGGCAGCGGTTCCAACCTCGCCGACCGCGTCTTCGTGCCACCGGGCCGCGTGGCCGTGGTCCGGATCATGGGCTCCCCGGAGGCACCGTCCGGCGCCTTCGGCGTCATCACCGATCTCGGCGTCCGGTTCCCCGTGCCTTCGGCCGACGTACTCCAGATGCTGGGCTACAGCCCGACTGAGGCGGTCGACGTCCCGGCCAGCCTGGCCGCCCGCGTACCCGCCGGGCCGACGCTCGACCCCCAGGCCGCCCTCCAGCCCGCCCGCCCCACCTGACGACCGCTATGCAGAGACCCCCGGCAAACACTTTGTGCGCTATGGGGACCCCCTACCGACACTCTGATCGAAGAGCTGCACCGGAGGGCCGGGTTCCCGCGGCTGCTCAGCGGAGGGCGGTGGTGAGGCGACACCGGCCCGCCAGAACCGGCGCCGGCCGTACGGCAGCGACAGCGCGATTCCGAGTACCGCCAGCGCGGCCAGCGCGGCGACGACCAGGGCCGACACGGCGATGCGTTCACTGCGCGACCACGCAAGATCCCGCTCGTTCGATCGCACGAGGGCCGGCAGGTCGTCGTTGGTGCCGCCGCCCGGGGGCTCGGTCACGGCCGCATAGGGGTTGACCACGCCGTTTCCGTACCGGCGGGTGTCGGTGCCCTCGGCGGCCGGGGTGGCGGTGTCGCGCAGCAGATCCAGGACATTGGCCGGGGCCAGCCGACCGCGGCGGGCCAGGACGAGCGCCACCGTACCGGCCACGAAGCCCGACGCCACGCCCGTGCCGTCCACGACGGCCTGTCCGCGGCCGGCCTGCAACGTGAGCACGGCGGCCCCGGGCGCTACCACGTCCACGTCCGGGCCCACGCGCGACTGCGCCCAGAGGGCGCTGTCCGGGCCCAGGGCGCCCACGCCGATCACACCGTCGTAGGCCGCCGGATACGTGCGCACATCCGCAGTGTCGCTGTCCACGTCGCCGACGGCGGCCACGATCGCCACACCGCGGTCCAGCGCCCGCGCCACGGCCGCCCGCAGCCCGGCGTCGTCGACATAGACCGGTTGGGAGACGTCGATGACGTCGGCGCCCTGATCGACGGCCCAGTTGATCCCGCGAGCCAGCGCGGTCGGCGTCGCGGCCGCGTTCTCGGCGACGACCCGTACCGGCAGGAGGCTCACGGCGGGGGCGATCCCGGTGAAGCGTATGTCCTGGACCCGGCCGGCCCCGATGACCCCGGCCACCTGCGTTCCCGTACCCAGGCAGTCGCGGTCGGCGCCGGCGCGGCGGGTCATCGCGTCGTACCCTCGCTGCACCCGCCCGCGCAGCTGAGGATGCCGGGCGTCGATGCCACTGTCGAGCACCGCCACCGTGACACCGGAGCCCTGCGCGAACGGCCACACCCGCTCCGGTGCGAGCATCCGTTGCGACCACGGCATGGCCGGCTCGTCGGGCCCGGGCTCGACACACTGTGCCTTTTGCGCTCGCTCCGCTCGCGCGGGCCCTGGGGCCGTGCTTCTTTGCGCTCGCTCCGCTCGCGCGGGCCCTGGGGCCCTTGCCGCGGCGCCTTCCCTCCTCGCTCCACTCGCTTCGCTCCCTGCGCTCGTCGGTCCAGGCGCCGCCGGCCCCAGGGCCGGGCCCGGTCCAGGCGACGCCGGCCCCGCGACCGCGCTCTGGGCCGCGAATCCGATGAACACGTAGGTCAGCAGCAGGATGGCGACGACGGCAAGACGGCGCATCGACCCTCCCCACTGCCCGGCGAACAGCCGCTACTCTAGCGCCCGTGAGGATCCGATGACGCGGCCAGCGATCGCCGGTGCCCGGCACGCCTTCCAGATCATCCACCCGGGCTCCCCCATGCTGCGGGTCCGGTACGCCGAAGGCGTCGCGGTGGATCCGTACGGGTTCCCGGACTGGACGCCGTACGCGAGGACCGTGATCGAGTTGCCCGCGGTCACACCCGATCTCGGCGTCGACGAGGCGCGCGTGCTGGACGTTCTGACCGCGAACGAGACCGCCGCCACCGGAGGCGACCCGCTGTGGCAGGGCCTGGAGGGCGGCGCCACGCCCGCCGGGTGGACGTGGGCCCATCTGGGCCGGACGCGCCGGGTGGCCCTGGTCCCGGTGGAACTGCACGGCGCCTTTCGCCACCTCGGCGGCGCGAGCACGGACGGCGGCGATCCGGCCCGCCCGGGCCTGGCGGTGGACACCGGGACACCTCCGGCGATCAGCGTCTCCGCGCGGCTGGCGGACGAGGCGATGGACAAGGTCGAGCGGCAACTGGGCTACGCGCTGCCGGATGGGTACCGAAGCTTCCTGCTGCGTACCAACGGCGGTGTCCCGGCGCGCCCCGCCGTGCATCCCCGGTTCGGCTTCGTGGTCGACCAGCCCATGTTCGGCCTGGCCCGCGCGGACTGGCTCCAGGATCTCGTCTACGCCAACGCGTGGTTCGGCGACCGCCTGACGCCGCAATGGTTGGCCATCGGCTACGTGCACGGCGGGCTGCTGGCCCTCCGGGTCCGCGGTGAGTGGCGGGGCAGCGTGGCGTACCTGGACGATGACGATCCCCGCGACCGCGACGGGTACGGGGCCGTCGAGGTGTGTGAGCGGCTGCTGCGGTTTTGCGCAGACGATTTCACCGCGTTCTGGATGGCGCTGCGGGAGGTACCGGCGTCGCTGTTGGCGCGCGCCCGGACCGCCGCGCAGGGCCGGGCGTCGCCGGTGGTGCCGCCCCGCATGGGCGCGGGCCTGCCGGCGGCCAAGCGGGCTCCGGGCTGACGCCGACTTTGGTTGACGTCTATAGGATGGTCCCGCGCGAGCGGAGCGGGCGCGAGAGTGGCGAGGCCCTGCCGGGGGAGGGAAGGAGCGTGGTCGTGTGACATCGGTGATCGTCAAGCGGCCCCCGCGCCGCACTCCACCCGTGCTGCCCTCCGGCGAGGTCCTGCTCGACCCGCCACCGGAGACACCCAACGCCACGGGCAAGGCCTGGACGCGGATGCTGATGATCCTGCCCATGGCGGCGGGCGCGGCGGCCATGGGCCTGATGATGGGCATGCAACGCGGCGGCCCGCTGACCTACGTCGTGGGTGGCATGTACGGCGTGTCCATCCTCGGCATGATCGCGGTGATGGCCGTCAACCAGTCCGGTCCGGGCAAGCGCGAGATGATCGAGTCCCGCCGCCAGTACATGCGTCGGCTGGCCCAGTTGCGTGCGCAGGTGCGCAACACGATCAAGCAACAGCGGGAGGCGATCCACTACCGGCATCCGGAGCCGGCCGTGCTGTGGTCGACGGCCAACAGCGGCCGGCTGTGGGAGCGCCGCCGCGGCGACAACGACTTCAACGTGGTACGCATCGGGCTCGGATCCCAGGAGATCGCGACGCCGCTGATCCCCCCGCAGACCCGGCCGGTCGACGAACTCGAACCGTTGTGCGCGATGGCCCTGCGGAGGTTCGTCGCCACCTACTCGGTGGTGCCCGACCTTCCGGTCGCCATCAACCTGCGTGACTTCTCCCGGGTCTACCTGCGCGGACCCGGTGGTGCGGTCCGCGATCTCGCCCGGGCCGTGCTGGCCCAACTGGCCACGTTCCACGCGCCCGACGACATGCTCATCTGCCTGTGTGCCTCCGACGCCCAGCGGCCGCAGTGGGAGTGGGCGAAGTGGCTCCCGCACGCCCAGCACCCGGCCAAGTTCGACGCGGTCGGCCCGATCCGCCTGTTCGCTCCGTCGATCACGTCGCTGGAGGCCATGCTCGACGACGTGCTGGCCAACCGGCCCCGATTCGAGTCCGTCGGACCGAACGTGTCGGCCGGTCAGCACGTCGTGGTCGTGCTCGACGGCGGCGCCACCGCCGGCTCGGACCACCTGATGACCGAGGGCGGCGTCGCCGGCGTCACCATCGTGGACCTGTCCAACTCGCCGCCACGGCTGCTGGACGATTCCATGGTCGTGCTCGACATCGGCGAGGACGGGCAGTTGTCGGGCACCACAATGGACGGTAGTACGGCCGTCGGTCGCCCGGACGCGCTCGACATCGCTCGCAGCGAGGTGCTGTCCCGGGAGCTGTCGCCGTTACGGCTGTCCGCACTCTCCCAGGACCAGCCGTCGGTCGCGGCCGACATCGGGCTGGCCGATCTGCTCAGCCTGGGCGACCCGCGGGAGCTCGACCTGAGCCAGGCCTGGGCCAGTCGGCCCAACCGAGACCGGTTGCGACTGCCCATCGGGGTGAGCCTGGACGGCCGGCCGATCGAGCTGGACCTCAAGGAGTCCGCGCAGGACGGCATGGGCCCGCACGGTCTGCTGGTCGGCGCGACCGGCGCCGGCAAGAGTGAGCTGCTCCGCACGCTCGTGCTGGCCCTGGCCGTCACCCACAGCTCGGAGATCCTCAATTTCGTCCTGGTCGACTTCAAGGGCGGGGCCACGTTCACCACGCTGGACCGGTTGCCCCACACCAGTGCGATGATCACCAACCTGGCCGACGATCTGTCGCTTGTGGATAGAATGCTCGGCGCGATCCAGGGCGAGCTCGTCCGGCGCCAGGAGTTGCTGCGCGCGGCCGGCAACTACGCCTCGCAACGGGACTACGAGCGGGCCCGGGCGGCCGGCGTGCCGCTCGACCCGATGCCCAGCCTGCTGATCATCGTGGACGAGTTCAGCGAGCTGCTGACCGCCCGTCCCGACTTCATCGACATGTTCGTCCAGATTGGACGGGTGGGCCGCTCCCTGGGCGTCCACCTGCTGCTGGCGTCGCAGCGGCTGGAGGAGGGCCGGCTGCGCGGGCTCGAGACACACCTGTCGTACCGGATCGGGCTGCGTACCTTCTCGTCGATGGAGAGCCGGACCGTCCTCGGCGTGCCGGACGCCTACGAGCTGCCGCGCTCGCCGGGACACGGCTACATCAAGACCGGCACCGAGGGCCTGATCCGCTTCAAGGCCGCGTACGTGTCCGGCGTGTACCGGCACGACCGGGCCATCCCGACGGTGGGCGGGCGGCCGGTCGACCCGGTGCGGGACTACACGACGTACTACGTCACGCCGACCCGCGACGACGAGGCGTTGGCACCGGAGGAGGAGGTGCCGGAGAACATCGTCGGTGACACCCTGCTCGACGTTCTCGTACAACGGATGGAGAACCAGGGCCCGCCGGCCCACCGGGTGTGGTTGCCACCGCTGTCGGCCCCGCCGACCCTCGACGAGCTGGTGCCGCCGTTGACCCAGACGCCGACCCGCGGGCTCGTCGCCGACGACGCCAATCTGCACGGCGCCCTCCACGGTGTGGTCGGGATCATCGACAAGCCGTTCGAGCAGCGACGCGAGCCGATGTGGCTGGACCTGGCCGGCAGCGCGGGCAACGTCATGGTCGTCGGAGCCCCGCAGAGCGGCAAGACGACGGTGCTGCGAACGCTCATCGGGAGCCTGGCCCTGACGCACACGCCCCGGGAGGCGCAGTTCTACTGCCTCGACTTCGGCGGCGGAGGGCTGTCCGCGCTGGCGAACCTGCCCCACGTCGGCGGCATGGCGTCCCGGCGCGACGTCGACAAGGTCCGCCGCACCATCGCCGAGCTGTACGGGCTGATCCAGGCCCGGGAGGCCCTTTTCGCGGCCAACGGTATCGAGGGCACGGCCGCCTACCGGCGGGCCAAACGCGAGGGCCGGTTCGCCGAGGATCCATTCGGCGACGCCTTCCTGGTGGTGGACGGTTGGTCCACGCTGCGGGTCGAGTTCGAGGACCTCGAGCCGATGGTGTCCGAGATCGCCAACCGCGGGCTCGGCTACGGCGTGCACATCCTGGCCTCGACCAGCCGGTGGATGGACGTCCGCGCGGCGGTGCGCGACATGTTCGGTACCAAGATCGAGCTGCGGCTGGGCGAGCCCAGCGACTCGATGATCAATCGCCGGGCCGCGCTCAACGTGCCCGAGCAGGCTCCCGGTCGCGGCCTGACCCCGGACGGTTTCCACTTCCTCGCCGGCCTGCCCCGCGTTGACGGGGACGAGCAGATCGAGAACCTGGCCGACGGTGTGGCCGAGTTCGTCAAGCTCGTGCAGGCGTCCTGGACCCAGCCGGCCGCACCGGCCGTTCGACTGCTTCCGGTCGAGCTTCCCTACGAGGCCCTTCCCGCCGGTCAGGGCGGGCGCCTGCCGATCGGGATCGCCGAGACCGACCTGCAACCGGTGTTCCTGGACTTCGTCGCCGAGCCGCACCTGTTGCTGTTCGGCGACATCGAGTGCGGCAAGACCACGTTCCTGCGCTGCCTGGCCCGGTCCATCACGCAGACCTACGACCCGAGCCAGGCCCGGATCATCCTGGCCGACCTGCGGCGTGGCCTGCTCGGCACCGTGACGACCGAACACCTCATCGGGTACGGCACCTCACCCCAGGTCACCGCCGATCTCGTGCAGCAGGCCGCGACGGTGATGAAGGAACGCCTGCCCGGTCCGGACGTGACCGCGGACCAGCTGCGCAACCGCAGCTGGTGGAAGGGGCCCGACCTCTTCCTGCTGATCGACGACTACGACCTGGTCGCGGGCGGGGCGGTGAACCCGGTCGCTCAGCTGCTCGAGTTCCTGCCGCAGGCCCGCGACATCGGGTTGCACGTGGTGATCACGCGCCGGATCGGCGGCGCCAGCCGGGCCATGTTCGACCCGGTGATCGCCCGCATCCGCGAGCTGGCCTCGCCGGGCATCATGATGTCCGGGCCGCGCGAGGAGGGCCCGCTGTTCGGAAGCATGAAGCCGCAGCATCTGCCGGCCGGCCGGGGTTGGCTGTTCACCCGCCGGGACGGCGCGCGACTGGTCCAGCTCGCCTGGACGCCACCCACCCAGTAATCCAAGGGAGCCGGTAGGGTTCGAGCAGGTGGCCGGCGGCGAGATTCTTCGATCGGGGGACCATGGCGCACATACTCACCGTCTCCCCGCGGCGGGCGGGGGCCTACCCGACGATCCGTGACGCTCTCGAGGTCGCCGCGGACGGCGCGGTCGTCTCGGTGGAACCGGGCGAGTACGCCGAGGCGCTGACCCTGGGCAACCGGAGGCTGTCGGTCGTCGCGGCCGGCGAACCCGGCTCGGTCACGGTCAACGCGGTCGCGAGCGGCCGCTCGGCCGTCGCCTGCGAGGGCGGCGACGTAACGCTGCGGGGGCTGGTCGTCCGGTCCGGCGACTACCCGGCCGTCAACGCCGCTGGCGGGAAGCTGCGGATCGAGCGCTGCGAGGTCCGGGCGGGCAACGCGGCCGGGGTGGTGGCGACCGACGGCGCCACCCTCGAGGCCCTCGAGGTCAAGGTCCTGGAGGGACAGTACGGGTTCGTGGTCTCCGACGCCGGCGGCACGATCGACACGTGCGAGGTCCGCGACATCGCCGACGACGGGATCATCGTGCGGCTCGGGTCGAGCCCGACCATCCGCAACTGCACCATCGCCGGCTGCGGCTTCCGGGGCATCTACGTCTACCAGGCCGCCAAGCCGACCATCGAGCGGTGCGACATCTCCAACACGGGCGACGCCGCGATCTCGGTGGCCCATCAGAGTTCTCCCACGATCTCCGGCAGTTGGTTGCACCATGCCCAGGGCGTTGGCATCATGTTCGGTCGCGGATGCGGCGGCCTGGTCGAGGACTGCCGCGTCGAGGACACCGCGCCGCCCGGCATCCACGTCGACGACGGCGCCTCACCGACCATTCGCGCCGGCGACGACTCCGGCCACCGGCCCAAGGTCGGCATCAGCGCGGTCGAGGCGACGTCGCGCCAGGACACCGAAAAGGTCGACGCGCTCCTGGCCGAGCTCGACTCGATGATCGGCCTGGCCGGGGTGAAGGCCGAGGTGCGCGCGCTCATCGACGAGATCCAGGTCAACGAGTGGCGCCGTTCGGCCGGGCTGGCCGTCGGCGCGGTCAGCCATCACCTCATCTTCACCGGCGCCCCCGGCACCGGGAAGACCACCGTGGCCCGCCTCTACGGCGAGCTGCTCAAGAGCCTGGGCATCCTGCCGAACGGAAAGTTCAAGGAGGTCGCCCGGCGCGACCTGGTCGGCCAGTACATCGGCCACACCGCGGAGAAGACCACGACGGTCTTCGATGAGGCCCTCGGTGGTGTGCTGTTCATCGACGAGGCGTACACGCTGTCGCGGGCCGGCGGCGCCACCGCCGACTTCGGTCAGGAGGCCATCGACACGCTCGTCAAGCTGATGGAGGATCACCGCGACCGCATCGCGGTCATCGTGGCCGGATACACGGTCGAGATGCGCGACTTCCTCGACGCCAACTCGGGTCTGGCCTCGCGGTTCGCCAAGACGATGGAGTTCGAGAACTACACGCCCGAGGAGCTCGTGCTCATCGCGCGGCGGATCGCGCGCAACGACGACTACATGTTCGCCCCTGGACTGGACGACGCGCTGCTGGAATGGTTCACGCAGATGGGCCGCGGCCAGAACTTCGGCAATGCCCGCGAGGCCCGGCGGTTGCTCGAGGGCATGCGCAAGGCCCAGTCCGGCCGGCTGCGTTCGCTCGGTCGGGTGCCGAGCCGCGAGGACCTGCGCTCGCTCGCCCTCGAGGATCTGCTCGCCACCATCAAGTAGCGGTCCCGGGGACACGGCCGCACCGCGCGAGCCCGCGCCGCGACAATATCGTCGATATTGTCGCCTCGCGGGCTCCTGATGCGACAACTTTGACAAAGTTGTCGCGATCTTGAGGGTCTTCGGTGTGTGCCGCTATCGTCCCTGGCCGAGCATCTCGGCGTGACGCGGCTTGAGCAGCGGTGACGCGACGATGCGTTGTTCAATGAAGGCGATGACCTCGCGGTCGCGCAGATCGTCGACCCGCGGCCGGACGTGGAGGCCGCTGGCGACTTCGGTGAGGCTGTCGAGTTCGGACACGTAGCGGGCGAACTCCTCCGCCGTCACGTACAACACAACCGTGGGTTCGTCCTCCGGCCGAGGGTCGCGCCAGCCGATCCGCTCCTCCGATCCGGCCAACTTGTCGTTGGGTGTCACGACGTACGAGGAGAGCAGCGCCTGGGCCAGGCGGGCCAGCTCGACCGTGTCGACCGTGTCGATGTCGTCGGGCAACCGCCGGGAGTCCCACGGCGGGGCGGCGGAGCTGATGTCCGGCACGAAGGTGATGTCCGCGGAATGCTGGAGCTGCACCTCGAAGATGCCGTGGTAGAGCGGCGCGTTGTCGTTGGGCTCTTCCCATTCCGCGCGCCACACCCCAACGGAGTAGTGGGCGCTCGGACCAACCTTCATCGCCGCGCCTATCTCATCACCGTCCGCTCCAGCCAAGCATATGGCCCAGGGCGAGCCGTCGGGTCGCGGTCGCCGGTCGCATGGGGTAGACAAGAGAGCCGTGCGTCGATTGGTGCTGTGCCTGAGCGTGGTGGTGTTGTTGGCCGGCGGGGGTTGCCAGGGTCGGGAGAGTCCGGAGGCCGCCCAGGCCGCGCTGACCGGGGCCGCGGCCAAGTTGCGCGCCGCCGGCTCGGCCACGGTGCGCTTCGAGGTGTTGCTGAGGAACACCTCCGGGCCCGACTCGGTGCGCTGGCGGGGCACGACGCGGTTCCGCTACGGCGATAAGCCGGCCTCGGCCACCGAGTTCACCGACTTCTCGTTGCGCTCGACCAAGGTGGAGCTGCGGACCATCACGGTCGGACCGGTCCGGTACCACAGGACGCCACGGCTGCGTACCCCGCCGGGCAAACCCTGGGTGCGTATCGACCCGGGGGAGTCGGTCGCCTACGGGCCCCGGGTCGCCGACCCGGACCTCGGGCTGATTGACCCGCTGGCCTACCTGGGTGTGCTCGAGAACATCCCCCGCTCCACCGCGCTCCTGGCCCGGACCGACCGCACCCAGACGATCGACGGCAAACCGGCGCGGGCCTTTTCCGTGTCCTGCGGGCTCGGTTCGGAAGACTGCCCCGCCTCCGACCTGGGCCGGGCCCGGCGCGTCTTCTCCGGCGACAACGCGATCAGCATGACGTTCTGGCTCGACGACGAGAACCGTCCCCGCCTCCTGGAGGGCGCGGCCGACCTGGACACCGGGTCGTCGGCCCTGGGCGGCCGGGCGTTCTACCGCGCCACCGTCAGGATCGAGATCGCCGACCTGGGCGGTCCGGTCGAGATCGCCGAACCGGCGCCGGACGAGGTGACCACGGACATCACGATGGCGTCTCCCACATGAGCAGCCACGGCACGTAGTCGGGCGGTAGGTCGATGTGCGACTCGCTGCCGGGGTTGACCGACAGGCCGTGGCCCTCGGGCCAGCACGCCAGCGCGAACGGCAGCGCGACCTGCACGCTGGGCGGCGGATCGGGGTGGGCCCGGCTCAACGCCTCGGCCGAGGTGAAGACCTCGATGGCCGGTGCCTCGGGCGTCCCGGCGGCGCGCCACGGGAAGCCGGGCTGGAGAATCTCGTCGGGATCGGCCACCTCGCGCTCGGTGGGGATGAGCACGAGGGCGTCCAACAGGATCTCGACGTACGCACCGACGTTGCCCGCCATCGCCGCCTCCCGCAGCGCCGCGTCCACGCGCTCGGGCGGCACGTCGACCGGCGCGGTACCGATCGTGTCGCCCAGCTCCTCATCGTCGGCGGCCTCGACGAGAACCTCCGCCATCGTCGGCACGGTCACGTCCCCGATCGCCGCGCCCTCCACCGCCTCGATCGGTACATAGGCGTCCAGGGGCAGACCCGGGTTGACCGCCAGGCGCCAGGTGGGGTCGGGCCACTTGTTCCGTAGCTCCGGGTAGCTCGTCACGGTGTAGGAGTCGGCCGCCGTACCCGCGGCGAACGCCAGCGCCTCGACCGAGGTGAACACGGGCAGGACCGTCTGGCCGAACAGCTCACCGGTGATGAACCGCTGTTCACCGTCCCGGTCGCCGAGCAGTTGCGGCAGGTACAGGTCGGCACCGGCCAGGATCCGGAAGTACTCGCGCCGGTCGCCGGCCAGCGCCGCCCGCGCCATGGCCAGCTCCGTCTCGTTGGCCGGCTCCCAGTCAGCCCCGTCAGCCACCCGCGATCGCCGCCGGCGGCTCGGGCCGGTAGCCACGATCCTCCGCCTGCTTGGCCACCACGCCGCCGCCCGGGGTTTCCACGCCGAACGCCTCCTCGTCGGTGACGATGCGCGGTGCCTCGTCGGCCGCCGGCTCCGGGCGCCGCTCGGTGTCGGGTCGGGTACGCCGCGTGCCCAGCTCGGCCGGGGCGGCACCGGTGCGCACGGCCGGACCCGTCGCGGCGGGCCGTCCACGCAACCGCTTCGGCACCTCCTCCAGCCGGGACACGGCGCCCGGTCGCACCGGCTCCGGCGCGTCGAGCACCGGTGCCGTGGTGTCGGCCACGGCCGCCTCCGACCCGATCCACTCGGTGCCGGGCGTCGGCCCCGGCGCGGCCCTTCCCGGACCGTCGGAGCGGCCCCGTCCGGGCCGTCCCGGCACCGGCGGTTGCTGCTGTACGGGGGTGCGGGTCGGGCTGTTCAGCACCGGCGGCGCCGTTTCGGACGGCCGCCAGGGCACCGATCCGTCGGGGTGGCCCGGACCGCGCATCGGAGTCGACGGCTGGCGCTCGCCCGGCCGGCTCGGCCCGGGCCGGGTCGGGCTGTTCAGCACCGGCGGCGCCGTGCTCATCGGTGGGCGGGTGAACGCGTCCTCCACATCGGACGGGATCGGTGTGGCCCGGCGCTCCTGGTCGGGGGCGCCCGTCGTGCCCGGCGGAGGCTTGCGGCTGAGCGTGCGCCCGCCCTGGGGCGGCATCTGCGGTGCCGTAGGCCCTGACGCGCCGGTGCCCTGGAACACCCCGCCGCGCAGGCCGGGGGCTCCCCTGGGCATGCCACCCGGGGCACCGGGCGGGAGCTGTGACGGCGCCGTCTGCGGCAGAGGGGCTTTGGCGCCGGGCGCGAGCGCACCCGCGGGCACCGGCGGTGGCAACGCACCGGGCGGCAGAACGACGGGTACGGGCACGCCGGGTGGCAGGGCCGGTGCCGGTGCCGGTGCGGGCGCCGGTGGTGGCAGGCCGCCGACCGGCACCGGCGGTGCCAGCGGGGTCGGCGGCGACGGCGCGAGCTGCTGCATCAGGCCGGGCGGGGCTCCCGGCATCGGGCCGACGGACAGCGCGGGTGGCGGCGCGCCGGGGGCCGGAGGCATCGACGGCGAGGGCGGGAACGAGAACGGCTCGTGGCCGGGCGCGTTGAGCACGGCGTTCATCTCGTAGAACGGTGGCCCGTGACCGCCGGACATCGAGGGAAAGTACGTCGTGTACGCGGCATTCACCCGTTCGGCCAGCGCCCGCGCGTCCGAGTTGGCCTGATCGTGGGCATGCTGGATGTCCTCGGCCGCGACCTCCCGGGCCCCGTCCATGCCGTTCCACTCGCCGAACCACCATGAACTGTGGCCCGCACCCCGGAACCAGTCACCGGTGCTGATGTCCTCGGCCGCGGCTACGTCGTCCTGGTAGCGCTGCCAGAGGGTCTCCATCTCGTCGCGGGAGTTCTGAGCGATGGTCACCAGGGCGCGCAACGCGGTGACGTTGCTCATCGCCGCGTCCATCCACTCGTCGAGGTACGCCAGGGCCTCGCCCGGGCCCCGCTGCATGAAGGCCTCCTTGGCGGCGGCCTCCTTCCAGTACTCGTTGTAGAGCGTCGTGCTCTGGTCGAACAGTTGCTGTTTGATGCTGGACAGCAGGTTGTAGGCGTTCAGCCACTGGTCGGCCAGCAGCGCTATGTCTTCGGGGTGCTGGTTGTTGATCTTCTGGCGGATCTCTTCGATCGTCTGCGGCACGGTGAAGTCGACGCTGGAGAAGTCGGGCTGTACGTAGTTGGTGCCCTCGCCGTTCGGCCCGCCGTGGGGGCGCGAGGCCCGCGCCCCCCAGTAATCAGCCATCGAAGTGCCCCGGCCCGTGGCCCTCGGTGACGCGCCGCGTGGCGTCGGCGGCCGGCGACTCGGGCCTCGTGGTCCCGCCGCCGTCGGTCTGCTCGCCCACCTCGGTCTCCCGGGTGACCACATCTCCGCGGCGCTGAGTCGTCGTCTGCGATCCGTCGTCGGGGTCCGTCTCCGTCGTGGTCGACGTCGTGCCGGTCGGGCGGCCGTCGGGTCCGTACGAGGTGTTCTCGGTGCTCTCCGACGTGACCCGGCCCCCGTCGCCGTACGTGACCGTCTCCGTCGTCGTGCCCGTCCGCTGACCGTTGCTGTACGACGTCGTGCTGGTCACGACCGAGTTGCCGTCCATATAGGTGGTGCGGTTTTCAGAAGTCCGGCTCAGCTCCTTGCCGCTGGAGTCCTTGATCACGGTGGTCGTGATCGTGCCTCCACCGCCCGGGATGCTGAATGAGGTGATTTCCATGCGCTGGCCGTTCGGGCCGTAAGCGATCTGGGTCACGCTGCCGTCCGCGTTGCGGCGCTCGGTCCACGTGCCCTCGTCGCCGAACATCGCCGGATCGGCGGCGGCCTCGGTGCCCTGGGCGCGCCTTTCATGGAGGTCCTGGAAGTAGGTCTTGCCGAGCCACGGCGGAAGCCCGGAGGGCCTCGTCGCGTTGGGCTCGCCGAACGCGAACAGGACGGCGTTGAGCGACGCGGCGGAGTGGCCGTCGGTGCCGGAATACGCATCGGCGACGGTCTGCGCGGCGTTACCGATATTGATCAACGCGATGGCCAGATGGCTGATGTAGTTCATGAGCTCGGTGTAGTTGCCCAGGAAGCGGCCCCGGGCGTAACCGGCGTCGCCCAGCACCGGGCCCTCCCAGGCCTGGTTGGGCACGCTCGCCAGCATGGTGAGGTAGCCCTGATGTGACGTCAGGTTCTCCATGATGGTCTTCATGTTCTTGGCGTACCCGGTGAGCCCCTCCGGGTCCACGTCGACCGGCTTCTGGTCGTCGAGCCAGCCGGTCCGCGTGTTGGTCCGGGTCGAATCCCGATAGGGATTGAAGGGGTCCGCGTAGTACTGGTACTCCCACGGGTTCTCGTCGTTCACCGGGCCTCCCCACGTCCGCGCCCAGCCGGCGCCCGCCTGGCGTTCTGACCGTAGCGTACCGGGTTCGCGCACGGGTATCGACGCCGATCTCGGTCGCTCGTGGGAGTACGGGCTGGCCCGGGTGGACGAATGGCGTTATCGTCGGAGCGCAACGTGACGCATCCACATCAATGCTCCGCCACGGGGCGCGACAAAGGAGCGGGGTGAACTCGCCGTGACCGGAACACCAGGTGCTGGTCAGGTCCACGCGACTCAGGATCAGCTCAATCTCATGGCCCAGCGATGCCAGGACACTGGCCAGGGCCTCGCACAGGGAATGGCGCAGCTTCTCGACCGGATCACGGCGCTGAGCGGCAGCGGCCTGAGCGGGTCGGCCAATTCGGCGCTGCAGAACGTGTCCGGCGAGCTCAACTCTGGCCTGACCACGATCCTCAACGCCCTGGACGAGTTGTCCGGGAAGATCAGTGATGCCTCGACGCAGTACGGCGTCAACGACGAGGACGCCGCGCAGGAAATCCGCACGGCCGCCGAGATGACCGGCAACAGCACCGTCATCTCCGCGCTACGCGGCTGATCTCCGGTAATTCGATCCTCGAAAGGTTGCGATCGCGATGACATCCATCACCTACAACTACGCACAGATCGGTGACGTGGCAACCGCCATCGGCACCTACCAGGGCAACATGGATCGGGCGCTCGGCGAGCTGTACCAGCAGTTCCAGTCGATGTTCGCCGAGGACTGGAACGGTGCCGCCGGCACCGCGTGCCAGGAGGCCCAGCGGAAGTGGAACCAGGGCGCGGACGAGATCAAGGGCGCCCTGCAGCGGCTCGGGGTCAAGCTGGGCGCGTCGGCCGAGCGCATGCAGGAGGTCGACAACCGGCTCTCGGCGGGCTTCTGACCGGTGGCACAGCCGGACGCGGGCGACATCCGTCCTAACTGGAGCGCGCTGGGCGCGATGCTCGGCGACCTCCGGAAGGCCACCGCCCAGCTACCGGACCTGCAGCGCCGCATGCTGTCCGTGACCGGCGTGGCCTGGTCGGACGACCGGATGATCAAGGCCGTGGTGGGCCCGCGGGGACATCTCCTGGAGTTGGAGATCGACCCGCGGGTCCTTCGCAAGCCCAACTCGAAGGCGCTGTCGGCGACGATCGTGCAGACCGTCCAGTGGGCTATCGAGGATGCCGGCCGGCAGAGCCGTGAACTGCTCGAGGGCAGCCTGCCGTCCGACCTGCGGCCGGCCGCGCGGCTCGGCGGCACCGACCTGTCGAGCTTCGTCAGCAGTCACGACAAGGACGTACGGGTGACCGGAGACGCCAATGAGTAACTACGTGGAGATCGGGACGAGCTTCGCCGACATCATCAGCATCGCCAACCGACTCCGGCAGCAGGGCGCGGGCCTGGAGAGCGCGGTGTCCGATGTCTCCACCGATATCGAACATCAGGAGGGCCGGGGGGAGACGTTCCCACCCGACCGGTTCACCAACGAGTTCCTCCGGAACTATCACGCCTCGGTCGAGTACAGCCAGGGCGAGGACGTCGTGAGCGGCACCACGAACGTGGCCATCCGGGCCACGGCCGCCGATATGGCCCGCAAGCTGGGTGAGGTCGGCGACTGGGTGGGGCAGGCGATGTTCACCTACGCCGCCCAGAACGAGGGCAACGCCTCGGACATCGCCAGCGCGCCCAACGGCTGACGGGCCGGGACTGCGTCCTGCGTGTTTGCCGCGGCCTATCGCCGCTGGCCGAGCATCTCGGCGTCTCCGGGCTTGAGCAGGGGGGAGGCGACGATGCGCCGTTCGATGAACGCGATGACCTCTCGGTCGCGCAGGTCCTCCACCCGTACGCCCGGGCGGGGGTCGCCAGCGATGTCAACAAGGTCGTCGAGTTGGGTGGCGAATCCGGAGAAGTCCTCCGCCGTCACATAGAAGACGACACCGGACGTGTCGACATGCTCCAAGCCCTCGGGCGGCGTGCGGTTGATCCGGTCCTCGGTGCCGGCCAGACGGTCGTTGGGGGTGACGACGTAGGAGGAAAAGAGCGCGGTCGCCAAGCGGGCCAGATCGATGGTGTCGATGGTGTCGATGTTGTCGGGCAGCATCCGGAAGTCCCACGGCGGCGCGATCGCGGCAACGTCGGGCACGAAGTCGATGTCCACCGTGTAGTTCAGCGTCACCGCGTAAATGCCCTGGTAGAGCTGCGCGTTCTCGTTGGGCTCCTCCCATGCCCGGGGGCGGACCCCGACGGGATAGTTGACCTTTGGTCCCACCTTCATCGCTGCGCCCCCTGTCCTACGCCGCGTACAAGCATAGGCGCCGCTCAAGACGAGCAGGGTCGCGTCCCGGCGGCATATGAGGTAGACAGGGATACCGTGCGGCGGGTGGTGCTCGGAGTGGCCGTCTGCGGCGTGGCCAAGGCTGAGGAGGAGCGACCCGTGTCGGCGAGCCCGGCGGGAGGACGGGATTGAGCGACTCGAGCAGCTTCATGACCGACGTGCTGGACTGGTTCTGGGAGATCGAGCAGTGGATCCCCGGTATCCACACCCTCGTCGGCGAGATCATCTTCGGTGAGATACCCCTGGCCGACGCGGCCAACGCGTACGAGCTGGCCGCGAAGTGGGGCGTGCTGGCCCAGCATCTGGCCGACGCCTACGAAGAGGCATCCACCGCGGCCAACGGCATCCTGGAGGCCTGGCAGGGCGACGGTGCGGCGGCGACCTTCGCCGTCCAGTGGCGCCAGTACCTGGAGGCCCTGAGCTCGACGGCCCAGAGCGCCGCGGGGATGCAGGAGGGCGTGCAGGCCTTCGGCAACCAGGTCGAGCTGATGAAGTTCATGGCCGCGCTCAACCTCATCATGCTGGCCATCACCATCTACATGATCATCGCGGCCGCCATCCCGACCGGCGGAGCGTCGCTGGGCGCGGCGGTTCCGGCCGTGGGTACCGCGCAACTCGCCATCCGGACGGCGGCATCCAAGACCATCGGCGCGATCGCCAACATCGTCATGCGCGCGGTGTTGAAGGCCGTGACCTTCACGTTCGGTCGCGCGCTGCCCATCCTGGCCCGGGCCGCCATCCCGTCCGTGGTACGCGCGGCGATCCCCCGTCTGGCCGGGGCGGCCCTGACCCGCGTCGTGCCCGCCGTCGTGCGCCGGGCCGTGGCCGACATCGCCCGGCGGATCGCCGCCCGCGGCATCAGCCGGGCGGTGGCCAACCGTCTGGCCGCCCAGGCCCTGCGCGGGGCGGCCGGCCGGGAGCTGCGACTGACGCTGGCCCGCGTGGCGGCGGAACGGGGCGTGCCGACCCTGGCGTCGCAGAGCGTGCGCGCGGTGCAGCGGGCCCTGGCCCGCGAGATCCAGGAACAGCTCCTGCGCAAGTTCACCGGTCGCGTCGTGACCGAGGTGGCCGCCGAGGGCAGCGAGGCCGTGATCCGCCAGTTCGCGGCGGCCCAGGTCGCCCGCGTCACGTTCGGCCGTGAGCTGGCCGGCTACATCGGCGTCCGGATGGCCTTCGGGGCCGGGTTCATGGGCGGCGGCAACCTTCTCGGCCAGACCCTCCAGGTCGCCTCGGGCACCCGGGCCGAACTGGATTGGAAACAGGCCGGGGTCTGGGCCCTCGAGGGCGCGGCGTTCGGCGCCGGCATGTGGGGCGGGCCGCTGGGCCACGTGGTCGGTGGCGCGATCGCCGGCGGCGGCGTGGCCGCGGCGCACGAGGCGTACGAACACTTCGCGCTCGGCCAGGAGTTCAGATGGGCCGACGTGGGGCACGGCGCGTTCCGGGGTGCGGTCGCGGGCGGCTTCTTCGGGACCATGGCCCACGCCGAGACGATGCGGCTCGGCGGCGGCAGCCTCAAGATCGGCGAAGACGTCCACGTGCTGCGGACCGAGCGGGGCGGGCTCAACATCCTGTCCGGGGACGCCGCGGGGCGCCGGATATCCATCACCGATACGGGCCAGTTCGCCTTCGAGCGGCAGACCGCTCGCGGCCCGGAACGGGCCTGGACCGAGGGTTTCAGCCGCGAGACGGGCATCAGCATGCCGGACGTGGCGCGCCCGGAGGGTGGCGGCGGGCCGACCCGGTTCGGGCCGGACCTGCCGGGCGACATCTCGCCGGTGCCCGTCGAGCGCCTGCCGGCGGGTGGTCCGCACGACCTCGTTCCCGGCGAGACCGGCCTCGCCCGCGACGGTGGTGGCGGCGGAGGCGGCGGCGGTCCGCACGAGCCGGTCCGTGGCGGCGGACCGCACGAGCCGATCCAGGGTGAGATCGTGCCCGGCGCTGGGCCGCACGAGCCGGCCCGTCCCGTGGCCGCCTCGGCCGGACCGCGCGCCCCGGAGGTTGTGCGGCCCGGCGACCCGGCGCCGCCGCCCGCCGAGCGGGGCCGGGCACCGGTTGGGCCGGAATCGCCGCAGCGCTCCGTACCTCCGCCCGGCGACGGCGGGCCGCCGCCGCACGAGCGCACGCCGGTGTCGCCTCGCGATGCCGACGTCCCGGTCGACGTCGGCCCATCGCACGATCCTTCGGGTTCGGCGGCGGGGCATCACGAGCATCCGCTGGCCGCCGCCGGCGCCGAGCCGGGCGTCCCGCCCACGCCCGAGTCGATCCGGCAGGGCACGGTGCGGTTCGAGGATCATCCCGACCTGGTGGCCGCTCGCGAGGAGTTGGCCGGCCACGGATACTCCATCGTGGAACATCGGCCGTTCGAGAAGCCCGGCGAGTATGGCGACCCCCACGTGACGGTCCGGCACGTCGTCGACCCGTCCGGCCAACTCCTCAGGATCGAGCACGAGGTTCACGTGATTGAGGGCATGCGCTTTCTCGACCTCGAGCACGAGCTTGGCCACTTCCGCCAGCTGACCGATCCCGTGCGATTCCCGGACGGCCCGCCGCCCAGTGAGTTGTTCCGCGAGCATCCGGATGGGCGTGTCACCAACCTGAAGAACTCTCCACTGATTCTGCAACCGTGGCAAAACAAGATCGTCGAGTACCACAACCGCCTGCAGGAGTTCATCTGGCTAGCTGAGCGGGGGGTCGACCCCCAGGTTCTCGCCCGGCACGCATCGGGCGTGGACTACTGGCACAAGCAGTACTGGGATAAGGGCGTCTACGAAAATCACGGTGTCACCAAGCCGGCCTGGGCCCGCGAGCACTTTCCGGATATTCCTGAGCTGCAGCGCCGGGCGGCAGAACTTCGCGCCGAGCACGGCCTCGAGAGCGGCGGCCCTCGCTTTACGCGCGCGATGGACGATGGCGGCCTGCTGGGCAAGAGTGGCGGCCCCGAGCCGCCTCCGGACGGCGGGCCACCGCCACCGCCCGGCGATGGTGGACCACCACCCGCGGACGGCGGGCCGCCGGTGCGGGACGGCGGACCACCACGCGGCGCACCGCCGCTGGGGGACGGAGCACCGCCACCCCGTGGCACCGAGCCACCACGGCCGGGCGAACCACCGGTGCCCTACGAGTTGGTGCCGGTGGAGCGGGCGTCGTTCCCGGAGCCGGTCGAGATGCGTGACAGCGTGGTCCGGGCGGTGGACCGGCACATCGCGGACCTCGTGACCGGCCGGCCGGCCCAGGCGGTGGACCTGCCGCACCGCGCGGTCTGGGACAACGACTCGGGCTCGCTGACCGTGCACTACCCGGACGGCCTGCGCGTCGATGTCGTGGTGCAGGTCAACGTCGAGCTGCCGCCCGGGCATCCCGCCGTGCTGAGGCCGACCCTCGTCGCCGCCGACGGCGCCTGGGTACAGGCCGGACCGGCCGGCGTGATCCTGCCCGCGCACATCCCGGCCGATCCGATGCTGCGGGCCGACGCGGTGCGGCTGCAGCTCGACAACGCCTGGCAGACGCTGCACCAGCAGATGCAGCCGACACTGTCGCACGATCCGGCCCCGCTGGCGGCGCTGGAGCATCGGGCCGGCCCGGAGGTGCGGGTCATCGACGTCGGCGACATCGCCTTCCGCGATGTGACCGCGGCCGAACCGGCCGGTCCCCGTTCGATCACCCCTGAATGGGTACGGGACACGCTGGCCGGCGGACGAGCGCCGGAGCAGGTCGTGGCGTGGGCCCAGAACCATCTCGCCGAGCGCAACGCCGACGGCTCCTACGTACCCAGGTCCCAGGCCGAGATCGACGCGACGCTGGCCGCCCTCCGCGAGGAGGCCTCGCAGTCCGTCGACCGCACCAGCCCCGTACCTCCCGACCTCCCGCCACACGATCCGGCGGTGGTTGTCCCGCCGCCCGACGCGGTGGTCGACCATCCGCGGCTGCCCACCGGGGCTGAGGCCACCGCCGTCGACTACGGCCGGCCGGTGACCGGCACGGGCCACCCGGCGCCGCTGTTCGACGGGCTGCCGACCCGGGACCAGGTGCGGCAGGGGCAGCTCGGCGACTGCGGTGTGGTCGCCACGATCGGCGCGGTCGCCGGGCATCGTCCGGACGTCATCCCGGGCCTGATCCGGGCGTTGCCGGACGGTGGCTTCGAGGTGCGCGTGCACGAGGTGTCCTATCCCGACGCGTCCGGCGTCGCCCGGCCGACGGGACGCACAATCGTCCTGCGCATCGAGCCGGAGGTGCCCGTACTCAGCCAGGACCCGAACCGTTCGGCCTATGTGGACCAGTCCCGCAACGGTACGGCGTGGGCCTCCGTCCTGGAGAAGGCGATCGCCGGCCTGGATCTGACCTGGAGCCCCGAGCGGACGGCCGCCGTCAACCGGGGTGGCACCACCGGGTACGAACGGTTGGATCAGGGTACGAACCCGTGGGAGCGGGCGGAGCTGCTGGCCCAACTGACCGGGCAGCCGGCCGTGGTCAAGACCTTCGACATGACGCCGGGGCACGAGGCCGCGGTCGCGGCCGACCTCGCGGGCCAGCTGGGCCAGGGCCGGCCGGTGCTGGTCGGCGTTCCGTTGCCCCCGGCCGGGACGAAGCTGCCGCACGGTCTGTACGGCGGCCACGTCTACGAGATCGTCCGCGTGGCCGACGGAAACGTCCAGCTGCGCAACCCGTGGGGCTTCGCGCATCCCCAGGAGATGACGGTCCGCGAGTTTCTCGATGTGGTTCGTCCCCAGTACACGACGCTGGCCGACGGGGCCGCGCTGCCGGTCATCGGTCGTCCGGGCGGAACGGACATGGCCGACGTGCATGCCTGGGCGGCCGCCGATCGGGCCGCCGCGGAGAGCGCACGACCGCCCCCCGGGCCGGACGGGCCGCCGCCTCGGTTGCACGTCCTCGCCTTCGACGCCGGCGGCGAGCCGGGCGGGCTGGCGGCCCTCGCGCGCGGGCTCGGCGAGGCCGGCGACCAGGTGCTGGTACGGCAGCCCAGGGCGGAGTCCCACGACCTGGCGCCCGGCGTCCGGGTCGAGGGCGTCGAGCCGATTCCCGGGACCAAGGGCCAGCTGAGCCCGTTGCTCCGGCTGGATGGCCTACCGTCCGATGTGGACGTCATCGTCGGGTACGGCCGGACGGCCGGCATCGCCGATGTGCGTCTCGACGCCTACCCCGACGCCCGCGTGGTGCAGATAGTCGACGCCGTGCCGACGGAACGCCCGCATCTCGAGGTGCTCGCGCGGGCCGACCTCGTCGTCGCGATGGACGCGGATGTGGCCCACCAGACCCGGGCGATGCTGGATGCCCTCGGTCTGGACACGGTTCCACCCGTGCACGTGCTGCCCCCAGGCGGCGGGGGCCGCGAGCTCCACGACACGATTCTCGGCATCGCCGACGGCGTGGCGCGGGTCGACGACGCCGCCTGGCATCAGGAGCTGTCGCCGCGGGAGGTCGTACTGCGCCGGGCCACCGAGCCTCCGCCGGCCGGCGGGCCACCGCATGTCATGACCGCGTTCGTGGCCTGGTCGTCGGAGGGCGGCGGCGGCGCGACGGCCAACCGCGAGCTGGCCGCGTCGTTCACCGCGGCCGGGGCGGTGGTCTACGCGCGCGTTCCCGGCATGGGCGAGCCGTTCACCGATCCGGGCTCGGGGGCCCACGTCGTCGGTACCCGCCAGGTGTGGGGTGTCAAGGACCCCAGAGCCCTGCTCATGCTGCCGGACAACCTGCCGGCGCGCATGGATGTCGTCATCGGACACTCGCGGTTCAGCGGCGGCGCGGCGGTCTGGCTGGTCGAGCATGTGTACCCCGAGGCGCGCTACGTGCACATGCTGCACTCGTTGCCCGAACAGCTCGACGCGCTGCGCGGCACGCCGGCCGAGGGCCGCCAGCACGCCGACACCGAGCGCGTGCTGATGGCCCGGGCCGACGTCGTCGTCGGTGTCGGGCCGCTACTGGCCAGGCACGCCGCCGAGCTCAGCGGCGTACCGGCCCACACCATGATTCCCGATCTGCCGGCGGCGCCGGGCGACCCGCCGGCACGGCCACCCGGCCAGCGCGAGTACAACATCCTTGTCCAGGGGCGGCTCGACGATCCGCTCAAGGGCGTCGACCTCGCGGCCCGAGTGGTCGCCGTCCTCCAGGCGGAAGGCGTCGACGTCGGCCTGATCGCGCGGGGCGCTCCGTTGGAACACGTCCAGCGTCAGACGGAGCAGCTGACCGCCATCACCGGCCAGGGCCATGTCGAGGTCCGGCCCCGCACCATCAGGCCCCAGGAACTGCTGCGCGATCTGCGCGACGCGGATCTCGTGTTGATGCCGTCGGTGCACGAGGGGTTCGGGCTGGTCGCGAGCGAGGCCGCCCGAGCGGGCGTGCCGGTGTTCGTGGGGGAGGGCACCGGTGCGGGCCTGTTCTTCGGAGACCCCGCCTTCGTGCCGGCGAACCTCGGTGAGCTGGCCACGGTGCGGGACGGCGTCACGGTGCAGGCGGTCTGGGACGCCCTGCGCCGGTCGTCGGGCGACCACGAGGCGGCCGTGATCAGCCTGGGCAGCCGGCGCGTACAGGCCTGGGTCGATCAGGTCAGGCAGGCGATCGAGAGCATGCCCGCGCATCGGCAGCGGGCCCTCGACCTGCGTGACTTCCTCGACACCCGGTACCCGATGGGAAGCGCCGCCCGGGCGATCCTCGACCTCCTCGGCTTCGCCGGCGTGACGGTCGTGCTCGCGCCGGCCCCACTACCCGGATCGGATGTCGCGGACGTCCCCGGCGAGGCGCCACCCGGCGACATCACGAATGTGCTGCGCGGCCGGCCGAGGACCGGTGGCGGTCTCGAGGGTGGTCAGTAGCCCTCGCCGAACTCTTCGCGGAACTCGTAGTCGATGCCGTGGCGCTTGAGCCACTGGCCGAACCGGTAGCCGACCTGCTCGCCCTCGTCGACGGGAACGTTTCGGCCGATGACGTCGCGTAGCGCCTCGAGCAGGAGCCGCTCCTCGTTGCGCGGACGCACGCCGTAGCCGTGCCACTGATCGGCGTCCGCCTCGATGCCCCGCGACGCCATCCAGCCGCGCAGGGCGGCGGTGTCACCGAACAGGTCGCGCAGCGCCGAGGTCAGCACCCGGGCGACATTGATCGCGCTGACGACGTAGCGGGTCACCCTCTTGTTGAGGCCCTCGCCCGCGAACCGTTCCACCCCGATGCCGACGGCCAGGGCCCGGAGGACCAGGTCGCCGTTGGGCTCCAGGGCGAGCGTGACGAGTTCGTCCGCCAGGCGGTCGGGACCGGACGGCTCGCGGAGCAGTTCGATGCCCGCGGGTTCGTCCTCCCACGGAAATGTCATCGCGGTCCCCCTTCGACGGATCGGCCCGAGTATATGCCGCGCGTTGGGATGTACCCCGCTACGATGATGGCGGCATGGGACGGCATTCATGATTCAGCAGGTGGCCCTGGCCCACGGTCGCGTCTACGATGTCGGGCCCGGCCGGTTGGCCGTGCTCAACGTCAGCAACCCGGCGCTCGACGCCCAGCCGTCGCGGGTCGAATTGGCGTTCGCGCCCGACGCCGGACCGGAGCAGCAACTGACCGTGGCCCTCGGCGACAGGTTCAACCTGGCCGACACGCGTTGGTTGGTGCAGAGCATCGAGAACGCCGGTACCTACGACTACCTCGTCACGATCGTACGAACGGACGCGGGGCCGCTGTCCGGCTGAGCCCTCGGCTGATCCGCCCGGCGGCCGTGGCCCCAACCGTCAACGTCGCGAGCCGGCGCGGCGCTTCCGGTGGAGGCGCTCAAGTTCGTGCAGCGACTCGCGGATCAGATCAGGAAGGTCCCGCTCGTCGGTCTCGTCGAGCCACCGGTCGGAGGCGACCCGGAACACCGCCATCCCGATCTCGCCGGCCAGCGTCGCGGCCGGGTCGGCCACACCGCGTGCGCGCAACGCGTCGGCGAGCGCCGTCGACAGCGACGCTGACCTGATCAGGTCACGTTCCTGGAGTTCGGGGGTCGCGGCGATGATGGCCCGGCGCTGCCGGGCGGTTTCCCGGGCCGGCAGCACGGCGGCGGCGGCCTCGAGACCAACGGCCACCGCGTCGAGGGGGGCCAGCGAGGCGGGCGCGTTGGCGACGGCACCCACGAGTGCCTCCCGCAGGTCGGGCAGGGCCGCGAACAGTACCTCGCGCTTGTCGCGGAAATGCCGGAAGTACGTGCGCTCGGTCAACCCGGCGCGCTGGGCGATCTCCGCGACGGTGGTGTTGTCGAACCCGTGCTGGGCGTAGAGCTCCAGGGCCGCCGCGTGCAGCCGCCCCCGCCCGCCCGGGGTCCATCTCGCCATGAACCCATCGTAGCGCCGCGTGTCAGTGACTGACATCACGAAACGCCGATGACAGTGGCTGACATCGGGTGGTATGGTGATGACAGTAACTGACATCAACCACCCCTGGAGGTTCTCGTGTCCGCGTCTCCGAAGGCTCATGGCCACGTCTCGCGACCGTCGGTCGCGCCGCCCCGGTACAAGCTGGCCCTGCTCTCGTGGGTGGGCGCGTACGTGGTGATCACGGCGATCCTCGCGGTCCTCGGTCCCCTGATGGCCCGGTGGCCGCTACCGTTGCGCACACTGCTGTTGAGCGTGCTGATGGTGGTGGCCATGACCTGGCTCGTGATGCCGTCGTTGGCTCGACTCTGTCGGGGCTGGCTCAGGACCGCGCCGCCCAGCGGTTAGCGACTGTCCATAATGGATGCTGAGGCCGGCGCGGTGGCGGTCGGTCTGGTGGTCATCCGGTCCACCGCTGACCAGCCGACCGATGGGGACAGCCCTGGACATGCCGGCGGGGGTATAGTGCCCACCACCGTTGCGATCGTGGAGTGTGCCGTGTCGGAGGAACCATCGACGCCCAGCTCAGCCTCGCCGAGCGAGTCAACGACGGCGAGTCCGGCATCATCGGAGTTGCTGGCGCAGGTGCCTCCCGGCACGACGCCATATCTGCTCGTCATGCCGCCCGGTGCGCCCGCCTCGGCCGCGATCGAATGGCCGGGGAGTTCGACCCAGCCGGCCTGGGCCATTCCGGTCACGATCCCGGCGGGTACGCGGGGGTACGCGGTCTTCATACCGTTAATGGAAGGCGCTCCCACGACCGGCGGTGAGGCCGAGTCGCACAACGGCGACAACGCTGAGACTCGCGATAACGCTGAGACTCGCGACGGCGCCGAGGCTCGCGACGGCGCCGAGGACGAGGCCGATTCCTCGGTCGCCGAACCCGAGCGCCCGGCCCCGCCGGCCGAGGTCGCGGTACCCGAGCGGGCGGAGATCGCGACGCCGGCCCCGCCCGTCGTGATTCCGGCGCCAGCTCCTTTTCCTCCGTACCCTGGCCGCCCAACGCACCTGTCCTTCCTCGAGCGCCGGTGGCCAGGGCCGACGGGGTCGCCGACCTGGGTCGCCGTCGCCGCCGTGCTCGCCGGGGCGTTGGGCTACGCGGTGTTCGTGCCGCTGGGTCGGACGGGTATCGGGTGGTTGCTCGGCGGGCTCGTGCTTGTCGTCGGCGTCCTCGCCGGAGTGTGGCGGGCGGCATCGACCGAGCCCCGCGCGGAACGGTGGATCAGGATCGTCTGGGCCGTGTCGGCGCTGGCTCTGCTGTCGGTGCTCGCGTTCCGCAACGCCTGGTGGCTCGTGACGTTCTGCGTGTTGGGGGCGCTGGGATGTGGCGCACTGGCCATTGTGGGCGGCCGACAGGTGCGGTCAATACTGTTCAGCGTCGTCGCCACGCCCTATGCCGCACTCCGCGGGCTGCCCTGGCTCCGCCGGTTCCTTGACGGGCGCGATGGTGTCCGGATCGGCGCGAGCGGGCGGGCCTTCCGTTCGGTGGTCGTCACCGCGATCGTTCTGACGATTTTCGGGGTGCTGCTGTCCTCCGCGGATGCCGCCTTCTCCCAGGTACTGAGCGATCTCATTCCTGAGATCGACGCGGGATCGGTGTTCGCCTGGATCTTCCTGTTCATCGTGGGCGGTCTCACCGCGGTGGCCGCCACGTATACGGTGTCCGCTCCGGTGGATCTATCCGATATGGACAGGCCGGCCGCCCATCGGTTCCGCCTGTGGGAATGGGCCCTTCCGGTCGGTGCGCTGGTTGTCCTGTTTGGTGGGTTCGTCGCGGTACAACTGACCGTGCTGTTCGGCGGTCAGCGTCACGTCCTGGAGACGGCCGGGCTCAGCTATGCCGAGTACGCGCGGAGCGGCTTCTGGCAACTGATCGCGGTCACCGTCCTGACGTTGGTGGTGCTGGCCGGCGTGACCCGGTGGGCCCATCGTCGTGAGCCGGCGGAGCGGTTGGCCCTGCGGGTCCTGCTCGGGCTCCTGTCCGCGCTGAGCCTGGTGATCGTGGCGTCCGCGCTCTACCGCATCTACCTGTACCAGAAGGCCTACAGCTTCACCGGCGAGCGCATCTTCGTGATGGCGTTCGAGCTGTTGCTCGGCACGATCTTCCTGATGATCGTGGCGGCCGGCATCCGGTGGCGTGGCGCGTGGATTCCGCGACTGACCATAGGGCTCCTCGTGGTGATGCTGCTCAGCCTCGCCGTGCTCAATCCGGAGGACTACGCGGCCCGTCGCAACATCGATCGGTTCCGGGAGACCGGCAGGATCGACGCCTGGTACCTCCGCGCGCTGTCGGCCGACGCGACGCCGGCCCTGGCCGAGCTGGACGGCCGGGTCGGTCGCTGCACGCTGAGCTGGATCGCTACGAAACTCAAGGAGCCCGACCCCTGGTACGGGTGGAACCTTGGTCGCAACCGGGCGCGCGAGACTCTCGCCCGGCTCGGCCCGGGAGCCGTCGGCGGGCCGCGCGACTGCCGCGCGGCCGACCGGTACAACCTGCGGGCGAACCGCTGAGGTTTGGCCTCCGGCGGCGAACGTGGCTCATCATGGGGCCATGCGTGTCGACGCTCGGCGCAACCGGGAACGGTTGCTCATCGCGGCCCGTGATGTCTTCGTCGATCAAGGCGCCGACGCGCCACTGGAGGACATCGCGAACCAGGCCGGCGTGGGCATCGCGACGCTCTACCGGCGTTTTCCCGACCGCGAGGCGTTGATGCGGGCCGTCGCGGTGCACGTCCTGACCGCGATCGCGGCCGAAGCCCGGGCGGCGCTGGCCGAGGAGGCCGACCCGTTCGTGGCGCTGAGCCGGTACCTGCGCAGGGCTCTGGAACTGCGCATCGCGGCCGTGATGCCAGTTCTCAGCCCGCGGCTGGAGCACGACGGGGATGTCATGCGTGCCCGCGACGGCGTGACGCCGCTGTACGAGCGGATGGTGAAGGCCGCGCACGACAGTGGTCAGCTTCGGACCGACGTCGGCTCGGGCGACATCGGCATGATGCTCATCCGGTTGTCCCGTCCGCTGGCCGGCTCGTTTCCCCGTGAGTTCGACAACGAGACCGCCCGACGCCAACTGGAGCTGATGCTGGACGGGCTCCGGGCCGAACCGGAACCGGGTCGGGACTCTCCGATGACGGTCCGCGGCCTGCTACGCCGCCTCGGGTGACGTTGCGTTTGCCGGTCCCGCTGATCACCGGTAGCCTCCAAGCGGAGGATTCTCCTCCGCTTAGAGGGAGGGTCGGATGGAGTACCTTCGGCTGGCGCTGCGGTATCTGCATCTCGTCGGCTTCGCTCTGCTGCTCGGCGGGTGGGTCGTCCAGTTCCTCGGCGGCAAGGTGCGAGTCAGCATTCCCATGCGGATCGGGCTGGGCACGCTGCTCGGTTCGGGCCTGCTGCTGGCGATTCCGTTCCCGAGCGGCGTGGATCTGGACTACGTCAAGCTCGGTGTCAAGCTGGCCATCGCCGTGGGCATCGGTGTCCTCTTTGGAATCGAGGGCACGCGTGCTCGCGCCGGCCGGACCGTGAGCCGTGGTCTGTTCGGCTCGATCGGTGCACTCGCACTACTGAATGCCGCCGTGGCCGTCTTCTGGCGGTGACCGCCGGCAGCGGGGAGGCAGGACCATGTACGACGACCTCCACGACCAGGTGGTCCTCGTCACCGGTAGTTCGCGGGGGATCGGTGCGGCGATCGCGCTGGCCTTCGCCGAGGCCGGAGCCCGCGTGGTGCTGCACGGCCGGGACGAGGCGGCGCTGGCCACCGTGCGCGAGCGGGCCGGCGATCCGGGGCGGGCCATGGTCGTGACCGGCGACGTCACCAGCCCGGCCGACCTCGCCCGTATGCGGGAGCGCATCGCCGACGGGTTCGGGCCGGTTGACATCCTCGTGGCCAACGCGGGCAGCACGACGAGCCGGCCCAAGCCGATCGAGGAGATCGATGAGGCGGACTGGCGGGCCGACGTGGAGTTGAACCTGACCGCGACGTTCCTGACCGTCAAGTGCTTCCTACCGGACATGAAGAGGCGCGGCCGCGGCAACATCATCACCGTCTCCTCGGCCGCCGGCCGCCGGGCCAGCGCGCACACGATCGTGGCCTACGGCGCCGCCAAGGCCGGCGTGCAGATCTTCACCCAGCACCTCGCGGCCCAGGTCGGGCCGGCCGGCATCCGGGCCAACTGCCTCGCGCCCGAAACGATCCTCACCGAGACCAACCAGGCCTGGATTCCGGCCGAGCAACAGGAGCAGCTCATCCAGCTCCATCCCGTACGGAGGTTGGGTACGGCCGAGGACGTCGCCCGGGCCGCGTTGTTCCTCGCCTCGGAAGAGTCGGGCTGGATCAGCGGCGTCATCCTCGACATCGCCGGCGGCGCGACTCTGGTGTAGCTCGTCAGGGTCCCGCGGGCCGTCGGGTCGCCGGTACGAGCGCCAAGGACGGAAGAAGCAGGAGCGGGACGACGAGGAGCGCGCGAAGGGTACCCAGCCGGTCCCCGAGCAGCCCGACGAGCGGGGGGCCGGCGAGGAACGCGGTGTATCCGATCGCGGCGACGACGCTGACCCGGGCGGCCGCGCGGTGCTCCTCGTCCGCGGCCGCGCTCATGCCGAGGGGGAAGCCGAGCGAGGCGCCGATGCCCCAGAGGGCGACGCCCGCGAAGGCCACGCCGGGGGAATCGGTGAGCACCGCGGTCAGGCTGCCGGCCGCCGCGAGCAGCATCGAGGTCAGGAGCACGGATACCCGGCCCCAGCGGTCGAGCGCGACCGTGCCGAAGGTACGCCCGAACGTCATCGCGACGACGAAGACCCCGAACGCCGCGACGCCCGCCGTCTCGGTGACGCCGTGACCGTCGACGAACGCGACCGCGATCCAGTCGTTGGCCGTACCCTCGGTGAACGCCATAACCAGCACGAGCAGGCCGATGAGCAGGGTGCGCGGCTCCCGCCACGCGGTCAGCCCGCCCGATCTCGGGGCAGAGTCGGCTGCCGGGTCGGGCGCGGCCGACAGGAACGTGCGGACGGCGAGCACCGTGCCGACGAGCACGACGGCGGCGACCAGCCCGAGATGGGCCACGACGGGAAGACCAGCCCGTGCGGATCCGACACCGAGGCCGGCGCCGACCACAGTGCCGAGGCTCCACGCGGCGTGGAAACGCGGCATCACGGCCCGCCCGAGATGCCGCTCGACCGCCGCGCCCTCGACGTTCATGGCCACCTCGCAACTGCCGGTGCCATAACCCAGCACGAACAGGCCGATACCGGCCGCCCACACGGCCGGCGACGGGCCTATGGCCGCCCCGACCATGCCGAGCCCGGCCGCCACCATCACCGTCGCCGCGGCGACGGCCCGCGATGGACCCAACCGGTGCGTGAGCGCCCCGGCCGTCGGCAGCCCGACCATGGAGCCCGCCGACAGCGCGAGCAACAACAGGCCCAACTGGCCCGGCGTGAGCCCGAGCGCGTCGCGGGCCGCCGGCACGCGGGCGAACCAGGACGCGACCGCGAGGCCATTGAGCCCGAAGACGACCGCCACACCCGTGCGGGCGACCAGGATCCGGCGCGACACGGCGGGTCGACCCTTGGTACTCACAGCTCCGGATCCCTCCGCTTGTGCCATTGCGGTTGCCGGCCGAGGATCAATGGCTAGGAGGCACGTTCCAGCTTGTGAGAACGGGGCGCTCGTGTTCGTGGCCGAGGGTCGACAGGGTCGCCGTGTCGAGCCGGTACCGCGAGCCGGCGGCGACCGGCTGGCCGAGCCAGCGCGCCGTGACCGTGCGCAACGAGTGGCCGTGCGCGACGAGTGCCACGTCGCCGTCGTCGAGGGCGGCCCGGGCCCGCTTGAGGACCCGGTCGATGCGTGCACCGACCTGCTGCGGCGACTCGCCGCCCGGACAGCCGTCGCGGAAGAGGTTCCAGCCGGGATTGCCGACCCAGATCTCCTTCGTGGTCAGACCCTCGTAGTCGCCGTAGAACCACTCGGCGAGGTCCTCGTCGACGGCGGTCACGGTCAGCCCGGCCAGTTCCGCGGTGTGCGTGGCGCGCAATCGTGGGCTGCACAGCACGGCCGCGAACGCGCGTCGGGCCAGCGCCGGGTGCAACGCACGCGCCTGCCGCACGCCCGTTTCGGTGAGTGGCAGGTCGGTCACCGAGGTGTGCTTCCCGGACGCGCTCCACTCGGTCTGTCCGTGCCGGACCAGAACGATCTCCGCCATACCGCCATTGTGCTCGGCGGCCACCGATGAGTTCCGGGTGGCCGCTTGGTCGTACCAGGCAACAGCGAGTGTTCAGGAGGACTTCGATGACCTCGATCCAGCCCATTGTCAGCACGCCCGACCTACGCCGCCTGCGCGGCTTCTACGAGAAGGTGCTCGGCGCCAAGCAGACCATGCGGGTGCCCGAGAAGGGACGACTGTTCTACGTCGAGCTGCGGATCGGCGAGACCGCGCTCGGCCTCGTGCAGGAGAAGGGGACCGAGATCGGGGCACCGGTACGGATCATCCTCAGCGCCGACGTCCCCGACGTCGACGCGCTGCTGCCCACGGTCGAGTCGGCCGGGGGCACCGTGCAGGGACAGCCCAACGACATGCCGTGGGGTCAGCGGGTCGCACACGTGCTCGACCCCGACGGCAACATGCTCAACCTCACCACGCGGCTCTAGTGGAGGATCGACATGTCACAGAAGGCGAGACCAGAAGTCGTGTCGGCCGAGGAATGGCAGCGGGCCCGTGAGGACCTGCTGGTCGAGGAGAAGCGGGTCACCCGCCTGCTCGACGCCACGGCGGCCAAGCGCAGGCGGCTGCCGATGGTCAGGTTCGACAAGCCGTACGTGTTCGACTCGCCCACCGGCCCGCGGACCTTGCTCGACCTGTTCCAGGGCCGTAGCCAGTTGGCGGCCTACCAGTTCATGGACAACGGGCCGGACGAGTTCTGCCCGGGCTGCACATGGCTCACCGACAATGTGCCGCCGGAGATCAATAAGATGCTGGCCGGCGTCGACGCCTCGTGGGTGACGATCTCGAACATGCCGCTCGCCCAGATCGAGGACTACAAGGCGCAACGGGGGTGGACGATCCCGTTCGTGTCGTCGCACGGCACGTCCTTCTCCGACGACTGCGGTGCCGGTGGCGGCTTCATGCTCAATGTCTTCATGCGCGACGGCGACCAGGTCTACCGGACGTACAACACCACGGCCCGGGGTGTCGACCACATGCTGCTGACGAACAATGTCCAGGACCTGCTGCCCTGGGGTCGTCAGGAGGAATGGGAGGACTCGCCGCCCGGCTGGCCGCAACACCCGACGTACGGGTAGCAAGTGCCGTAATGCCGGGAATCCGGTGGGGCGAGCATCTGTCGCGGCCTACGATTCGGCGGTGGCTTCCTCGCTGACCGTTCGCTCGGCCCGGGTCGAGGACGTCGCCCAGATGGCGCGGGTAACCGTGCGGTGCTGGCAGGAGACGTATCGGGGGATCGTGCCGGACGCGGTGCTCGATGATCCGGGCTTCCTGCCGGCCCGGGAGCGGTTCTGGACTGCCGCGTTGACCGACGAGCGCTATCGCGAGAACCGGGTGGCTGTCGCCGAGCGGGATGGCGCGTTGGTTGGCATCGCCATGTCGGGCCCGCCGCTGGACGCCGGGGCGGCGTTGGCGAGGCAGCTGTATGTGCTCTACGTGTACGCGGCCGACCACGGCACGGGTGCCGGGCCCGCGTTGTTGGAGGCCGTCATCGACCCCGAGGAGTCGGTTGCGCTATGGGTCGCGAATCCCAACCCTCGCGCTCAGGCGTTCTACCGAAAGCACGGCTTCGTTGCCGACGGGACGGCCCAGGTTGAGGACGGGGTGCGGGAGATCCGCATGGTCCGTGACGTAGAGCACAGCGGTAATCATGCGTAACCGTGAGTGACGGAGTGGTCCGGCCCCCGGACTCATAGCGCATTGCAGTGGATCGCCTGGACGAGGGATTTCGCGTCGGCCTCCCACTTGGCGTAGGCGTTGGGGTATGCGGAGCGTTGGACCTTTTGCGCGGCAACGGTGACGGCCATCTTCTGCCACCGGGGTACGCGTTGCAGGGCCAGGTAGAACGCGGTGGCGGCGAACACCGGGTCGGTGACCTGTGCCGCAGATCCCCAACCCATCGAGGGGCGTTGCTGGAACAGTCCGAGGGAGTCGTGATCGTTCCTGGCGCCGAGATGGCCGAGGTTGTACAGGCGGCTCTCCTGCATCGCGGCCGCGAGGGCAACGACCTCCGCGCGTTCCGGGAGGTCGAGCGCGACACCGACCTGGACGATCGTCGTGGCGTTCTTGCGTTGCTTGTAGTCCCACCGGTGCGGCGTTTTCGGCGCGACACACTCGGGCGCCGTCGCCGCCGCCGACGGGCCCGGCGTGGCGTTCGCCTGGGCGATGCGCGACCTGACCATCGCAGCGACCAGCTCGGTCTGAGCGGCATCCGGAATCGTCATCGCCAGTTCGTCGAGGGTGAACGGGTCCGTTTGTGGGGGGTGGGGCATGGTCCGCAGAACGGTCACGACGATCGCTATGACGGCCGCGACGGCCAGGACAAGCGTCAACCACACACCACGGCGGGTGATTCTCCGAGGGACGCGGGTCGGCTCATACATCCCCGACACTCCCCGGCCCCAGGTGGATACGTCGCCACCACCGCCCGGGCCTGACACAACTGTCTTCGGTCACCCGACCACGATAATGGCATCCCTCAACGTCGCCTCCCCTCGTGCGACCGCGCCGCGTCCTCGCGGTTCGGCCTATCGGGCGAGCTGGTCCATGAGGATCTTGGCGTAGCCGGCCGTCACGGACGTCACCGCGTGTTGTTCGGTGAGGACGTTCTCGAGATGAAGTACCGCGTGCCGGCCGCCGGCGGCACCGCCGTAGGGCGGCGATGCCTCCACCTCCGGAACCAGCAGAATGGACCCATTCTGCGATCGATCGTCCGATCGGCGAGGGTGAGATGGAGGCGGTATGGCCCCCAGCCTGCTCGGCGGCGCGGCCCGAACGCGCGGCGCGGTGCTCGACCTCATTCGAGCGGCGCGCACCGTCAGCCGGGTGGAGCTAGCCGCGCGATTGGGCCTGACGGCGCCGGCCATCACGCAGGTCGTGCGGGACCTGATCGCCAACGACCTGGTCGTCGAGGTCGGGCACGGACCCTCGACCGGGGGAAAGCCGCCCACGCTGCTGCAGCTGAACCCGCAGGCCCGGTACGGCGTCGGTGTGCACCTCGAACGCAACACCTGCGTGGTCGTGGTCGTGGACCTGGCTGGGAGTCCCGTGTCCCGAAAGACCGTCCCCGGCGCCGCTTCGATGGCGCCACAACGGATGCTGCCCATCGTGGCGTCGGACATCGACTCGTTGTTGACCGCATCGGGCGTCGACCGCGACAAGGTTGTCGGGGTTGGTCTGGTGACCTACGGGCCGCAGGACTGGCCGACCGGCCTGCTGCTGACGCCTCAGCCGACCCCGGAGTGGATGGGCTACCCGGTAGCCGAGCAGTTGACGGAGATCCTCCGATTGCCGGTCCGGCTGGACAACGACGCCAACGCCGCGGCCATCGGGGAGTATTGGCTGGGGTCGGTCGATCCACGTAGTTCCTACGGCTGCATCTACATGGCCACAGGTATCGGTGGCGGCGTTGTCGTTGCCGGGAAGGTATATCGGGGCAGCTCCTCCAACTGCGTAGAGATCGGCCACGTCTCACTAGACGTCGATGGCGACCCATGCACCTGCGGCAACCGAGGATGCCTGGAGTCCTACGCAGGACCACCGGCCGTCATTCAGCAGGCGTTGGCGACGCCCGAGCTGGCGCGAAGGCTCCACCTCGATCCCCACCGTACCGACGTTCTGGCCGACTTTGCCCGCATCACGACCGCCGCCAGCGCCGGCGACCCCGCCGCCCGGGCGCTGATCGAACAAGCGGCCCGCTACCTCGGCCACGCGGCGGTCACCCTGACCAACCTCTTCGACCTCGACGCGATCGTCTTGGCGGGACCCAGCTTCGGGCCAGCCGTCGCGATGTATCAGCGCGTGATCCAGGCCGAGCTGGACCAACGGTGGTTCTCCCGCCATGCACATCCCGTGCGGGTGTTGCCCTCGGCCAACGGTGACGACGCCGCCGCGATTGGCGGAGCTGTGCTCGTCCTTCAGAACGAACTCACCTGGCCGAGCTAGCTCCCGCCTTCCATCGGCGTCGCGCGCCCGCCGGCGTACCACCTCTTGACTTTCCTAATGAACTTCATTAATTATGTCCGTGGGAGCGCTTCCATCCGCACGTATCACTGTCCCGCCGTACGGAGTCTCGCCATGAACAGCACGGTCGCCTCCACAAAGCGAGCAACGATGAACCGGGTGCTGAGAGCGGCCGTGGTAGCCGCGGTGCTCCTCGCCGCAGCCCCGATCCTTGTCGCGGTCGCGATTCGCGCGGGCGCACTTGAGAACGGCCTCGGCCGTACGCCGCCAATGGGCTGGAACGAGTGGAACACGTTCGGCTGCAACAGCAACGACGCATTGATACGCGCGGTGGCCGACGCTATGGTCTCCAGCGGCATGGCGGCGGCCGGCTACCAGTACGTCAACCTCGACGACTGCTGGTCGACCCGCACCCGCGACGCCGGCGGAAACCTCCAGCCGGATCCGGCCAAGTTCCCGCAGGGCATCAAGGCGCTCGCGGACTACATACACGGCAAGGGCCTGAAGATGGGCATCTACTCGTCGGCCGGAACGACGACGTGCTCCGGATTCCCAGGCAGCATCGGCTTCGAGATCCAGGACGCCAGACTCTGGGCATCGTGGGGTATCGACTACCTGAAGTACGACAACTGCGGTGACCACCGGGGTCAGACCGGCCAGCAGCGCTACACCGCGATGCGCGATGCGCTGCTCGGCACGGGTCGACCCATCTACTACAGCATCGTCAACTGGGGCCAGGACGCGGTGTGGACATGGGGCGCGCCGGTCGGCAACTCCTGGCGTACCACCGGCGACATCGGCGCCAACTGGGGTTCCGTCATGTCCATCCTGGACAGCCAGGTCGGCCTGGAGACGTACGCCGCCCCCGGCGGATGGAACGACCCCGACATGCTCGAGGTGGGCAACCCAGGACTGACCGATACCGAATCCCGATCCCACTTCAGCCTGTGGTCCCTGATCAACGCGCCGCTGCTGGCGGGCAACGACATCAGGAATATGAGCGAGACGACAAGATCCATCCTCACCAACGCCGACGTCATCGCCGTGAACCAGAACTGGGGCGGCAAGCAGGGCCACAAGGTCCGTGACGACGGCGAGCAGGAGGTCTGGGCCAAACCCATGAGCGACGGCTCGGTCGCGGTCGTGCTCCTCAATCGCGCGGGCGCCGGGGCGACCATCAGCACCACCGCCGGTCAGATCGGTCTCGCCCCGACGAGCACGTACACCGTGCGAGACCTCTGGTCCAAGGCGACCACATCCACCGGCGGCACCATCGGTGCGTCGGTGCCTGCGCACGGCGTGGCCATGTACCGCGTCTCCGGCGCCGGGATCATCACGGCCACTCCGACCCGGACCGTGACCGCCACGCCGACACGCACGGCCACGCCCACGCGCTCCGTACCCGCCAGTGCGACCCGGACCCCGACGCCCACCTCCACGTCTCAGGGCACCGTCGCCTGCGGCGCCGTCTACCGCGTGACCAATAGCTGGCCGGGCGGATTCCAGGGCGAGGTCGTCCTGACGAACACCGGGACACGGAGCACGGCGGGGTGGACGGTCACCTGGACGTTCACCGACGGACAGGTCATCAGCCAGCTGTGGAACGGCCGCCTCACCCAGACCTCGGCTGCGGTGACGGTCGGCAACGTGGATTACAACGGCGGACTGTCACCGGGATCGTCGACAACGTTCGGCTTCATTGCCGGTTCGACGGTGGCGAACCGCTCTCCCTCCGACATCGCATGCCAGGCGAGGTGATCACCGCGCCACGTCCGCATGCCCTACCGCAACGGCGCTGATACAGAAGCCCATGGTGTCGGCTTGACGTCGGCCCGGTGTTTCTACCGGTGCGACAATCGCGGCGTGACCGGTGACCTGCGCATCTCTGTGCTCGGTGGGTTCCGGGCGGAGGTCGGTGGTCGGCCGGTGGCCGAGGACGCCTGGCGGCGCAGCGGCGCGGCGGCGCTGGTCAAGTTGCTGGCCGTGACGCCCGGCCACCGGATGCACCGCGAACAACTGATCGATGTGCTGTGGCCCGATCTCGACCAGGCGGCGGGTGCCAGGCGGTTGACCAAGGCGTTGCACTTCGCGCGGCGGGCGCTTGCCGCTGGGCAGGTGCGGCTGCGGGACGACCTGGTCAGCCTGGAGGCCGAGGGCCTGTGGGTGGACGTCGACGCCTTCGAGGCCGCCGCCCGGCGGGGCGACACCGAGCAGGCGCTGGCGGTCTACGCCGGTGACCTGCTTCCTGAGAACCGCTTCGACCAGTGGGCCGAGCGGCGCCGCGTGCAGGTGCGTGAGGGCGTGGTGCGGCTTCTCCTCGATCAGGGCAGCGAACGCGAGTCGCGCGGTGATCACCGGGGGGCGGTCGCGTCGTACGAGCGCCTGGTGGGTATCGATCCGGTGCACGAGGAGGCGCACGCTCGGCTGATGAGCCTGGCTGCGTCGGAGGGCCAGCGACACGTCGCTGTCCGTTGGTTCGGCCGGCTCGTCCAGAGCCTTCGGGAGGATTTGGACGTCGCGCCCAACGACGAGGTGCGGCGACTGTATGCCGACATCGTCTCTGGCCGGTTGACGCCCGAACGCCGCGGCGGCCCACCGGACGAGGCGGTCCAGGCCGAGGCGGTTCCTCCCGAACCCAGCGAAGCGCCTCGCACTGAGGAGCGGAAGCTCGTCACCGTCCTGGCCGCCGATCTTCGGGGGATACGCGGAGGTCCGGGCGACCCCGACCCGGAGCGCGCCCGCCGGGAAACCGCCACGTGGACGGGCGTCCTCTGCGACGTGGTGGACCGGTGGGGCGGTGCGGTGGAGCGGCTCGTCGGCGGCGGTGTGGTAGCGGTCTTCGGCTATCCGGCGGCGCGCGAGGACCACGCGGCGCGCGCACTCTGGGCCGGGTTCGAAGTCCTTCGGCGGGTGCCGGTACCGGTGCGGCTGGGGATCGACACCGGTGAGGTCATCGCGCCGGCCGCCGCGTCCGGGTCGCTGGCGGATCTCGGCGGCGATGTGCTCGATGTGGCCGCCGCGCTCCGCGAGGCGGCCCTACCACGTAACGTGCTGGTCTCCGACCGGGCCCGTCGAGCCGCGCACGGCGAGTTCCGGTTCGGCCCCGCGGCGCGGCTCGGTCGGTTCGGTGCGCGCCCGCTGCTCGCGGCGGACTGGACGGCCGGCCGGCCGCAGCCGCAGTTCGAACCGCCGATGGTCGGGCGGGAGGACGAGACCCGTGTGGTGCTGAGCTTGATCGAGGAGGCGGCGGCGAGCGGCCGTCCCCGCCTGGTCACGATCGTCGCGGCCGCGGGGGTCGGCAAGAGTCGATTGGTACGCGAGGTGGTCGCGACCGCTGTCCAACGGCGGCCCGACACCCAGGTTCTGCGCGGGCGCTGTCTGGCCGCCGGCGACGGTGTCACGTACTGGGCGCTCGGCGAGATCCTTCGGGACGCCTGCGGCATCGCCCTGGGCGAGTCCGGCGAACTCGCTCAGCAGAAGTTGCATACCCGGCTGCGTACAATGTTGTCCACTTCGGACGAGTACGATCAGTCCGAAATGGATCCGACGGTCTTCGCGCTCGCGGCCACGACCGCGATCCCGATGCCCGGCAGCCCGCTGGACGACGCGCCGCCGCACACGGTCGACGAAGCGCTCGCGCGGGCCTGGCCCCGGTTCGCCACCGCGGCCGCGGCGAGCGGACCGCTCATCATGGTCGTCGAGGATCTGCACTGGGCCGGTAAGCCTCTGCTGGACATGCTGGTCCGGCTGGTGGCCCGGTCCTCGGGTCCGGTCGTGGTGCTCACCACGGCCCGGCCCGAGTTCCTCGAACAGCATCCGGGCTTTCCAGCCGCATCGGCCGACGTTTCGATGATCTCGCTGCGGACGCTGACCGAGCGGGCCAGCCGGGGCCTGGTCGACAGCCTGCCGCGGGCGTCGGTCCTCGACGCCCAGCGCCGCGAGGAGATCCTCGTGCGGGCGGAGGGCAACCCCTACTTCCTCGACCAGCTGGTCGCGCACGTGGCCGACGGTGGGTCCGGCGCGCTACCGGACACCTTGCACGCGCTGCTGGCCGCGCGGGTGGACGCCCTGCCGGTGGCCGAGAAGCGGCTGCTGCAGGCGGCGTCCGTGGTGGGTCGGGTGTTCTGGGTGGAGCCGCTGCGCGGCCTCGGTTACGACATCGCCGACCCGCTCACCGCCCTGGAATCCCGCGGCCTGGTCCTGGCCCGTCCCGCGTCCAGCCTGGCCGGGCAGGCCGAGTTCGCGTTCAAGCACGCGTTGCTGCGGGACGTCGCGTACGCCTCGTTGCCCGCGGCGCGAAGGGCACGCGCTCACGCCGACGTCGCCGAATGGCTGGAGGAGGTCTCCCAGGACCGGGTCGGAGAGGTCATGGAGCTGGTCGCCTACCATTACGCGGCCGCGGCCGACGGCTGGAATGCCGTCCCCGGCGACCCGGGCGAGGCCGAACTCATCACCGCGAACGCCTTCCGCTCGCTGATTCGCGCCGGGGTCGGCGCGCGCCGGCGGTACGCCATCGCCAAAGCGGTCGAGCTGCACCGCCGCGCGCTCGACTACGCAGCGAACCTCGACGAGCGCGCGGAGGCGATGGGAGCGGTGGGCGACGACCACGAGGTCGCCTTCGACGGCGACGCGGCGGTCGAAGCCTGGCAGGCGGCGATCGAGCTGCTGCGCCAGCAGCCGCACCTGGCCGACCGGCGGGCCGAGCTGTGCCTGAAGGCCGCGCAGATGGCGGTGTCGAGGTGGGGTGGGTTCCGGGCACCCGTGGCTCCGGCGCTGGGGGACCGCCTGATCGACGAGGGCCTCGCCGTGGTCCGGGACCCGGCGACCCGGGCGCACCTGCAGATTCTGCGCGCGTACTGCGGCGCACGCTGGTCGTGGACCGGACGGCCGGATCCGGTACCGGTGGCCGAGCGCCGGCGAGCCGCCGAGGCCGGCAGCCGGCTCGCCGACCAACTCGACTCGACGTGGCTGCGGGGCCTCGCCCGGCGCGGCATGGCCGTGGCTCACCTGCTCGAGGGCGACTACGAGGACGCCCTGGCGCAGTTCCTGGAGCAGGTCGACCTCATGGAACGGGAGGGCCACGACCGGGACCGGGCCCTGGCCCACACGATCGCCAGCCTGTACGTGGCCGGCATCGGCGGCGACCACGAACGGGCGCTCGCCCACGCCCGCAGCTCACACGCCGTGGCGCAGAAACTGTTCCCGCACGACCGGATGCACGGCACGTTCCTCGTGATGACCTGGCTGGAGACGCTCGGCCGGTGGTCGGAGATCGAGCCGTACCTGGACGAGCACCTCGAGCTGCTCGACGGTCCGGAGCACTACGCGTTCTGCCCGTACATCCGCGGTGGCCCGCTGGTGGCCGCGCTCGCGCTGGCCCGGCGCGGCGACCTGGACCGCGCCCGGCAGCTCGCCGAGCGGGCGCCGATGTGCCTCGACACCCCATCACAGGCGGAGGTGGTGCGGGCCCGGCTCGCGATCGAGCTGGGCGATCCCGGCAGCGGCCGGGAGCTGGCCGAGCGGCTGGTACGCATCGGGCGTGGGCCGTCGCCGGAGGAGATTCCACACGAGACGCTCGCCCTCGTCGAGGCCCTCGAGGCGCAGGGCGACCACGACGCGCTGCTGCGCTTCCTGCCTATCGCCCGTGCCGCCGGCGGTTACCTGGCGATCGTGACACCGACCTGCGACCGGGCCGAGGGTCTGGCTCGCGCCGCGGCCGACGATGCCGGTGCGGCCGAGGCACTGCTGACCCGCGCCGTCGCTGGCTTCGACCGGATGTCGGTACCGCTACAGGCCGCGCGCACGCGGGAGCATCTGGCCCGGGTCCGTCCGGACCGCGCCGAGGACCTCCTTCGCGCGGCGCTTCAGTCGTACGCGCGCTTGGGAGCCAAGCGGGACGCGGCGCGGGCGGAGTCCGCGCTCGCCGCGGGATAGCCGGCGGCTATCAGCTCCAGCTCGGCGCTCATCGCCGAGCTGAGGTGGAGCAGATGGGACCGTATCTCTTGCGAGTCCCAGCCGTAGCCGGCGATCCGATCGACCACGTCGAACATCGGGCCGGTCACCCGGTCGCGGTCGAAGGCGTACCGGTCGAGGTCGACCGTGTCCCGACCAGCCAGCATCTCGGCGTCGCGCAGCGCGTCGGTGATGCCGTGGGTACTCAACGGGTCGAAGAACGAGCCGGCGTCGCCGACCAGGACCCACCCCGGGCCGTGGGGCTGCCGGACGAAGCTGGGCCGGCCGATCCAGGTGCGCAGCCGGCTCGGCGGGCGGGCCGCGACCAACCGGCCGCCGGCTCCACCGGTCGCGGCGGCGAGCAGCTTGTAGTAGTCCGGCCGCCCGGTGGCGAGGGTGTGGGCCGGGGCACCGGCGAACACGCAGACCTCACCGCCGTTGGTGGGGATCAGGCCGGCGGTGTGGCCGTCCCGGTAGAACCACTCGTAGCCCTCGACGGGTAGCTCCGACCAGTATCCGTAGATGACCGCGCCGGCGCCGGTCCCGACGCGCTGCGTCGCGGCGCCCGCGGCCTGGGCCACCGTCGACCGGATGCCGTCCGCGCCGACCGTGAGCCCGGCCCGAACGGCCACCGCGGCACCCGTCCGGTCGCGGCCGTGCACCCCGACGACCCGACGCGAGTCATCGTGGAGCAGGCCCTCCACGCGGACGCCGAACCGGACCTCCACACCGGCCGCGACCGCCGCGTGCACGAGCAATGGGTCGAGCACCGTGCGCCGGGGCGCGTAGAGTGCCGCGACGCCGAGCGTGGGCTTGATCGCGACGGTCACCGAGTCGACTCCGTAGTCGAAGCGGGTGCTGCGCACCGGCGGCGTACCGGCGGCGACGATGTCGTCGAGCAGACCCCATCGCGACAGCAGGAACACGCCTGGCCGCATCAGCGCATGGGTGGAGAGCGTGTCGGTGCCGTACCGGTCACGGTCCAGCAGCAGTACCTTCCGGCCCCGCCGGGCCAGCAGCATCGCGGTCGCGGCGCCGGCGGCCCGGGCGCCGACCACGACGACGTCATAGGAGTCCACCGCACACCCCCACCGCGCGGCTGGCCGTGATCTCGTCGGCGAGGTAGGCGGCGTCGTGCCGGGCACCGTCGACGAACGTGGAGTTCCGGCGGTACTGGAAACGCAGGCCGATGGCGTACAACCCGGGAGCGTCGGTCACGCCGCGGCGGTGGCGGATCCGGCCGTACGCATCGAGCACCGGTACGGCGAGCCAGGGGTACCAGGGCCGGAACCCCGTCGCCCACACCACGGCCGAGATGCCGGCCCGCCGGAGGTCCATCGTGGACGGCCCGGCCGGCACCGCGATGGCCGCTGGCGGGTCGGGCGGACCAACGGCCGTGCCCGGCGTCGCGGCCGCGTACGCGTCGATCTCGGCGAGCAGCCGGGTCAGCCGCCGCTGCGCCGCGCCGACGGTGTCCCGCAGGTCGTCCGCGAATTCGGCCCTGGTGGCGTCGAGGGCGCGCAGCCGCCCAACCAACCGGACCCCACCCCGACGCAGTGCGTCGAGGTCCAGGCCACGCCCCTCGGCTGTACCGGCGAGTTGCAGCGACGGCTCGGCCATGGCGCTCGCCGGATCTCCTACGTCGTCGATGGTGCGGTCGAGCGAGCCGATCCGGTCGAGCCACCACAGAATGTCCCGACCGCGGTACCGGCGCGGCAACCGGGTATGGCTGCCGACGGCGAGGACCACCCGCCGACCGGCACCCACCAGCTCGTGCGCGATCTGCACTCCGGACGCCGAGCCGCCGACCACCAGCACGCCTCCGTCGGGCAGACTCGAGGGCGACCGGTACCCGGCCGGGGTGAGTTGGGCGATGTCGGGCGCCAGCCCGGTGGCTGTCTCCGGGATTTTGGCCCGGTTGTGGTAGCCGGTCGCGATGACAACGCAGCGGGCCGCCCACGCGGCGCCGTCGGCGAACAGGCCGGGTGGCGGTGACGCATCTTGCGAGCCGGCCCGTTCGGTGTGGACCACGAAGCCACTGCCGGCCCGCTCCACCCGGGTAACCAGCGCGTGCGGAACAACTGGGGCGTCGAAGGAGCGGGCGTAGCCGCAAAGGTAGCCGACGAACTCGCCGGCCGACATGAAGCCGTCCGGCTCCGGCCCGGTGTACCGCCAGCCGGGCAACCGGCTCAGCCAGTTCGGCGTGAGAAGGCGGAAGCTGTCCCACCGGGCGGTGCGCCAGCGTTCGCCGACGCATCCCCGGTCGAGAACCACGTGGCGGACATCGCGATCGGCCAGGCACCGGCTCATCGCCAGACCGGCGTGGCCGGCACCGATGATCACTGTGTCCGTGTACGGCATGGTCGTCAGGAGGTCGCGACGTCGATCGACACCGGCACACCGTTGGTCAGCACGTCGTACACGGCCGATCGGGACCGGGACTGCTCGACGAGTCCGCGCAGGACCTCGTCCGGAGCGTCGCCGGAAATCTGGAAGCTGACCTTGATCCCCTGGTAGCCGTTGCGCACCTGATCGGAGAGTCCCAGGATCCCGAGCAGGTCGATGTCACCCTCCACGGTGGAGCTGACCTCCCGCAGCGGGACACCGCGGGCCGCCGCGACATTGGCGATGCCGGCGGTCAGGCAGGAGGCGATCGCGTGCAGCAGAAACTCCACCGGCGTGGGTCCGTGGCCGGTACCGACCAGCACGGCCGGGTGATCGGCGTCGTAGGCGAAGTCCTCGGTCCGGGTGCTGTCCTCCTGACCGGCGCCGTAGAAGCCGCGGATGGCGCTCCGGTTGTGCGTGCCTTTGAGCCAACGGTTGGTCGCACGGAACTGGAACTTCGCCAGCTCCGGGTTCGCCTTGACGGCATCGAGCGTTGCGAACAGGGTCGGCGTGTCCACGCCGTTCAGCGGCGGACGGACCTTGCCGGGTGCGGTCGTCATCGTGATCTCCCTAGCGCGCCGCCGGCCCACGACCGGTTCGTGGCAAGGTCACCGGCGGGCGACGGGACGACGCTAGGGGGTCCCGTTTCCCGCGGCCTTCCCGCCGCGTTCCGCGTCGTTTCCCCACGACGAGGAAGACCAGGACGCCGACCGGCTGGACGAAGGCGGCGAGACCGGCCCGGACTTGGCGATCGGCGAGACGGCCCGTGACCTCGGCTGATTCGGTGCAGCGCGACTGTCGGCTTGGGTATCAGGCCAAGTCACGCCCCCGAGCATGGCTAGTCCAGGTGACGGCCGGTCTGGGGCGACCGGCCGGGCATCTTGCGTATCAAGCAAGGGATGTTGCGTGATGCGTAAGCGCGTACGGGCTGTTCCCAGAGGCGATCGCTTGGACCAGCACGTTGACGTCGAAGACGATCGGAGTGGGAACCGGACCGGGGAGTGTCACGTACCAGACCCCTTGTATGCGTCGCGGATCAGGCCGGGCAGGTCGTCAGGCGAGATACCGCGCTCGGCCAGGCGCCGGTGATTCGCCGCCTGCGTTGCCCGCAACTGCTCGGCTCGGCGCAGGGACTCCATGACCTTCAACGTTGCGCGCAGGTAGGCCGACCGGTTGCCTCCGCCGTAATGCTCCACGAGCCGGTCAAGCCGCTCGCGGTCTTCGTCGGAGATCGCGAAGCCGACGGTCTGTGATGCCACTGAACGCTCACCCCCGCAACCCAGCTTGGCGCCGTTGCATGTGGTACGCAACGGATTGCATGTCGGGGATCGCCGCGCGACCTCGCATGATCGGACGCTTGGACATTGGCCCAATGGCACGCAAGTGGCACGACGAAAGACCCAAGAGAACGGTATGAACCGCCGCGAGGCTCCGCCGGCCCGTGACCTGGGCTGATGACCTGGAGCGGGTGACGGGAATCGAACCCGCACGGTCAGCTTGGGAAATAGGGCGAGGGTCCTGCGGCTTGGTCGGCGGTCGGCCGTCATGGGCCGTTGACCTGCGGGAATCCTGGCGGCTCCGTTCGGTGTCGTTCGGCTGGATCGTTTGGCAACGTGGTGGTTCCCCAACAAGATCCCCAACAAATTTGCGGCGACGGGGCTGCCTGTCGACATTCGGCGGTGTCGCTGCGCGCGCGCTGTTGGTCCTCCCGCAAGATCGGCCAGGACAACACCATAGTGGCGGCTATGTTCGGCCCTCGGCTCACGAGCCCGCCACGGGCAGCTTGTACCGGTCCCGTATGTCGGCCGCCGCAGCGTCGTCGCCACGCGCGTCATACAGCTTCGCGAGCGTGTGAGCCACCGCCAGCAGCCGGTCCCCAAAGGCGTCGGCCAGCGCTACCACGAGCTCGTCGTAGATCTGCGTCGCCTCTAGCGTCGCTGTGGTGGCCGAGTCATCGACCGGGCCGCCAACCTTGACATAGATCCAGCCTCGACCCCTTAGGGAGTTCGCCAGGTTGGGCAGGTAGGCGTCGCGGTTGGCCTCGGCGAGCTCCCGGCACAGTCGGACGGCTTCCTCGCGGGTGGTCAGGGCTTCGGCCCGCCGGCCGGCCTCGGCCAGCTGGACGGCGTGGTTGTTGACCGACTCGGCCAGGTCGGGCAGGCCGGCGTGTTCTCGCCCTGGCTCTCGCGCAGGCTTCGGCTCACGGGCCGAAGGGCTGGTGGCGCGCAGCTGGCTGATGGCGTTCATTGGATTTGGTGCCGTACCGCTGTTGTCAGCCGCGGGATTCATGGCGCTGGTCTGCCTGAATGATGGTCTTGAAATTCGCTCTCCGTGCTTGCGGCCGTCGATGATCACGGCGGGGTTGAGGTCGGTGATTGACTCCATTCGTGTCTTTGAGTTTGACGGGTGGTGTTGTGTTTGGTGTCGCGACGGGCATTGTGAGTCGGCTGTTTGTAGGCTGTTTCGTTCAGGCTTGGGTTGGTTACGGTCGGTGGCATCGATTGGTCGGATGGGGGTGGGTGTGGTGGGGTTGCTGCTGCGGGCGGTGGAGGTGGCGTGCCGGTCGCGGTGGCGGTGGTTGTTGACGGATGAGACCTCGGGCGCCCCGTTGGCCGATCACGCGGTGGATGTGGACCTTGGCGCTGCGGAGATGGAGGCGTTCGCGGATCTGCATCGCTATCTGCGGTGGAACGCCGACCCTGCAAATCGGGTGGAGTCCGAAGCCAAACTGGTGGAGCGGATCGGCGGGTGGGCCGGCGCGCAGGTGTTGGGGTCGGCGGTGGGGTCGGCAATCGCGGCAGCGGCTCCGGTGACGGTGCGGGTGGAGGTGCCGGCGGAGGCGGACTTTCTGCTGTTCCTGCCGTTGGAGTTGGCGCATGTGCAGGGCGTGCCGTTGGCGCGGCGGGGGGATGTGAGCCTGGTCTTCGACGTCGGCGGGCCGTCGCGGGTGGGTCGGCCGGTCGCAGATCGGTTGCGGATGGTCGCGGTGTTCAGTCTGCCGACCGAGACCACCGCGTTGGGGCTGCGGCGGGAGCGGTACGAGCTGGCGCGGATGGTCCGGACGCTGGCCGCCCGGGCCCGGCGCATGGTGGAGTTGGAGGTGTTGCAGTACGGGGTGACCCGCGAGTCGCTCATTAGGCGGATGACGGCCGATGGTGGGCCGGATGTGCTGCACGTGTCGGGGCACGGCACTCGGGGGACGGTGCTGTTGGAGACCGTCGACGGCCGGCCGGATCCGGTCGAGACCGGTGATCTGATTGGGCTGCTGCAACCAGCGACGGAGCGGTTGCGGTTGGCGGTGTTGTCGGCGTGCCAGTCGGCCGCGGCCACCACCGCGGAGACGTTGCGGTGGCTGCGCCTGGACGCGGCCGCCGACCATGCCCAGGCGGAGGCCGACGCGGCGGATTCGGCCGTCGCCGATGCCGTCCCGCTGACCGGGCTGGCCCGTACCGTCGCGCAGCGGTTGGGGTGCGCGGTGGTCGCGATGCGCTATCCGGTGGAGGACGACTTCGCGATCGCTCTCGCCTCCGCGCTGTATGAGGGACTGTTCGAGCTCGGCCTGCCGGTCGACGCGGCCCTGCGTCGGGCCGTGCCCGCGGCGGCCGGGCCCACCGCGTCGGCCGCTCGGCCCGCGGTGTCGATCGCCACCCCGACCCTGCTCGGCCCAACCGCCGCCGGGCTGCTACTGACCCCACCCCGCGGCACCCCAGACCTCGACCCCGCCGAGGCCCGCATGGCCGCGTTCCTACCCGAACCCGAGCGGTTCGTCGGCCGCACCGCCGCCATGACCCGGGCCAGCCAAGCGCTCACCTCGGCCAGCCCCAACAGCGGGGTTCTGTTTCACGGCATGGCCGGCGCCGGCAAGACCGCCTGCGCGCTTGAACTGGCCTACGGCCACCACACCCGCTTCGCCACACCCGTCTGGTGGCAGGCCCCGTTGCGCGACGAGGAATGGGCCGCCGCTCTCACCACCCTCGCCCTGGCACTGGAAGCCCAACTCCCCGGCTTCACCATGGTCGACAAGATCGGCACCGCCGATGGGCTCCGCCAGTTCTTGCCCCGCCTGCGGGCGCTGCTGCGCGACAATGGCCTGCTCCTCGTCCTGGACAATATGGAGACGCTGCTCACCTCGACGGGCGAGTGGCGCGACCCCCGGTGGGCCGACCTGATGGATACGTTGACCGGCCACGGCGGTGAGTCCCGCCTGGTGTTGACCAGCCGCACCCCTCCCGCTGGGTTGCCCGCCGCCATGCTGGTCGAACCGGTCCACGCGCTCTCCCGAGACGAGACCGTGCTACTGGCCCGCGAACTACCCAACCTGCGCGCGTTGCTGCACGCCGAACCCGGCCCCACCCGCGACGCCGCTGTCATCGACGCCGACCGGGCCCGGGTCCGGCGCGTGCTGCGCCTCGTCCAGGGCCACCCCAAACTCCTCGAACTGGCCGACCGGGCCGCCGCCGACCCCCACACGCTGGCCGCCCACCTCGAAGCGGCCGAACACGCCACCACCGACCAGCCGCTGGCCGCGTTCCTCGCTCAGGGACATTCCACGCTGGACAGCGGCGGGTTCTTCACCGTGCTTGACGAGTGGACCACCACCACCATGCACACCCTCCCCCCCGGATCTCGGCTGCTGCTGCAACTGCTCGCCGGTGTCGAAGACGACGACCGCTGGTCCTACGTGCTCGAACCCAACTGGGCCGACTTGCGCGGACGCCTCGGGCTCGCCGAACCCGCCCCCGACCTCACCACCAGCCTTGGCCCGCTCACCGCCGCCGCCCTCATCGACACCGAAACCCACCCCAACACCGCCACCGACGACACGCCGCGGGTGCGGTACCGCATCCACCCCGGCGTCGCCGAAACCGTCCGCGCCGCCACCCCCGCCGACACCCGCACCGCCATCGACAGCGAACTCGCCGCCTACTGGATAGCCGTCGTCGACTGGGCTCGACAGCGCGAAGGGGGCGAAGAGACCCAGGCCGTGGTGCGAGCTGGGCTGGCCGCCGCGCCGTACCTGCTCCGTCTGCACCAGTGGAACACCGCCGCCTGGAGCGTCGAACAAGCCGTGGTACGCGACATCACCGCGGCTGTCGGCCAGATCGCCGTCGCCCACCTCCGCCGCGTCGCCGACGCCACCCACCGACCCGAGGACCTCGCGAACCTCGGCAGAGCCACGGCTCGGATCGACCCCGCCGAGGGCGAGCAGCTCACCCGCGCCGCACTCAACCAAGCCACCACCAACGGCGACCACCGCCTCGCGGGCAGCGTTACGGGCGAATTGATCAACCTTCTGCTCAATTCGGGCCGGCTCCGCGAAGCCCTCGACCTCGCCGACCGCAAGGCGGAACACACCCGTCAAGCCGCGCTCGGACCCTGGTCCCAACTCGCCGATCAGGGCTATCGGCTGCAAATCCTCTACCAGATGGGCCAGCCCGAGCAGGTCCTCGCGGAGGTCTACCGGTTCATCGACCAGATGGCACACTTGCCCGTCCGGAGGGGCGCCGACGAGGTTATCGAGCCGTTCAACGTCCGGGAGGTCGTCCTCAACCTCGGCGGCCGCGCCGCCATCACCCTTAAACGGTGGCAGGAAGCCCTCGACCTCAACGCACAGAACGTCGCCAGCAAACGCACACGCGAGGCTGGCGACTATGCCATCGCCGCTGCCCGGTTCGGCGACTACGGTCCGTTGCTGGGGCTCGGCCAGCTCGACCGGGCCGAACAGCTCCTCCTCGCGTGCCAACAGGTTTTCGAAGACCATGGCGACATCCTGAGCCTGGGCAGGACCCTCAGCGCACGCGCCGACCTTGCCGACGAACGCAACCACCACCACGAGGCGATCCGGCTGGAGCACGTGGCGCTCCGCCTGCTCTACACGAGCTCCGACACCGAGTTCATCGCAAGCTCGCACAACAATCTCGCCAAATATCTGGACCAGGCCGGCGCGGACCCGGCTGGGCGGTTTGCCCACCGCCTCGCCGCCGCCACCCTCGACCAGGTGACCGGGCACGGCCACGACCTGGTCAACCTGATTCGGGCCCTCGCCCACGATCTGCGTGACCTACCCGAGGTGTCAACCCCGGCCACGGTCGCCGAGGTCGCCGCCCAGGTCGAGCAGGTCGAGGGCGTCCGGTTCGCCAACCTGGTCACCGCGCTGGCCGGAGACCCCGCCACCGCCCAGCAGGCGCTCACGACGGTGATACAGGCCGCCCGGGACCTCCCCCCCGAGGACCTCTATGACCTGCGACGCCATCTCGACCGCTGGGAACCGCGACTGGTCACCCTCGTGGCCGCCGTCAATGGCGAACCGGACGCCGCTACCGCCATCGACGAAATCCTCACCCACCTCGCCGGAACCCGCGACTGGGCCAACCTCGTCGCCGCGTTACGCCGCATCCTAGCCGGCGAACGCGACCCCGATGATCTCCTCACCGGACTTGACCCGATCGACACCGCCATCCTTACCCGCGCACTCGACGCCCTCGCCGGCCGCATCACCCTCGACCCGACCCCGGCACGGGACACGGAAGACCCATGGCAGGCCGTCATCGCCGCCACCGTCGCCGCCGCCCGCGGCGACCACACCGCGGCCGAGACGCTCACCCCCCTCCTCGACGAAATGGCGGCCTCCACCGACTGGGCCAGCCTCGCCGCCGTCCTGCCCCGGATTATCGCCGGCGAACGAGACCCCGATGATCTCCTCACCGGCCTCGACGACACCGATACAGCCATCGCCTCCACCATCCTCAACCAACTCACCACACCATCCGAAGGGCGCGCCGAGTGACCGACATCGCATCACTGTCCGACGTGGAAGCCGTCCGCGTGCTCGCGCTCATGGTCGATCGGGCCAGCCCACTGCCGGACCCCGCCCACCAACGCGAGATCGAATCCCGCCTTCGCCAGGCCGCCGAACAACCCGACACCGAACAAGCGGGCGGACCCGTCAGCGCCGGCGACCTCGCAAGAGCCGCCCTCCATCACCTCGCCACCACACCCGACAACGCCGCGCTCATCGCCCACGCCACCCAGATGCAACCACAGCAGAGCCGCTTCGACACCGCCACACTCCTGATCGGCGCCCTCGTCGTACTCGCACTGACGACCGAAGTGGACCTCTCCCGCAACGAGGACGGACGCTGGAAGCTACACATCCACAGACAGGCAATGCGAGACTCCACCCTTGCCACACTGATCAGCAAGCTCATGGCGTTCTACCGCACACCCGAGCGATAGGAGCCGACCGCTCCAGGTCGGTGGCCATCCACCGCCGATTGCTTTGAGCGTGCGGCCAAGCGGGGCAGCCCCAACGGTGCATTTGAGGCGGAAAGATCCTCTTCGAGGACGGGAGGCGGTCGGAGGCGGTGCCCTATCTCGAGGCCGCGACGCGCGCCCGGAACTCGGAAGCCCAGTTTCTCCTGGGCCTGTGCCTCGGCGACCCGGATGCTGGCACCGGTCATTTGAGGAAGTCTGCTGATGCGGGTGTACCTGGGGCGGCCTACGCCTACGCCAAGTACTTGCTGACGCGCAAGGACATTGGCAACGCCGCCCTCTACTTTCGCAGGGCCGCCAGCGGGGGACTGCCGGAGGCCTCTGTTGAGTTGGCAAGCCTGTTCGCCGCCGACGGAGATGTCGAAGAGGCCAGGTCGCTCCTAGCGGCCGCGGCGGGGCAGGGTCATGTGGAGGCGGCGTATCGGCTTGGCGTGTTGTTGGGCGCTACGGCCGAGGCGGTTGAGTTGCTGCGGCATGCTGCGGATCGGGGTCATCGTGAGGCAGTGGTTCGGCTCGCCGACGTTCTGCGTGACAGTCAGCCGGCCAAGGCTGAGCGGTTGTATCGGCAGGCGGTGGACGAGCTGGGTGTTCGTGAGGCGCAGTTGTCGTTGGCCGCGTTGTTGTTGAGCCAGGGCAGGATCGCAGAAGCAGAGCCGTACTTCCGTGGGGCTGTCGACGACGGCGACGCGGAAGCGATGAATTTTGACGGATGTTATCGTGTATCGGCGGAGACTACGACACCGCGCTGCACATATTCCGTATAGCTTGGGATCGTGGTAGCGAACGAGCGGCATTCAACCTATGTCTTGCGCTTGCCGAGATGGGTGAATACGAGCGTTCTGTGCGCGTGTACAGTAGGACTGTGAAGGCGAGGTTAAGTCCCGGGCTTGGCCATTGCCTTGGTCCTGGTTCAGTCGGGCCGCCCCGATGAGGCTGAGGTTTACCTCAGACGTAGCTTGGCTGATGGCGACCCGCTTGCAATGACCACTCTCGCCGGCGTGCTCACTGCCGCCGACCGTGATTCGCGAGAGGCAAAGGACTTGTACCTTCGAGCTGCGTGCGCAGGTGACCTTCGGCCATGCGCGTCGTTTCGGGCCGTCTGGACGGTGGCACCCAATACGGGAGAAACAAGTTTCCGGTGGATGCACAAGACGAGCCGAATTAGTGTTTGTCTCATCCGCTTACAGCGTGGACATGCTTGCTCCGACGGTGGGCCTTGGTACGAGCGGTATGTGTTCGTTCGCCCGGATGTGTAGACGGCGGGTGACGCGGTTCGAGGCCCCTGGTGTGGCAGTGCCCCGCGGAGTGGTGGGCTTTGAGGGTCGATCCTCGGAGCCTACGCGCCGCTGTCGATCGCGGCGATGGTGTCAGTATCGGTGGTGGGCTTGAGTTGGGCCATGGAGGCCTCGGAGAGGTAGCGCCGTTCGCCTGACTGCCACTCGTCGTGCATGTCGGCCAGGATCGCGCCGACCAGGCGGATGACCGCGGCGTCGTTGGGAAAGATGCCCACGACCCGGGCCCGACGTTTGATCTCCTTGTTCACGCGCTCCAGCGGATTGGTGCTCCAGATCTTGGGCCAGTGGGCTCGGGGGAACGCGGTGAACGCCAGCACTTCGGCCTTCGCACCGTCCATGAGCGCGCCGATCTTCGGGAACCGGCCGGCGAGCTGGTCGCGGACCTCGTCCCAGGTCGCGGCGACCGCTTTCGGGTCTGGTTGGGCGAAGATGGTGCGGAACACGGCGGCGACCATGTCGGTGTGCGTCTTGGGGACCAGGGCGAGCAGGTGCGGGCGAAGTGCACCCGGCAGCGTTGGTGGGCGGTGCCCTGGAAGGCGCGCTTGAGCGCGGCGACGAGGCCGCTGTGCTGGTCGGAGATGACCAGCCGCACCCCGGTCAGGCCGCGCCGCTTGAGGGCGGTCAGGAAGCCGCGCCAGAACACCTCGTCCTCGCTGTCGCCCACGTCCAGGCCCAGCACCTCACGCCCGCCGTCGGCGGTGATGCCGGTGGCGACGACCACGGCCATCGACACCACCTGGGAGGCGGGGTTGCGTACGTGCAGGTAGGTCGCGTCCAGGTAGACGTACGGGAAGGTGGTGTGGTCCAGCCGTCTGGTGCGAAACGCGGTGACGACCTCGTCCAGGCCGGCGCAGATGCGGGAGACCTCGGACTTGGAGATGCCCGAGTCGATACCCAACGCCGCGACCAGGTCGTCGACCGACCGGGTGGACACGCCGGCCACGTAGGCCTCCATTACCACCGCGTACAGCGCCTGGTCGATGCGCCGGCGCGGTTCGAGGATCAGCGGGAAGAACGAACCTCGTCGTACCTGCTGCCCCTGTCGGTCGACGGGTTGATCGTGGTCGCATCGGTCAGCCTCGTCGAGTTGGCCGGGCGGATCCGCCACCACGAAGCCGACCAGGCGGACCCGCACCCGGCGCCGCGCGTACCCGAGACCGCCGTACCCAGCGCGGGCCTGGTGCCTATCAGTCCTGGCAGCTTCAAGCCTGGTGCGCCGTCATGACCGCCCCACGGCCCGGCTCCCGGGCTGCCCGGATGAGCCAACCTCTCACCGCGCACGCGTTGCGGCAGGAGGCCGAACGGCACGGCGTCTGCATCCGCCCGATCGCGATCCGGCGCATCGACACCGTCACCGGCCAGGCCGAGATCATCGAGGTGCCGTGCGGTGCGCGCCTCGCGTCCAAGTGCAGGCCGTGTGCCGAACGCAACCGGCGGCTGCGCATCCAACAGATCCGCGAAGGCTGGCACCTCGCCGAGGAACCCGCCATCACGCCCCAGCGACCGGGGGAGGGTGTGCGGGCGTTGATCCGGGTCCGGGCCAACCTCGAGTTCGCCCGGGACGAGGCCGAACGCGAGTCGCGGTGGGAACAGGTCGCGGACGCCGACGCCGGCATCGTCGAGGTCGACGACCACCTGTCCAACACCGGCCTGCGTGGACACCTCACGCCACGGGAGCGGACGGCCGGCGAGCGGCGGGTCCGCTCGACCCGGCACCGGCAGGACATCCCCGACCTGCCCCGTCTGCGCGTCGACAAGCGGACCGTCGGCCGCGTCTACACCGGACCCGACGGCCGCCAGCACCGGCCGTCCATGCTCGTCACCCTCACCCTGCCATCGCATGGCCTGGTCCACAGCGCGGCCCGGCTATCGGCGCGGCGGTCTCAAACCCTGCGACTGCGGCTCCCTGCATGGACAGCGCGACGAGCTCCTCGGCGCGCCGATCGACCCGGACACCTACGACTATCGGAGGGCCGCCCTGGACGCCATCCACTTCGCCCGCCTGCTTGACCGGTGGTGGCAGAACCTTCGGCGCGCTGCCGGCTGGAACACCCAGTACGCCGGCTGCGTCGAACTGCAACGCCGCCTGGCCCCGCACGGCCACTTCGCCATCCGAGGCACCCTGCCCCGGAGGCTGCTCAAACAGGTCGCCGCGGCCACCTACCACCAAGTCTGGTGGCCGCCCTTCGACCAGGCCGTCTATACCGTCGACCGGCCACCCGTTTGGGACGGCGACCAGGCCGCCTACGTCAACTCGACCACGCGACAACCGCTGCCCACCTGGGACCAGGCGCTCGACGAGGCGGAAGGGCCGGCGTACGTGGCGCGGCTCGGCAGCATCGATGCCCGCGGCCTCACCGCCGGCACGGCAGACGCCGACCGCGCCGTCCGGTACGTCACCAAGTACCTTACCAAAGACATCCACGAGCACGCCGCCCCGCACAGCGACACCCAGCGAGGGCACTTCCACCGGCTGCACGCCGAACTGGCCGTCCTGCCCTGCTCGCCGACCTGCGCGAACTGGCTGCTCTACGGCGTCCAACCCGACAAGGCTCGACGCGGTCTTTGTCCCGGGCCGCTGTTCCGGCAAAGTGCACCAGGCCGCGACCCTCGGCTTCACCGGCCGCCGAGTGCTCATCTCCCGGCAATGGTCCAACAAGACCCTCGCCGACCACCGGGCCGACAACCGCGCTTGGGTCCGCGCCATCCTCGCGGGCGAGATGGCGGGCGAGGACGACCAGGCCGGCCGCAATCCCGACCCGGCCGACGGCCCCGGCCGGTACCTGTACGAACTCGCCAAACCCGGCAGCCCCGGCGTGCCACCCGTCGAACACCGCATCTTGCGTGCCATCCACAAACGCGTCCGCTGGCGACAGCAACTCGCCGAAGCCAAAGGACGAACCACCGCCAGCCCAGCCGCGCGAGCGGCCTGACCCAAGGAGGAACTGTGAACCGTCTCAACTCACGCGTGCCGAGCGTCGCCGAGATCCTGGCCTGGCCGGTCACTGTGGACGTTCCCACCGCCGGTCGAGCCTGGGGCATGGGCCGAGACCGGGCGTACTAACTCGCTCGCGAAGGGCGCTTCCCCGTGCCTGTGCTCCGCATCGGACGGTGCCTTCGCGTGAGTCGAGCCGCGGTGCTCCACGCGCTCGGCATCGAGGCCATGCGGCTCGATCGCGGCCCACCTGGGACACCCGACCATTCGACCACGACCAAGCCAAGAATGGAGGCAAGGCAGTGAACCGACCGTACGCGTACCGGGGCAAGGAGGTCTCCGGCGTGTACCAACGCTGTACCACCAGATGCGGTACCGAGCGGTGTGAGAGGCACCGCTGGCAGTACGAAGTGGAGGTCGCCAACAAGACAACCGGCAAGCGGCAACGCGTCACCAAGGGCGGCTTCGCCACCGGGAAAGAGGCGCTGACGGCTCGGGCGGAAGTGATCCGAGCACACCGGCTCGGCACGCTGTCGACAGACATGAAGATGACCGTGGGCGAGTGGTTACCGCAGTGGTTGGCGGCCCGGATCGAACGGGGCGAGCTGCGCGACGGGACCGCCGCCGACTACCGCGACAGCATCACCCGCTACCTGGTGCCGCGCCTGGGCCACCTGAAGGTGGCCGACCTACGGCCGGCGCACATCACCGCCGCGTACGACGCGATGCGACGTGACCGGGCCGAGGCGATCAAGGCCGCCCAAGAGACCAACGTGGCCCCGTCGGGCCGAGGCTGAAGCCAAGAACAGGGTCAAGCACTCCGGCCGTCCCCGGGTCGCGCACCTGGTGCCGGTGCCCCGGCCATTGGGACCGCTGACGATGCGCCGCATCCACAACACGCTGTCCGTAGCTCTCAAGAGCGCGGTTAAGGCCGGCCTGAACCGCGCAACCCGGCGCCGGACGCCGAGCTGCCCAAAGGTGTGCAGCCCAAGCCGAAGGTGTGGACGGCCGAGCAGCTCGGCGCGTTCCTCGATGCGATCGAGGGTCAGCGGCTCTATCCGCTCTACCACCTCGCCGCGTTCGCCGGGATGCGTCGCGGCGAGCTGTGCGGCATCTCGTGGGACGACGTCGACCTGGCCGGCGGGCGGATCACCGTGCGTTGGCAGATCACCGACCGCGCCTACCGGGAGGCGCGGGCCGCCGAGAAGCGCGGCGAGATCGGCCGGTATAGGAGCAAGCCGAAGACCCGCGCGGGTGAAGATCGAGTCGTCGACCTGGACAGTGTCTCGGTCGCCGTCCTCAGGGAGTGGCGCAAGCGTCAGATGGCCGAACGGCTCGATTGGGACCGGCCTACCTACATCCGGTCGACGAGGACGGCGAGCCGTACAACCTCGTGTTCACCCGTGAGGACGGCGCGCCGCTCGACCCTGGGCGCACCTATACCGTGTTCGTTGACCTGGTCCGCAAGGCTGGGCTGTCGCACCTCAAGCTGCACGGCCTGCGGCACATGAACATCTCGCTCCAGCTCGAAGCTGGCGTGTCCGAGACTGTCATCGCCATGCGGGTCGGCCACACCTCACCCGAGCTGATCCGATCCACCTACGGCCACCTGATCGGCACCATCGGCCGGCGCGCGGTCCGAAGCGACGGCCTCTCTCGTCCCGAGGCAGCGCAAGGCGAGCATCGGCTAAGGAAGCAAGATCCCCAACAAGTCCCCAACAAACCGGGGCGCAGAACTACATCAGTCGATGGTATTGATCGTCGATCAAGCCGCTGATCTGCTAGAACTCCTGGAGCGGGTGACGGGAATCGAACCCGCACTGTCAGCTTGGGAAGCTGATGTTCTGCCATTGAACTACACCCGCGAGCGGGAACCACTGTACCGAACCGGTGGCCCCCGACGCACGCGACCTTCCGGGCGCGGCCTTCAGGCGCGGGCGGCCAACGACGTGCTTCAATCTATGTCTGGCTCGGCGTACGCGTCGCCCGGCCTTCAGGTCAATCAGCCGCGGGCAACCACCCCCCGTCCGTGGCTTTCGAGGTAGGAGACCCATGGTTCATCGACTGAACAAACCTCTGCGCGCCCTGGCGGCAACGGCGGCGTTCGGCCTCGTGGTCGGCGCGATGCTGGCGGTCGCCGGCCCGGTGGGCGCAGCCACCCTCGCGTCGTGTTACGACCCGGCCAGCGCAGAGGCAAGGGCGAAGACGGGCACGAGCAAGGATCCGAACACGTTGACCACCGCCCAGGTCGACGCCCGCGAGGCCGACGTGGCCGCCCGCCTGTCCCAGCTCGGCCGGAAGCCGGCCGACCGGGCCGCCGTCGCGGCGGCCGCGATCACGATCCCCGTGGTCGTCCACGTCATCCAGGAGAACTCGACCCGCGCCGGCGGCAACATCCCGGATTCGCTCATCACGAGCCAGATCAGTGTTCTCAACGATTCGTACAACGGCGGCACCGTCGGCGGCTCGACGACCGCGTTCGGCTTCTCGCTGACGCGGATCAACCGGGTGACGAACTCGACGTGGTACCCGATCGTCTACGGCAGCCAGACCGAGCGGCAGATGAAGGCGGCGCTGCGCGAGGGCGGCAGGGGCACGCTCAATGTTTATCTGGGCGCGCTGAGCGACAACCTGCTCGGCTGGGCCACATTCCCGCAGCGCACCCTGAGTACGAATGACGGCGTGGTGGCGCTGAACGAGTCCCTGCCCGGCGGCAACGCGGACCCGTACGACGGTGGCGACACGGCCACCCACGAGGTCGGCCACTGGCTCGGTCTCTACCACACGTTCCAGGGTGGCTGCGGCGGTCAGGGCGACCGGGTCTCCGACACGCCGGCCGAGGCGTCACCCGCGTTCGGCTGCCCCGTCGGCCGCGACTCCTGCGCGACCCGGCCGGGTGCCGACCCGATCCGGAACTTCATGGACTACACCGACGACGACTGCATGTTCCAGTTCACGACCGGCCAGGCCACCCGGATGCTCGACCAGTGGAACGCCTTCCGGGCGACCTGACGCGAGACGACGCCACGCGAGACGACGCCACGCGAGGCGACCTGAAGCGAGGCGACTGCCGCGAGGCGGTCAAACGTCATGGGACCTTGGGTGGTTCGGGCGGCAGTAGGACTCGAACCACCCAAGGTCCACTAGGGGGGCGCGGCCGAGGGGCGCCAGGTGCGACGCGTCGGGGTGCGGTTTCGCCCTCGTCGGCGCGTCACCATGGCGACTTCGATGTCCAGCTCGAACAGCCCCCAGTCCACCTCGGGCGCGGCCCGGTGGTCCTGCGCGACCCTCTCCCGCTGGCTGTCGTCGGTGACCGGGCGGGCCCGTCCGGCCAGGTACGCCTCGTCGTCGTTGTTCTCCGGCGGGTACGCGTGCAACGCGTACCGTCCGTCCCGCTCGAGATCGCGCCGCTTGGGCGAGGGCATGACGAAGCAGAACAGCCCGCCGTTGGCGAACACCGGCGACACCGGGTGAACCCGCGGGCCTCCATCGCGGCGTACGGTTGCCAGATATCCGAACCCCTGTCCATACTGCAGGAACAGGGTTCGCACGTCCGCTGCCAGGCGAGGAGACTCCGAGAAGAACGTTGACCACGGCGTCCACGTACTCATCCTCCGAGTCTATAGAACACACGTACGAGATCGGAAGTCCGGTAATCTGCCCCGGTGACCATTTCCTTCGCCCGGGGCGCGCCGTCGCTGGACATCGTCGACGTCGCCGGGCTGAGAGACGCCGCGATCAGGGCGTTCGACACCGATCCGGCCGCCGTGACGGGCTACGGGCCGGCGGCCGGATACCCGCCGCTACGTGAGTGGATAGCCCGCCGCCACGGCGTGGAGGTCGATCGGGTACTGGTCACGAACGGATCCCTTCAGGCCGACGCCTTCCTGTTCGAGCAGCTCGTCCGGCCCGGCGATGACGTGGTCGTGGAGCTTCCGACGTACGACCGCACGCTGCTCAGCCTGCGAACGATGGGTGCCAAGGTCCACCAGGTGCCGCTCGACGGTCACGGACTGGACGTCGACGAGCTCAGGGCACGGCTCGAAGCGGGGCTGCGTCCCCGCCTGGCCCACGTGATCCCGAACTTCCAGAACCCGGCCGGCGTCACCCTGTCCGTGGATCGCCGCCGCCGGCTGATCGACCTGGCCCGCGAGTACGGTTTCACGATCTTTGAGGACGATCCGTACGCGGAGATCCGGTTCCGCGGGCAGCCGGTGCCCTCGATGCTGTCGCTGGACGACCCGGCCGGCCCGGTGGTCGTCCACGCTTCGTCCTTCACCAAGACCGTGTGTCCGGGCGTGCGGGTCGGCTACCTCGTCGGTTCGTCGGCGTTGATCACCGAGATCGCGCGGCGGGCGGTCAACACCTATATATCGCCGAACATGCTCGGCGAGGTGACCGTGTACGAGTTCTGCCGGTCGGGCGACATCGACCGCTCGATCGCGAAGGTCAGGGCCGCCCTGTCCGAGCGGGCCACGGCCCTGGGGCAGGCGCTCCGCGAGCGGATCCCCGGCTGCCATTTCCACCCGCCCGACGGTGGCTACTTCCTCTGGGTGGATCTGCCGGAGGAGATCGACACGGATGTGCTCGCCGCCGCCGCGGCCGAGCGGGGCGTCGCCGTGGTGCGCGGCAGCGACTTCGTACTCGACGGTGGGCGTCGCTCGCTCCGGCTCGCGTTTTCGGCGGTGACGACCGACCAGATCGACGAGGGCGTACGGCGTCTGGCCAGCGCAATCGACGCCGTTCGGTCGTGAATCGTACGGCTTAAGTCGGAAACCTGACAGATCCGCTCCGGAGGACTTTCCTCGCAAGGCCAAGTCTGGTCACATTGCGGCAGTCTTCACCCCCGCCCCCACTGGGCACCGGGTGAGTCGGCCAGTACGACCCCCACCCCCCGCCGGGCCGGCTCATCCGGTGCCCCTTTTGCCGCATGCCGCTCGGGTCGGCTACGCGGCATTACTCTGCAGAATGGCTGGTTCCTGGGAGGAGGCGAGTGCGATGGCCGAGACTGATCCCGCGTCTGGCGGCATTGGACGCAAGATCGTAGCACCGGTTCGGGCCGTGACCAGGATGTTCACCCCCGTGCTCGGCGATGCGCGGGCGGCCTCCGCCCGGGCTTCCCAGTCGAACAGCCACTGTGTCGTGGACTGTGCCGTCTACGTCAACGGCGCCCGCCTGCCCGGCGAGTGGACCTATCGCGACGCCCTTGCCGCCGCCCGCAAGCACGACAACTCGTTCGTCTGGCTCGGCCTGCACGAGCCGGGGGCCGACGACATCGAGGACATCGCCACCGTCTTCGAGCTGGACGAGTTCGCCGTCGAGGACGCCATCAAGGGCGGCCAGCGGCCGAAGCTCGAGCCCTACGACACCATGACGTTCCTGGTGGTACGCACGACGCGCTACATCGAGCACACCGAGTTGACCGAGACGAGCGAGATTGTGGAGACCGGCGATCTCATGGTGTTCATCGGTCGCGATTTTGTGATCACGGTACGCCACGGGGAGCTGGGCGCGCTCGGACCGGTCCGCGCGGAGCTGGAGGGCGAGCCCGAGCAGCTCGCGCTCGGTCCATGGTGGGTCGTGTACGGGATCCTCGACCGCGTCGTCGACACGTACATCGGCGTCGCCTCGCGGGTCGAGGACGACATCGACGCGATCGAGGCCCAGGTCTTCTCGCGACAGGTGAAGGGCCGGATCGCCCGGATCTACCAGCTCAAGCGGGAGCTCGTCGAGTTCAAGCGGGCCGTCGTGCCGCTGCAGCGGCCGCTGGCCGCCATGGTGGAGGGCCGCCAGACCGCCATGCCGGACGAGGTGAAGCGCCACTTCCGCGACGTCGCCGACCACCTGGTACGCACGGTCGAACTCGTGATGTCGTACGACGATCTACTGAACTCCATACTCCAGGCCCGCTTGGCGCAGGTGACCGTCGACCAGAACAACGACATGCGAAAGATCGCGGCCTGGGCGGCCATCGCGGCGATGCAGACGGCGATCGCCGGCATCTACGGCATGAACTTCCCGAACATGCCGGAGATTCATTGGCGGTACGGCTATCCGCTCATCCTGGTCGTGATGTTCGGCTCAGCCATCGGTCTCTACCGGCTGTTCCGCCGATCCGGCTGGCTCTGACCGCCGCCGCCCCGCGTCACCGGGCGCGCCGAGGTGCTCAGGTCTCGTCCGAATTGGCGAACGCCGAGAACGGGCCCCGCCGGGACGTCCGACCGGCGAGCGCGCGAGCCGCCTCGTCGGTGGCGCCGGGCGTCGGATCGCCCGAGGAGCCGCTGGCCGGCGAGGCCGAAGGCGAGGCGGACGTAGACGAGGCCGATGCCTCAGGCGACGCGGCCCCGGACGGCGGCGAGGAGAACACCTGCGTGGCCGCGGTCGGGCCCGAATCACCCGACGACCCCGCCGTCCGCTCGTGCAGCGTCTCGGCGATCCTTCCGGCCTGGGCGGACACGGTCTCGGCCACCGCGGCCGCACGGTCGGCGACCTTCTTCGTGGTGGCGGCCAGTCGACCGCTCGACTCCGAGTGCATGTCGGCGAAGCCGATGTCGTCGACTCCCGGCGCGTACTGGTTCCACGCCGAGGTCGCCCGGCGACGCCGAGCGAACATGGCGCCCACCGCGCCGAGGGCAGCGCCCGCCGCGAGCAGACCGACCAGCCCCCAGCGGTTCTTCCTCTTCGTCATCCTCGTCTCCTTGCGGACGCCTACATGTATCTGGTCGTACAACGGCGAAATGGCGGTGATGGTCGTGGAGCGCAATCTCCCGATCGCCGCGGCTACCTCGGTCGCGGCGTGCCCGGCGGCGAGCCTCAGATGACCGTAGCTCTGGCCCAGCTCATCGACGATCGGCCCGCCACCGCTGGGCGGCGTCTTTCGGCGACCGAGCACAGCGTCACCCCCTATCCCCCGTACCCCTACAATCTTGTACCTATCGCCCACGCCGCACCACCGGAATCGACAAATGGCAGGATCTGCGGTGTCGAACCGCCAGAGCCAAGGGAGTCAATCGTGGGTGAGTCGATCTACGCGACGCTGAACACCTCGGCCGGGCCGATCCGGCTCGTGCTTTTCCCAGACCACGCCCCCAAGACCGTCGCCAACTTCGTCGGACTCGCCGAGGGGACCAAGCAGTACACCGATCCGCGCACGGGAGCCCAGGGTTCCGGGCCGTACTACGACGGGGTCATCTTCCACCGCGTGATCCCGAACTTCATGATTCAGGGTGGCGACCCGACCGGTACCGGTCGCGGCGGCCCGGGCTACGACTTCAACGACGAGCCGCACCCGGAGCTCACCTTCAACCGTCCGTACCTGCTCGCCATGGCCAACGCGGGGAAGCGGGCGGACGGCAGCGGTACCAATGGATCCCAGTTCTTCATCACGGTGAGCCAGACGCCGCACCTCAACTTCAAGCACACGATCTTCGGCGAGGTGGTCGACGACGAGTCCCGCAAGGTGGTTGACGCGATCGCCACCACGCGGGCGGTCAGCGACCGGCCGGTCGAGGACGTGGTGATCAGGAGCGTCTCCGTAGAGCGGCGCTGACGCACGGGTACGGGCGAGACGGGCGTACCGGATATTGTTGCCGCCATGACGCAGCCGCCACAGCCGGTTGTTCCGGTCTGTTACCGGCATCCGAAGCGCGAAACCTATGTCCGGTGCACCCGCTGCGACCGCCCCATCTGTCCGGAGTGCATGAACGACGCCGCGGTCGGACACCAGTGCCCGGAGTGTGTCGCCGAGGGCCGCCGGAGCCAGCGCACGGTGCGCACGACCTTCGGCGGCTCGCTGGCCGGGGTCAAGGGGTACGTCACGATCACGCTCATGGCGCTGAACGTGTTGATGCTGCTGCTTTCCGTGGCGTCGGCCGGTGGCGGCCAGGGCATGTTCGGCGGCGGATTCGGCGGCCTGCTCGGTGGCGGCACCCCCTTGACCGAGTGGGGTGCGGTGAAGGGCCTCGACGTCTTTCAGTACCAGGACACCGGTGAGCGGTTCACGGTCCCGGCCGGCGTGGCGGACGGCGAGTACTACCGGCTCCTCACGTCGATGTTCCTCCAATATGGACCGCTGCACCTGCTGATGAACATGTGGGCACTGTGGATACTCGGTCGGACGCTGGAGGGGGTGCTCGGCCCGGTTCGGTTCCTGGCGCTCTATGTGGTGTCCGGCCTCGGCGGCAGCGTCGCGGCGTACCTGTTCACGCCGGCCGCGTCGACGGCCGGCGCGTCGGGGGCGATCTTCGGCCTGTTCGCCGCGCTGTTCGTGGTGATGCGTCGCCTCGGGCGGGACACGTCGTCGGTGCTACCGATACTCGTGCTCAACATCGCCATATCGTTCGCGCCGGGCATCTCGCTCGCCGGGCACCTGGGTGGACTCATCACCGGCGCGATCGTCGCCGGCGCCCTGGCCTACGCGCCGCGCAAGACCCGCAATCTGGTCGTCGGCGCCACCGTGGGTGGGCTCGTGTTGTTCATGGCCACCCTCGTCGTGATCCAGACGATCGCCCTGCGCAGCATCGCCACCCCCATCGGCATCTGACCTACCCCGTACCACCGTTCGCCCCATAGCGGGCGGCGGGCGGGTCAGGAGGGGCGGACGGCTTCGAGGGCGCGCAGGGCGTCCTCGGGGTCGACGCCGAGGTCGTACCGGCTGAAGAGGAATATCTCGTCGCCCGTGTCGACCTCGAGCATCTCGCTGCGTGTGCCGAACCGGCTCGTCGCGTACACGCGGATCCGTTCGATCTCCGACCAGGCCAGGACGCGCCGGCTGGAGTACCCGCGGACCGCGATGACCTGCTCCCCGTCGGCCCGCAGACGCTCGCCGGTCAACAGATCGCGGGCGGCATAGACGGCCACGCCGGCCGCGGCCACGAGCAGGACGAGAGTCTGCGACTCGTTGCCGACCACGAGCGTGCCGAGGGCCAGCAGCGTGGCGACGGCGAACTTGACCAGCATCACGCCGCGGGGCACGGAGAAGCTGACCCGCCCGGTGGCCGCGGCCCGCTCGGCCACGTCCGAGGTGGGATCGAACGACGGATCCGGATTACGTACGTGCACGACGCCAAGAATGACACGGATCCGTACATACCTCTGACACTGCCCTGACCTCGGACGTGACACCCTGGCGTCGTGACGGAGGCGATCTCGAAGGGACTGGTGCTCGTCGTGGAGGACGAGCGACCGATCGCCGACCTGGTGCGCCTGTACCTGTCCCGGGAGGGGTACGGGGTGCACATCGAGCTGGACGGCCCGGGCGGGCTGGCCGCGGCCCGGCGGCTGCGTCCGGCCGTCTGCGTGCTCGACATCGGACTGCCCGGCATGAGCGGCACCGAGGTGTGCCAACGCCTGCGCGAGGGCGGGGACTGGACGCCGGTCATCTTCCTGACCGCGCGCGACGACGAGGTGGACCGGGTGGTCGGCCTCGAACTGGGCGGCGACGACTACGTGACCAAGCCGTTCAGCCCGCGCGAGCTGGTGGCCCGGGTCCGGGCCGTGCTGCGCCGGACCGCCGGCACGCCGGGCGACTCGCCGCGCCGCGTCGGGGTGGTGACCCTCGATCCGGCCCGCCGGCGGGTGCGGGCCGGCGAGGCGGACGTGCCGCTGACGTCGACGGAGTTCGACCTGCTGGCGTACCTGATGCAGCGGCCGGGTCGGGTCTTCACCCGGGAGGAGCTGCTCGGGTCGGTCTGGGGATACGCGGCGCACGCCGGCACCCGGACCGTCGACGTGCACGTGGCCCAGGTGCGGTCGAAGCTGGCCGAGGCCGACCCGCGGGCCCGCGACGTGATCCGTACCGTGCGCGGGGTCGGCTACACGGCCGACGAGGGCGAGCCGTGACCACCCGCGCGGTCCTCGCCACCTGCCTGGCCGCGTTGATCGCGGTCCTCATCACGGCGGCGGTCGCGCTGCCGCTGGGCATCCGATCGGCCAACCAGGAGGCCCGGACGATCCTGGCCGACAAGGCCCGGGTCGCCGCCAACGTCATCGAGGGGCGCAACACCGCGGGCTCCCAGGCCCGGGAGGAGCAGCGGGCCCGCCGGGTCGCGCAGGAGTTGCGGGCCCAGGGCATCGAGACCGTGCTCATCCGCGCGGGCAATGCCGACCGCGCCGGCCTGCCGGCCCGGGTCGTCAACCAGGTCGCCGGTGGTGCGGCGGTCAGCCAGCGCGTGACCTACCACGGCCGCCTCATGCAGGCCGAGGGGCGCCCGGCCGGTGCGGGCGACGGGCTCGTCCTGCTGCAGCCGGTCGCGAGCACCTCGCTGTTCACGGCCCTCGGTCGCCTCTGGGTCGCGCTCATGGCCGGGCTGCTGGCCGGGGTCGTGGTCGGCGTGGTTCTGGGCCGCCGGCTCGGTCGTCCGCTGCATCAGGTGGCCGCGGCCGCCCGCCGGATCTCGGCCGGTGACCGGGCGGTCCGGGCCCCGACGGCCGTACCCGCGGAGGTGGCCGACGTGTCGGTCGCGCTCAACGACCTCACCGCCGCGCTGTCGGCCAGCGAGAACCGGCAGCACGAATTCCTCATGTCGGTCTCCCACGAACTACGCACGCCGCTGACCACCATCAAGGGATACGCCGAGGCGCTGGCCGACGGCGTGGTCGGGCCCGACGGCGCGCAGCGGGCCGGCGAGACCATGCTGGCCGAGTCAGCCCGCCTGGACCGCCTGGTCGAGGACCTGCTGGCGCTGGCCCGGCTCGAGGCGGACGACTTCCCGCTCGAGGTCGTCGACGTCGACCTCATCGCTCTGGTCACCAACGCGGCCGAGTCGTGGAGCGCCCGGTGCGGCGCCGTGGGCGTTCTTCTCGAGACCGAGCTGCCCGGGCACACCGTGCGGGCGCCGACCGATCCCGGGCGGGTCCGCCAGGTGATCGACGGCCTGGTGGGTAACGCGCTCCGGGTCGTGCCGGCCGGCGCCCCCGTGGTTCTGGCGGTACGCGGCGACACGCGGACGGCGGTGCTCGAAGTCCGCGACGGCGGGCCGGGCTTCACCGACGACGACCTCGCCGTGGTCTTCGAGCGGGGGGCACTCTCGGCCCGGTACCGCGGGGTCCGCCAGGTCGGCAGCGGCCTGGGTCTCGCGCTGGCGGCCCGCCTCGTGGCCCGCCTCGGCGGGCGGATCGAGGCCGGCCACGCCCACGAGGGCGGCGCCCGCTTCGCCGTCTGGCTCCCGCGCTAAGTCCCCCTGCGTGGTATGCAGGGGCACCCTACAGACGCTTTTTGTTCTGTAGGGGCACCCTCCTGACGGTCAGGTCTTACCGGATCCGAACATGACCTTGACCGCCGGCCGGGCGGGGAGGGGCAGGATGGGCGTACGGGGAGCAGGGCGGCGTGAACAGGGAGGGTGCCATGAAGCGGATCGGGCGGATCGGGGTCGTCATGGCGGTCGCGGCGGGTCTGCTGGGCCTCGCCGCCTGCGACCGCCCGGGTACGGGTGCGGACCCGGCCGCCGCCGACGTCTCCGAGATGAGCTGGGACGAGCAGGCGATGGAGAGCCTGGGCATCCGAGCCGACGAGCTCCCCGGCGGGAACGCCGTCGCGGCCGAGCCGGCCCCCACCGCGACGGCCAAGCCCGGTCGCGATGGCGAGCGGCATCGGCGGTTCAAGCGGCTGCGGTTCCCGTTCCGCAACGTGCTGCACGGCGAGGCGGTGGTCCAGACCGATGAGGGCACCAAGACGGTCGTGGTCCAGCGCGGCGAGGTGACCGCGATCTCGTCCACCTCGGTGACGGTCAAGTCGAACGACGGATTCACGCTGACCTGGACGTTCTCCGACCAGTTGCGGGTGTTCGAGCGGCGCAACCAGATCCAGCCGAGCGCGGTGGCGGTCGGCGCGCGGATCGGGGTCGCCGGAGAGAAGCAGGGCGAGGGCGCGATCGCCCGTCTGATCGTCATCCCGCGCCCCCGCTGACGGCCCTCGGGCCCGCCCGCGCACCGGCCGCCCCGCGCGCCGGCCGCTCCGCGCACGACCCGGTGGGCCACACCGGCCGTACAAGATCCGCTCGATCATGGACTAAACGCCAGAAAACCCCGCCGATCATGACGTTAACCTCATGATCGGCGGGGTTTGCCGTGTCGGGCGGTG
>Ga0307415_100000004_pt1 | contig 114495 bp, 106 predicted proteins | sample DK1Cmetagenome_FD_204524 | JGI IMG/M metagenome (GOLD analysis project Ga0307415, IMG submission 204524) | Maize rhizosphere microbial communities from greenhouse at UC Davis, California, United States - DK15-C-2 | ecosystem: Host-associated > Plants > Roots > Rhizosphere > Soil | place... | reverse complement strand
TCGATCCGATGTACCGCGCGTGCGATGCCAGGGGCGGCTTCCACGAGGTCGACGCGTCGGGCTGCGGCGGCCGGTCACTGCTCAACCACGCGGCCGACGGAGACGTGATCAACCAGGGCACGTACCGTCCGGTCGGGCGGCTCGATCGTCAAGGTGGCACCGGCGTCGATGGTGATGGCCGGCTCGCTCGCCGAATGGCGGAGTTGGACGGGCCTGCCCTTCGACCGGGACGGGCCGGTGCACGTACCGCGGGCGCTGGCCCCGGTGCGCTGCTCGGTCGAGCACGACCACGCCGTGTACGTCGAGCCCAACGTCTGGGTACGCCATGACCTGACCCGCTAGGCCGGCGGCACGTCCCTCGTGCCTTGACGGTCTTGTGGCTTGCCGTCGGGGCGAGCGACCATGGCGGAGAGGCATGCCGCACAGGCATCGGGAGGAACGCATCGGCGCCACGGGGAGGACCGGGATCGCGGCCGCGATGGTGGCCGCGATGGTGGTGCTGACGCTCGCCGGCGGGGCCCGGTCGACCGACCACCGGCAGGTCTATCTCCAGTTCAACGTGTGCGGCAATGCGTGCAGCAACGGGGCCCTCGGCGTCGTCGGCGAGCTGGTGGGGTGGATCAACCGGCGTCGACCGTTCGCGGTGACGCTCAACGAGGTCTGCGAGAACCAGTACGCGCGGCTGCGGGCCGACCTTCGGGCGTACGACGGTCGTTTCGACGCGACCGCCCGCTGTCGCAACGGCGCGCGGTACGGCAACGCGGTGCTGGTGCGGGCCCCCGTCGACCTGGTCGGGAGCTGGGAGCTGCCCAACCCGTCCGGTGACGAGCCCCGCCGCCTCATGTGCCTGAGCACGCGGACGGCGCTGGTCGTCTGCGTGGTGCACATCTCCAACTACACGGGCAACATCGCCACCCAGGTCAGTGCCGTGGCCGGCTACGTCGGCCCGCTGGCCGTCGACCGCGCGGTGCTCGTGGGCGGGGACTTCAACACCAATCCGGCCGACCCGCGACTCGATCCGATGTACCGCGCGTGCGATGCCAGGGGCGGCTTCCACGAGGTCGACGCGTCGGGCTGCGGCGGCCGGTCACTGCTCAACCACGCGGCCGACGGAGACGTGATCAACCAGGGCACGTACCGCCAGGACAAGTACGACTACATCTTCCTCTCGCACGGGGACTGGATCTCGTACGAGGCCGACGCCGCCGACGCGAACGGGTTCTCCGACCACGACGCGCTGTGGGCCACCGCGGCGACGCGATAGAGATCGTCCCGGGCCTAGGGCGGGCGGGCACTTGACCAAATGTGCTGCGATTGTTGGTCCGACGCCGCAATCGAGCCGGGCGGGACCGCGTACGGGCGGTGCCACCGGGTCCAAGGGCCCGAGTAGTCATGGAGTGGCGCATGGGGGACGCTGGTGCCCACCGCATCGAGCCGCCCGGCCTGGATCTCGGCCGGATCCGGGGGGCGCTGGAGGATGTCCTCGCCGACCTGCTCGGCGCCGGTTCGACCGACCTGATCGGGCTGGTCATCATCGCGCCGGCCGCGCTGGGTGCGACCATGTCCGCGGGCGACACCCCGGCCGAGGACGAGCCGGTCGACTGGTGCGAGCTCACCCGCCAGGAGAGGGCGGTGGCCACCCTGGCCGGTCAGGCGTTGACCAATCGACAGATCGCCAAGCGCCTGTTCATCTCGCCGCACACCGTGAACTACCACATGCGGCAGATCTTCCGGAAGCTGGATGTCCGGTCACGCGTGCATCTGGCCCGGTTCGCGCGCGAGTCACCGCCGGACGGCTCGCCCTACTAGCTCGGCGACCCGGTCGGGGCTCTCGACGTGGGCGTTGTGGCCGAGGCCGGCCAGGGTGACCGTCGGCGCTCCCAGCCGGGCCAGCTGCTCGTCGGTGTTCATCGGGTCATGCTCGCCGCGGGCCAGGGTCACCTCCGCCCGGCATCGGGCCAGCAGGCCGATCATGTCCGGCGCGCCCACGGCGAACGCGCCCGGATCCAGGGCCAGCCGCCAGCGGCCGTCCTCCTGCCGCAGTCCGGCGTCGACCGAGGCGTCGTCGGCCGGCACGAGGCCGGCCAGCCCGGACACCCGCAGATGGCGGGCCGCCGCGTCCTCGCGGGAGGCGTACCAGGCGGGTGGGCGTTCGGCGAGGACCCGGGCCCGCTCGAGGTCCTCGTCGCTCCAGTCGACCTTGATGCCGAGGCCGATCACCGCGTCGACCGGTACGGCGAAGCGGTCGCCGGCCAGCACCAACCCGACCACGCCGCCGAGGGAGTGCCCGAGCACGACGGTCCGGCTATGAGGGCCGACCGTACCGGCGACGGCGGCGGCCAGATCCTCGAACGTGTAGCGCGGCAGCGGCGGCGAGGCGCCGTGGCCGGGCAGGTCCGGTGCCACCCATCGGCCCGGCCAGCTCCGGGCCAGCCAGGGCCGCCATCGGCTCCACACGTCGCCGGTGGCGCCGAGGCCGTGCAGCATCAGCAGCACGGGCTCTCCACCACCGCCGCTGTGTATCCGCAGTTCCACGCCTGAAGTGTGCCATCCGTTTCAGGAGGCCATCAGGCTTCCTTCAGTGCCGCCTGCCAGGTTCGGACCGCGCGATCACGCGCACCGAACAGAGGAGTCGGAGTTGACAGCGTTGATGAGAGTCGCGGGGCGGGCCCGCTTCGCGTGGTGGTGCGTCGCCGTCCTGGCCATCGCGGCATCGGTGGGCGGTGTGGCGCCGCCGGCCCGGGCGGAGACCGCGCCCCCGATCACCTGGATCGGCGGCGGCACCGTCGGCGTACGGGGGGTGGCGGTGTCGCCGGACGGGGCGGTGCTGGCGACCGTGGCCGAGGACCATACCGTGAAGTTGTGGCGGGTCGCGGACCGACGCCTGGTGCACACGCTCACCGGCCACGCCGGCGTGGTGCGCTCGGTGGCCTTCACGCCCGACGGCCGGTTCGTGGCGTCCGGCGGCGAGATCTTCCGCGAGGACAAGTCGACCAGCGTGAAGCTCTGGCGGGTCGCCGACGGCGCGCTGATCGCCGAGCTGGACGCGCCGCGGACGAGCGGCAACGCCAACGCCGTGGCGGTCTCGCCGGACGGCAGGCTGGTGGCCACCGGTCACGAGGGCGGGCAGGTGCACCTGTTCCGCGTCGGCGACGGCGTGTTGGTGGGTACCCTGACCGGCCACACCGACCAGGTACTCGGTCTGGCCCTGTCTCCGGACGGCGGTGTGCTCGCCTCGGCCAGCGCCGACCGCACGGTGCGGGTGTGGCGGGTCGCCGACGGCGCCCTGTTGCGGATCCTGCCCGGACACGCGGCCGCGGTCACCGCGGTCGCCTTCGCCCCCGACGGCGCGACCCTGGCCAGCGGCAGCGCCGACCGGACCGTGCGGCTCTGGCGGGCCGCGACGTTCGCGCCCATCCGGACGCTCAACCACACCGAGGCGGTGACGACGGTCGGATTCTCCGCGGACAGCCAGACCGTGGCCTCCGGTGGCGGTCTGGCCGGGATACGCCTGTGGCAGGTCGCCACCGGCGCGTTGCGGCTGACCATCCCCGGCACCGGCAAGCACGCGGTGCAGAGCCTGACGTTCGTGGGGTCGGCCGGCCTGACCGCAGGCGGGCTAGACGGCCATGTGCGCTCGTACCGGGTCGCCGACGGGACGCTGTCGGCCACGTTCGGGGACCATGTCGCCGGGGTGCGCGCGGTCGCGTTCTCCGCGGACGGGACGCTGCTGGCCTCGGCCGGCGACGATACGACCGCGAAGCTGTGGCGGGCGTCCGACGGCGCGCTCCTGCGGACGCTGGACGGGCACCGGGACCGCGTCAACGCGGTGGCCTTCTCACCGGACGGCGGCCTGATCGCCACCGCCGCCGGCGCCAACTCGGCCGACGGGGACTCACCGGACACGACCGTGAACATCTGGCGCACCGGCGACGGCACCCTCGTGCGTAGCCTGTCCGGCCACATTGGAGGAAGCACCGGGGTGGCGTTCTCCGCCGACGGTCAGACGGTCATCTCGGCCGGGCTCGACCTCACCCTGCGCTTCTGGCGGGTCGCCGACGGCGCGCTCGTCCGCGAGGTCACCGACGGCATCCCGCACGGCGTGCTGGCCATCTCATCCGACCGGACGGTCGTGGCCACGCTCGGGTTCAAGAACCGCGCCATCAACCTCTACTCCACGGTGGATGGATCCCTGGTCCGGGTGGCGTCGGCGGCCCGGCTGGTGAACGCGCTGGCGTTCTCCGGCGACGGCTCGCTGCTCGCCGCCGGCGAGGACGGCCTCGAAGGCAACGTCGAGCTGTTCCGGGTGGCCGACGCGACGCTGGTCCGCACGTTGGCCGGTGACCCGAACGGGTCGGTGCAGGGCGTCGCGTTCGCACCCGACGGCGACGCGCTCGCCTCGTCTTCCGGGTTCTCCCGCGTGCTCCGGCTGTGGGACCCGGCCACCGGCGAGCTGCGGGCCTCGTTCGACCGGGAGACGGGCGCCGGCCCGGTGGCGCTGCTCCCGGTGGCCTTCACGGTCGGCGGGCGCCTCGGGTACGGCCGCGGCGACGCCACGGTGGTCGTGGCCGCCGTGTGACCGATGGGCCCGGGCAGCGCGAGCTGCCCGGGCCACGGCGCTAGAGCTTGACGGGTCCCCGGTCGGCCTCGGCCAGCTCGCGGAACTGCGTGCTGGCCGCCGCCCGGCCGGGGAAGATGAAGGCGAACACGAAGCCGACGACCAGGGTGCCGATCGCGGCGTACGCGGCGTAGATCGTCGGCGGCGCTACCTTGTAGACGGAGCCGAAGATCGCCGCGCTGGTCACCACGATGCCGACCAGGGCCGCGAGGTAGACGGCCCACCGCTTCGGGTGGTCGGCCAGTCCGCGGATCGCCCCGATCGACATGAGCAGATAGATGGTGCCGAGTGCGAAGCTGCCATAGGTCGAGCCCCAGCTGAACATCGCCACGTAGTGGGGCAGGCCCTCCTGGGCGAAGAGGTCGTTCCAACCCTGGGTGATGGCCACGGTCACGAGGTACAGCGCGAGCAGCACCATGGTGGCCATCAGCGGCGTGCCCCGCCTTGACACCCGGCCGAGCACCTTCGGCAGCCGGTGGTCGCGGCCGAGGGCGAAGAAGCCCCGGGCGGCGGCGACCGAGACGCCGATGAGTACGGCCAGCATGTCGAGGATGATGACGATCTCGAGTACGCGGCGTACCAGTACCGACCCGAAGCCGCCGTCGGCGACCGGACCGGCCAGACCGAACAGCGGAGCCGCGGCGTTCTGCCCGATCGCGTCGACACTGAAGCCGTAGCCGGCCATCTGGGAGTACGAGCCGACGACGTAGTAACCGGCGATCACCAGGACCGAGAACAGGATCGCCCGCGGGATGTCCCGGCTCGGGCGGGCCGTCTCCTCGCCGAGATTCGCCGCCGTCTCGAAGCCGGTGAACAGCAACACGCCATAGAGCACGCCGAACAGCACGCCGCCCAGTCCCTGCGGCGAGGTGCTCGGGCGGAACGCCGTGGCCACGTCGTTGGCCGAGCCGACCTTGACGATGACGTAGACGAAGAAGGCGAACACGACGGCCAGCGAGACCAGCGCGAGCACGAGCTGAGCCCGAGTGGACAGCGCGACTCCAAAGTAGAGCACAATGCCCAGACCGATCAGCAGGACGAGGTCCCAGCCCAGCTCGGGGAGCAGTGCCGAGCCGAACTCGGCGGTCAACGTGTCGGCGACGGTTCCGCCGATCAGCACGAGCAGGCCGGCGCCGAGCACCATGATGCCGGCGTAGTAGAGCAGGCCGGCGGCCCCGCCGACGCGCGACCCGAGGCCGTCGGTGACATAGTCGTACAGCGAACCGGCGGCCTGGATCCGGCGGGCGTACTGGGCCACGATCCAGGCGAGTCCGAGCACGCCGATCGCCGCGATCAGGACGGACAGCGGTGCGGCCGCGCCCGCGCCCTTGCCCGATGCGTTGAGGCCGACCAGAAGCGGCACCAGGAACGCGATGGAGAACACGGGACCCATGAAGCCGATCGACTGCGCGACCGCGTCGACCAGCGTCAGCTTCTTCGCCCCGCCGAGCCGTGCGTACGACCCGGCCCCTGTCTGGGTTGTCAACCCGCCACCTCCTCGGCCGCGTCGTTCGTTTGGGGTCGAACGATAGTGACCGAGCCCGGCCCGGTCAATGGGTCGTGGCATTGTGCGGCGATGCCCGCACCGCTATAGTTTGGGCCCAAATGAGCAGGAGGGGCGCCGTGAGCGACACACGCGTATGTCTGATCACCGGTGCGGGAAGCGGCATCGGGGCCGCCACCGCGCGGCTGTTGTCGGCCCGCGCTTGGCGGGTGGCGTTGTGCGGCCGGCGGCCCGAGCCGATCGCCGCGCTCGCCACCGAGTTGGATGGCTTCGCCAGGCCGACCGACATCCGCGACCCCACCGCGGTCAAGGGCCTGATCGCCGCGGTCGACGAGCGCTACGGCCGGCTCGATGGCGTGGTCCTCAATGCGGGGACCATCTACTCCGTACCCGTGGCCGAGCAGGACGATGCGTCCTGGTTGGACACATTGCGGACGAACCTCGATGGCGCCATGTTCGTGGCCCGGGAATCGCTTGCTGGCCTGGCCCGCACCGGCGGGTCACTGGTCGCCGTCGCCTCGGTGGCGGCCCGCGCGGCCTCGGCCGGCAGCGCGGCTTACTCCGCCTCGAAGGCCGGCATGCTCATGCTCATGGCGACCATCGCGCACGAATCGGCGGCCGCGGGCGTGCGGGCCAACACCGTGCTGCCCGGATGGATCAGGACGGAGATGGCCGACGCCGAGATGGACAACGTCGCCGCCGACCGCGGATCCAGCCGCGAGGAGGCGTACCGGCTCGCCACGGCCCTGGTGCCGCAACGTCGGCCGGGCGAGCCGGCCGAGGTGGCCGAGGCGATCGCGTGGCTGCTGTCGCCGGCCGCCTCCTACGTGACCGGCGCGGTATTGCATGTGGACGGTGGCCTCAGCGTCGTCGACCCCGGCATGGCGATGCTGGCCTGAGTGACGCGGTGTATGACCCCGGCGCGGTTAGCAGGGGCACCCTACATATCAAATAACGTCTGTAGGGTGCCCCTGCTTACACTACGAAGGGCCTAGCGGGGTGGGCGGATGCCGCGGAACTCCCAGTCGCCGCCCAGCGCCGTGGACAGGACGTTCTCGGACGAGGACGGTTGGGCGCCGAAGCCGGCCGGGATCGGCGTCGGCCCGGCCACGACGTGGTTGGACAGCCGGCCCAGTCCGTCCACTTCGACCTCGACGACGTCGCCGGGTCGCACCGGCCGGGAGTTGGCCGGGGTACCGGACAGCAGCACGTCGCCGGGGTACAGGGTGATCGTGCGGGCGATGTCGGCCACGAGGTAGTGCATGTCCCAGGTCATCTCGTCGGTGGAGCCGTCCTGCGCCATGGTGCCGTTGACGTACGTGCGCAGGCGCTTGCCCCGGAAGTCCCAGTCGGTCACCAGGCCGGGTCCCAGCGGGCACAGCGTGTCCGATCCCTTGACCCGCAGCATCGAGCCGGCGTCGGTGTCGCGGAAGTCGTGCAGACCGAAGTCGTTGGCGATCGTGTAGCCGGCGATGTACGGGCCGGCGTCCGCGGGTGCCACGTTGCGGCAGGTACGACCGATGACGATGGCCACCTCGCCCTCGTAGTTGAGGTACGCGCAGCCCTCGGGACGCACGATCGCGCCGCGGTGGGAGTTCAGGGCCGACGTGGGCTTCTGGAAGTATGTGGGCGCGGGCGGCAGGGTCGCCTGAAACTCGTGGACCCGGCTGCGATGGTTGAGGTGCACGGCGACGATCTTTGAGGGTACGACCGGCGGTAGGTGCACCGCGTCGTCGATGGTCGCGCGCCGTCCGTCGCCGGCGATCAGCTCGTCGCCGTCCCGGACGACCTCGACCGCGGCGCCGTCCAAAAGGATCCGCCGGTACTCCGGCACGTCAGCTCCAGCCGTCCGCGGGACGGTCGAACCAGACGTGGATCTGGCCGGTGCCGACCGCGTTCTCGTACTCGCTGAACAAGCGGCCCGGCGCGGTGCAGCGCTCCTCGCCCAGGGCGCCGATCATCATCAGGTAGTGGCCGAACCGGGCCTCCGGCTTGACGCTGAGGAACTCGGGCATCGTGCGCAGGACGAGATCGTGCCGGCCCTCCTGGAACCACGCGATGCGCTGCCGGTCGGCCTCGCGGGCGGCGTCGCTGAAGATGTGGCGCGGGTCGCTGGCCTCGTGGTCGCGGAGCTCGCGCAGGGGCCAGAACGTGTGTGACAGCGCGCCGGACGCGATCAGCACGACCCGCCGGTCCGTGGCCGCGATGCCGTCGGCCAGCGCCCGGCCCAGCCGCAGGGAGTCCTCGGTGTCGGCCGTCTGGCAGACGCCGATCGACACCCAGCGCTTCTCGGGTACGCCGAGATAGGCCCAGAGGTTGGTGGTGGGGTAGAAGATCGGCAGGTACGGATCATCGATCGCCGTCACCCAGGTCCCGTGCTTGTCCCCGTGGGCCGCGACGGCGTGAGCCAGCTCGGGATCGCCGGGGAAGTCGTAGGGCATGCGACACATGCCGCGGGGAAGCTCCTCCGACGTGAACAGACCGGCCCGGCGGGCCTGGGCGGCCACGACAAACTCCACAGTGGTTGCCCAGTGTGAGTCGAGCACCACGACCGTGTCGTAGTCCAGGGTGTCGAATACCTCGGCCCGTAGCCGGCGGAGGCCGGGCACGAGGCTGATCTCCTTGCCCTCGTTGAGCTCCCGCCGTTCCGCCGCGGGCAGCACGATCGTGGGTACATGCGAGAGCAAGCCCGCGGCGACGACCTCACCCATGGTCCTGCCATCCCTTCGGCGCGGTGACGGTGTTCTTCACGTCGCAGTAGAAGTCGAAGCTCCAGGTGCCGCCCTCGCGGCCGATGCCGGACAGCCGGGAGCCGCCGAACGGGGCGCGCAGGTCCCGGACGAAGAAGCAGTTGACCCAGACGGTACCGGCGACCAGGCGCCCGCTGACCCGGGCCGCCCGGTCCGGGTCGCCGGTGACGACGATGGCGGCCAGGCCGTACCGCGTGCCGTTGGCCAGCGCCACGGCCTCGTCCTCCGAGTCGAACGTCTGCAGCGTGAGCACCGGACCGAAGATCTCCTCGGTGAGCGCCTCGGCGTCGGGGTCGAGACCGGTCAGCAGAGTGGGCCGGTAGTACAGCCCGTCGAGGTCGGTATTGGGGCCGCCGCCGATGACCGCGGTGGCCCCGGCGGCCAGCGCCCGCCGGACGTATCCGTCGACCCGGGCCAGGTGGTCGGGGTGGATGTTGGGCCCGATGTCGGTCGCCTCGTCGCGCGGATCGCCCTGGCGCAGAGCCTGGGCCCGGGCGACGAAACGCCGCGTGAACTCCGTCGCGATGGACGCGTCGACGAGCAACCGGGTGCCGGCCAGGCACACCTGGCCGGCGTTGTCGAATTGCTCGACCGCCAGGTCGACGGCGAGGTCGAGGTCGGCGTCGGCGAAGACCAGCGTCGGCGACTTGCCGCCCAACTCGAGGCTGGTCGGCACGAGGTTGCGGGCCGCGGCGGCGGCGATGCGGCGGGCGGTCGGCCCGGAACCGGTGAAGCTGATGCGCCGTACGTCGGGGTGGCCGACGAGCGCGGCACCGGCCTCGGCGCCGTACCCCTGCACCACGTTGAGCACGCCGGGCGGCAGTCCGGCCTCGGCGGCGATGTCAGCCAGCAGCGAGGCCGTCAGCGGTGACCACTCGGCCGGCTTGAGCACCACGGTGTTGCCGGCGGCCAGGGCGGGTGCGACCTTCCACGTCGCCAGCATCAGCGGCGCGTTCCACGGCGTGATCGCCACACAGGGGCCGGCCGGGTCCCAGCTGACGCGGTTGCTGTGCCCGCGGGTGTCGAAGTCGTCGTGCCGCAAGTCCGCGAGCCAGTCGGCGAAGAACCGGAAGTTGTGCGCCACCCGCGGCATCACGCCGCGCCGGTGCGAGCGCAGCAGGGCGCCGTTGTCGGCGGTCTCGACGGTGGCCAGGTCCTCGACGCGCCGCTCCACACCGTCGGCGATGGCGTGCAACACGCGGGCGCGTTCCTTGTGGCTCGTGGCCGCCCAGCCCGGGAACGCCGCCCGGGCCGCGGCGACGGCCGCGTCCGCCTCGGCCGGCCCGCCGCGGGCGATCTCGGCCAGGAGGGCGCCGTCGATCGGCGAACGGTCCTCGAACGTCCCGGTCGAGGCGACCCGTTCACCGCCGATCCAGTGCCGGGTGTCGACGTCCACGCCGGCCACCGTCGCGGGGACGGCGCCCATCCGTACCTCCAAGTCGTTTGACTCCAAATGACATTAGTTGGCGGCCGCGCGGCCGGTCAAGACGCCCGGCGCCGGCCGCCCCGTCGCGGCGCCGGCGCGGCCCCCTCGAGCAGGTCCAGCCGGCGCTGCTCGCCGTCGTCCTCGAGATGGGCCACGATCCGGCGCAGCAGCTCGGCCAGCCGCACGCATTCGGCCGTGCTCAGCTTGGCCGTGACGAACGCCTCCTCGGCATTGAACGCCGGGAACAGCCGACCCATCAGCTCCTCGCCGGCGTCCGTCATGGACAGCAACACCAGCCGTCCGTCCGACGGGTGCGCCGAGCGGACGATCAGGCCGCGTGACTCCAGCGTGCGGGCGACGCCGGTCAGCGTGCCCTTGGAGATGCCGGCCTCCTCGGCCACGTGCCGCGTCTCCATCTCCCCGAAGATCCAGACCACCCACAGCACGACGAAACCGGTCCAGGTCAGCTCGGCCTCGCGCAGCACCGAGTTCTCGACGTGGAGGCGGGTGGCGGCGGCCGCCCGGTAGATGTTCGCCACGGCCGCCATCGCCTCGCGTCGCAGCCGGGTCCGCCCGAGCTTGGCCTGAACCGCCTTCTCGGTCTCGGCGATGGAACGGTGGCCGGTCACGTCGATCAGCGTACCGTCCCACCGGCGGCGGTGATCCGGCGTCAATCCGCGGCGGAGGTGCCGGTCTCCAGCAGTGTGCCGCCGTTCCAGCTCACCCCGACCTGCCGGAAGTACGCGCCGATCGGCTCCCGGACCTCCAGGTCGGCCAGCTCCTCGGTGGGTGCGTCGAAGAGCCGGAGCTCCGCGTCGCCGGCCCACGGCGTACCGCCCTCGAACGAGGCCGCGCCCGACGACACCAGCTCGTCCAGCGCCAGGCCCCGGTCCAGCTCGATCGACGGCAGCCAGCGGTGGTGCGCCATCGGGTGCCCGTTCACGAACCCGTTGCGCTTGGCCGGCTCGCGCAGGGTGACGACCGCCTCGGCCAGCCGGCGGTCGGCGGCGGCCAGCGTGGCGCCGAAGCGCGCGCCGGCCGCGATCCGCGGTGCCGGGCCGTACGGGTGCGGTCGGGTCAGGTGGATGGAGCCGAGCTTCTTCGGATAGCCCTGATGGATCCCGCGCGCGATGGCGAAGTCCCGATCGACCCAGATGTAGACGCAGCGGGAGTAGGTGTGGCCGCGGTAGGAACACCGGACCACCACGAAGCACTCCTTGTACTGGCTGCGCACCGGATCGAGCAGCTCGGCCCGCGACTGGGAGCAGGACTGCCAGTCGGCCCAGATGACGGCGACCGCGCCGGGGTCGGAGTCGGCCGGCCGCAGGGGTTCGGGCAGCAGGGCCTCGACCTTGGCCGGATCGGTGCGGTACTCGACGGTCAGCAGGTCGCCCGAGTAGTACCACGGCGGCGGCGGGACCAGGGCGGACCGGCCGGTCGACGACTTCGGCGGAAAGAATCCCCGCACGCTGGACATGGGTCTCTCCCTAGTTCGTTTGGAACCGTACGATATGTCGGAGCACCGGGGTTGTCACGCGGGCTTGTCCCGATGCGATGACGGTCATATTGTTTGCCTTCAAACAAATACAGGACGGAGACGCCGGTGAGCGCCAGGGAACCCACCCGCGTGCAGGAGCTGGTCGCCGCGCTCGCCGACCAGCGGATCGACATCGTGCGCCTGTCGTACCCCGACCTCATCGGGATCGACCGGGGCCGCGACATCCTCGTCTCGCACCTGCCCACCGCGTGCGAACACGGCGTGGCCTTCTGTCGCGCCGTCTACCACACCTCCCCGCGCGGCGATGTCGTGAACGTGCCCGGCGGCCTCGACGCCGGCCTGCCCGACATCATGGTCCATCCCGACCTCGACACGATCGTGCCCATCCCGTGGGAGCCGGGCCTGGCCTGGTGCCTGGCCGAGCCGGCCGACGCGGCGACGGGCCGGCCCTGCTACGAGTCGCCGCGCGATCTGGTGCGCCGGGTCGCCGCCGACCTCGCCGACGCCGGCCTGACGGCGATGGTGGGGCCCGAGCTGGAGTACTTCCTGCTCGACCGGGACGAGTCCGCGCCCGTGGGCTGGCGCCGGTACGCCGACGTGGCCGGCCACGTCTACACCGTCGGCCGCAAGAGCGACCCCGACGGCCACCTGCAGCGGACCATGCGCCACCTGGCCGGGCTCGGCATCGGCGTCAGCGTCGGCAACCGGGAGTTCGACGGCGGCCAGTTCGAGATCAACCTGATCCACTCGGATGCGCTGGACGCGGCCGACCGCGCCTGGCGCTTCAAATGCGCGGTCAAGGAGCTGGCCCACGCGGAGGGGAGGCTGGCCACGTTCATGGCCAAGCCGTTCAACGACGGCGGCGGCTCCGGCTTCCATCTGCACGTCTCGTGCGCCGACCGGAACGGGCGCAACGCCTTCGACGACCCGGCCGGAGCCGACGGGCTGTCGGACGTCGCCCGGCACGCCATCGCCGGCCTGCTGGCCCACGCGCCCGCGTTGACCGCGCTGGTGAATCCGACCATCAACTCCTACAAGCGTTTCGGGCCGGACACGCTGGCGCCGTGGCTGGTCGACTGGGGGCTGGACAACCGCAGCGCGATGCTGCGGGTGCCGCCGGAACGCGGGGCAGGCGCGCGGCTGGAGCTGCGCCTGGGCGACGCGTCGGCCAACCCGTACCTGGCCGTGGCCGGCACGGTGGCGGCCATGCTGCTCGGCCTCCGGGCGCGGGCCAACCCGCCGGCTCCGCTGCAGGGATACGGGTACGACCGGGCCCGGGCCGCCGTGTTGCCCATGAACCTGACCGAGGGACTGGACGCGCTGGCCGCCGACACCGAGCTGACCGAGGTGCTCGGCAAGGACTTCGTGGCCGCGTTCATCTGCTACAAGCGCGACGAGATCGAGCGGTTCCGGCGCTACGTCACCGACTGGGAGTTCGGCGAGTACGCGTACGGCCTGTGAGGAGACGGTCGTGAGTGACGCCCTGCCGCTGTCCGATGTGGACCTGGCCGACAACGACCGGTTCCTCGACGGGGTGACGCCCTGGCGGATGTTCGACACGCTGCGCCGCCACGACCCCGTGCACTGGCAGCCCGAGCCCGCGCCCAACCACGGCTTCTGGGCCGTGACCCGGCACGCGGACATCCTGACGGTCGACCGGGACCCGGACACGTTCACCTCCACGCGGTTCGTCAACCTGGAGGAGGTCGACGACGACCTGATGGCGATCCGACGGTCCATGTTGGAGACCGACGGCCTGCGCCACCGCGCGCTGCGCCGGCTGCTGGCGCGCGACTTCTCGCACAAGGCGGTCGCGCGGTACGAGGTCTTCCTGCGGGGGCTGACGGCCCGGACGCTGGACGCCGCCCTCACCAGACCCCGCTTCGACTTCGTCACCGAGATCGCCGCCGACTTCCCCATCAACGTGCTGGCCCGGATGCTCGACGTGCCCGATGGCGACTCCCAGAAGCTCATCGAGTGGGGCAACCGCATCATCGGCAACACCGACCCGGACTACGCCGACGTGCTGCTGCACAGCGAGGAGAGCGAGCGCTACCGCGACCTGCCGTTCCGCAGCCCGGCGGCGCTGGAGGTGTTCGCGTACGGCCGTCAGCTCGCCGCCGTTCGGCGCGGTGGTGCCGGCACCGACCTGGTCAGCACGCTGGTCAACCAGACGCCGGCCGACGGCACACCGCTGTCGGACCGCGACTTCGACAACTACTTCCTGCTGCTCGTGGTGGCCGGCAACGAGACCACCCGGCACGCCATCTCCCACTCGATGCTGGCCCTGCTCGAAAACCCCGACCAGCTGGCCCGGCTGCGCTCGGACCCCGGCCTCATGCCGACGGCGGTGGAGGAGTTCCTGCGCTGGGCCTCGCCGGTGTACCACTTCCGCCGCACGGCCACCCGGGACGTCCAACTCGGCCGTCGGCAGATCCGGACGGGCGACAAGGTGGTGATGTGGTTCGCCTCCGGCAACCGGGACGAGGGCGTCTTCGACGAGCCGTACCGGTTCGACGTCGGCCGGACGGGGAACGACCACCTCACATTCGGCAAGGGCAGCCCGCACTTCTGCCTGGGCCACGCGCTGGCCCGGCTGGAGATCCGGGTCATGTTCGAGGAGCTGCTGCCGCGACTGGCCGACATCCGGTTGGCCGGACCGGTGCGCCGCGTGCGCTCCAACTTCGTCCACGGCATCAAGGAGCTGCCGGTGGAGGTGGCGCTGGCCTGATGGCGACTCCCCGGATGTTGCTGATCCTGAGCGAGAACTGGACCATGACCGGCGGCCGGGACCTGCCCCGCTTGGTCCGGTGGGCTCGGGAGGCCGAGGACGCCGGCTTCGACGCGGTCATGGTGAGCGAGCACGTGGTGCTCGGCCCCGACGCCGCCGCCAAAGGCGTCATGGCCAACCCGCGCGAGTACGCCCTGCCGGGCAACCAGGACCCGGCCACGCCGTGGCCGGCGTCGCTGCTCCTGCTGTCGGCCGTCGCCGCCGCCACCGAGCGGATCCGCCTGGTCGCCGGCGCGGTGCTGGCACCATTGCGCCACCCGCTCCAGCTGGCCAAGGAGCTGGCCACCCTTGACCTGCTCTCGTCCGGCCGCCTCGTCGTGTTGCCCACGGTCAGCTGGAGCCGGGACGAGTACGCCGCCCTCGGCGTGCCGTTCCACCAACGCGGCGCCCGCCTGGACGAGCACCTCGACATCTGGCGGCTGGCCTGGCGGACATCGCCCGCCTCGTACGAGGGAACCCACTACCGGTTCCGGGACGTGTACTGCGAACCGAAGCCGCACCGGCCGGACGGGCCGCCGCTGTGGTTCGGCGGTACGGGTGTCCACGACCGGTTGCTGGACCGGCTGGTCCGCCACGGCCAGGGGTACAACCCGCTCGGCCGCCCGAGCCCGGCCGACCTGGCCCGCCTGGCCGACGCCATGGCCGCGGCCGGCCGGGACATGGGCGGGCTGGAACTCGTCGGCGGCACCCGGGCCGTCTTCCCCGACGACCGTTCGTGCGCCGACCTCGGCCGGGCCCTGGATACGATCCCGGCCCAGCAGGCCGAGGGCTTCACCACGTTCTGCATCAAGCCGTCCCAGTTCATCGACGACCCCGACGGCGTCGGCCCGTTCTGCGCCGAGGTCATGCGCCGGGTGGCGGCGTTCTCGCGCTGAGGGGAGCACCCATGACTCTCGACCTGACCGATTACGAACTCTCGCAAGGGTGACCGCCGGCGCAACCTTGGGTGACCGCCGGCGCAACCTTTGGTGGCCCGCCGTTCGTATGTTGGAGGACACGAGCGAAGGGCGGGGGAATGGCGCAACCGGAGGGCTTCGACGAGTTCGTCCGCGCCTGTTCCCACCGGCTCTACCGGGTGGGATGCCTGCTCACCGGTGGTGACCTGGCCCGGGCCGAGGACCTGGTCGCCGAGACGCTGGCCCGCGTCTATCTGGCCTGGCCGCGGGTGCGCCAGGGCGACGCCTTCGGCTACGCGCGGCGCACCCTGGTGAACCTGCACGTCGACTGGCGGCGCCTGCTGCGCCGCCGCGCCGAGACGCTGACCGACCGCCCGCCGGATACGCCGGGCGGCCCCGCTCACGACGGCGATATCGCCCAGCGCGACAGCGTGGTCCGCTCGCTACGCCGGCTGACGCGGCGGGAGCGGGCCGTCGTCGTGTTGCGCTATTTCCTCGACCTGACCGAACAGGGCACGGCCGACGAGCTGGGCGTGTCCGTCGGCACGGTGAAGAGCACCAACGCGCGTGCCCTGGCCAAGCTTCGCGTGTCTCCCGACCTCGTCGAGCCCGCGAGGTCGGCCGCGTCGCCGCCGCGAGCGGCCACCACCAAACAGATCCGGGAGTCACAGTGAGAGACACCGATGACCTGCGCCGCGCCCTGTCCGCCGAGACCGCGCACCTGACCGTACACATACCGGTCCAGGCCATCCGCCGGCGGGCCCGCGGGGTTCGCGTGCGTCGGTCGGCCACGGTCGCGGTGGCCGGTGGCCTCGCCGTACTGGCGGTGGCGGCTCCGATCGTGCTGCTGCGCGGCGGGTCGGCGGCCGACGGCGCTCCGCTGCGGCCGGCGGCCCCGCCGACGTGCCCCACCACCCCCGCCGCCTCGCCCAGCGCCTCGCCCGGTGTTCCGGAGACCCTCGGCCCGCTGGCCGACACGGGATCGGTGCTCGACGCCGCCGGGGGAGTCAGCTACGACGTCCTCATTGGACTGCAGGGTACCCGTGAGCAGCCGACCTTCGTCATCGCCTTCCGGAACCGGAACACCGGCGCCGTCGAGGTGTGGCAGATGGTGGGCTTGCTCCGCGGTGAGGAAGGCGACCTGCCCAGCAAGATGGGCGGCGACCCGCACTACCAGTTCCTGAGCGACCAGCTCACGCTGGAGCCACGGCGGGTGCTCGATGTCGGGCTCTACACCCGGACCGCGCACCGGATCACGGTCGCGTCCGAGGGCCGCGAGACCGACGCCGAGACCGCCCTGAACACCCCCACCGGCTGGACGTTGTTCTGGGTCGAGCGGTCGGCCGCGCCGGTGCCGCCGGTATACAACACGACCGCCGAGGCGTACACCGGGCCCGAGGTGCCGACCCTCACCGCGTACGACGCCAACGGTCGAACGCAGCACACGGTCACGGGCGGCGTGTTCGTGGGCAACAGAGTGCAGAACCCGCGCGACCACCAGCCGGACACCGAGGAGTCGCCGAGCCCGACCCCGCCCTGTGGCGGTGCTGGTCGATAGGCCTCCACGCCGGCCCTGGGGGCCACGGCTCGGGTACGGTGAAGCCGTGGTGGAGGACAACCCCTACCGACCGGGTCGCGCGTTCACCTCGCGGACCTTCCCGGTGATACCCCCGATCTACCAGACGACGACGTTCGAGCTCGACGACCGGGCGTACGCCGACATCCAGGGCACGGGAGGCCTCCACGAGACCTGGTACTCGCGGTTCGGCAACCCCACGGTCGACGCGGCCGCCGCCGAGGTGGCGCGACTGCACGAGGCCGGCCACTGCCTGATGACCGCCAGCGGCATGGCGGCGATCGCGACCACCCTGGTCACGCTCCTGCGAAGCGGCGCCACGCTGGTGGCGTCCAAGCAGGTGTACGGCGACACCGGCGACCTGCTCGCCCGGGACCTGCCGGCGTTGGGCGTCAACGTGGTGCGGGTCGACACGTTCGACGTCGACGGCTGGCGGTCGGCCATCGCCGAGCATCGTCCAACCGTCGTGTACGGCGAGACGCTGTCCAACCCGCAGCTGCGGGTGCTGGACATCCCGGCGATCGCCGATGCCGCACACGCCGTCGGGGCGACCGTCGTGGTGGACAACACCTTCGCGACGCCGTACTGCACCCGGCCGCTGCGCCTCGGCGCCGACGTGGTCGTCGAGTCGGCGACGAAGTTCCTGGCTGGACACTCCGATGTGGTCGCCGGCTGCGTGACCACCAACGACGTCGGCCGGCACGAGGAGATCCTGCGGCGGCTCATCACGTTCGGCGGCTGCCTGGACCCGCACGCCGCGTTCCTCGTCTGGCGCGGACTGCGCACCTTCCGGGTACGGATGGCCGAGTCGTGTCGCACCGCCGGGGTGCTCGCCGACGACCTGGCCAAGCACGCGGGCGTCGACCGGGTCGTGTACCCCGGGCGCCATGACCATCCCGACGTGGCCACCGGTGTCGTAACGCGGGTGATGCCCGACGCCAGCGGCGCGATGCTGACCCTGGTGGTCGACGGCGGCGACGATCGGGCGCTGAAGGTGCTGCGCGCACTGCGGGTCGGGGTCGAGGCGACCAGCCTCGGCGGCGTCGAGACGCTGGCCAGTACCCCGTTCAACTCGTCGCACTTCAGCCTGACACCGCAGGAGCGCCTCGACGCGGGGATCGTGCCGGGGATGCTGAGGCTGGCCGTCGGGCTGGAGGGCGAGGACGCGCTGCGGGAAGACCTCGAGCGCGCCCTCGACTCCTGACTACTTCTGTGTTCCTTAGGGCTCTTAGGGCTTGACCTCGGCCGGACGGCGCCGGCGGGCGATCAGGTACAGCCCGACGCCGAGCGCGACCAGCACGGCACCGGTGGCGCCGATCAGGCCGGCCCGCGCGCCCGTCACCGGGAGCGGACCCGCGACGAAGACCGTGAACTCGTCGGTGTTGTCCGTCGGGTCGACGTCGTTGAGACCGTCGGGCTGGATCCGCGTGAAGTTGCGCGGCAGCGCGCGGGCCGCGGGTGGCGGCGGCTGCTCGTTCATCGCCGCGACGGTGACGACGCCGTCGGTGAGTGCGACCGGGCCTTCGACGTCTGCGGCCACCTTGACCGGGAAGAAGAAGAAGCCCAGCGCGTCGTCGTCGGGGGCCGGGGTCAGCACGACGGTTTCGTACTCGCAGACCGTGGTCGAGTCGCCCACGGCGTGGGTGCAGTCCGGTTCGGCCTCGTTGAACGACACGTGCTCGGGCAGCGTGATCGTCATCTTGACGCCGTTGGCCGTCGTGTCGCCCTGGTTGAGAACGACCACCCACAGGTTGGAGGTGCCGCCCGGCTGGATCGGTGTGTTCGGGCCCGGCTCACCCGGGGCGTCGTCGGTGTCCTGGTAGACATCGAGCGCCACGGCGGTCAGGTCGGGACCGGAGATGTCGGGCAGGCTCACGGCGGCCGTGGCCGAATTGTTCGAGGACTCGGAGTCGGTGCCGTCATGCGCGACCGACACCGTCAGCTGACCGGCGTCCCCGCTCTGGCCCGGGTTCCTCTTGATGAGCGGGCCGATGTCGAAGTCCTCGCCGGCCGCGATCACGAGACCCGGGAAGGTGCACACCGCAACCGGGCTGCCGGTGCAGGAGCCCGGCAGTTCGAGATCGACCTTGGTCGCATTCAGCGCGGTGGCGTCGAAGGTCAGCTCGATGCCCGACGCATCGCCGGGACCGTGGTTGATGATCGAGCTGGTGGCGAACTTCTCATCGGCACCGTCGGCCAGTGTGGTGCCGACGAGCTTGACTTCGAGGTCGGCGGCCGCCGCGGCGTGGGCGGGGGTGGCATAGGCGGCGGCGAAGGCGAAGGCCATCACAACGACCGCCGCCACGCGCGCGAGAATACGACTGAGGTGCCTGGCCATGATTCCTCCGGGGTTGGGACCAGACTTGACGCGGGAGACCGTATCCAACCCGACACACCGTTCGCGACCCCGACCGTAGGGTGATTCGGGCGGTCTGCCCCGATAGTTGTGTCGCGAACGCGACAATGGCCCGGTGGCGGCCCCGATCCGCCCGCGACCCACCTCTTCCCCGGGCATCGAATCCGATGCGTCCACCGGCTAGCGCCGATGTATCGTACGATATAGTCTGCGAGCATGCCGCTACGACGAACGCTGGGTCTCGGACCGACCGGGCGATTCTTCGCCCCCGGAGAGTTGCGCCTGGCGCTGCTCGCGCTGATCACCGAGCGGGCCGGACACGGTTACGACCTGATGAACCGGTTGGAGGCCCGGTTCGACGGTGCGTACGAGGCCAGTGCCGGTGCCATCTATCCCACCCTGCAGCAGATGGAGGACGAGGGGCTGGTCCGGCTGGAGTCCGGCGAGGGACGCAAGGTCTACCACATCACCGAGCCCGGCCGGCGCGAGGCCGAGGCCCATACCTCCACTGTGGAGGAGATCTGGGCCCGGGCCGCCCGCCGCGGCGAGTGGGGAGCGCTCCGGCACCCGGACGCCGCCGAGATCGTCGGGCCGACGATGCGCCTGATGAAGGCGGCGGTGAAGGCGGTCGTGCACGCCCGCGGCCAGCCCGAGATCATCGATCGGATCAGGTCCATCGTGGACGATGCTCGGCGGCAGATCGAGAGCCTGGAACGGAGGAGGCGGCGATGAGCGAGGTCAAGCCGATGGCCACCCTGGCCGACCCGGCGGTGGCGCGGGTGTTGGATGCGTTGCACCGCGACGCGCGCAAGGACGTTCGGCACGGCCTGGCCGTGCTTCCCCGGTTCCTGATCGGCAAGGTGCGGGGGAAGAGCCTGATGCAGGCCCTGACGCCGGCCATGGTCCGGCGTATGTACCTACCGGTGTCGCCGAGCGGCGGCCGGCTGCTGTACGCGTTGGCGCGGGGCACCGGTGCGCGATCGATCGTCGAGTTCGGCACGTCGTTCGGCATCTCGACGATCTACCTGGCCGCCGCGGCCCTCGACAACGGCGGCCGGGTCATCACGACGGAGATCGAGGCGTCCAAGTGCCGCGCCGCGGCCGACAACCTCCGCCGGGCCGGTCTCGTCGACGTGGTGGACGTGCGCGAGGGTGACGCGACCGCGACGCTGGCGGACGTGGCGGCGCCGGTCGACATGGTGTTCCTGGACGGCTGGAAGGACCTCTATCTTCCCGTCCTGGACCGGCTGCTGCCGGCCCTGCGGGCCGGCTCGGTGGTGGTGGCCGACAATGTCAACTTCGCCGACGCCCGCCCCTATCTCGACCGCGTCCGCGCCGGTGGCGACTTCGCGTCGGCCGTGCTCCCCGGCGGCCGGATGGAGCTGTCCTGGTATCTGCCCGCCGTGTCGGTGGGGTGACCCTACCGAACAGAAAGGTTTGCGGGGGGTCCCTGCATCACACCTCAGCGGACCTCGCGACTGAGGTGCGGGAACACCTTGGAGACCTTGCCGACGAGATAGTCACCGTACGTTCCGGTGAACGCCCGCAGGTCCTGCCCGTCCCAGCGCCGCTCACCGCCGGCTCCGGTTGCCGCCCGACCGGGCAGCGGCGGCACCTCGGCCGCGAAGCCGGGGTCGAGGAAGAGGGGGAACGACAGCCGTTCGTTGCCGCTGACGTTGCGCACCCGGTGGGGCGTCGACCGGTACCAGCCGCCGGTCATCTTGTCGAGCATGTCGCCGAGGTTGCAGACGAACGTGCCGGCGATCGGCGGCGCGTCGATCCAGCCGGCCGGCGTACGGACCTGCAGGCCACCGTTGTGGTCCTGCAGCAACATCGTGACGAGGCCGTAGTCCGTGTGCTCCCCGACGCCCCAGTCGTCGGAGTCCGGTGTGGACGGAGGATAGTGGAAGATCCGGAACAGCACGGTCGGGTCGGCCGTGTAGCCGGTGACGAAGTAGTAGGCGTCGAGTCCGAGGCTCATCGCGATGCCGGCCAGCACGGCCTGGGCGGTCCGGGTCACGGCGTCCATGTACTCCAGCACGGCCGCCCGCAGCTCCGGCACCTGCCGGGGGAAGAGGTTCGCGCCGTGCAGCGGCAGACCGGCCCGAACGCGAGGGTCGTCGGCCGAGAGTTCGGTGCCGAAGTAGATGCCCTCCTTCCGGTCGGGCCGTCCCGACGTCAGCTCGGCTCCCACGGGGAAGTACCCACGCCAGGCCCGGCCGCCCCGCTCCATCGCGATCTCGAGCTTCTCCGCCTCCGGCCGGTCGAAGAAGGCCCGGCTCGCGCGGTCGAGCCGCTCGACGAGCTCGGCCGGTACGCCGTGTCCGCTGACGTAGAAGAAGCCGGTGCTCCGGCACGCTCCCTCGATGTCGTGGGCCACCTCCTCGGCGGGCGGGCCCGCGAGTCCGACCAGTGAGCCGACGTCGACGACGGGAATCGCGGTCATGCCAGCCATCCTGACACGCCCCGCCGCCGGCCCGCCGTTCTCGCCCGGGCCAAGGGCTCGCTGTTCGCCTACCCGACCCGGCGTTTCCAGAGTGCGTGGATGGGCATCATCATCCACTCCGCCCAGACCGTGGTCCTGGCCGTTCTCATCTACGCCGTCGTGATCTCCTAGCCTTCACCGGACCCCGCGGCCCGGCGGATGGGTCTCCGCCGGGTCGCCGACAATGGCGCGGTACGGTCACCTCGTGGATGACGGGACGAGCTACGAATGCCGGTGCTGCGGCGAACGCCACGAGGGCATCCCATTTTCGTACGGCACCATCGCGCCAGCCATCTGGAACGACTCGCTCGTCGACGACGGGCGCAGCGCGCTCACCGAGGACCTGTGCGTCATCCAGGGACAGCACTGCTTTGTCCGCGCCCGCATCGTCATCCCGGTCATCGACACAGACGAGGAATTCGACTGGGGCGTATGGGTCTCCTTGAGCCAGACCAACTTCGAGCGGACGAGCGATCTGTGGACGACGCCGGGCCGGGAGCAGGAACCGCCATACTTCGGCTGGTTGTCCACCGAGATCCCGATCTATCGGCCGACGACGCTCGGCCTCAGGACCCGCGTCCACACCCAGCCCGTCGGTCGGCGACCCGTCGTCGAGCTCGAGCCCACCGACCACCCGCTCGCGGTCGAACAGCGCACCGGCATCACCATGGCGCGCGTGCAACAGATCGCCGAAGAGGTGCTGCACCTCCAGACCTGACGAAGCTAAGGCCGGAGCCTATGAAGTGTCGGGCGGGTCGTCGGCTCCCGTCTCGGGTGGGTGGTCGGCTTGAGTGGTGGGTGTGGTCCAGGGTCGGGTGGGTGCGAGGTCGTGGGGTGTGCCGTCGGGTCTTGTGACGCTCACCTGTCCGGTGGCCGGGTCGAGGTGGATCCGCCACCGTCCTTCGTGGACGCAGACGTGATGGTACCGACACAGCAAGAGGAGATCTTCGACCCTGGTGACGCCGCCGTCGTGCCAATGCCGCAGATGGTGGGCGTCGGTCCACGGGGCCGGGGTCGAGCAGCCGGGCCAGCGGCAGCCACGATCCCGGGCGTACAAGGCACGGCGGATCCAGTACGGCACCAGCCGGTGCGCCCGCCCGACGTCCAGCGGTAGGCCGGTGGTCGGATCCAGGACGATGCGCCAGATGTCGGAGTCGCAGAGGATCCGTTTCGCGGTGGCCGGTGGGATCGGTCCGAACCAGTTCAGCCAGGCCGGCTCCACCGGCGGCGGGACACCCAACGCCGCCACGGGATCCCCGCCCGCCGGCCCACCGTCGTTGAGGAGGTGGGCGATGTCGGGTGCGTCGGTGTCGGCCTCGAACGGGGCCCGCATGCGGGTGCGCGGGTCGTTGCCGTCGGCGCCGTAGAGCAGCAGCGACGGCGGGATCAGCACACCGACCTGGGGTCGCGTGCCGCCGACGGTGGGCAGGTCGCCGTGGGCCAGGGCCCCGCGGGCCAGGTCGACCAGGGCATCGGCCCGGCGCTGGGCGGCGGTGCGCGGGTCGTCCGGCCCGGGCGGTCGCATCAGCGCGTCGATCGCCTCGTAGACGGCGGCCCCGCCTTCGGGATCGAGCCGGCCGCGCAGGGTGACCATGCCCCGCTGGTGGGACAGGGTCAGTTCCCGCTTCTCGAAGGTCTCCTCCGGCTCCGGCCCGTCCGGATCCACATAGTCACGGATCCGGCCGCAGACCACCGTCAGATCGCCCAGATCACCCTGGGCGGCGGCGTCGGCCAGGATCTGATCCCCTCGTTGGACCGCTTCGATGCCGATGTCCTTGACCAGGTCCCCAATCCGGTCCACGTGCTCGGAGGACACCTCACCCCGCCCGGCCGCCGCCGCCACCGCCGGCAGATCCCGCAGCATGTGCGCCCGCTTCACCAACGCCGACGCCGCGCGAGGGGAGCCGCGGCCGTAGGCCCGCACCCACACCGCGGCCGTCTTGCACGCGTCATCGTCGTCCAGCCCACGAGCGTCGAAGGAGGCCAGCCGGAACGCGATCGCGGCATTGACCTGATTGGCCACGGTGAACAGCTCGAGCAGCTCCGATCGCAGCGCCTGATCCGATAGCCCCACGACGTCGGCGGTGACCAGCTCATCCAGGTCGGCCCGCAGGCACGCGACCGGGTCGCCCGCACCACTCGAACACATGTCTACACGTTAGTGCGCGCCTCCGACAAGAACCCCCGACACGCCGGGGTACAGATCCAGCTTGTCAAAATCGGGGGCCCGGTCATGATCAGTCCAGATCGGACAGAACAGCCTCCAACGTCGCGACGAAGTGGTCGGCGTGCTCCTCGCGCCAGATCAGGGGCGGGCGCACCTTCAGCACATCGCCACGGCGTCCGGTGCGGCCGGCCAGCACGCGGCGCCGGCGTAGATCCTCCACAACGGACGCCGTGAACGCCGGCCCCCCGCCACGGAGGTCGATGCCGGCGATGAGGCCGTATCCGCGGACCGCGGAGATGACCGGGAAGCGGCGGGCCAGGTCGGCGAGGCGGGCCCGCAGGTGCTCACCGACCCGTACGGCCCGCTCCGGGATGCGCCGGTCGGCCAGCACGTCGAGGACGGCGGAGGCGGCCGCGCACACGACGGGATTACCGGCGAACGTGCTGAAGTACTCGTGGTCGCGGGCGAACGCGTCGGCGATCTCGCGCCTCGTCACGACGGCCGCCACCGGCAGCCCGGCCCCCATCGGCTTGCCCAGCGTGACCAGATCGGGCGTGATCGACTGGGTGGCGAAGCGCCACAGTCGCGGCCCGCTGCGACCGAAGCCGCTCTGCACCTCGTCGGCCAGGAACAGCCCGCCGGCCTCGTGCACGCCGTCGACCAGCCCGGCCATGAAGTCCGCCGGCGCGTCGAGTATTCCCTCGCTGGTGAACTGCGGGTCGACCATGAGGATGGCGGTCCCGACCCCGCGGGACTCCAGCGAGGCGGCCGCGGCCCGGACGCGGGCCTGGGCGGCGGCGTGGTCGAGTCGTCCCGTACCCGCGTGCGGCGCCGCGAACGTGGCGACGTCGGCGACAGCGTGCTCCTGGCGCCAGTCGTTGGGCGAGAAGTCGTGCGTCCGGCTCGAGATGCCGTGGTAGGCCCATTCGGTCACGAGGGTGCCCGCGGAGCCGGTATGGGCGACGGCCATCCGCCAGGCCAGTTCGACGGCCTCGGTACCGGATGTGGTGAACACGCACGTGTCCAGGCCGGCCGGCATGGACGCGGTGAGGCGCTCGGCCAGCGCGACGATCTCCGGATGAAGGTAGCGGCTGTTGGTGTTGAGCGTGTGCAGCTCCCGGACGATGGCGGCGGTGATCGCCGGATGGTTGTGCCCGGCGACGGCCACGTTGTTGTACGCGTCCAGGTAGCGGTTCCCGTCGGCGTCGAGCAGCCACGGGCCGTCGCCCCGTTCGATGTGCAGCGGCTCCTCGTAGAACGTCGGCGCCAACCGTCCACCGAGGACGGCCGCGCGCCGGGCCGCCAGGTCGGTGCGGCCGGAGGGGCCGCGCTCGCGTGGCCGGGGCGGGACGCCGGCCAGGCGGGCGAACCGCGCGGCCAGCTCGTCGTCGGTCAGATCGGTGAGCATCTCCAGCAGCTCGCGCCGGCCCTCGTCGTACTGGGTGATGTAGGCCCGGTTGTCGTGGTGGCGGGCCGCCCGAGCCCGGGAGATGTCCAATGTGGTCACGACGCGGGCCAGCACGAGATGGCCGATCACCTCCGCCTCGGCCGGCAGCAGGGGTCGGCGTCGCTGGTACCCGTCGAGGAACGCCGCGACCAGCTCCCACGGCGACTCCCTCACGGGCCCGGTGCTGCGCAGCACCGAGGTCAGCGACGTCGCCAGGTCGCAGGCTACGGCGGTGTGGTGCATGTCGCCGAAGTCGATCACACCGGTGATCTCGTGGAAGTCCGCCGCCCGCAGAACGTTGGTGAGCGTGACGTCGGCATGCTGGACACCCGACGGCAGCGCCCTCGTCGCCGCCAGCGCGGGCCGGATCCGGCGCCGGGCATCGGCCAACCGCGAGGCGAGCGGATCGGTCGGTGGCGAGGCGAGAGGGTCGTCGGCGCGCTCGATCCGGATGTCCCAGCCGATCGGCCGGCCGGCCCGGGGGTGAAAGAAGCCCCGCAGCCCGACGGACACGCGGGCGCAGATGTCGCCGACGTTGGCGGCGAACTCCAGCGAGACCGGCCGGCCCTCGGCCGGGGTACCCGCGAGCACCGTCATCACACGCATGAGGTGGCGGGTGCCGTCCTCATGGATGGCCGAGCCCACCGGTTCCCCGTCGATCGTGAGGATCAGGCCGGGGATGGGCAGCATGGGATCCACCTCGCTGAGGTGGGCCATCGCGCGGCACTCCATGTCGAGGGTCTCGGGACTCTCGGCCGGATTAGAGATCTTCAACACGGCCAGCGCTCCGCCGCCGTCGGTCACGAAGAACATCTGGTCCCGCTCGCTGTCCAGCGGTCGCAGGCCGGTCGCCACCAGCCCGTACGAATCCCGCACCAGCCGTAGCGCCTCTGTGTGGTTGAACGCCGGCGGCGGCTCCCGCAACAGATCCGACTCGTCCACGGTTCCTCCATTCGCGCGTACCATCTGGTCGCCTCCGCCTCGCTCGTTCCTCGCTCGGACGTCGGCTCCCGCGACGTACAACGAAGCCCATGATCTGTCATGTCCTCCGGGCAGAATTGATGTGGTCGTTGGAAGTGATCGAGGAGAGTCGACGTGACGGTCACCGCTACGGAGGAAACACCGGCGCAACGATCCGGGCAGTCCGTGTTGCCGGAGCTGCGCACCATGTGGTGGGAGACCGGCATGAAGGCGCGGGCCGACGCCGGCCCGATGGCCGTGGTCGGCCAGCTGCCCCGGCTGGTGGCCACCGCGATCGCGATCAGTTGGCGGGCCGACCGCGTCCGTACCCTGGTCGTGGGCGCGGCCACGGTGGGTTCCGGGACGATGGCGGCCTTCGGCCTGCTCGCCACCCAGCGGGTCCTGGTCGAACTGTTCGCCGGCGGCCCCACGCCGCGACGGATCGCCGCCGCGGTGCCGGCGTTGGTGTTCCTCGCCGTGATCACCGCCGTCCGGTCCGGGCTGGGCATCACCACCGGGTACGCGCAGAACGCCCTGACGCCGCGGGTTGACCGCGAGGTGGAGCGCCAGCTGTTCGAGGTCACCACGGCGGTGCGCCTGGACGCGTTCGACGAGGACGCGTTCGCCGACGACATGGAGCGGGCCCGCCGGGGCACCGAGTCGGCGATCGCCCTTGTCCAGCACTCGATGCATTTCCTCGCCGGCTTCGTCGGCCTGCTCGCGGTCACCATCGCGGTGATCGTGATCCATCCGCTGCTGGTGGTGGCGCTGCTGGCGGCCACGGTGCCCACCACCTGGGCGACGCTGCGGGCCGGGCACCTGCGGTACCGGACCTACATCGCCGGATCGGTCCGCCGGCGCCGGCTGTGGATGCTCAACCACCTCATGGCCGGGCGGTCCAGCGCCCCCGAGCTGCGCGGGTACGGGCTGCGCCGGTTCCTCCTGGACCAGTACGACCGGGTCATGGATGTCGAGACGCGGATCCAGTTGACGCTGGCCCGCCGGGTCACCACCACGGTGACCATCGGTTCGGTGATCGGGGGAGTGGCCACCGCGGCCGTGTACGTGCTGCTCGGCGTGCTCCTCGTGTACGAACAGATCCCACTGGCGGCCGCGGCCACCTGTGTCATCGCCGTGCAGGCCGCCCAGCGGTCGCTGTCGACGGTCACGTACCAGATCGACCGGATCTACACCGAGGGCCAGCACTTCAGCGACTTCACCGGGTTCATGGCCCGGGCCGCCGACCACCGGCCCGACACCACCGGCGTGACCGAGCCGGACTCGCTGACGGAGCTGGCCCTGCGCGGCGTCGGCATGGCCTATCCGGACCGCGACAGCCTCGCCGTCGACGACGTCACGTTGACGATCCGGGCCGGCCAGACGGTCGCGTTCGTCGGGGAGAACGGATCGGGGAAGACGACCCTGGCCGCGCTGATCGCCGGTCTGCGCACACCGAGCACGGGTGTCATCACATGGAACGGGCACCCGCTGCTCACACTCGACCAGGCCGCCCTGTGGCGCCGCATCGCCGTGGTCAGCCAGGAGTTCCACAAGTGGCCGTTCACGGCCGCCACCAACATCGCCATCGGTGACGCGGACGCCGAGCCCGAGCAGGACCGCATCGAGCGGGCCGCCGGCCGGGCCGCCGCGCACCAGATGATCCTCGAGCTGCCGCACGGCTACGAGACCCTGCTCGACCGGACCTTCGCTCAGGGCCAGGACATCTCCGGTGGCCAATGGCAGCGGATCACGGCGGCGCGGGGGTTCCTGCGCGACACCGACCTGCTCATCCTGGACGAGCCATCGTCGTCGCTGGATCCCCGGGCCGAGGACGCCCTGTTCCAGGCGATCAGAAACCGGCAGGGGCGCGCCACGACGATCCTCATCACGCACCGCCTCGCCAACGTCCGGCACGCCGACGTCATATACGTGCTGCACGGCGGTCGGCTGGTCGAGACCGGAAGCCACGACGATCTCGTCGCGGCCGGCGGCCGTTACGCGGACCTGTTCGCCCTCCAGGCGGCCGGCTACCGCTGAGGACCGACGGCCACCAGATCTCCGCGGTCAGAGGATCTCCGCGGTCAGAGGCTGCTGGAGACGGGCGTCGGGGCCGTGGGCACGACGACCTCCTCGCCGCCGTTCTTGCAGCGCGGGCACCACGGCTGCAGGCGTTGGTGCGTGACGTAGGCCAGCAGCAGGTACACCAGCGACGCCTCGATCGCCGCCCACACGTAACGGCCGACCGGGTGCGTGTAGAAGAAGGCCGATCCGATCACGAGGCCCAGGTAGCCGACGGCGTAGAGCTTGCGCTCGAAGAGGTGCGCGGTCCGGAAGCGGGTCGTGTACCGGGCGGCGACCTGCGCGGCGTCCAGCGGCACGGACGCGATACACCGCCCGCACAGGCGGCGGTTGTGGGCGAACAGGGACAGGGCCAGGAAGACGACGGCCACCTGCACCAGCAGCAGCACCTCCCACGCGACGAACGAGGAAATGGCCGGCACGAGGGTCATCACGATGAGCGCGCCCACCACGATGGCCAGCAACCAGGGCGCGTAGTGGCCGACGAACCTGCTCATCATGAAACGCCCCCCGTGTCTGCCACGGCCCGTGTCCGGTGCGTCCCGTGTCGAATGCGGCCCATCCGGGCACGGTAGCCGCCGGTACGGGGTCGGCTCGTCCCACGATCGTAGGCAAGCCGGCCTACCGTACGGCGGCACCGGTCGGCCGGTCGGCCACGACAGCAGCCACGCCGGCGTCGCGTGGTCACCCGGGCATCATCGGTACCACGGCAGTCGCGTCACGGCTGCACAGGGTGACGAGCCAGGAAGGCGGCCAGGCCGCGGGCCATGCCGGCCGGGTCCTGGACCTGCAGCAGATGCGTCGCGTCCTTGAGGACGAACGGTTCGGCGTTGGGCAGCCAGCTCAACAGCAGCTCGTTGCGTTGGGCGAAGGTGATGTTCACCTCGTTGCTGCGCCCGCCGAGCACCACCAGCGCCGGTTGGATGACACGGGCGGCCTCCTCCGCGCCGAACGGCCAGGCCCGCAGGGCGGGCAGTTCCCCGGCGAAGAACGTGTCCGCGTCGGCCACGGCCTGATCGAAGGCGCCCGGCAGGGCGTCGTCGAGCACCTCGCGATACTCCGGCCCGCACACACCCCGCATCCAGGTGTCGACCGCGGTCGGCCTGTCACCGGACCGGTACTGCCCGATCGCCTCGGCGGCGAACGGTGCGCTCGGCACGGCCAGCAGCGCCATCTCGAGCAGCGACAGCGACCGTACGGTCGCCGGGTGGTCCAGGGCCACCTGGATGGCCATGTTGGCGCTGGAGGAGTGGCCCACCAGGTGGGCGCGTTCGATGCCGAGGTGCCGCAGCAGCGCCTGGCAGTGCGCGGCGTGCCGTCCAATGTCGACGCCGTTGCCCGGCCCGCTGCCCGCGTAACCGGCCCGGTGATAGCGCACCAGCCGGTACCCGTCCAGCTCGGACCGGTCCATCAGCGGCGCGAAGAAGTCGGCCACGACGCCGGCGTGGATCAACACGACCGGCTCCCCGTCGCCGCGGACCTCGTACTCCAGCTCGACGCCGTCCGTGGTGAACCGCTGCATGATTCCTCCGTCCGGATCGGTCACCTGGGTGGTTGCTGCGGATTGACGCAGGGTCCGCCCGCCGTGCGGCGGGTCAGCATCGCCCGGCCCTGGGTGGGGGCGCGGGTGGAGTACACGGTGAAGCCCTGCCAGGTCCGGCCGCTGCCGTCGATGAACCCGGACAGCGTCGTGCACAGCCAGGTCATCGGGGCCGAGGTCGGGTTGACGTCGGCCGTGTACGCGGCCTCGACCCGCAGTTCGCCGGTCGACTCCCAGCAGACCGTGGACACGCTGGTGACCACGTTGGCCTGGACGTCGGGCCGTGAGTTCGCGTAGCCCTGGAACCCGGCCAGGTCGTCGGCGCAGGACGGGGACGGCGACGCCGACGGAGTCGGGCCGGGCGAGGAGGTCTCCTCAACGACGATGTCGTCACCCGACCAACCGGACAGCACGGTGCCCCACGTGATCCATCCGAGGGCGGCCAGTAGCACCAGGAAGATGATCCCGATGATGATCATGCAGCCGGGTTCGGCCTTGCCGGCGTCGCGAACGTCCCTCACGATCCTCGATCGTGCGCGTAAGGCGAGGCCGGCACATCGGGCGGAACGCCTTAGCGGTTGCTGTCGGCCGCCCTACATCTGCCTGGCGCGAGGCCGGTCGTCGGGACGAGGATGGGTGCCGTGCCGGTGCACAGACTGGTGTCGCCCACCCTCGTCGGCCGCGTCGCCGAGCTGGCCGAGCTGACCGCGGCGCTGGCCGACGCCCAGCGGGGCCGGGGCCGGGCCATGCTGGTCGCGGGGGAGGCGGGCATCGGCAAGACCCGACTCGTCAATGAGCTGGCCGGGCGGGCCCGCGACGATGGCGCCACGGTTCTGATCGGGCGCTGCTTCGGCGTCGTGGACACGCCGGCGCCCTACCTGCCGTTGCTCGACGCGCTGCGCACGCGTCCGGGCGTCGAGGGGCCCGGCGTCGAGGGGCCCGGCGTCGAGGGGCCCGGCCTCGACCCGCCCGGCCTCGACCCACCCGGCCTCGACCCGCCCGGTGACCTGCTCCGCGCGGCCGCGGAATCCGGGCCCTCGCCTGACGCGCGGGCCCGGATCTTCGAGGGCCTGGGCCGGGCGCTGGACGCGATGGCCGAGCCCGGACCGCTGCTGCTCGTGGTCGAGGACCTGCACTGGGCCGACGTGTCCACGCTGGACTTCGTCGGCTACCTGTCGCGCGGCATCCACGACCGCCGGATGGCGCTCGTGGCGACGTACCGCGACGACGAGCTGACGCCGGGCGATCCGTTGTTCCGCCTCGTGGTCGAGCTGGTCCGGGCGCGCGACGCCGAGGTACTGGAGCTGCCGCCGCTGAGCCGCCAGGAGGCTCGGCACCTGGTCGAGATCTCGGCCCGGGGCGGCCCGACCAGCGACCTGATCGACGCCGTGGTCGAGCGGGCCGGCGGGAACCCGTTCTTCGCCGAGGAGTTGCTGGCGGCGGCCGAACGGGACGAGGCCGAACTTCCGCGGCTGCTCCGCGACGCTCTCCTGCAACGGGTGGCCCGCATCGGCGCCGACGGCCGGTCCGTGCTCCGGCTGGCCGCCGCGATCGGGCGCGACGCCCCGTATGGTCTGCTGTCCGAGCTGACTCCGCTGCCCCAGCCGCGCCTCGACGACGCCCTGCGGGAGGCGGTCGACCACGGCGTACTGGTTCCGGACCACGAGGCGGCGACGTACCGGTTCCGGCACGCGCTGCTGGCCGAGGCGGTGTACGGCACGATCCTGCCCGGCGAGGCGCAGCGGCTGCACCAGCGCCTCGCCCTGGCCCTGACCGACCACGATGGACTCGACGCCGAGCTGGCCCGGCACTGGCACGCCGCCGGCCGGCCGACCGAGGCGTTCTCCTCGTCTCTGCGGGCGGCCCGGCAGGCGGAGGCGGTCTGCGGGCTCGCCGAGGCGCTGCAACATCTCGAGCGCGCCCTGCAGCTCTGGCCCACGGTGGCGGGCGCCGCCGACCTGGCCGGCATGGACCTCGCCGCCGCGCTGGCCCGGGCCGCCGAGCTGGCCGACCTGACCGGGCGGGGCCGGCGCGCCGCCGAACTCGCCCGCCGGGCCATCGACCTGGTCGACGCCCGGACCGAGCCGGTACGCGCCGGTCTGCTGTGCGAGCGCCTCGGCAGCTACCTGCTGCCCATCGGGGACAGCCTGGCCGCGCTGGACGCCTGTCACCGGGCGGCCGAGCTGGTGCCGGCTCGGCCACCCTCCGCCGAGCGGGCCCGGGTGCTGACCTCGCTGGCCAACGCGCTGATGCTGTCCTGGCGGCACGCCGAGTCGCTGTCCGTGTGTGAGGACGCGATGGCCGCCGCCGAGGCGATCGACGACCCGCGACCCGCCCTGCGCGCGCACAGCATCCTCGGCATCAACCTGTGCCACCTCGGACGGCCGGACGAGGCCCTGGCTCAGATGCTGGCCGCCCGCGAGCGGGCCCTGGCCCACGGCACGCCCCGCGACATCGCGCACAACCACGCCGTGCTGTGCGAGGTACTCCTGCTCAGCGGTCGCCCGGACGACGCGGTCCGGTTCGCCGAGGAGGGCATGGGATTGGCGCTGCGGTGGGGAGTGGAGCGCAGCTTCGGCGCGCTGCTCGCCGCGTACGCCGCCGAGGCCCTCCTGGAGAACGGCGGCTGGGACCGCGCCGACCGCCTTCTCGCCGAGGCTCACCGGTCGGGCACGGCGTTCTGGGCGCACTACCCCCGGCTGCTGCACGCCCAGCTGGCCACCGCCCGGGGCGACTTCTCCGCCGCCCGGGAGCACCTGGCCATCGGGGCCCGGGGCGAACGGCAACCGACGTCGGCCGCCCGGTACGCGCGGGTGATGGCCGAACTCGCCCTGTGGGAGGGTCGGCCCGGCGATGCCCTGGCCGCGATCGAGGCGGGCCTGGCCGGTACGGGTGCCGGGCGCAGTCCGGGTCAGCGGATCCGCCTGGCCACGCTGGGCCTGCGCGCGCTCGCCGATCGGGACGGGTCAGCGGTCGGGGATAGGCCCGATCGGTCCTGGCGGGGGGCGGCCGCGCGGCTGCTGCGGCATGTGCGCCGGGACGCCGACGCGATCGCGACGCTCACGCCGGAGGCGACGGCCTGGCGGGCCCTGGCCGAGGCCGAGCACGCCCGCGGCCACCACGACGATCCGGACCGCTGGCGCGCGGCGACGCTGGCGTGGGAGGGCGTCGGCCGGCCGTATCCGGTGGCCTACTGCCGCTGGCGGCTGGCCGAGGCCCTGGTCGGTCGGCCCGGCGATGCCGGCGAGGCGGTACGGGCGGCCCGCGCCGCCCACCGGAGCGCCGAGGCCCTCGGCGCGGACCCGCTGCGCCGGGAGGTCGAACGGCTCGCCCAGCGCGGCCGGCTCGATCTCGACGGCCTGCCGGCGTCGCCCCCGCCGCACCCGGTCGACGGACTCGGGCTCACCGACCGCGAGGCTCAGGTGCTGCTGCTGCTCACGCGCGGCTACACCAACCGCCAGATCGCCACCGAGCTGACCATCAGCGTCAAGACCGCGAGCGTGCACGTCTCGCACATCCTGCGCAAGCTCGGCGTCTCCCGCCGCATCGACGCGGCGGCCATCGGCCACCGCGCCGGCGTCGGCTAGGCGCCCGGCGGCCCCAACCTCTCGAACGAACCTGGGACACTCGGGCCGAGCGAACGGAGGATGCCATGAGCACCGAACGCCCGCACTCGGTCGGGGTGGCCTCGACCTTGTTCGCCGCGGCCGCCGGCGTGGGCGCGTTGACGATCGTCGTGCTGCTGCTCTGCCTGCGCACGCTCGCGTCGGCCCGTGACAACCTGTTCGCGGTCGCGGGCGTGAGCGACGAGGTGGTGCATACGGTCGACCTGGTGGAGAGCGACCTCGGGTACCAGATCGTGGTCGCCGCCGCGAGCTCGCTCGTCGTGGCCGCGCTCGCGGCGGCCGTACGCCGACCGTGGCCGGCCGCTCGCGTCATCGCGTTGATGTCGGCCCTCGCCGCGGGCCTGGCCTGGGCCTGCGGCGTGGCGCTGAGCACGGAGACCCGGACCCAGCGGCAGCTCGGCGAGTCAGCGGCCGTGCGGGAGGCGTATGACGCGCTGCTACCGGCCTGGTACCCGGTGGCCATGAGCCTCGCCACCGCGGCCACGCTGGGGCTGCTGGTCGCGGCGGCCGTGGCCCTTTTGCGCAGCAGCGCGGCCGAGTACTACCGCCGCGAGGCGAGGGTGCTCGCGCCCTACGTACCGCGGCCCGACGCGGGCGGCCCCGGGTCGCCTCGGGAGACGGGCGCCTAGGACGGCACTACCATGCGGTCATGGCGCTCCTGCATCCCCAGGCGACCCTTCGACCCTCCAAGCTCGACCTGCTGGCGGCCTGGCTGCCGACCCGGACCTGGTACCGCGGGCCGGCCGCCGCCGAGCTGACGCGGGTGGCCGGGTACCGCTTCGACGATCCGGATGGCGAGGTCGGCCTCGAGACGCTTCTCGTCCGGGCGGGCGACGGACCGATCCACCAGATCCCGCTCTCGTACCGCGGCGCCCGGCTGGACGGGCACGACGAGTGGCTGGTCGGCACGAGCGACCACTCGGTCCTCGGCCAGCGATGGATCTACGACGCCTGCGGTGACGCCCTCTACGCCCGCGTCGTGGCCGACACCATCGCCAGCGGGGCGAGCGGTGCCGAGGAGTTCGCCGCCGTCGACGGCCGGACCGAGCGTCGCGAGCCCAGCATGACCGTCCGGGGGAGCGGGGCGGCCGACGCACCCGCGATCACCACGATCGTCCGGGTGGACGAGGGCGACCCCACGCTGATCGTGACCGACTCCGTCGAGCTGGCCGTCCGGCGCGTCCTCGACGGCGCGCCCGGCGGTCCGGCGGCCGGCCGGGGCGTGCTCACCGGGAGCTGGGGTACCGGGCCGGCCGAGGTCATCCTGGTCGAGGTCCGGGGCTGATCCGGCCCGACGCTCGGTGATCAAACGATCGCTCACGGCCACAGCACTCGAATTCTTGGTCCGCGACTTGGTACCATGCCGGCCGCTCACACGCCGCGATCGGCGCGACCGCCGCGGACGCGGGTACGATGATCGCTCACGTACGGAGGTGGTCCGGTGGCAGACAGTCGGGCGAAGGGTCGTGTCCGTGGACTGCTCGGAGGTGGTGGCCCCGAGGCGCCGCCGCCGCCGCAGCAGCATCACCAGCCACCGCCGATGATGATGCCGGACGCGGCCTACGACCAGGCCGACCCGGACGCCCAGCGGCGGGCGCTGCAGGTGCTGGTGCTGGCCCAGCGCACGGCCGACGAGCACGTGGCCAGCGCCCAGCATCAGGCCGAGAACATCAAGGCCGGCGCCCGGGCGTCGGCCGAGCAGGCGGCCCGCGAGGCGCAGGCCCACGCCGACGGCGTGCGCCGGGAGGCGGCCCAGGCCCTCAACGAGGCCCGGGCCCAGGCCGAGCAGATCGTCCGGGAGGCGCAGGGGTACGCCGAGAGCACCCGCCGGGACGCCGACAAGGTGCTCACCGACGCCCGGGCCGCGGCGCAGGAGATCGGCAAGGAGGCCCAGGCCAACGCTGACCGGCTCGACCGCGAGGCCCAACAGCGTTACGACGACGTGGTCGGCAGCCTGGCGTCCAAGCGCGACGTGCTGCAGCAACAGATCGACGGGCTGCAGCAGTTCGACCGGGACTACCGCAACCGCCTGCGCGCGTTCATGGAGCGCCAGCTGCGAGCCCTCGGCAGCGACGAGCCGCCCCCGGTCACCGAGATCCCGCAGCCGGCCGTGGCCACGGCCGGCGCCGGTTTGGTCGGTGGCGTGCCGGATGGTGCGATGACCGCCGGCTGATCGCGTTGCGGCCCGAACGACCGGGCCGTCCGGCAGTGTGCTCGGATCTCGGGCAGTTCGCCCCGTTCCGGTCGGCGCCGCGCGCGAGCGGCTCGAGCGCTCGCGTCTGAGCAATGTGGATGATCGCGTCGAAGTGGTCGGCCGGCCTCGCCCGGAAGTGGTGACCCGGCCGCTCGGTCCGCGGCCGGTACACCGCGCCGATCACCTTTCCGATTGGCCGATCGGCCCCGAACGGGCGTCGATTTGCCATCCGCGGGGCGTCCAACGGGGCTCGGCGTTCCACTGAACCGCGTAAGGTCCCAACCCCCGGGCCTGAACCGGGGGATTTCGATACCTCGATTTATTGCCGCCTCGCACCTCAGCATGAGCTATCTCGATCGCAACCGCGCGGTCGGCGCTCAAAGGGGAGTGATGGTAATGAATGTCACCACACCACGCGGACGCCGGAGGAGACCCCTCATCGGTGTTCTCGCGGGGCTGGCCGTGGTCGGCATGGTCGTGGGTGTGTCGGGCGCCGCCGCCGCCGAAGACGGCGGAACGTCCGACCCGCCCATCCTCGGTGCATGGGAGGTACAGAGTCTCAACGGTCAAAACAACAACCCCTTCGCGCCCCGCGTCGGCAGCGTCGGCACGAACTATCTACGCGTCGGCCCGGCCCGCTACGCCGACGGCCGAAGCCAGATGGTGGCCGGCCCCAACGCCCGCGCCGTGTCCAACCGGATCTTCAACGACATCAACGTGAACGTGTTCTCCGAGCGGGGAGTGACCCAGTGGGGCACCGCGTGGGGCCAGTTCCTGGACCACACGTTCGGCCTGCGCCAGGAGGTCGGCACGACGGCGAACATCCCGTTCAGTCGCACCGATCCGTTGGAGTCGTTCCGCAACGATCTGGGCGTCGTCCCGTTCGTCCGCTCGGCCGCGGCGCCCGGCACCGGGACGACCAACGCCCGCCAGCACGTCAACACGGTCAGCTCGTTCATCGACGCCTGGGCCGTCTACGGCGGGACCGACACGCGCCTGGACTGGCTGCGGGAGGGCTCCCAGGACGGTAATCCCGACAACAACGGAGCCCGGCTGTTCCTGCCCAGCAACTACCTGCCCCGCCGCGACGCCCGCGGCAACGCGGCCACCGCCCCGGCCATGGCCGTCGACGGCCGGCTGCTGGCCAGCCCGAACGCCGCGGTGGTCGCCGGAGACGTGCGGGCCAACGAGAACATCGCCCTGACCGCAGTCCACACCCTGTTCGCCCGCGAGCACAACCGCATCGTGGCGCAGCTGCCGACCTGGCTGTCGCAGTACGACCGGTTCCAGCTGGCCCGCGCGGTCGTGATCGCGGAGCAGCAGTACATCACCTACACGCAGTTCCTGCCGGCGATGGGCGTGAGCCTGCCGTCGTACCAGGGATACAACCCGAACGTGAACCCGTCCCTGTCGCACGAGTTCGCCACGGTGGGATACCGGGCCCATAGCCAGCTGCACGGCGAGATCGAGACCGAGACCGACCTCGACCGCTACAGCTCGGCGACGCTGGCCGCCCTCGAGGCGCAGGGTGTCGAGCTGGCCATCGATGGCGAGGACATCGAGCTGGCCATCCCGCTCAACGTGGCGTTCTTCAACCCGGAGCTGGTCCGCCAGGTCCAGTTGGGTCCACTACTGACGGGACTGGGCGGCGAGCCACAGTACAAGAACGACGAGTTGATCGACAACCAGCTGCGCAGCGTGCTGTTCCAGGTGCCGGTCTCCGGCAACCCGGAATGTCTCGACGGGCCGACGCTACCGGAATGTTTCCGGGGAGTCGTCGACCTGGGGGCCATCGACGTCCAGCGCGGTCGTGACCATGGCATGCCGAGCTACAACCAGACGAGGAACGCCTACGGCCTGCCCTCGAAGACCTCGTTCACGTCCATCACCGGTGAGTCGACCGATTCCTTCCCGGCCGACCCGCTGCTGAATCCGGGCAACGAGATCAACGACCCGAACAGCCTGGACATCATCGCGCTGTTCGATATCAACGGAAACCCCACGACCGTCGAGGCGGATAACGCCACCCGTATCGTCCGCCGGACCACTCTGGCCGCTCGGCTCCGCGCGGTCTACGGTTCGGTGTCCAATCTGGACGCGTTCACCGGCATGGTGGCCGAGCGGCACGTGTCCGGTTCGGAGCTGGGCGAGCTGCAACTGGCGATCTGGCGTGACCAGTTCCGCCGGCTGCGCGACGCGGACCGGTTCTTCTATCTCAACGATCCCCTACAGAGCTTCATCCGGCAGAACTTCGGCATCGACCACCGCCGGACGCTGGCTCAGATCATCGCCGCGAACACGGACATCCCGCTGTCCGACATGCAGGCGAACGTGTTCCGGGTCGCGACCACCGCGGCCGGCGCCTCCGTGGCGCCGCCGGGCGAGGTCGCGGCGCCGGACCGGACCGCGCCAGCGGTGGCGTCGGACCAGACGCGTCGACGACGCGGCGTGTAGACGCCACAATCCGGGCGCCGCGTCGGGCTCCATCCCGACGCGGCGCTCGCGTCTATCGAAACAATCTTGTCGATCGCGGCCGGAGTTTCGGGCGGGCTCCGGTCGCCCCGGCGCCCCGGGTCGGCCGGCGTTCCTCATTGAACCCTGTCAAATCGCCCTCGGCGACGCCCGAAGCCCGTTGAGCGCACGGGAAGCCCGGTGCCTTGACACTCTCCGGCCGGCCGCCTAGGTTCCGGAACAACGATTGATAGACGATCGAAAATATCGAGATTAATGGAAGGTTGCCACTCGTGGCATGAGCACGCCCCGCACGATCGAGGTCACGGCCGGACCCCCGCCGCCGCCTCCAGCCGAGCCCGACGGGGCCCGACCGCGCGGCCCGGCTCGCCGGACCTGGCGCCGGGCGCTGCGCCGCGACTGGCAGCTGTACTCGTTGGCCATCGTGCCGCTGGTGTTCTTTCTGATCTTCCGGTACCTGCCGATGGTCGGCAACGTGATCGCGTTCCGGCGGTTCCGGCCGGGCGGTGACCTCTTCGGCGAGCGTTGGGTCGGCCTGCGGTACTTCAAGCTGTTCATCAACGACCCGACGTTCTGGAACGTGTTCACCAACACGTTGATCATCGGCGCGCTGACGCTGCTGTTCATCTTCCCCATGCCGATCGTGCTGGCGCTGCTGCTCAACGAGGTCCGCACCCGCTACCTCAAGCGTTTCGTCCAGACGGTGTCGTACATGCCGCATTTCCTGTCGGTCGTCGTCGTGGCCGGCCTGATCTTCCAGACGCTGTCGATCGACGGTGTGGTCAACCAGGGGTTGCGGGCGCTCGGCCGCGACCCCGTCCCGTTCCTGCAGCAGGCGGACTGGTTCCGCACCATCTACGTCTCCTCGGAGATGTGGCAGACCGTCGGCTGGGGCACGATCCTGTACCTGGCCGCGCTGACCACGATCGACCATGACCTGTACGAGGCGGCGCGGATCGACGGCGCCAACCGGTGGCGACAGACCTGGCACGTGACCCTGCCCGGGATCCGGCCGACCATGGTGGTACTGCTGATCCTCAACCTCGGCACGTTCCTGGCCGTCGGGTTCGAGAAGATCCTGTTGCTCTACAACCCGCTGACGTTTCCGACCGCCGACGTCATCTCCACCTACCTGTACCGCGTCGGCGTGGTTTCGGGCAGCTTCAGCTACGCCGCGGCCATCGGGCTGTTCGAGGGCCTGATCGGACTGATCCTGGTGCTGTCGGCCAACCTCATCGCCCGGCGCACGGTGGGGACGAGCCTGTGGTAGCCGTCGACCTCCGCCGCCCGGACAGGCCGACCGGGCGTCCGCGCGGCATCCGGCCCAGCCGCGGGTACCGCGTGTTCCAGGTGGTCAACGCCGTCATCCTGACCGGCGTCGTGGTCGTGACGCTGTACCCGTTCGTCAACATCCTGGCCCGTTCGTTCAGCCAGACGGAGTTCATCCGGTCCGGCCAGGTCAACCTGTGGCCGAAGGGGTTCAACCTCACCACGTACGGGCGGGTCATGTCCGACCCGATGTTCTGGACGAACTACCGCAACACCGTGGTGTACACGGTGGTCGCCACCGCCATCGCGATGGTCCTGACGACGTGCTACGCGTACGTGCTGTCCAAGAAGCACCTCAGGGGCCGGCCCCTGCTCGTCGGCATCGCGGTGTTCACCCTGTTCTTCAACGGCGGCCTGATCCCGAACTACGTGCTCGTCAGCAGCCTGGGCCTGCGCAACACGATCTGGGCGATCGTGCTGCCCAACGCGATCAACGTCTTCAACCTCCTGGTGATGAAGGCGTTCTTCGAGAGCCTGCCGGCCGAGCTGGAGGAGGCCGCCGCGGTCGACGGCCTGGGCACCTACGGCATCCTGTTGCGGATCGTGCTGCCGCTGTCCAAGGCCGTGATCGCCACGATGATCCTGTTCTACGCGGTCACGTTCTGGAATTCCTGGTTCTCCGCGTTCCTCTACATGGACCGACTGGAGCTGTTCCCGGCCACGGTGTACCTGCGCAACCTCATCGCCGGGGCCACCGCCGGGACGGACCAGACCGCGGCCAGCGACTTCGGGCTGCAGGTCGCGGCGAACATCCAGGCGGTGACCATCGTGCTCACGATGCTGCCCATCATGCTCGTCTATCCCTTCATCCAACGCTATTTCGTCTCCGGCGTGCTGCTCGGCGCCGTCAAGGGGTAGGCCAGACCACGGTTCAAGTCTGAAAGGGGAGGCTCCATGAACTATCCGGTAACCAGGCGCCAGCTGCTCGCGGCGGCCGGCGCCATTGGCACCGTCGCCCTCGTCGGCTGCGGTGATGACGGGTCGCCGCAGGATCAGGCGCTGGCCGGCAACCGCGTCGGCGCGATGGACAACTTCGGCGTCGGTACGCAGTTCAAGGCGACCGAGGCGCTCAACTTCTCGATCCTCATCCTGAGCAACCCGGCCTACCCGTACAACAAGGACTGGCCGTTCTTCAAAGAGGTGACCACGCGGACCAACGTGTCGTTCACCCCGACCGTCGTGCCGCTGTCGGACTACAACCAGAAGCGCAGCGTGATGGTCAGCTCCGGCAACGCTCCGTTCATCATCCCGAAGACCTACCACCCGGACGAGGAGCAGTACGTCGCCGGCGGGGCGATCCTGGCCGTCAGCGACTACATGGACCTGATGCCCAACTTCAAGGACAAGGTCGCCAAGTGGAACCTGCAGGGCGACCTCGACGGGCTGCGGGCCGAGGACGGCAAGTTCTATCTGCTGCCCGGCATCCACGAGGACGTCTGGGTGGACTACTCGCTGGCCATGCGCACGGACATCCTGCAGAAGCTGAACCTGACCGTGCCGCAGACCTGGGACGAGCTGCACACCGTGCTGAAGGCCATGAAGGCGGCCTACCCCAACCAGTTCCCCTTCTCCGACCGGTGGAGCACCCCGCCGAACCCGGGCGCCAACAACCTGTTGGCCAACATCAGCCAGGCCTACGGGACGTATGCCGGCTGGGACTGGCAGGGCACGCACTGGGACGAGGCGACCGGCAAGTTCGTCTTCTCGGGTGCCATGGACCAGTACAAGCAGATGGTCCAGTACCTCAACACGCTGGTGAGCGAGAAGTTGATCGATCCGGAGAGCTTCACCCAGCCCGACGACGCCGCCCAGCAGAAGTTCGCCCGCGGCCGGTCGTTCGTCATCAGCACCAACGCGCAGTCGCTCGTCAACGACTACCGCAAGGACATCGCGAGCATCCCCGGCGCCACCGTGGTGAAGATCCCGAGGCTCATGGGACCGCAGGGTGCGGTCAAGGCCGGTTCGCGACTGGAGAACGGCGTGATGATCTCGTCCAAGGCGCGGGAGAGCAAGAACTTCGTCGCCATGATGCAGTTCATCGACTGGCTGTGGTACTCCGACGCCGGCCAGCTGTTCGCCAAGTGGGGCCTCGAGGGCCAGACCTACACCGGAAAGGTCGAGGACGGTAGCTTCAAGCTCGCGTCGGACGTCAAGTGGGCGGGGCTCAACCCGACGGCCCCGAAGAGCCTGCAGGTCGACTACGGCTTCTACAATGGAGTGTTCGCCTACGGCGGCAGCACGAAGCTGCTCAACTCGCAGTTCTCCGAGGAGGAGCAGGAGTTCCAGCAGGCGATGGCCGGTCGCCGGACTCTGCCGGTGCCGCCGCCGCACCCGCTCTCGGCCGACGAGCGCGAGCAGGCCTCGCTGTGGGAGACGGCTCTGCACGACCACGTGAATCAGCAGACCCTCGCGTTCATCCTCGGCCGGCGGCCACTGTCCGAATGGGACGCCTACGTGACCGAACTCAAGGGCAAGAACATGGACACGTACGTCGACATGATCAACAGGGCCTACGAGCGCTTCAAGAGCAAGCGCTGACGGTGATCGATCGTGGATGACGTCGCCGCGGTCCGGCGGGAGTTCGGCGAGGGCCCGCTCGGCCGGGCCGCGGCGTTCGTCTACAGCCTGCTCGTCGTCGAGCTGCTGTTCCTGCTCACGACGTTCCCGGGCCTGATCGGCCTCATGTTCCTGGGCCGCGACGCGAGCAACGCCATCGTGGCCGCGGCCTGCGCGCTGCCGATCGGACCCGCCCTGTCGGCCGCGTTGTACGCGTTGCACCGTCGCGGCCGCGACCTGACCGAGCTGCGGCCGGCGGCCGCGTTCTGGCGCGGGTACCGGATCAATGTCCGGCCGGCCCTCGCGGTGTTCACGCCCTGGCTGGCCTGGATGGCCGTCATCGCGGTCAACCTGGCCAACTTCGATGCCGCCGCCGTACCCGGATGGTGGGCCGGCTTGCTCGTCGTCGTCGCCGTGGCGGCCACCCTGTGGGTGGCCAACGCGCTCGTGATCACCTCGCTGTTCACGTTCCGCGCGATCGACGTCGCCCGCCTCGGCGCGTACTTCCTCGGCCGTACCCCCGGCGTCACGCTGGGCACCGCCGGCCTGGTCATCGCGGCGACCGGCATCACGCTGATCAGCTCGGAGGCCGTGCTGGCCCTGTTCGGCTCCGTGCTGGCGCTGGCCCTGACGCGGACGGCCGGACCAATGATCAACGAGATTCAGCGGGAGTTCACCGCATGACATTGCCCGTCACGTCGAAGATTCCGTTCGGTGGCGACTACAACCCGGAACAGTGGCCCGAGGAGGTGTGGGAGCGGGACTACCGCCTCTTCGACGTGGCCCGCATCGACATGGTCACGCTCGGCGTCTTCGCCTGGTCGCTGACCCAGCCGGGCCCGGACACCTACGACTTCACGACGCTGGACCGGATCGTCGGCCGGGCCACCGCGGCCGGCCGCCGCATCTGCCTGGCCACCGGCACGGCCGCCCATCCGGCCTGGCTGGCCCGCGCGCACCCCGAGGTCACCCGGACCGACTTCGAGGGCCGCCGGCACCGGTTCGGGCAGCGGCACAACTCGTGCCCCAGCTCGCCGGTCTTCCGGCGGCTCTCGACCGAGCTGGCCCGCCGCGTCGCCCGGCGCTACGCCGGCAACCCCGACGTGGCGGCGTGGCACGTCGGCAACGAGTACGGCGGTGCCTGCTACTGCGAACTGTGCGCGGCCGGGTTCCGGGACTGGCTGCGGGTCAAGTACGCGGGAGTGGACGAGCTGAACGCGGCCTGGTACACGACCTTCTGGTCGCATACCTTCACCGACTGGGACGAGATCGAGCCGCCGTCGGCCCTGACCGAGCACTGGCGCGGGCCCGACCACACCGCCTTCGCCGGCATCACGCTGGACTACCTGCGGTTCATGTCCGACGCCATGCTGGCCAACTTCACCGACGAGAAGGCGGCCATCCGTGAGTCCAGCCCCGACGTCCCGGTCACCACGAACCTCATGGGCGTGTACCGACCGATCGACTACCACCGCTGGGCGGCCCACCTCGACTTCGTCGCGTGGGACAACTACCCGCCCGACGACGAGTCCCGCGCGCGGATGGCGCTCACGCACGACCTCATGCGTGGCCTCAAGGACGGAGCGCCGTTCTGGCTCATGGAGCAGACGCCGAGCGTCACCGCGTGCCGCGACGTGAACCCGCTCAAACGGCCCGGGGTCATGCGGCTGTGGAGCTGGCAGGCGATCGCCCATGGCGCGGACGCGGTGCTGTTCTTCCAGATGCGGGCCGGGCGCGGGGCGTGCGAGAAGTACCACGGTGCCGTGATCGGGCACGCGAGCCGGTCAGACACCCGGGTGTTCCGGGAGGTCGCGCGGCTCGGCGCCGAACTCGAGAGATTCGGCGACGCGGCGCTGGGCGCGCGGACGCCGGCCCGGGTCGCGCTGCTGTTCGACTGGGACAGTTGGTGGGCGCTGGAAACCTCCGACGGGCCGTCGCGCCTGGTCCGCTACCCCTCGGTGGTGCTGTCCTATTACCACGCGCTGTGGGACGCCGGTGTCGACCTCGATGTCTTGCCCGTGACCGCGGACCTGTCGCCCTACGACGTGGTGGTCGCACCGGTGCTGCACGTGCTCAAGGGCGATCTGGCCCAGCGGCTGGAGCAGGTCGCCGACCGCGGCGGGTCGGTGGTGGCCACCTTCCTGTCCGGACGCGTCGACGAGAACGCCAACGCCTTCCTGATGGACGTGCCCGGCCCGCTCGGCGACCTGATGGGCGTACGCGTCGACGAGTGGGACGCCCGGGAGGCGGACTTCGCCAACCCGGTCCGCCTGTCCACCGGCGTCGACGAGCTCGACTCGCCGGCCAGTCTGGTCTTCGAGATCGTGAACCCGGAGGGAGCCGAGGTCCTCGGTTTCTACCAGGCCGACTTCTACGCCGGCACCCCCGCGGTCACCCGCAACCGGTTCGGCTCCGGCCACGGCTGGTACGTGGCCACCGCGTTGGACCAGGCCGGCGTGTCGTGGGTCATCCGGCGCGTGCTGGAGGAGTACGGGCTGGTCGGTCCGTACGCCGAGGTGGCCGACCTGGAGACCGCGGTACGGGTCGCTCCCGACGGTGCGCGGCTGCGCTTCCTGCTCAACCACCGCGCCGAGGCCGTCGAGGTGACCGCGGCGACCGGCGGGGTCGATCTGCTCTCGGGCGACAAGCTGGAGGTCGGCCAGCCGATCCGGCTCGAGCCATACGGCGTCATGGTGGTACGCGAGGACGGCCCCCGACCGGCATGATGGTGGCCATGTTGGCCTTCCGCGGCACCTGCGGCCATGACGTGCAGGTGCCCGACGAGTTCGCCGGCCGTGCGGTCAGGTGCCCGTACTGCCATACCGTGCTCCATGCGCCCGAGGCGATCCCGTACGCCATGCCGGCCCACGGGTCGGCCCCCGGCCTGGTTCCGTCGGGGTCGCCTCCAAGCCCGCATTCGGGCCCGCCTCCGGGTTCGCCTTTGGGTCAGCCGCCGCCGCGCGGCCTCGTCGCGGTCGAACGCCGGCAGTCGACGCCGCTCAAGGCGCTCTACCTCGTGTCGTTGATCGCGGGCGTGATCGCGGTGGCCGCCATCTATCTGGTGTTCTTCGACTCGCTCAGCGAGGAGGAGCTCGTCAGGATCACGCCGTTCTGGGCCTTCCCCATCGCGTTCGGCTTCTACGGGTACGTGTCGCAGCGCCTGATCCGGTACCTGGACGAGGGCAAGGCCGCCTCCATGTACGAGGCGGCCAAGTTCGTCGTGGACAGCGCGGGGAAGTGGTCGATCCTGGTACTGCTGCCGTTCCTGGCCCTCCGGTGGCGTAGTTCGCTTCTCGTGACGCTCGTCGCGTCGGCCGTCCTCGCCGGCTTCCTCTGGATCTTCTTCTCGTTGATCTTCCCCGAACTCTGACTCGTTGCCCTCGTCGACGCGTAGCCCCCCATCGACCCCACCAACTCCGCCAACTCCGCCAACTCCGCCAACGCGGTGGACTGTAGCCTCACGATCGCCGAGGTTGTGGGTCGAAAACGGGTACAGAATGCGGCCCCGGAGTCACTGGAACTGCCCCACAACCTGACGACCAGGGTGCGCGCGAGGCAATGGTCCGCTTTGCGGCCAACCCCGTCGGCCGCTGTCGATTGCCCCGGCCGGTTGTGAACGCTAACATTCGTACGACCGGGCATCGGTGATCGCTGATGTGTGGAGGCCGCGGTGCGAGGACGACGACTGGGAGCGCGAGCGGTGGCGGCGATGGTGCTCGTGACCGCGGGGTTGGCGGCCGTCGCCGGCGGGTCCGGCCAGCCGGCGCAGGCGTGGGACAACGGTGTGGCCTCGACTCCGCCAATGGGGTGGAACAGCTACGACTCGTACAACTGGAATGTGACCGAGGCGCAGGTGCGGGCCAACGCCGACTACATGCGTGACAACCTGCGCCAGTTCGGCTGGCAGTACATCGTGGTGGACTGGGCCTGGTACTACCCGGGCAGCGGGACGGGCAGCCCGAACCAGAATTCGAGCCTGCAGCCGCGCCTGCGAATGGACGCCAACGGCCGGCTGCTGCCGGACACCGTCCGGTTCCCGTCGGCGACCGGCAGCAACGGGTTCCGGCCACTGGCCGACTACATCCACGCGCAGGGGTTGAAGTTCGGCGTGCACCTGATGCGTGGCATACCCCGGCAGGCGGTGGCCGACAACGTGCCGATCCTGGGTACGAGTTGTCGGGCCAACCAGATCAACAACAGCACGACGGCGGCATGGTTGAACCTCATGTGGGGCCTGAACATGTCGAACTCGTGTGCCCAGGCGTACCTGGACTCGGTGTTCGCGCTGTTGGCCAGTTGGGGTGTGGACTTTGTCAAGGTCGACGACATCGCCGCGCCGACGTACCGGCAGTCCGAAGTGGACGGATACCGGTTGGCCATCCAGCGCAGCGCTCGGCCGATGGTGCTCAGCCTCTCGCCCGGTCCGACCCCGTTGGCCAGCGGCGGCCACGTCGCCGCCAACGCGCACATGTGGCGCATCGTCAACGACCTGTGGGACAACTGGCCGGCGCTGGATGCCCTGTTCGACCAGTTGCGCAACTGGACCCCGTACCGGTCCACGGGCGCCTGGCCCGACCCGGACATGATCCCGATCGGCCGGCTGTCCAAGCAGGGACCCAACGGGGCGCCGCGGTACTCCGGCCTGACCGCCGACGAGCAGCGGACGCTGATGACGCTGTGGTCCATCACCCGGTCTCCGTTGATGTGGGGCGGCAACCTGACCGAGAACCGCGCGTCCGAGCTGGCCCTGATGACCAACGCGGCGGTGCTGGCCGTGGACCAGAACAGCACCAACAACCGGCAGTTGGTCGGTGGAACGTTCCAGGTGTGGGCGGCCGACGTCCCCGGCTCGACCAACCGGTACGTCGCCCTGTTCAACCGGTCCGGCGCCAGCGCCAACATCTCGGCCAACCTGGCCGATCTCGGCATCGGCTCGGCCGCGGTGACCGACCTGTGGTCCGGTGCCAGCCTGGGTACGGTCACCGGCACGCTGACCCGCTCCCTGCCGGCCCACGGCGCCGGACTGTACCGGCTCGTCCCGCAGTCGACCGTGCCGCCGCCGGCGACCTACTCGCTCACCGCCCGGCACAGCGGCAAGCTGGTCGACGTGTTCAACGCGTCCACCGCCGACGGCGCCAACGTGGTGCAGTGGGCCGCCAACGGGCAGGCCAACCAGCGCTGGCGGTTCGTCGGCGCCGGCGGCGGCTACGCCACCATCGTCAGCGTCAACAGCGGCAAGTGCCTGGACGTCTTCGGCGGCACCTCCGCCACCGCCGACGGGGTACGCATCGTCCAATGGGCCTGCCACGGCGGTACCAACCAGCAGTGGCGCATCCAGGACCTCGGCACCGGCTACGTCAACCTCATCGTCCGCCACAGCAACAAGTGCCTCGACGTCACCGGCGCCTCCACCGCCGACGGCGCCCAACTCGTGCAGTGGACGTGCGGCGGCGCGACGAGCCAGCAGTGGCAGCGCCGGTCGGTGTGACGCCCGATCGGCGGGCCCGCCGAACGCACGCCCGTGCGGATGGCATCGGGCTGACGTGACGACACCCATCTTTGCCGGACCCGCCACCCAGGTTTGTTGGACGACCCTGTCGAGCGCCTTTCCTGGCTAGGCTCCGGGACGTGATTCTCTCGTGCTCGGGCTGGTCGTGCTCCCGGCTCATCTCGGTATCCGACGTTCCCGGCGGCAACCCCGTCGCCCGCAACGACCCGGAACACTACTCGGTCGACTTTCTCGTCTGCCCGGACTGCCACTGCACCTTCTGCGACCGGTGCGTGCCGCGCAGCCCGTTTCATGCGGCGCGGTGCAAGGACTGCAGCGGCGAGCTGGTCGACGGCACGCGACGGCCGATGGTCGTGGTGGCGCCCAAGGCCGAGTGCGTTCAGCGGTTCGACGCCGGACTCGAGTTCGGCCGCGCGGGTCGGCCGGCCGAGGCCCTGGCCGCGTTCGAGGAGGCGACCCGGCTGCGCGAGACCTACATCTCCGCCCACTTCAACCGCGGCATCGCACTGAAGATGCTCGGCCGGGCCGCCGACGCCATCGTCGCGTTCGGACGGGCCGCCCAGCTCGACCCGTCCCACGCGCAGCCGTGGTACGACATCGGAGGTACCTACCGCCAGCTCGGCGACCTCCCGCGGGCCGTCGAGGCGTACAACCGGGCCCTGGCCGTGGAGCCGCTCTTCATCGCCGCCCGCATCAACCTGGCCGTCACCCTCAACGACGTCGGCCGCGCCGACGATGCGATACGAGCCTGCGACCGGGCGATCCAGATCGATGCCGCCCAGGTCGCGGTCGACGAGATCCCCCACGCCCGTGCGTTCGCGTACGGCGCCAAGGGGGCGGCGCTGCTCAAGCTCGGCCGCGACGCGGAGGCGCTGGAGGCGATCGACCTGGCCCTGGCCGATCGGGAGGACGCACTGACCTACGCCAACCGGGCCACCGTCCTGCAACGGCTCGGCCGCCACGACGAGGCCCGCGCGGCGACCCAGCGGGCCCAGCAGCTCGGCTAGAACCGGCCTGGGCAACGGCCGGTGGCCCGGGTGCTAGTCGTCCGGTGTGAACGGCTGGCCCGGCCGGGTCATCGTGCCGGACGGACAGAGCCACTGCATGGCCTCGACCACCAGGCGGCCGGCCTTGACCGAGGGGTCCTGCTCGGCCAGGCTTCGCGCGGCCTCCACCGACCCGACCCGGTAGAAGGTCAGCCCGCGCAGGGACTCGTCGGGCTGGCCGCGCAGCGGGCCGTTGGTCACGATCCTTCCCTCGTCGCGCAGCGCGGCATGGAACGCGAGGTGCTCGGCCTGGATGCGGTCCAACGTCGCCTCGTCATACCCGGTTGGATTGGGCGGACGGCGCAGCATGACCAGCTCGTAGCTCTCAAGACTCATGGCCAGAAGTGTCGCACCAAGGTATCCCCGCTGATGTCAGGAGATGCCAGCCGGGGAGACGCTTCGTCGCGACCGCCGGGACCACAGGTAGAACCCCCAGAGGCCGACCGAAGCCACCACGAGTGCGCCAGGAACGATGAGGTTCCGCTGGGCCTGGCCTATGCTCCGCGTGCCGCAGACCCGGGCGCGGTAGGGCCGCTCCGAGTCGATCTCGAGACACACGCTTGCGAGCCCGTCGATGTCATCCGGAAGTCCGTACGCGCCGGTGGTGATCTGGCGGCCCTGGAACTCGAACTGCACCTGGCGCGACTCGACCTTGAACAGGCCGGTGCCGACCAGGCCCGCCGTCGCCGTGGCCGTCACCTGCTGGGTATGGGCATCGATGCTGCCGTTGACGTCGACCTGTCGATAGAGGTCGAACAGCCGCACACCGAAGATGAACAGGGTGGCCACGACAGCCAAGGGAAGCAGCACCCGGCCGACGAGGTAACCCATCGACCACGATTCACGCCCCATGGCCGGACGGTAGCAGGGCCTGGCAAGCGGCGACCGGCCTGCCTCGGCCTGGCCATCGCGTTCGATCGGTGGACCCGACGCTGGTGGCTCTGGCCGGCCGCCGCGCTGGCGGCCCTGGTGGTCGAGTGGCCCGCGGAGCACGCTCTGGCGTTGGCGGCCCACTGTCCGCCGCCGATGTAACCGTCCCGAGTCTCGACCGACCCGCCTCAATCGGGGTCGCTGATCCCAGTGGGTCTACGCCCATTCTCTCCGCACGGCGTCGGCGATGCGGTCGGCCTGGCGGCGTCCGGCCTTGGCCGCCGGTGCTCGGTGGGCCGGGTCCAGGGCGTTACGGCCCATCGCCCGTCGAGCCTCGGCGTCCGGGCTGAACACGGCCGAGCGCACCCCCGGCCCGAGCGACGCGAGCTGCCGGTTCACGCGACCCGACGGCCGGATCGCCACCGTTATCGGTGCGAACACCAGGACGCGCGACCATCCGGTCGCGTAGTCGGCGTTGACCGGCGAACGCACGCCACCGTCCACATAGCGCCGACCGTTGATCGTCACCGGGGGCCACACCAGCGGTACGGCACAGCTGGCCGCCACCGCGTCGATCAGCCCGATGCCGCTGTCGCGGTCCCACGCCATCGCCTCGCCGGACTCGGCGTCGACCGCGGTGATGACCAGGCGGGTATGCGTGGGCCACTCGGAGCTGGGCAACCGGCTGGCGATCACCTCGCGGCGCTCGGACTCCGGCACCGTCTTCGCCCGCAGCGCCAACCGGCCGAGCCGGGCGCGGGCCGTCCGGTCGTCGCCGCCGATCCCGCTCAGTGCGTACCGCAGCAGAAGACCGAGCCCCAGCTTGGCCGGGATCTCGCTGGTGGCCGGGCGGAGCTGCCGCTCGTACAGCTCGTCCAGCGGTAGGCCGCTGGTCAACTGCGCACCGACCACCGAGCCGGCCGAGGTGCCCACGACCACGTCGGCCCGGTCGACCGGAACCCCGGCCGCGGCCAGCCCGGCGAGCACCCCGATCGTCCATCCAACGCCGGTGACGCCACCACCGCCGAAAACCATTGCCCGGGACTCGTCCGCCACGATCTACAGCGTTGCCGGAAACGCCAACGTACGCAAGAAGCGGTCACGCGTCGGGGAGCGAAACGACCACCAGGTCGACCGGAGCGGCGACGGCGGCCGCATCCAGCACGGCGCGTACGTCCGACCAGGGCAGGCCGCCGAGCCCGGCACCGAGGCGAGGCACACCGAGTCTGGTCAGCCCGCGCTGATGGGCGTCACCGAGGGCGGCGCGCACGCTGGTGTCGATGGCGTCCAGCGACGCCGGCGGCCGGGGCAGCGGTTGGGTGGCGAGGTTGTAGACCACCAGGCCGTCGGCCGCCCATACGAAGACGTCGCCCAACCGGAACCGGCCCGCTTGGCAGCGGCGCCAGTATTCGCGGTACATCCTGGGAAAGCGGCGCTTGAACTCCCGGGCGATGCCGGCCCCCATCGCGCCGGCACAGTTGCAGCCGTGCCCGATGGCCGGCAGGCCGAGCCGGAAGAGATCGCCGGTGACCTCGGTCAACCCCACCGGGTCAGTCTGCCCCACGGGCCGTTGTCCTGGAACGCCCCGGCCGCCGGCTGTATCGTGGCGCCGGGAGGCTGACGGACGTGCCATTTCGCCGCCGGGAAACCAAGCGCACCATGCTGGCCCTGCCGCTGGCCGTGCTGCTGTGCGCGGCGCTTCTGGCGGCCGACCGGAGACCAGGCCCCCGGGTGGGCTGGTCGGGGTTCGAGACGGAGCGGGTGGCCCTCATCCAGGAGTTGGCCGCCTCGGTGCTGGCCTGCGTGACGCGGGTCGATCCGCGGGCCCGCGACAGCGCGATGTTCCACCATTGCGGCGACTGGCACAACGCGTTGGCCGGGCACTACGCCCTCTACACCGCGTACCGGCGCACCGGCGACGTGGCCTACCTCCGGGCCGCCGAAGCGACGATGAGCGCCGACCGGGTGGAGGCGGAGCTGCGGTTCCTGCCGCAGCTGGCCAACCCGCGCGACTACCGCCGGCACTACGGCTTCCCCTGGCTGCTGGCGATGCTGGAACAGCGGGATGCGGCGTTGGCCCTGGCCCGGCAGCGGGGCGAGGCGACCGGCGACGCGACGCTGCTGGGACCGGTGGTGGCGGAGGCGGTGGCCTGGCTGCGGGACTTTCTCACCGGCCTCGATGCCGAACGCGGTCGCGCCCACGCGCTGGCCGACCAGTACGAGAATCTGTCATGGACGGTCATCAACCTGGCCCGCTGGGCGAGGCACACCGGCGACGAGGACCTGCTGCGCCTCGTCCGGACCGTCGTCGACACGCACCTACGACCATCGTCGTTGGACGGCACGTGCCCGGTCGAGCGGGATACCCGGGGTGACGCCCGGGGCTTCATCCCGCCGTGCCTGATGCGGATCGCCGCCATCGCCGAACTCGACGGCGTCGCCGCTTCGGAGTGGATCGACGCGCGGATCCCCGAAGGTTTCTCGGTGCCGCCGCTGACCGCCCCGCGGACGGCGGAGGCGGCCGGGCTCAACTTCCACCGGGCGGCCATGCTGATGGACATCTATCAGGTCACCGGCCGGGCCTCGCTGCGCGACAACTACGCGACGCTGATCCGCTTCCACATCGCGCGCCCCCACGAATGGCGCGACGACTACCGCCGCCATTCGCAGTGGATTCCCCAGTTCGGCATCCACGCCGTCGAGCAGTCCTACCCCGACGACTGATGCGGGGCGACATGTGGGACGGGCTCGACGCCGTCGCCTGGCGGCAGCTCCGTCACAACTACGGCCGGGCGACCGACCTGCCGCCCCTGCTGCGCGCGTGCGCCGACCCGGACGCCGACGTCGCGACCCGATCCCTGGACGAGCTGCACAACAAGGTGCACCATCAGGGTGGCTGGGTCTGTCCGGCGGCGGCCGCCTCCCCTTCCTGCTGCGGCTGGCCGAGGATCGGGCGGTTCACGTGAGGGTCGACGCGATCAATCTGGTCGCTGCGATCGCCAGCGAGGCGACGACGGTCGAGCCGAAGCACCTCGACGGGGCCTGGCCCACCGCGTTCGCTGCCGCGGTCCCCCGATTCCTCGCGCTGTTGGACGACCCGGATCCGGCCGTCCGCAGGTCGGTGGCGTACCTGGCCGGCGTCGGTGGTCTGGACACGACGACCGCGGTGGCCGGCCTTCGGCGGCGGCTCGCCGTCGAGCCGGACCGGGTCACGCGGTGGGACCTGATCGTGTCTCTCGGCGCGGCCGGCGCGGACCCGGCCGCACTGCGGAGCCTGGCCGAGGCCGACGAGGACCAACAGGTTCGGCTCGCGGCGGCGCACGGGCTGGCCGAGGCCGGTGCCGGCGATCCGGTGCCGGACGTCGGGTCGCTGATCGGGGCGGTGTCCGACCCCGACCGCGCGGGCTGGGCGGAGTCGGCCTGGTTCGGCCCGAGCCCGACCGCGATCCTGCAGGCGACCGGCCGTCTACTTCGGACCGATCCGGCGGCGTCGGCGGCGTACGCGATCGGACTGAGCCGACACGCCGACCCGGACCAGCGCGTGGCGGCGTTGGCCGACGCCGCCGACGTGCTCGCCACCTGGCGCACCGTGACCGGTGCGCTGGTGCCGTTCCTGGGCGCGCAACTCGACGCCGACCATCCCGAGATCCGATTCCGGGCCGCCTACCTTCTGGCCTGCGTCGACCCCGATGCGTACGCGGACCGGCTGGCCGAATTGGCCGGCGATGACATCGAGCGCGACGGCCGGCGGCCAACCACGGCCGGCGACGCCGCCGTATGGGCTTTGGCCCGCGGGCGCGATGTGCGGTCCGTGCCCGGCCTGCGTCACCGTCTGCTGGGCGACCGGCTCGGCTTCGGGACGCGATCCGAGCACTCCGGCCACTGGCGGGGATTCTGGTTTCGGCTGCCCGGCATCCACGAGGTGTTGACCGCCCTGGGGCCGGTGGACGGGCTGCTCGACGCGGTGGTCACCGCGCAGCACCGTGCGGTCGCTGGTCCCGACCCGAGCGGCGCGGGTCCCGACCCGGGACTGGGGGCGGTCCTGTGCCAGCCGCTCGGCGCCTGGGGCCCGGCCGCCGACGCCGCGGTCCCCACGCTGCGGCGGCTCGTGACCTCGGCACCGGAGCGTTGGCAGGCGACCGCGGCGGCCGTGGCGCTCGGCCAGATCGGATCCGGCGCCGCCGAGGCGGCAGCCGAACTGCAGGCCCTCGCGCGGGCGGGCGCCGCCGAGGCGGCGGTCTCGTTGTGGCGGGTGACCGGTGCCGCACGGCCCGCCGTCGATCTGGTCGCCATCGGCGGAGGTGGGCACGCGTCGGTGCGGTGGCTCGCCGAGTTCGGCCCGCTCGCCGCCCACCGCCTCGACGAGGTCCGGCCCCTGCTCGCGTCGGACGATGAATGGAAACGGATCGAGGCGGCGCACGCGCTCACGCGCATCGGCGGTGTACCGGAGACCGCCATCGCCGTATTGACGGAGACCGCCCGGCCGCTGGCCGATGGCAACCTCCTGCCCGTGCGGCTGGCCGCGCTGCGGTACCTGGCGGAGATCGCCGGATCGACACATGACGACCAGGCGCGCGACATCGCGCGCGCGGTCCTCGCCGGTGCGGAACGACTACGCTATGCCGGAAGCTGGCGCGCGTTCGACGAGGATGAGGCCGCATGCGCCGCCGCCCGCACCATCCTCGGCCATCCGTAACCAGCGGGCGAACGATTCCCCGCGACGGGGATCAGCCGACCGGCCATCCCGCCGCGCGTTTCGGGTACGCAATCCGCGACTGTTGGCAGGCAACCACAAGCCCCTCGGCCGTACCGGGATCGGCTCTGCGTCGGAGTGTGTTGATCTACCAGCCGGCGTCAGCCTGAGATTGACTCGGGAACAGCCGGGCCCGTGGACTGGAGACTGGCATTGGACTTCTCCGAGTTGCTGACGCCGGACGACATCACGGGGAAACTCCTCGTCGGTGTCCTCGGCCCGGCCGCCGCGATCATGGCGGTCGTGCTCATCGCCAAGGTCGTCGAGTCCATCCTCGACCCGGGCGGGCCCACTGTCCACATTGGCCGCGATCCCGCCACGACCGATCTGTCGGCCTTCCGGACGGTGACGCGGATGCGACCGACGACCATGGCCGCCGGAGCCGTCGTCACCGGGCTGCTGGTATTCGTACAGGTGGTGTGGCTGTGGAGCGCCTCCCGGGTCGCGCACGGCCTGTCGTACCTGTGGCACGCGCCCTTCGGGACGGGACGGGTGGACCTGGATGCGCTGACGACCCACGAAGGCTGGGACTGGATCTCGACGTTGTACCTGGTGGCGTCGGTCGTCGCGTTGCTCGCGTCGTACGTGTCGGTGTTCCGGTTCGGACAGCGGGACGTCATCGGCGGCGGCACGATCGTCCTGTCGCTGCCGTTGATGCTGCCATGGGGGCTGTTCTGTCTGGTCGGCTCGCTGTTCGCGCTCGTGCTGGCCGGCATCCGGATGCTGAGCGACGACCCGCAGCGGCTGACCGAGGACGGTGGCGCCTTCTTCGTGGTGACGCTGGTCGTGCTGTCCTACACGGTCGCGCTGCACCTGGCTCTCGGCACCACGCGGACCATCGCCGGTTACTGGCGTCCGCGCGTGTTCGAGGAGGCGTGGTGAGCCGCCCGGCGTGACTCGTTGGAGCCGTCGAGCAGGCGGCGGACGGTGCAGGTGGCCGGCGGGCGAACGTCGGCGTCCCGCTGCCCGACGCACAGGCGCACACAGCCGCAGTGGTCCTTGCCGCCGCTCGGCCGTACCCGGGACAGGATGGTTGCGATCTTCATTGTCGGGTGACCCCCACATCCGTACGTGTCGTATGCATGTCAGGATGCGGGCCGACGGCGCCTCGGCGCATGGGGCAAACCCCCCTGGTTGGCGGCTACCGATAGGGGTCCACGGACGATGGTCCGCGGTAAGTAGGGGCACCCTGCAGAACAAAATGTGTCTGTAGGGTGCCCCTGCTTACACCAACAGCAAGGGGGTCAGAGGCGGCGCAGGCGGGGGATCGGGGACGGCAGCAGGAAGAGTACCGATATGACGCCTCCGACGGTGGCGATCCACAGCGTCGGCACGACGCCGATGGCCGCGCCAACCGCGCCGCCGAGCACCGCGCCGATGGGCCGGATGCCGTAGTTCACGGTGCGGTGGGCGCCGGCGATCCGGGCCCGCAGCTCGTCGGGTACGACGGCGGTCTGGACCGATCCGCCGACGATGTCGAGGATCATCACGCCCAGGCCGGAGATGAACTCCGCGACGAGGAACACCGCGACGGCGACCGGCACGCTCGCGCCGTACGCCATCGGCATCAGGACCAGCGGCGCCGGGAACAGCACGTAGCCGACGATCAGCGCCGGTCCGACACCGATCCGGTTGGCCAGCCGGTTGCTCACGGCGGCACCGATCAACGCGCCGACCGACGCCGCCCCGATGACGAGTCCGAGGACGCCCGGCGTGATGTGCAGGTAGCTCACCGCGTACAGCACGATCAGCGCGCTGAACATGTAGTTGAACAGGTTCAGCACCGTGCTGGCCACGAGCATGGCCCGCAGCACCGGCTCGCGCGCGTAGAACCGCAGGCCCTCGCCGATGGCCAGGCCGGGCGTTGTCGACGGCGGCGGCTCGACCGCCTTCGTACGCCCCAGCAGCCAGCCTGAGTACAGATAGGACACCGCGTCGGCCAGGAGGGCCACCGGCGCACTGAGCAACTGGACCAGCGGGCCGGCGACCGACGGGCCGCCCACAAAGGACAGTGCCCGCGATCCGTTGATGAGCGCGTTGGCCGGAATGTAGTCTTCCTTGCCGACCAGCGACACGAACAGCGTCGTCCGGCACACCTCGAACAGGACGGACAGCGCGCCGACCACGAACGCCACGACGTACAGCTGCGGCATGGACAGCGCCCCGACGGCGTACAGGACGGGGATCGCCAGCACCGCCGCGGCCCGGCCCAGGTCCGCGACGATCATGATGTGGCGCTTGTACGGCTTGCGGTCGGCCCACGCCCCGGCCAGCAGCGAGAACATCAGGCTCGGGATCAGCCCGGCCGCGGTCAGCAGGCCCATCTCGGCCGGGCCGGCGTTGGCCACGAGGATCGCGACCAGCGGCAGCGCCAGGAGCGAGATCTGGTCACCGAACAGGGAGATCGTCTGCGCCCACCAGTAGCGCCGGAAGTTCGGCTCGTGCAGCAGTCGGGGGGTCCGTCGCCGGACCGCCGCGGACAGCAGCGTCATGGCTGGTCCAGAGTCATCGTGAACAGGACGAGGTCGACTCCCCGCGCGCCCGCGGGCCGCAACGACGGATCGGCCGCGCGGGGGCGGTAGGCCTCGAACAGCTCGTCGAGGCGCCGGTTCAGCTCGGCCATCTCGTCGGCCGTCACGTACAGGAAGTAGTCGCCGGGCCCGGTCACCCGGCGCCATTGCGCCGGCTCCTGGTGGCGGCGCCGGATGTACTCACCGACGCGCTCGGCGTAGCGCGCGAAGACGACCGCGTCGAGATGATCGACAGCGGCCTGATGCTCGGGGTCGTTGGTGCCGCTTTCCCAGCTCGTGAACCACGCGGTCGCCCGCCACGGCTTCTCCCGCGCGTCGGCGCCGGGCACCCGTTCGACCAGGCCGTACTTGGCCAGTTGCCGCAGGTGGAACGAGCAGCTCGGCACGCTCTCGCCCACCTTCTCGGCGGCCTGGGTCGCGGTGTGGGGACCGTCGCGGCGCAGGAGCCCCACCAGCTTCATGCGCAGGGGATGGGCGTACGCCCGCAGCGCCACCGGGTCGGTCAGCCGTATCACCTGTTCGGTCACATCCTAAAGATAATTTTAGAAAGCTATCTCTACAACCCCTCCGGTCGATCGGGCGGCGGTAGGGTTCCGGGACGTGTGGAACTCATTCCTGACCGACGAGCGCCGCGGCCTGGTCGCCGAGGTGACCTCGATCCCCGCCGGCGACGACTCCATCCATGCCTACGTGGCCCGACCCGACGGTGCCGGCCCGTTCCCCGCGGTCGTACTCGTGCACCACATGCCGGGGTGGGACGAGATCTACCGGGAGATCGGGCGCCGGCTGGCCGACCACGGGTACCTGGTGATCAGCCCGGATCTCTACTGCCGGTACGGGCACGGGACGCCCGACGACGTCGCCGCGGCCGTGCGGGCGCGCGGCGGCGTACCCGATGACGAGGTCGTCGCGATCTGCGCTGCGGCCCGCGACTGGCTGCGGTCGCAGCCGACGAACGGTCGGGTCGGCATCATGGGATCGTGCTCGGGCGGCCGGCACGCCGTGCTGGCGGCCTGCCGTACCGGAAGCTTCGATGCCGTGGTCGATCTCTGGGGTGGCGGCGTGGTGGCGGCACCCGAGGACGCCACACCGCAGCGACCGGTGGCACCGATCGAACTCACGGCGGACCTGAACGCGCCGCTGCTCGGCATCTTCGGCGACCTGGACAGCTCACCGACGCCGGCCGAGGTGGACCGGCACGAGGCGGAGTTGGCGCGCCACGGCAAGACGTTCGAGTTCCACCGGTATCCGGACGCCGGCCACGGCTTCTTCTACTACCACCGCACGGCGTACCGGCCGGAGTCGGCCATGGACGGCTGGGCCAAGGTGTTCGCGTTCCTCCACACCCATCTCGCGTCGCCAGGGAGCTGACATGTGCACGACGATCTCCACAACCGTTCCGGTCACCGGCGCGGCCAAGGGTGGCGCGGGCTGGTTCCCGGTGACCGCGGCCGTCGTCGGGTTCGACCACGCCACGGGATCCGCGGCCGAGCATGCCGTGCTGCTCGACTTCGTCGATCCCGACCACGGGCCGGGCGCGCGCGTGGCGGTCGAGCTGGACCTCGCCGCGGGCCGGGCACTGCTGGTCGCCCTCGAGGCCGTACTGGCGGCCGCCGACCAGGTCAGTGCGGGAAGCGGCGGGGCGCGCGCGGTGTGATCTCGTTGCGGAACCACTCGATGCGCGAGAACACCTGGCGCATGCCGATCGTGTCCTCCAGCCGGTCGAGGTACAGCGACCGCGCGGCCAGGCGGTCGAGTTCGAAGCTGAAGTAGATGCCCATGAGCGGGTTCACGAACAGCTGACTTCCGTGTGTGCGCCGGGTGGCGTGCACGTCGCCGACCTCGCCGCGCAGGGCGGCGGCGATCTGCCCGTTGACGATGCTCGGCCGCATCGGTGTGCCCCGGTTGGCGTAGGCGACCGCGTCGCAGTACGCGGTCGCTTCCCGACTCTGGCTGGGGATGGACAGGGCGCCGAGGTAGGCGCCCTCCCGGTCGAGCGCGGCGATGTTCTCCAGGACCTGGACGTGGTTGACGCCGTGATAGGCGTCGATGCCGAAACCGAGGCAGACCACCAGCTTCACCGCGATGTCGAGCCCGGCGACCGCGGCCAGACTGGTCATGTCCTCGGTCGGCGTGCCCAACCCGGCCTCGTCGCCCCGCATGAGGATGTCCGTCCCGCCGTCCACGAGCACGACCGCGTCGACGCCCAGGTGCGCGACCAGCGCCCGGTAGGCCTCCCGCAAGGGTTGGACACCGGTACGGGCGAACGCGTACACCGTCGCCGGGAGTTCCTGCCCGGCCAACCACTCGGCCAGGGTCCGCTCCGGGAAGTAGTCGTCCGGCCCCGCGGTCTCGGCCGTCACGGTGGCGACGTTCGGCTCGAGCCAGGCGTCGCGGTCGACCAGCTCCAGTTCGGTGAACGACAGGTTGGCCAGATGGGCCGGCCGGCCCGAGTCCCACAGCGAGACCGCCAGCGGCAGACCCGCGTAGACGTCGAATCCGCCACCGGCCCCGGCGATGAGGACCGATGTGGCATCGGCCAACGCCTCGTACAGCGGAGGTTTCGGCAGCGACCGTGTCACGGGGAGGACCGCACGAGGTCGAGTCGCAGCCAGCGGGCCAGGTCCTTGATCTCGCGGTCGACCGCGGCCGTCATCGCCTTGGTGAAGTCCACATCCCGGTGGATCGCGTTGATCCGCAGTACCCCCGCCTTGCGGTCGGCGGTGGCGTCGAGCTTGCCGACCAGGCGGTCGCCGTACAGGATCGGCAGGGCGTAGTACCCCCACCGGCGCTTGGCCACGGGGACGTACATCTCCAGCAGGTACTCGTACTCGAAGATGTCGGCGATGCGCTTGCGGTCGTGCACCAGCCGGTCGAACGGTGACAGCAGGGCCGCGCGACCCTTGAACGGCTGGCCCAGGAGGGTCGGGTCGACCCGCCAGGTCCCCCGGACCCCCTCGACCACGGCGGGTTCCCCGGCGTCGACCACCTCCCTCGGTTCGACCTGGGTCTCCATCGGCGTCGACGAGGCGCGGAGCCTCGTGGGGCGGGCGATGCCCAGGGCGCGCAACCGGCGCTCGTCGCGGATGCGCAGCGCCTCCTCGACTCCGACGACCGGGTCGTCGGGGTACACCCGCGACGCCAGGTCCCACAGCCGCTCGTTGCCCTTGCGCCCGGCCGTCGCGACCTCGCCGCGCAGCACCATGTAGTCCAGCAGCTTGATGACGTTCTGGTTGTTGGTCCATCCGGTCGACCGCCACGGCCTCGCGCAGGTGTCGGGAAGGTCGCGCGAGCGCAGTGGACCGGCGGCGCCGAGCCGGTCGAGGATGTCGCGGCGGCAGGCGTCGTTGGCCTGCAGCCAGTCGACGATGTCCTGCTCCCAGTCGCGCAGCTTCCGGCGGCCCGGCCACTCGGCCATCTCCGCGCGATAGAGCGCGAGGTCCTCGGACGGCCGGACGAACGCGCGCAGCTCGAGCAGCGTGCGCCTCTCGAGGGCGGTGTCGAGGTCGGCGGGGGAGTACCTCGACCCGAGACGACTCCACGCCACCAGGTCGGCACTGGGCGCGACGGCGGCGATCGGGTCGAGCTGGAGCAGGGTCAGGTGCCGGACCACGTCGAGCAACCCGGTCGGTCGGTTTGCGTCCAGGAGCTGCGCCCGTACGGCGATGCGGCGCGCGTCCTGGCGGGAGAGCTGGTGCGGGGTCACACCTCGAGGCTAGCCAGCTGCGGCGCGACGCTGTCGGCGACCACGTCGAGGTGAGCCAGGTCGGACAGGTCGAGCACCTGCAGGAAGATCCGGCTCACGCCCAGCTCGGCCCACCGGCCGATCGCGTCGACCACCTGGTCCGGCGTCCCGAACAGGTCCGGTGGGCGCCCGATTCGCCCGGCCCGCTCGCGGGCCTCGGCCTCCGTGCGTCCACAGGCGAGGGTCTGCGCGGCGGACAGGACGAGCGGCGCCGCCCGGCCCTGGCGCTCGGACTCCTCGGCCACCCGTGCGTACTGCTCCCGGGCGACGTCGACCGGTCGGAACGGCACGTTGAACTCGTCGGCGTAGCGGACGGCCAGCGCGGGCGTCCGCTTCGGACCCACGCCACCGACGATGACCGGCGGCCCCGGCCGCTGCGCCGGCTTGGGCAGGCCCGGCGAGTCCTCGACCTTGTAGTGGTCGCCTTCGAAGGTGAACCGCTCCCCGACGGGGGTGGCCCAGAGGCCGGTGATGATCGCCAGTTGCTCGGCCAGCCGGTCGAACCGTTCCCCGATCGGAGGGAACGGGATGCCGTACGCCTCGTGCTCGCGTTCGTACCATCCGGCGCCGAGGCCGACCTCGACCCGTCCGGAGCTCATCTGGTCGACCTGGGCGATCGTGATCGCCAGCGGCCCGGGCAGCCGGAACGTCGCCGAGGTGACCAGGGTGCCCAGCCGGATCCGGGACGTCTCGCGGGCCAACCCGGCCAGCGTCGCCCAGGAATCGGTCGGACCGGGCAGACCGTCCTCATTGGACATGGTGAGGAAGTGGTCGGAGCGGAAGAATCCGTCGAACCCCAGGTCCTCCGCGTGCCGGGCGACCTGGAGCTGGTCGAGGTAGGACGCCCCAAACTGTGGTTCGGTGAAGACGACGAGCCGCATGACGATCACCTTGCCACACGGCGGGCGACCCCGCGTGGTCTACCCTCGCCCCATGACACCGCATCCATTCCGCCGGGCGGTCGAGGCGCGCGACCTCGACGCGATGCGCGAGCTGCTCGCCGACGGCGTCGTGTTCAACAGCCCCGTCGTGCACCGGCCGTACCAGGGCCGTGACGTGGTCGCGCGGTTGCTCGGGTTCGCCGCCGCCACGTTCGAGGACTTCCGGTACGTCGACGAACTGGTCGACGGCGACCGGGTCGCGCTCATCTTCCGCGCCCGCGTCGGCGACCGCGAGCTGCAGGGGCTGGATCTCGTGCACACCGACGCCGACGGCCGCGTCGACGAGCTGACCGTCATGGTCCGGCCGATGACCGGCCTCGTCGCGCTGGGCGAGGCCATGGGCGCACGGATCGCCGCCGCCGGCCTCTCGAGCTGACGTCACCGGCCGCCCCCTGGCGTCCCGTGTCAGCAGGGGCACCCTACTGACACATAGCGTTAGTAGGGTGCCCCTGCATACAGCTCAGCGGGTCTCGGCGCGGCTCAGCGGGCGAACTGGTACCAGTTGATGTTGACGAAGTCGGAGCCGGCGGTCCCGGTGAACGTCAGGAACACGCGGTGCACGCCGGTGGCCGGGCCGGACAGCGTGGTGACGGCGCTGGTCCAGGCCTGCCAGCCGCCGGTGTTGCCGACCGGGACGGTCGCGATGATCGGCCCGGTCGTGCTGTCCAGGCGGTACTGGATGGTGCCGCTGACGCTCGAGCCGGACGCGATCCGCGTGGTGACCGACACGGCCGACGGCGATCCGAAGTCGACATTGTCGTAGGCCAGCCAGTCGCCGGGCGCGATCCAGCCGACGTTCTGGCCGCCGCCGGTGTCCGATGTGGACTCCAGCTGGGTGCCCGACTGGCTGTTGAAGCTCTCGGCCTGGCGGACGGTGTACGCGTTGCCGCCGCCGCCGGCCTGGAACTGCAGCCAGTTGATGTTCACGAGGTCCGAGCCGGCCGTGCCGGTGAACGTCAGGAACACCCGGTGCACCCCGGTGGCCGGGCCGGACAGCGTCGCCACCCGGCTGGTCCAGGCCTGCCAGCCGCCGGTGTTGCTGACCGGGACGCTGGCGATGATCGGTCCGGTCGTGCTGTCCAGGCGGTACTGCAGGGTGCCGCTGACACTCGCGCCCGAGGCGATCCGCGTGGTCACCGAGGCTGGCGACGTCGAGGAGAAGTCGAGGTCGTAGGCCAGCCAGTCGCCGGGCGCGATAAAGCCGACGTTCTGGCCGCCGCCGGTGTCCGATGTGGTCTCGGTCTGCGTGCCGGACTGGGCGTTGAAGGCCTCGGCCTGCACCACCGAGTACGCGCTCGGGGTCGTCGCCGGGCCGTAGCCCAGGCCGAATCCCTGCGCGAACAGCGGCGTCTTGCCGTCTCCGGGGTTGATGGGCTGCTGGCCGGCGCTCGACATCCACGTCATCGGCAGCTTGCCGGTTGGCGCGACCACGCCGAAGAGCACGTCGGCCACGCCCTGGCCCTCGGTGCCCGGCAGCCAGGCGGCCACCAGCGCGTTCCAGTTGGGCAGCTGGGCGGCGATGTCCAGGGGCCGGCCCGACACGAGCACCACGATCACCGGCACCCCGGCCGCGCGCAGGGTCGAGATCGTGTTGAGGTCGGTCGTATCGAGTCCCATGCCCGACGGGCGGTCGCCGACCCCCTCGGCGTACGGTGTCTCGCCCACGACCGCGATCGCCGCCCGGTAGGTGTTGTTGATGCCGGCGCCCGTGGCGTTGTAGGTCACCGTGGTCGAGGCGGCCACCGTGTTCCGGATGCCCTGCAGGATGGTCGTGCCCGGCGTGGTCGCGCCGCTGCCGCCCTGCCACGAGATGGTCCACCCGCCGCTCTGATAGCCGATGTTGTCCGCGCTCTTGCCGGCGACGAAGATCCGGTTGTTGGCGGTGGCCAGGGGCAGCACGTTGCCCGAGTTCTTCAGCAGCACCTGCGAGCGCTGCACCGCCTGCCGGGCCAGCGCCCGGTGGGCGGCATTGCCCACGGTGGACGTATAGGTGCGGTCGGTCAGCGGCCGCTCGAACAGGCCCAGCTCGATCTTCTTGGTCAGGATGCGGCGGTTGGCGTCGTCGATGCGGGCCATCGTGACGCGGCCGGCCTGGACCTCCGTGCGGAGCAGGCTGATGAAGGTCTGCCACGCCGTGGGCACCATCACCATGTCGATGCCGGCGTTGATGGCGGTGCGGACCTCGGCCGCGGTGAACCCGGCCGCGCCGTCGATCTGGTCGATGCCGTTCCAGTCGGAGACCACGAACCCGGAAAAGCCCAACTCTCCCTTGAGGACGGTCGTGATCAGGTACTGATGGCCGTGCAGCTTGGTGCCGTTCCAGGAGCTGTACGAGATCATCACCGATCCGACGTTGCGGCGGACCGCCTCGGTGAACGGGGGCAGGTGGATGGCCCGCAGTTCGGCCTCGGTGAGCTGGGTGTTGCCCTGGTCGGTGCCGTTGGTCGTGCCGCCGTCGCCGACGTAGTGCTTGGCCGTGGCCATGACCGACGCCGGGCCGCCCAGCGTCGTGCCCTGCAGGCCGGTGATGATGGTGGCCATCTGGGTCGGCAGGTCGGGCGTCTCGCCGAACGACTCGTACGTGCGGCCCCATCGGTCGTTGCGGGCCACGCACAGGCACGGGGCGAAGTCCCAGTCGATCCCGGTGCCGCTGACCTCCTCGGCGACGGCCCGGCCGATGTTCTGGACCAGCGCCGGGTCGCGGGTGGCGCCCAGGCCGATGTTGTGCGGGAAGATCGTGGCCCCGACGACGTTGTTGTGGCCGTGCACGGCGTCCGCGCCGTAGATCAGCGGGATGCCGAGCGGGGTGGCCAGCGCCGCGTTCTGGAAGCCGTCGTACATGTTGGCCCACGACGTGGCGTTGTTGGGCGACGGGGCCGAGCCGCCGCCGGAGAGCAGCGAGCCCAGGCGGAACTGGGTGATCTGCGCGTTGGTCACCGCCCCGCGCTCGGCCTGGGTCATCTGGCCGAGCTTCTCGTCCAGGCTCATCCGCGACAGCAGGTCGGCCACGCGGGTCGCCACCGGCAGGCTCGGGTCGTGGTACGGCAGGTGGTCGGCCCTCGCGGCACCGGTGGCCAGCCCGACACCCACCACAGTGGATGCCGCCAGCACCAGGACGGTGGCGGCTCGAGGTAGGACGGCTCGTCGCACGGGATTCCCCTCTCGTCGAGGCCCCGTGATACCGCTCATGAAACGTCGATAGGTGCCGAACTGTCAATATGATGCAGGGACCCCCGGCAAACACTTTCTGTTCTACAGGGTCACCCTGTTAACGCGGTGAGCCGGCGAGCAGGTCGTCGTGACCGACCACGACCCGCAGCCGCCCCTCGGCCAGGTCCGACCGCCGGCGCCCGGCGTACGCGGACACCGGGCCGGCCAGCTCCGGCCGCTGCTCGACGGCGGCGTCCAGCCAGCCGGTGAGCCACTCCAAGGTCAGGTCGGCGGTGGCCGGTCCGAGCAGCCACGGGCTGGATCGCACCGAGGTCGCCACGCCGTAGCGGGCGAACGCGTCGACCGCGGCCGCGACCGCGTCGGGCCCGGCCAGCCGCCGGTCCCCGACCGCGCGGCGCTGGTGCGCGTTGAACGCGGCGGCGATCTCCGCGTCGAGCGGATCGTCCGGCGTGAGCTCCACCCGGCCGGACACCGACAGCGTCAGCAGGGCGGGACAGGCGGCGCCGGCGCAGGTCGCCGCGATCCGGCCGATCTCCTCGGCCGTCAGCAGGTCCAGCAGCGCCGAGGCCGTCACCAGGGCGGCGCCCCGGAAGTCGTCCGCGGTCAGCGCCGTGACGTCGTGCTGGCGCGTCTCGACGGTGACCGGGGCCCCGTCGGCGGCCGCGTCGGTCATGCCGCCGCGGGCCCGCTCGAGCAGATCCGGGTCGCGGTCGTACATGATCCAGTGCTGGGGGCCGGGAAGCCGGGAGGCCAACCACCGGCCCATGGATCCGGTGCCGCAACCCAGATCGTGGATGATCACCGGCCGCGCGCCATCGGGCGGGCCGGGCGCCGCCAGGCGGTGATGGACGGTGTCGGCGAGTTCGACCGATCGGGCCGCGGCGTCGGCGTCCTCCCGCAGGGCGAGCCAGTCCGGGGTGACCCGGGGCATCTGGTCAATCGAGCCGCCGCTGGGGATAAGTGAGTCGCTCATCGGCGTAAGAGGTTACCGGACGCACCGCGCGGGTGGTCCGGGCGAGGAGGAGGCCGGCACACTGACGCCGTGATCGTGGTGCAGCGCGTCGTCACCGAGTGGTCCAAGCGGTCGCGCGGCGGCGAGACGGCCCGCCGACGCGCGGGCGTGCCCCGGGCGTACCCGTTGCCGAGCACGATGCCAGGGCCGGCCGTGCTGGTCCACCAGATCATGGCCCGCGAGGAGAACGACTTCGCGCCCCAGGAGGCCGCCCGGACCCACGACGTGCTTCCGCCGGCCGACATCCTGCACCGCGAGCACATCGGCGGGGTGTTTCTGCGACCCGACGGCGATCGCGTCGTGGTCATCGGCTGCCCGGACCCGCGGGGCGCGCCCGAGCGGTTCGGCCACCCGCGGACCCTGTTCACGCTCGGCCGGGGCGAGCACTCCGCGTGGCTGGTCAACTTCCGGTTCACCGACCAGACCGGGGCGTGGTACTACCAGCACTGGTCGGTCAACGTCGCCCACGCCGACGCGCCGCCCGCGGCCGATCTGTTCCTCCGGGCCACGCCGGCCCGCATCGTCGACGAGCGCGAGTACCTGCGCTAGCTGATCCAGTCCCCGCGATCATGGAGTAGGGGACGGCAAACTGCGCCGATCATGGACCTGAGTCCATGATCGGCGCAGAGGCCGGACCGGTCAGCCGACGGTGCCGGTGACGTTGCTGCCGCTCTTGGTGATGGTGTACGTGAGCCGGGCACCGCTCCAGAAGTGGAACGTCAGCCTGACCGGGCGGTTGTCGTTGACCTCGGCGAAGAACTCCGGCTTGAGCGTGATGGTGTTCGACGGGTAGTTCGGGGCGAACGTGAAGTCGAACTCCTTGAACGAGGTCCAGTTCTGCGGGCCGGCGTTGCCGCCCCCGTCGGTGTAGACGGCCTCCATGGTGGCGAGCTGGTCACCGCGGAACTGGGCCGGGATGTTGTACGAGCCGGTGTTGCCGGTGGCGTTGGACAGGATCGGCGTATCGAACGTGTTGATGTTGATCCGCCACGGCACGCCGCCGGAGAAGACCACATTGACGCTGGCGTTGACGCCGTACGCCCGGGAACCGGACAGGCGGGTCAGCGCCGACGCGGTGAACGTCAGTGTGGTGCCGGAGACGGTGTAGTCGGTGCCCTGGGCCAGGTTGGTGGTGCCCTGCCGGACGGCCACGAACGAGGTGCCGTTGAGGTTGAGGGTCACCGACTTGGCGGTGATGGCCGAGGCCCGGGCGTTGAAGATGAAGTCGTCAGATGCCGTGCCGGACCGCACCGTCCAACTGGACCGGATCTGACCGAACAACTCGGGATCGCTCCAGGCGAAGCTGGTCCGTCCGAAGTGCTGGCCGTTGTCCCACAGTTGCGTGGTGATCTGCCGTTGCCGGGCGTAGAAGCCCAGCTGCTCGAAGAACTTCAGCTTCTCGCCCTGCTCGATGGTGCCGACGTGCCGGTCGAACCCCAGCAACCCGTACTCGCCGAGGATGACCGGGATTCCGCGGGCGGTGAACGCGTTGGCCATCCGGTCGAACTGACCGGTCAGGTCGGCCTGCACCTCGGCGTTGAACCGGGTGAATCCGGCGATGTTCACACTGAACGGCCAGAACCCGTAGAAGTGGAACGTGGCCACCGTGTTGGGGTCGTTGATCTGGTTCATCGAGGTGACGAGCGCGTCGACCCGCGGCTGGTCGGCGTTGGTGTGCAGGGTCGGCAGGACCAGCAGCCTGGTCGAGTTGTTGCCGCCCGAGGCGCGCACGATGTTGCGGAAGCTCGAGTTGAGCTCGTGCAGCAACTGGAACTCCTGCGCCTCGCCCGAGCTGCCGGTGAACTGCGGCTCGTTGACGCTCTCGAACACCAGCCGGGCGGAGTGGTTGCGGAACGCCGCGGCGATCTGGGTCCAGAGCGCGTTGAAGCGCTGGAGCACCGTGTCGTGCTGGCCGGGCATCTGGTTGATCCACTGCCACGAGTCGTGGTGGATGTTGATCATTACGTAGAAGTCGCGGGCCAGGGCCCAGTCCACGACCTCGCGTACGCGGTTGAGGAACGTCGCGTCGATGGTGTAGCTGGGCGCGCCCCCGGCGCGATGGCCCCAGGTGACCGGGATCCGGATGCTCTTGAACCCCTGTGTACGCAGGTTGTCCAGCAGCGCCTGGGTCACGACCGGGTTACCCCACGACGTCTCGTCGGCGCCGGTGGAGTCGAACGTGTTGCCGAGATTCCAGCCCGGCTGCATGGCGGCGACCGCCGCGACCCGGTTGGTCGCGGGCGGCGTGGTCGTCGTGCCGGGTCTCGTCGTGGTCGTCGTACCCGGTCTGGTCGTGGTGCCCGGTCGCGTGGTCGTGCCCGGGCGGGTCGTGGTCGTGGTCCCGCCGACGCTACCGGTGCAGGTCACCCCGTTGAGGGCGAACGACGTCGGGATGGCGTTGGTCCCCGACCAGGAGGCGTTGAAACCGAACGACACCGTGCCGTTGGTCCCGATCGTGGGGTTGTAGCTCACGTTGGTCGCGGTGACGGTGCCGCTGGCCGGACTGATGGTCGCGCTCCAGATCTGCGTCACCGCCTGCCCCGACGGGAAGGTCCACCTCAGTTGCCAGCCGTTGACCTGGTCACCGAGGTTGGTGATGACGACGTTGCCGGTGAAGCCGCCCGGCCACTGGGACGGGACCGTGTAGTCCACACGGCAACCCACGGCCGCCTGGGCGGCGGTGGCGACGGCGAGTCCACCGCCGACCACCAATGCGGTGACACTGGCCGCGGTGAGGCTTTTGCGCCACCGTGGGTGGCGAAGGGAGAAGGTGAGGGGGCTCATGTCGCTCCTCGGGCAGGGGGACGGGCGACGCCAGCGGATATCGGTAGATTAAGTTGCGTCGATAAACATTGTCAATGAAGATCGGCCCCGCCCGGCTGTGCACACGCCGGCGCCGGCCCCCGAGGCGCAACCTCCTGCGGCCTGATCACGCCCGCTTCGTGGCCGACGACGTCGACCGGTTCCCGCTCCTCGCCGCGGCGGCGTCCACTGTGTACTCAGGTCCGCGCCGGCCCGTGCGAGCGCGTGGACGCTATCATGCGGGACGGGTTCGACGAAGGGAGCGGTACGGGTGATCGGGGTTGCGTGACCGGGCCATCTGGACGATCGCGCTGAGCACCGCGGCGATCGCGGCGATCGGCATCGCCGTGAGCGTCCTTTATGTCCTACCCCGGGTGTCGTCGCAACGCCCGGGGCCAGCGACGGGTACCGCCAGCCCCACGCCGCCGCCTTCGCCCGCGGTCGTCACGTTCGCCGCGTCGGCCGACACGTACGTGCAGGCCGACACGCCGACCACCAGCTACGGGACGGACAAACAGGTCGTGGTCGACGGGTTGCCGCAGCGCCGGACGTTTCTGCGGTTCACCGTCAGCGGGCTCACCGGCCCGGTCACCCGGGCCGTGGTACGGCTGCACACGATCGCCAGCAACACCGGCAGCGAGAGCGGCGGCACCTGGCAGGCCATGACCGATACGACCTGGTCGGAGACCACCGTGACCTGGAACGACCAGCCCGAGATCGGCGGGGAGACGGTGGGCGCACTCGGGTCGGTCATGCGGGCCACCTGGTATGAATTCGACGTGACGTCCCTGATCACGGGCGACGGCACGTTCGCCATCGCGGGCACGTCGACGATCGACGACGGAGCGTACTTCGACACCCGCGAGACCGGCGAAACCGGGCCGCAGCTCGTCGTCACGACGGGTTGACGGGTCAGGCGGGCGTCGACACGTTCGTGCGCTCGAGGCCGTCGAGGATCAGATCGAGCGCGAACTCGAACTCGGTCTGGTCGTCACACCACCCGAGCGTCGAGTCGGGGTCGTCGTGGGCGATCTCGGCCAGCATGCCGACGATATGGGGGAACTGGTCGGCCATCGACGCCAGCTCGGCCGGATCCGGTTGACCGCCGGAGCCCGGGTCGAACAGCTCCTGGCTGAAGCCCAGCGCCCGGCTGCCCAGGGCGTGCATCGCATGGTGGACCAGGTCGTGGGAGAAACCGCCGTCCCGCATCAGCCGGATCAGGCCGTCGTTGTAGCGAAGCACGGCCAGGCTCACGGTGGTACGGGTCTCCAGGACCGCCGGCGCCCACGGGTGCCGCAGGAGGACCCGACGCGCGGTGAGGATCCGCTGCCGAGTGGCCCGCTTCCAATGGGGGCCCCGTGACGGCAGGTCGACCCGGTCGACGGCCTCGTTGATCTCGCCGACGATGACCTCGACGATCCCGTCGAGGATGTCGTCCTTGTTGGCCACGTGGTAGTAGAGCGACATCGCCTCCGCCCCGACCTCCTCGGCCAGGCGGCGCATGGTGAGCGCCTCGATTCCGCTGTCGTCGGCGACCTTGACCGCCGCCCGTAGCACCCGTTCGCGGCTCAGCGGGGTCCGCGGCTCGGTCCGCGACCTGACTCGGCCGGCCATCACCTCACCCCCTCGGAGCCCGTCGCGGCGCTCGCGAGCTCGCGCCGGCACCGCGATCTTACAAGGTAAGGCCGTCTTGACTTTCTTACGGCGTAAGACTACCTTACGGCGTACGACTTACAACGTAAGATGACCGGGAGGATCCGATGAAGGCCTATGTGACGCGTACCTACGGTTCGCCCGATCGGTTGCGTCCCACCGAAATGGACCGGCCCGTGCCGGCCGACGGCGAGGTGCTGGTCCGGATCCGCGCGACGTCGGTCAACCCGTACGACTGGCACCACATGCGGGGCGAACCGTACGTCGCCCGCCTGTTGCCGGGCGGCCCCGGGCTGCGTACCCCCAGCCTGCGCATCCTCGGCTGCGACATGGCCGGCCGGGTTGAGGCGGTCGGCCGCGCGGTGTCCGGGTTCGGTCCGGGCGACGACGTGTACGCGCTGCTCGAGCAGGGCGGGTTCGCCGAGTACGTGTGCGTTCCCGAGCGGCTCCTGGCCCGCATGCCGACCAACCTGTCGCACGAGCAGGCCGCGGCCGTACCGATGGCGGGCGTGACCGCGCTGCTGGCCGTGCGCGATCGGGGCCGGGTCCGGCCCGGCCAGTCGGTCCTCGTCAACGGGGCCTCGGGCGGCGTCGGCACGTTCGCCGTCCAGATCGCCCGGGCCCTCGGCGCGCGGGTCGCCGGTGTCTGCGGCACCGGCAACGTCGACCTGGTCCGGTCGATCGGGGCCGAGGAGGTCATCGACTATCGGACCGCGTCCTTCCCGAGCAACGGCCGGCGGTACGACGTGCTGCTCGACGTCGCGGGCAGCCAGCCGCTGTCGGCGTACCGGCGGGTGCTGGCGCCGAAGGGCACGCTCGTTCTCGTCGGTGGGCCGGCCAGCCGGTGGCTGCAACCGGCCGGGCACGTCTTCGCCACGCTGGTGCGCGGGTCGTTCGCCTCCCAGCGCGTCGTGCTGGCCGACGCGGTCGCGCACACTCCGAAGCGGCCGGCGCTGGAGACCCTCACCGAGCTGATCGAGCGGGGCGACGTGACCCCGGTCATCGACCGGCGCTTCTCCTTCGATGAGATCCCCGCCGCCGTCGCGTACCAGGAACTGGGCCACGCGCCGGGAAAGGTGGTGGTCTCGGTCTGACCGCGGTGTTGACCGTAACCCGTCGGCGGGTCTAAGTTCCTCGATTAGGAAACTTTCTTAATCGTAAGCGGCCCTGCCCGGGAGGACCCGATGCGCCATCCCCGTCGCGGCATGCTGATCGCCGGCCTGGTCGCGGTGGCCGTCCTGCTGCCGCTCGGTGCGGTGGCCCACGGGGACGCCGCACGGTCGGAGGCCCGCCACGGATCCGACCCGCGTCGGGTCGGGTACTTCATCCAGTGGGGGATCTACGGCCGCGCCTTCTTCGTGAAGAACCTCGACACGTCGGGCGCGGCGGCCAGGCTGACCCACGTCAACTACGCGTTCGGCAACGTCGCCCCCGACGCGGCCGGCGACGTGACGTGCGCGTCGGGCGACGTGTGGGCGGACTACCAGCGTCCGGTCGGCGCCGACGAGAGCGTCGACGGGGTGGGCGACGTGTGGGGCGAGCCGCTCAACGGCAACCTCGGGCAGCTGCTCAAACTCAAGGCCCGGCACCCGAACCTCAGGGTCATGATGTCGCTGGGCGGGTGGACCTGGTCGAAGTACTTCTCCGACGCCGCCCTGACCGCGGCGTCGCGGGCGGCGTTCGTCGCCTCGTGCGTCGACATGTTCATCAAGGGCAATCTCCCGTCGTTGGGCCCGGGCGAGTCGGGCGGGCCCGGCTCGGCGGCGGGCGTCTTCGACGGCATCGACCTGGACTGGGAGTGGCCGGCCAGCGAGGGCAACGCCGGCAACGTGATCCGGCCCGAGGACCGGCCGAACTTCACGCTGCTGCTGGCCGAGTTCCGCCGGCAGCTCGACGAGTACGGCCGGCAGGCCGGCCGTCGCTACGAGCTGACCGCGTTCCTGCCGGCGGCCCCGGCCAAGATCGAGGCCGGGTTCGAGCCCGGCATCTTCCGGTACCTGGACTTCGCGACCGTGCAGGGATACGACTTCCACGGCACCTGGGAGACCGTCACCAACCACCAGTCGGCCATCCGGGAGCCCGCCGGCGCGCCGATCTCACCCGACTTCAGCATCGACCGGGCGGTACGGGCCTGGATCGCCAACGGCGCGCCCCGCGGCAAGCTGGTCATCGGGATCCCGTACTACGGCCAGGGCTGGACCGGAGTCTCCGGCGGTGGCGACGGCCTGTTCCAGCCGTCGGCCGGACCGGCGACCGGCACCTGGGGTCCCGGCAACGAGGACTACAAGAAGCTGACCACCCTGGCCGGCAACGGCTTCGCCGTGCACCGGGACCTGCGGGCCGGCCACGCCTGGCTGTTCGACGGGACGACACTGTGGACGTTCGATGACCCACTGGTCGTACTCCAGAAGACCCTCTACATCAGACATCAGCGGCTGGGCGGCGCCATGGTGTGGGAGCTGTCGGGCGACGACGCCAACGCGACCCTGACCAAGGTCATCCACTTTGGACTGACCGTGCCGTGAGCCCCGGCTCCGGCCCGATCACCGCCGGCCCGGGCGCAGCAGCCGGTGGTAGTCCGCGGGCAGCCGACCGAGGAGACGGTCGTACTCTTGATCGTCGATGGCTTGGGTCAGTACCGCCAGCACCGCGGCCGCGTGGTGCTCGGCCGTGTTCCGGTCCACGTCCTCCAGCCGGGCCACGCGGTCGACGAACTCCTCGGCGTCGAACGAGATGGCCGGACCCACGGCGTACAACAGCGGGGCGATGGAGGCCGGTACCCGGGCGACCAGGGCCCGCCCCTCGTCGGCGCCGACCCGTTCGCCCAGCGTGCTGAGCGTGGCGCGGATCGCGCGGTCGGCCGTCTCCTGGTCGCTGGCCAGCAGCCGCCGTACCGCGGCCGTGAACGTGTCGTGGTCCACCGTCTCCCCGTCCCTCCCCATCGCCTCCGGCGATCAAGGTTTCCCACACAACGGGCGAGTACACCTCCCCCGCATCGGGCGCTAAAGATCGCGACAACTTTGTCGAAGTTGTCGTTCCCCGGCCGTCCGAGGCGACAATATCGTCGATATTGTCGCGATCTTGGTGGGGCTACTACGGTGCGGCGGACCAGCGCCGCAACGCCAGCGTGAGCTGGGCCAGGGCGTGGTCGGCGGCGTCGAAGAGGGCCAGCTTGCGCGGGAAGTTGTGGACCAGCCCCTGGTACCGGACGGCGACGACCGGGACGCCGGCCTGTCCGAGCCGCGCCGCGTACCGCTCACCCTCGTCGCGCAACACGTCCAGCTCGGCGGTGATCACCACCGTGGGCGGCAGGCCGGCCAGGTCGGCCCGCAGCGGGTCCAGGTCGATGTCGGCGCGGTCGATGCCGGGCGGGGCGTACGCGTCCCAGAAGAACCGCATCTCGTCGCGGTGCAGGCCGTACTCGTCCAGGGCGGGGTAGTCGGCGGCCGGGTCGATGACCGGGCAGATCAGCAGCTGGCCGGCGAGGTCGACCCCACCGTCGCGGCAGCGCCGGGCCAGTACGGCGGCGAGGTGACCGCCCGCGGAATCGCCAGCCACCGCGACGCGGCGCGGATCGAGCGCGAACGCGGTCGCCCCGGTGTCCCGCAGCCAGGCCATCGCCGTGGACATGTCGTCGATCGCGGCCGGGTAGGGGTGCTCGGGGGCGAGCCGGTAGTCGACCGCCAACACCGCCCAACCCGACTCGGCCGCGATCCGCCGGCACAGCCCGTCGTGGGTGTCCAGGCCGCCCATCACCCAGCCGCCGCCGTGCGCGTACACGACAACCGGCGTGCGGTCAGGGCCGGGGCGGTAGAGGCGGGCCGGTACGCCCCCGGCGTCGACGTCGGCCACATCCGGTATCTCGGGGCCGCGACCGACCTCGGCCGGCACCGCGCCGACCATGCTGTGCCGCACGTCGGCCAGGTTGTCGCGGGTCAGCGGCACGCGCGCCTGGACCCCGAGCGCGGCGCGGGCCTGCGGATGCAACCAGAGATCCATCGGCCTACGGTAGCGATATGGCTGATCTGCTGCCGGTGCTGCCGGAGGACTGGGAGCGTTGCCTGGCCGTGGCCGCCCATCCGGACGATATCGAGTACGGGGCCGCGGCGGCCGTCGCGCGGTGGACCGCGCAGGGCAAGCGGGTCACCTACCTGTTGGCCAGTCGGGGCGAGGCCGGCATCGACGGCATGCACCCCGACCAGGCCGCTCCGCTGCGCGAGGCGGAGGAGCGCGCCGGGGCGCGCGAGGTCGGGGTCGACATCGTGGAGTTCCTCGACCACCGGGACGGGGTCATCGAGTACGGGCTCCCGCTGCGACGCGACATCGTCCGGGCCATCAGGCGCCATCGTCCCGAGGTCATCGTCACCGGCGACCACTCCGTGCGCATGGTCGGCGGCCTCACGAACCAGGCCGACCACCGGGCGGTGGGGCTGGCCACGCTGGACGCCGCCCGCGATGCCGGCAATCGGTGGATCTTCCCGGAGCTGTCCGACGAGGGACTCGAGCCGTGGGGCGGCGTCCGGTACATCGGCCTGGCGGGCGCGCCGACGCCGACGCACGGTGTGGACGTCACCGGCGAGCCGCTGCGGCGGTGCATCGCCTCGCTGGCCGCGCACGCCGAGTACACCAAGGGGTTGGGGACAGACGCGTTCGACCCCGCCCCGTTCCTCACGTACTTCGCCCGCCAGGCCGGACCGGCGATCGGCGTGGAGGCGGCCGTCCTGTTCGACGTGCACGTCCTCGCCCCCGAGGGCCCGCCACCCTGGGAGTGACCCATTAGGACAGAACGCCGTCCACCGGGGCGTACTCGAGGATCACCGCCTCCAACCCCTCACCCGGAGTCGATCCGTTGACCTGGCCCACGGCGAACATCCGGCTGCTAGCCGGCACGCCCGTGATGTCGTTGAGGGTCACCCCGTACGCGTTGACCGGGCGCGGCGCCAGCTCACCGGACCAGGTATCGGCATCGGTGTACCGCATGAGCATGGCGTCCGGGGCGATGCTGTTGCTGATGACCCAGGGACGGCCGTCCGCTCCGATCGCGACGGCCGGCAGCCGACCCTCGGGCAGCCCACCGAACGTCATCCGCCAGGTGTCGCCGTCGCGGCGGACCACGAACGGTGTGCCCGAGTTGAACAGGTTGCCCACCGCCCACAGCTCGGCCGAGGAGCGCCCGCCGATCGCGCTGAGTGTGTACTGCTTCCGGTTGGCGCCGACGGTGACGGCGCGCCACGCGCTGCCGTTCCAGTGGAACAGCACCGGGCCGAGAAAGCCCGACCATGCCCCGTTGCCACCGGCCCAGACGTCGTCGGGCGCGAACGCCACGACCGAGCTGACGACGCAGAAGTTCGGCATGCCGTCAAAGGACGCCCCGCCCCGCTCACACTCCGCCGGTGCCCGGTGCGCGCGCCACGTCCCGCCCGCCCACTCCAGGAGGACCACCTTGCTTCCCTGGGTACCGACGAGCCAGGCGCGCCCCCCGGCCACGGCCAGGCCGTTGATGCTCGTGAGGCTGTTGGACGGCCGCAGCGGGAACTTCTCCTCCCGCCAGGCGGTGCCGTCGAAGCGCAGGATCCAGTACATGTTGTCTCCCTGCGACTCGCCGTACCCGCCCACCACCCAGACGTTGGTCGGGGAATCGGCCGCGGCCAGGAGGCCGGAGCCCTTCAGCCTCCGGTTCGGCAGCGTCACGCGCGACCATGCACGGCCGTCCCATCGTTCGATCACCGGCGCGCTCTGGCTGTCACGCCGAGCGGGGTTGTATCCCTCGCCGCCGACCGCCCAGGCGTGCGTGTCATCGACGGCGACCACCGAGTGCAGGCCGCTGACCGACTTCAGGGGCACCGAGTCGGCCACCCGCCAGGCCGGCGGTTTCGGCCCCGGGGCGCTCGCCGACGGTGTCGACCCGGCGGGTGGGCCGGGCGTACCACCCCCGGACCCACGGATGCAGCCGGCGGTCGCCGAGATCACCAGGATCATGGCGGATACGAGAATTCTGCGTACCATGGTGGACCCCCGTCCCTCAGATCGAGCGGATGGTACAAGGTACGCGCAAGCCCGGGGCGACAGAGATCGAGGAACATGGGGTACGAGGTGATCGTCGCGGACGGCGCGGCCCGCCCGACCGCCGTGGTCGCGGCGACGACGACGTGGCGGGAGTTCCCCACGCTGTGGGGGCGGTTGTTGGATGAGGTATGGGCATGCCTGCGCGCGGGTGGGATCCAGCGCGGCTGCCCCAACGTCATGCTGTACCTGGACGACGTGCCGCATGTCGAGGTGGGCGTCGAACTGAACCAGCCCTGCCCGCTGTCCGGGCGGGTCGTGGCCTCGACGCTGCCGGCCGGACCAGCGGCGATGACCGTCCACCGTGGTTCGTACGGTGGCCTGGCGGCGGCTCATCGGGCCGTGCACGACTGGTGCGCCGCGAACGGCCGGCGCCCGGCCGGCCCCCGGTGGGAGGTGTACGGGCCGCATTCCGACGACCCCGCCGAGGTCTGGACCGAGGTGTACTGGCAACTGTCCTGACGGTGCCCGTTGGCGCTCGCTACGCTCGCGCGGGCCCCGGGGCCGGTTCCCGGACCAGCAGTACCCTGGCCAACCATGGCGGTAGCCACCAGTTCCACCGTCCGAACAGGACAACGAGGGCCGGGACGAGCAGCGCGCGGACCACGGTCGCGTCGAGCAGGATGCCGAGCCCGAGCGCGGTCGCGAAGATCTTCACCTCGGTGCCCGGCGTCGCGGCCAGCGAGACGAAGGCGAAGAACAGGATGAGCGCGGCGCTCGTGACCAGCCGTCCGGTGCGGGCGACGCCGAGGACGGCCGCCCGGCGGGTGGAGCCGGTCGCGTCGTACTCCTCCCGCACCCGGGCCAGAATGAACACCTCGTAGTCCAACGACAGTCCAAAGAGGAATGCGAACACCATGACCGGTACCCATTCGGTGAGCGCTCCGGTCGCCGAGATGCCCCAGACCGGGTCGGACAGGTAGCCCCACTGCCAGGTCAGCACCAGCAGCCCGAAGGTGGCGGCCACGCTGAGCAGGTTGAGGGCGACCGCCTTGACGGCGAGCACCACCGACCGGAACGCCCGGACCAGCAGCACGAGCGTGATCAGCACGATGAGCCCCAGCACCACGGGAGCGTCGCCGTAGACGGCGTCGACGAAGTCCGCACCCTGCGCGCCCGAGCCACCGAGCCGCGTGCCGGGCCGGGCCGCCACGGCGGCCCGGACCTGGGTCCGGCTGGCCCGGCCGGCGTCGGTCGCGGCCGGCTGGTCGGGCAGGACCACCACGAGGCTGGTCCCGCCGCGCCGCCACGCCGGGTCGTCGGCGGCGATGGCGGCCCGGATCCCCGGCACGGCCCGCGCCTGTGCGGCCACCTGTTGCGGGTCGCCGGATGCGTCGTTGACGAGGACGTACTCGGGACTGAGCACGCCGGGGCCGATGCCGGCGGCGACCAGCGTGTCGAGGGCGGCCCGGGCCGGCCCGGACGACGCCATCGCCGCCGGCGCCGGCGTGCCGAGCCGGAGTCCGGCTACCGGCAGCACGAGCACACCCAGCACGGCGGCGGCGACGACCGTCGACAACACGGGGTGCCGGACAACGGCGCGCGACCAGGCCAGCCAGCCGCGGTTCTCGATGGCGTCGGCGCGCTGCCGTTGCCGCCGGCGTAGCCCCCGCCGGTCCAGCCGCGGCCCGACCGTGGCGAGGAGGGCCGGCAGCAGCGTGATGGCCACCAGCACGCTGAACAGCGGGATGAGCAGCCCCCCGAATCCCATGGCCCGCAGGAACGGCACCGGCAGCACCACCATGGCGGCGAGCGCCACCGCCACGGTGACCCCGCTGAAGAACACGGCCGAGCCGGCGGTGGTCATGGCCCGTTCGATGGCGCTCTCGTTGTCAAGGCCCGCGGCACGCTCCTCGCGCCAGCGGGTCGTGATGAGCAGCGCGTAGTCGATGGCCACGCCGAGACCGACGAGCCCGACGAGGAACTGCACCACGAAGGAGACGTCGGTCACCGCGGTGAGCCCCCAGACCGACAGGAACGTCACCAGGATCGCGATGATCGCCAGGACGATCGGCACGAGGGCGAGCGCCGAGCCGAAGACGAGCACCAGAATCACCAGCGCGGCAACGCCGGCGATCAACGTCTCGGCCAGCAACCCGGGCCCGCTACTGTCGCTTGAGGACACGAACAGCGCGTCGGTCCCGGTCAGGCCGAGCGGGACGCCGGCGACCCGGATCTCGGGCAGGGCCGGACCGAGCGCGGCGACGGCGCGGGCGTAGGGCGGGAAGGTCGGGTCGGCCGGCGGATAGAGCAGCGCGTACGTCGTCCGTCCGTCGTCGGAGACCAACCCGCGGTCGCCGGTGCTCGGATACGAGATCACCCGGGTCGCGCCGGCCACCCGGGCGGCGCGGTCGATGGCGGCCGACAGCTCGGGCCGGACGTCCTCGACCGTGATCGGAGTCGGCAGCGTCACCGTGAGCACCAGCGGATCGGCGGCGCCGCCGTCGCCGTACCGGGCAAGGATCTCCTGGTTGGTCTCGTACCCGGGCCGGCCGGGCAGCGCGCCGAAGTCGTCGGTCATCGCGTTGATCGCTGGGGTCACGGCCAACGCCCCCGCTACGGTGAGGACGGCCCAACCGAGGATGACCGGTCCCCGGTGCCGCACCACCCACCGGGTGAGTCCTGGAAGGATCATGGCGACACCCCTATCGTTAGATCGTAGAATAGTTTGATGATCTGGAGTTTAGATTGTCAAGAGAATACGTGGAGCCGGCGACCGTTCGGGACAGCCCGCCGGCCCAACGCGCCCTCGTCTTCGCGCTGCTCGACCTGGGCGCCGACATCGACGGCGTGGGCCAGGCGGCGGCGTCGCTCATCGGGATCAACCAGACGGACCTGATCTGCCTGAACGCGCTGTACCGGGACGGGCCGATGAGCGCCGGGGCGCTGGCCACCGCGATCGGGCTCACGCCCGGCGCCACCACCACCGCGATCGACCGGCTGGAACGCGCCGGCTACGCGCGTCGACGCAACGACCCCGCCGACCGCCGGCGCGTGCTCATCGAGGCCTCCGAGGAGGGCGCCCGGCAGGCGTTCGCGCTCTTCGACGGGCTGCTCGACGCGGTGGCCGCCCGGGCCGGCGGGTACACCGACAAGCAGCTCACGCTGCTGCTGGACCTCATCAAGACATTCCGCGAGATCATTTCCGGGTACGCCGCTGAACTGCGCACCCGCCGTACGAGGTGACGAGTCGGTCCGGAGATCGTCCGTCCAGATGAGACGATCTCCATACCGGACCGCTACGATGCTGCGTTGTGGAGCCGTCCCTCGCGGACATCGTGCGGTCGTGGCCGGAGTCGATCGTCGGCGAGACCCTCGACGGTGTGGTGACGTCGTGGAACCGCGCCGCCGAGGACCTGTACGGGTACCGGGCCGACGAGATCCTCGGCCAGCACGCCGATCGTCTCTACCTGCCCGGGCACCGCGGCGACGAGGCGGCGATCCTGCGCCGCCTGGCCCGGGGCCGTTGGCTCGATCGGCACGTCGCCGACCGGGTCCGCTCGGACGGGGCCACCATCACCGTGTCGCTGCGCGCCAGCACCGTCGTCGATGAGGCGGGCACCGCCACCGGCATCGTCTCGCTGTCCCGGGACGTCGCCGTCGGACGCCGGGCCGACGCCCCGGCCGACGTGGCGCCGGTCGCGGTCGTCGGCGTCGACGCCGACGGGACCGTCGCGCTGTCCAACCCGGCGGCCGAGCGGCTCTTCGGATACAACCGGGCCGAACTGATCGGGGCGCCCGTGACCATTCTGATGCCGGAGGCGACGCCGGCGCACCGGGTGGGCCCGGTGGTGGCCCGGCGCCGCGATGGTGCCGAGTTGACTGTGGACGTTTCGGTGTCCGACGGTGGCCCTTCGGTCGGCTCCGCCGAGGGGGAGGACGGCGAACTGCTGTTGATGGCGATCCGGGGCTCGGCCGAGCGCGGGCACACCCTTTCGGCCGGTCTGTGCCATGAAATGCGCACGCCCCTGCAGGCCATCGTCGGCTTCACCGGCACGCTGTTGTTGCGAATGCCCGGGCCCATCAACGAGGAGCAGGAACATCAACTCCGACTCGTGCAGGCCAGCGCCAAACAATTGCTGACGCTCATCAATCGACTCGGTTCTCCCGCCCACGGCTAGTCGTTCGGCCCCTGCCGATCTCGCGGCCGTTTGGCTACGGTGTTCCACGGCCGCCCGTCGTGGTCGGCATTCCGGATGATCGGTGGTGCGATGGTCTGGTGGCAACTCACCGCGCTGGCCAACGCGGTGATTCTCGCGGCCTATATGGCGATCTCTTTCGCGATCGGCCGCGGATTGTGGCGGTCGCGGCAATGGCGTAACAATCCGTTGGGTCTGGCCACCGCCGCGATCTTTTTCAGCTGCGCGGTGCATCACGGCTCGCACACCGTGCACCTGCTGACGCCCTACATCGGGTGGGACATGCACGTGGGCCTGGCGATGCGCCACGCGTTCGGCCAGAGCTTCCACATCGCCGGTTGGGACATCGTCACGGCCGCGCTGGCCGTGTGGTACTGGACGCTGCGCAGCCGCTTTCCGGCGTTGGTGCGCGGCGCGGCGGTGTTCGAGGACCTGAGGCTGCGCCAGGCGGCGGAGGCGACGTTGCGGGCCAGCGAGGAGCGGTACCGCGGCATCGTGGAGACCACCAGCGAAGGGGTGGTGCTCCTCGACGGCGACGGGCGGGTCACCTATGCCAACGGCCGGTTCGCCGCGATGGTCGGCCGCCCCGAGGCCGAGGTGCCGGGCACCCCGGTGCTGGACCTCGTCACCGAGGCCGATCGGCCCGCCATGGCCTGGGAGCTGGCGCGGGCCGGCGATGGCGGGGCGCACCGCTTCGAGGTGGGACTGCGTGGTCCGGACGGCCGCGCCGTGTCCGCGCAGGTGGCCCTGACCGTCCGCGCCGACGACGCCGGTGGGCCCGCCAACGTCCTGGCCATGGTGGCCGACGTGACCGAGCAGAAGAGCATCGAGGCGCAGCTGCGCCAGGCCCAGAAGCTCGATGCCGTCGGCCAGCTCGCCGGCGGGGTGGCGCACGACTTCAACAACCTGCTGACCGTCATCGACGGGTACGCCGTCCTGTTGCTGGCCCGGGCGGATGAGGCGGCCACCAGTGACCTCACGATGATCCGCGACGCCGCCGCCCGGGCCGGCGCGCTGACGCGCCAGCTGCTGGCGTTCTCCCGTACCCAGGCCGCCCGGCCGCGCGTGGTCGAGGTCGCCCACCTCGTCGCCAACGTCGAAGGGATGTTGTGCCGGCTCATTCGCGAGGACATCGACCTGGTCGTGACGGCCACACCGCGGCCGGCCGCGGTGTGGGCCGACCCCGGTCAGCTCGAGCAGGTGCTGGTCAACCTGGCCGTCAACGCCCGAGACGCGATGCCCGACGGCGGGACGCTCACCATACACACCGACCGGGTCGACCTCGACCGTGAGCGGGCCGGACAGCTGGGCGGCCGGCCCGGCGAGTACGTGGTCCTCACCGTGACCGACACCGGCTGCGGCATGTCGGGCGAGGTGGCGGCGCGCATCTTCGAGCCGTTCTTCACCACGAAGGATCTGGGCAAGGGCAGCGGCCTGGGGCTGTCCACTGTGTACGGCATCGTGACGCAGGCCGGCGGATACGTCCAGGTCAGCTCATGGTCTGGCCGGGGAACGACGTTGGCGGTCTACCTGCCGGCGACGGCGGCGGCGGTGACCGACTCGACCGTGGGTCTGGGACGGCAGCGGCTGGCCACCGGGAGCGAGACGATCCTGCTGGTCGAGGACGATCCGGCCGTACGCCAGTTGACCGAACGGATCCTGGCCAGTGCCGGGTACCGGGTGCTGGCCTGCGCCGACGGCCACCGAGCCCTCGACCTCGTCGATGAGCACCCCACGATCGACCTGCTGATCACCGACGTCATCATGCCCGGGATGAACGGTCGGCAGCTGGCCGACCGGTTCAGCGCCCGGCGACCCGGCCTGCCCGTGCTCTTCACCTCGGCGTACACCCGGGGCGTGCTCAACCACGCGCCGGATGATCCGACGGTCGCGTTCCTCGAGAAGCCCTTCACGGCCGCGGCCGTCACCGACCGGGTGCGCGCCGTGCTGGACGCCCGAGCCGGCGCGGCGTCCGTCCGATGAGTACTCCCGGCGCGATGGGGAGGTGCACCGTGTCCTCCGATGAGGCCGTGGCCGGCACCGTTCTGTACATCGAGGACAGTCCGCTCAACACCATGCTGGTCGAGCGGATTCTCGCCGGCCGTCCCGGCGTGGTCTTCGGTGCCGCCGCCGACGGCCGCACCGGTCTGAACCGTGCCGCCCAGTGGCATCCCGACCTGGTCCTCCTCGACCTGGAACTGCCCGACATCAGCGGCGAAGAGGTGCTGGCCGAGCTGCGGTCCGACCCGGCGACGAGCGCCATTCCCGTGGTGGTGGTGACGGGCGACGTCGATCCGGACACCCAGTACCGGGTCCTGGCCGGGGGTGCCCAGGGTTGCCTGGTCAAGCCGTTCGAGGTGATCGACCTGCTCGGTGTCGTCGACCGGTGCATGCGGGCGGGCCGACCGTAGCGCCCCGTCAGGCCTCCTCTCCGACCGTCCAGAGCACGGCGACGCAGATGTCGTCGTCGGGGGCGGTGCCGTCGAGCATGTCGTCGACGATGAGTTCGGCCAGGCGCTGGGCGGCCGGACGGCCGGGCCGGGCCTCGCCGGCGACCTGGTCGTAGGCCTGGGTGGCGACGAGCGGGAGGCGTTCGACGTCGGTGGGCGGGTCGCCGGGGTGGTCGGTCAGGACGGCGGTGTAGGCGCACAGCGCGGCGCCGAGCGGCATGATGATCTGCCGTCCGGCGAACTCGGCGTCGGGGTGGATGCCCAGCGCCGGGCCCCCCGGTGGCCACGGCGTCGCCTCGGTGCCCTCGTCGCCGGGTGAGATCACCAGCGGCGCGCAGTGTCCGGCGTTGGCCACGCGGAGCCGGCCGGTGTCCGGCTCGTAGCGGGCGACGACCGCGGTCACGAACGTGTCGTCGTCATAGGTGTCGGTCAGGTACCAGTTGAGCCGGGCCAGGATGCGGATCGGGTCCGGATCGTCGACGCCGTAGGCCCGCAGTACCGCACGGACGGGCCCCACGACGGCGGCCGGCTGGTCGTGGCCCGCGACCCGGCCGACCGAGAGCAGGACACCGCCATCGGGGACCGGCGCGGCGTCGTACCAGCCGGCGCCGATGTCCAGGCGGTCGGGCGCGGTCAGGTAGCTCGCGCCGAGATCGACCCCGGCGACGCGGGGCAGCGCCGCCGGCAGCGTCGCCCGGTGGAACGAGTCGACCACGCGCCGCTCGGCCTGCCAGGCCGCCCGCGCCCCCCGGCCCGCGCGTTGGGCCTGGCGGAACTGGGTGACGTCCTGCGCGACACCCCAGAGCGTCGGCCTCGATCGGCGTTCCGGCGTGGCCATCCGGTACGACACCATGAGTTCGTGGACCATACCGTCCACATCGGTGATTCGCAGCTCGGCGACGTCGGTGGTGTGTTGCGGTGTGTCGCGGGCGATGGCCGTGATCCTGGCCAGGTCCTCGGGGTGCACGCGTTCGCGCAGCTGCTCGCGCGGCATCGTGGCCGAGGGCAGCCGCAGCAGGTCCCGCAACTCCGGCGACAGGACCACCGTCTCCGTTTCCAGGTCGAGGTCCCAGGTTCCCGACCGGGTCAGGTGATGGGTCTCGGTCAGCCGGTCCGCCAGGTACGCGGCCTGCCGGCGCAGGTGCGACGACGCCCACTCGTGGGTCGGCGAGCGTTGGTGGCTCTGCGCGATGACGGCCAGATCCTCCACGATCCCGAGGATGTCGCCCGGGCCGGTCTCGTCGACCGGGTACAGGCAGATCTCCAGCCATCGCGGTTCGGGGCCGGTCGGCGTGCGGGCCACGCGGTGCGGCCGGCCGTCGCGGATCGCGCCCGTGGCCACCGCCGCGACCAACCGCTCGCGCCCGGCCGGCTCGATGTGGTCGAGCCAGCCCGGGCCCAGGAGGTCGGACTCGGGCCGGCCCAGGATCTGGACCAGGCGCGAGTTGACGAAGTACGCGCGGCCGGCGCCGTCGGCCAGCAGGACGCCGACCGGTGCGGTCGCGGCGATGGCGTGCAGGCGTCCTTCGCCCAGTGCCACCGTCCCGGCCCTCCGCAGCCGGGCGTCGATGCCCGGCTGCTCGGCCGCCCGGCCGGCCGAGGCCGGACGGCGGATCCGGTCGGCGGTCAGCAGGGCGTCGATGGTGGCCAGCACGTCCGTGGGTTGGGCCGGTTTGAAGATGACGTCCTGCACGCCGCAGGCCCGGGCCAGCGGTCCGATCTCCTGCTGTCCGTAGTGGGCGGTGCTGAACGCGATCGGTATGTGGCTGGTCGTCGGCCGGCTGCGCAGCATGCGGGCCAGTTCGTAGCCGTCCAGCCCGGGCATCAGGACGTCGGTGATCACCGCGTCGGGTGGCTGCCGGCCGGCCAGCGCCAGGGCGCTGTCGCCGTCGGCGGCCTCGCAGGTCCGATGCCCACGGTAGCCCAGCAGCGTGCGCAGGAACTCGCGACTGATCGGGTCATCGTCGACAACGAGAACGGTCGCCATGGGTCTCCCGGAGCGGTCAGGGGGCGCGGGAAACTTTGTTGCGGTGGGCCGCTCGCACGCTTGCGTCGGCGTGGTCAGGGTAGGCAGGCCGCGCGGCCGCACCCCGCACACCGTGTCCGTCGGCGATCGAATCACCCCGCCGGCATGAGGCCGCCGGCCGGTCGGTGTCGCATGCTCCATGCGTGACCGCCGCGCCAAGGGGGGTGGGCCCGAAGGGCTGGGGGGCGGGAGATATGACGACGGGCCGCGCCGGTCCGGCCCGCACCGTGCCGGCGACGATCGCCGTGATGGTGGCGGTGGCGCTCGCCGCCCGGTTCGGACCTCGGCACGCGATGCTGATCGTCGGGCCGCTGGGGGCGGCGCTTCTGGTGGCCTTCGGCCTCGCGGCCGGCCTCGGTGCCGACGAGATGGGCCTGGGCCGCCGCTCATGGCGGCGGGGGGCGGCGTACGGGGCGGTGTGCGTGGCCGCGGTCGCGACGGCCTACGCGGTCGCCGTCCTCGTGCCGGCCGTGCGCTCGGCCTTCCTGGACGAGAGGTACCGGGTCGGGGTCGGCGCGGCGGTGCTCCACGCGCTCGTGTGGGTACCGGTCGGCACGGTCCTGTTCGAGGAGGTCGCGTTCCGCGGGGTGCTGTGGGGCGTGGTGTGCTCCAGCGGCGGCCCGGCCGCGGCGACCGCCGTGTCCTCCGTGCTGTTCGGGCTCTGGCACGTCCTCCCGTCGCTCCGCCTCCACGAGGTCAACCCGGCCGTCGCCGGCCTCGTCGGCCCCGGACCGCCGGGGCAGGCGCTGGCCGTCGGCGCCGCCGTCATGTTCACGGCCCTGGCCGGGGCGCTGCTGTGCGAGCTGCGCCGGCGCAGCGGCAGCCTGCTGGCCCCGATCGGCCTGCACTGGGCGGTCAACGGAATCGGCGTGCTGGTGTCGGCCGCCGTGGCCCGATGAGGGCGGGAAGGGTGTTGTCGCGATGAGGATGCGCGCGATGGGGACGCGACTGTTGCACCGATGGCACTACGGCTTCGTGGGTCTGGCCGGTGCCACCGTCCTGTTCTGCCTGTCGCTGACCCCGTCGCTGCTGCCGCGCGGCAACGTCCTACAGGGACTGATCAGCGGGATCCTGGCTGCGATCGGGTACGGGCTGGGCGTCGTCGCGGTGTGGCTGGCCCGTCAGTTCTCCGCGCGCCCGCTGCCCGGCCCGACCCGGACGGCGTGGCGGTGGCTGGCCGGGATCGCCGGCGTGGCCGTCGTGGTGTTCCTGTTCCTGGGCTCGGGTTGGCAGCGGGACATTCACCAGCTGCTGGAAATGCCGCCGCCGTCGCGGTACGGCTTCCCGCTCGTGCTTCTGGTGGCGGTGATCACGGCCGTGGCACTGGTCGGCCTGGTCCGCGTGCTGCGCGGCGGGGCGCGACGCCTCGCGACCCTCCTCGGTCGGTGGATCCCGGCGGCCACGGCCCGGGTGATCGCCGGTGTGGTGGTCGTCGCCCTCACCGTGGGGGTGCTCAACGGCGTGGTCCTCGATGGACTTCTCACCATCGTGGACAGTGGCTTTCGGACGGTCAACGGCGAGACGGCACCGGACACCCGGCCCCCGGACGATCCGCTGCGGTCGGGCGGGCCCGGCTCCCTGGTGTCCTGGGCATCGCTGGGCAACCAGGGCCGCAGCTTCGTCACCGGCGGGCCGGGCCCGGACGAGCTGCGGCGCTTCAGCGGGTCGGCCGGGCCCGGTGCGATCCGGGTCTACGCCGGGCTCGACTCGGCCGCCGGTTCGCGGGAGCGGGCCGCGCTCGCGGTCCGCGAGCTGGAACGGACCGGCGCGTTCGCCCGTCGGATCCTGTGCGTGATCACCACGACCGGAACGGGTTGGGTCGACGGGCGGGCGGTCGATCCGCTGGAGTACCTGTACAACGGCGACACCGCCCTGGTCGCGACGCAGTACTCGTACCTGCCGAGCTGGCTGTCATTCCTGGTCGACAAGCAGCGGGCCCGCGAGGCGGGCCGCGATCTGTTCAACGAGGTGTACGGGGCGTGGTCCCGGTTGCCGGTCGGGCAGCGCCCGCGGCTGCTGGTCTTCGGCGAGAGCCTGGGTTCGTTCGGCGCCGAGTCGGCGTTCAGCGGGGTCGACGACATCCGCAACCGGGTCGACGGGATGCTGCTGGTCGGCCCGCCGAACCGCAACGCGCTGTGGCGCGAGCTCGTCGCCGGCCGCGATGCCGGCAGTACCGAGGTACGGCCGGTCTACGGCCAGGGCGAGACGGTCCGCTTCGCCGCCGACGCGGCGTCCGATCTGGACCAACCACCGACCGGCTGGGAGCGGCCACGGCTGGTGTACCTGCAGCATCCGTCCGACCCGATCGTCTGGTGGTCGCCACGGCTGATGCTCAGCCGCCCCGATTGGCTGGCCGAGCCGAGGGGTTCGGATGTGCTGCCGGACATGCGATGGTTCCCGTTCGTGACGTTCTGGCAGGTGACGGCGGACATGGCGTTCTCGACCGGGGTGCCCGCCGGGCACGGCCACAACTACGGCGCGGCGACCGTCGCCGCCTGGGTCGACATCGCCCCGCCCGACGGCTGGACGGCCGAGCGCACGGCCGCCCTGACCGGGATCATCGCTCGGTCGGACCCGGGATAGCGCCCGGCCACGACCCGGCTACCGCGTCGGGACGCTGCCGCCGCCCTGCCACTGGCCCCAGGGCAGGTTCCAGTCCCCGTACCCGTCCCACGAGGGCATCGTGGGGCCACCGGTGTTGGTGTAGATCGTGACGTCGCCGATCTGGGCCATGTCGAAGAACTTCTTCGCGTCGGACTCATTGAGGTTGGTGCAGCCGTGGGAGGTGCTGCGCCGGCCGATGTTGCCACCGTTCCAACTGGCCGAGTGGATGAACTCGCCGGAGTTGGTGACCCGAACCGACCACGGGACCTTCAGGTCGTACCGGTCGCTGGGCCGCGTGCTGACCATGCGCTCCAACCGCGCCTTGCCGATGACGACCTTCACACCGTTGAACGTGGGCGTCGACGCCTTGCCCAGCGACACCGGGAAGTTGAACACCTGCTGGCCGTCGGAGGTCACCACCATCCGCTTGGTGCGTCCGTCGATCTTGGCGATGTTCGCGCGGCCCGTGGACATGTCCAGCGTGAGGCTGTTGTCGAAGACGAGATCCGGCCCGGCCGACAGCCCCTGGACCGGAAGGTCCATGTGGATCGTCGCGTTGCCCGGCCAGTAGTCCTGCAGCCGGTAATGGGCCTCCAGCGGATAGTCCTTGTAGATGGCCGAACGCTGGAAGAACCAGGCGCCCTCGACCGGCGACCCGTTGACGGTGACCTTCGTGGCGGCCGCGAACGGGCGCGCGTCGGTGATGTTGGCCGAGACGTACGCGATGATCGGCATGCCCACGCCCCACTTCGAACCGTCGCCCTGGTACAGGCGCACGTGCACCGGCTTGCCGGTCGGGGCCGGCGTACCGGTCGGGCTCGGGGCGGCCGATCCGGACGCCGAGGGCGGGGCGCCCGTCTGGCCCTGCGGACTCTGGGTGCGCGAGCAGGCACCCGCCGCTGTCATCAGCATCAGCGCGATGCCCGAACCGATCGCGATCCGTCTTGCCGGCGAAACCCACCTATTCATGCCAAAATCTCCCCAGTCCACCACCGGCCGAGGGGGCCGTCCTGCCGTTCCCCGCGTACAACCATGCCATCGCCGGGGGAATCGACCAACGGTGCGACCTAACTCGGGGGTCTGTCCGCGGGGTAGTACGACGCCAGGTAGTCGTGCAGGGCGGCCGAGGCGCGCAGGCGCTCGCGGCTGAGGCGGTGGACCTGCTCGTCACGTCGGGACAACTCGGCCCGGGCGCCGGTCAGGCTGCCGCTGGCCCGCATCGTCGCGATGACGGCGTCGATGATGGGAAAGGCGAAGCGGCCGGCGCGCAGGACGGCGATGAGCGCGGCGGTGCGCTGCTCGGCGGCGTCGTAGACCCGGTAGCCGGTCGTGGGATCCCGGTGCGGTCGTAGCAGGCCCCGGCGCTCCCAGAGCCGCAGGACCGGTGTGCGGACGCCGATTCCGGCGGCGACGTGGCCGATGTGGGCCCGCGGTCGTACGGTCGCGACGGGTTCGTTGGCCGCCTCGGTGAAGGCGCGGGTGGCGGCGGCGATGGCGGCGCGTTCGTGGGCCAGCTCGGCGTGGCTGTCGTCGATTGTGGACAGAGCCGCCGGGATGTCGCCACGATGGACGGCGGAGAGCACGGCGCGGGCCCGGGTCCAGCCGTGCCCGGCGGCCAGCGCGCGGGCGGTGCGCAGGGCGTCGGCGTGCTGGTCGGTGAGGACGCGGTAGTTGTTGCCCGCGCGGCCGGCCGGCGGCAACAGGCCCGCGGTGAGATAGTTGCGGACCTGCTGCTCGCCGATGCCGCCCAGCCGGGCCAGCTCCACCAGCCGCCAGCGTCGCTCGGTCACCTTGCCAGCGTAGTTGAGGGTTTTCGGCGGTGTCGCTCCGTGCTCCCACCCGTCAACCCTCTAGTAGGGAATTCAATGAGAGAATTGAAGGCATGGATGCTGAAGGGATGAAGCGGTACATCGGCGAGTCCTTCGCCGGGATCACCGCGGTGGACAACGAGGGCGACACCTTCTTTGTCTACGACCCGACCGGCGATCTGCCCGCGCGGGGTTGGTTGCCGTTCGCCACGATCGTGACGGGCGACCATTACGACACCGTCTCCGACCTCAGCCGGCCCGGTGCGTACCGGCTCAACATCGGCCTGACCAAGGCCACCTACACGCGGCGCTTCGGTGCCCCGCCGACGGAGCGCGACGAGCACGGCCGGCTGCCGACCGGGGTCGACCATACGGCGACCGACACCCTGACGCCGCACCCCTTCTACGCCTCCCAGTACTGGGTGTCCGTGGTGAATCCGGGCGAGGCGACGCTGGAGGACGTGCGGGAGTTCCTGGCCGAGGCGTACGAATTCGCCGTCCGCAAGCACACCAACCGGCGCTCCCGCGGCGCGACCACCGTCATGGAGCCGGACGCCTAGGCGCGATCGATGCCGGTCATCGGCACGTACAGGGGATTTCCCTTGACGACGCGGCCAGTTGGCCCATGGTGACCTTTCCCATCCGTAGGTTGAGATAGGTAACACGATCTCAATGAGGAGGGTGAGGGTATGGCCATAAGGCGTACCGCCGCGGCGACCGTCGCGATGGCGACGACGCTGGCGACACTCATGGTCGCGCCGGGCAGTGCGATCGCGGCGCCGGACGACCAGAGCATCGAGTACACCGTCGCCGCCGAGGACGGCGTCTCCGCCGCCGCCGCGGTGGCCGCCATCGAAGAGCTGGGCGGCACCGTCGTGTCCCGCAACGACAGCGTCGGCATGTTCGAGGTCCAGGCGGATACCGATTTCGCGGCCAGGGCCGAGGCCGCCCCCCAACTGGTCGGAGCGGCCACGCAACGGGCGATCGGGCAGATCCCCGACCTGCCGGATGCCGTTGAGGAGGAGGCCATCCTGGCCGGCGGCGGGCACGGTTCGCCGAAGCGGCACCCGACCGGTGTGGGCATGGATCCGCTCGACGACCTGTTGTGGGGCCTGACCATGGTCCGGTCCGACCGTGCGCGGGCCCGCGAGGCCGGCGACCGGCGCGTGAAGGTGGGCATCCTGGACAGCGGCATCGACGCGAGCCACCCCGACCTGGCGCCCAACCTGAACCTCGCGCTGTCGCGCAACTTCGCCCCGGACATCCCGCTGATCGACGGGCCGTGCGAGGTGCCGAGTTGCCTCGACCCCATCGGCGTCGACGACAACGGTCACGGCACGCACGTGGCCGGCACGGTGGCCGCCGCGGCCAACGGGCTCGGCGTGTCCGGCGTCGCACCCAAGGTGACCCTCGTCCAGCTCAAGGGTGGCCAGGACTCCGGGTTCCTGTTCCTGGCCCCGGTGGTCAACGCGCTCACCTACGCCGCCGACCACGGCATCGACGTCGTCAACATGTCGTTCTACGTCGACCCGTGGCTGTACAACTGCGTGAGCAACCCGGCCGACTCGCCGGAGGCGCAGGCCGAGCAGCGGACCATCATCCGGGTCATGTTCCGGGCGCTCACCTACGCACACTTCCACGGCGTGACGCTGGTCGGCTCGCTCGGCAACAACCACGAGGACCTCGGCCACCCGCGCACGGACATCAGCAGCCCGGACTTCCCGCCGGGGACCGCGTACTCCCGGCCCATCGACAACCGGACCTGCATCGACCTGCCGGTCGAGGGCCCGTTCGTGATCGGCGTGTCCGCGCTCGGCCCATCGACCACCAAGGCGGACTACTCCAACTACGGCACCGAGCAGATCTCCGTCAGCGCGCCGGGCGGTTGGTTCCGGGACTTCTTCGGCACACCCGAGCACCGTGTGAACGGCAACCAGATCCTGTCCACCTACCCGAAGGTGGTGCTGCAACGGCTCGGCCGCGTCGACGCCGACGGCAACGTCGTGGCCGGGTTCGAGACGCTCGTGTTCAAGGACTGCAACCCCGCCGGCGTGTGCGGCTACTACCAGTACCTGCAGGGCACCTCGATGGCTTCGCCCCACGCGGTTGGCGTGGCCGCCCTGATCGTGAGCCGCTTCGGTAACAAGACGCGGCACGGTGGCATCTCGCTCGAGCCGTGGAAGGTCGAGGGGCACCTGCTCGGCACGGCGGCCGAGCATGCCTGCCCGGTGCCGCCGCTGCGCAGCTACGCCAACGAGGGACGGCCGGCGGAGTTTGACGCCCTCTGTGAGGGTGGCCTGAACTTCAACGGCTTCTACGGCTACGGCATCGTCGACGCGTACGCCGCGGTGACCGCGCCGCCGGCCTGGGGCCGCCGGCCCTAGTTCGGTTCATGGCACACGGTGGCCGGGAGGGACACCCTCCCGGCCACCATCGCGTCCACAGTGGTCAGCGTCGCGCGACACCGTCCACAATGGTGTGGATCATGTTGTGCCAGTCGGGGGTCACCCACGACCGGGCGACGAACCCGGCGACCGTCTCGACCACCGTCTGGACCACGGTGAGCACGGCGACCACGATGAGGCCGATGCCGATCCATTCGGTCACCTCCGCCGGCCACCCGGCCGCGGCGGCGAACGCGGGGTTGATCAGCTTGTCGTCGGCGGCTAGCCAGATGAGCAGCGTCGCGCTGCCGATGCCGAACGCGGCGCCGACGAGGGCCAGCGACGGGCTCCAGCGCACGTACTGCTTGGCGACCGTGATGCCGAAGCCACCGGCCACGAGGCCGAGCACCACGTAGACCATGCCGCTGTCCCACAGCCACGGCGACAGGATCGCGATGGGATCGCCGTCGGCGTCGGTCTCGGTGCTGACCACCGGCGAGAACAGCACGAACGCGGTGACCAGGACCAGCGCCACGGTCGCCCCGATGATCGTGCCGCGGCGGGCCTTGCGGGTGGGCGGCTGGGGCAGCGAGTCCGGGGTCCACTGCCGCGCCGGCCCGGTCCGCAGGCTGGGCGTGCGCTCGATCACGGCGAACAGGAGCGTGGTCCAGAAGACGATGTGGATGCCGGTGGTGGCCGCCGTGCCCATGGCGCCGGTGATGACCTGCCCCACGGTCTGGTCCTGCAGGATCCGGGCGAAGCCGACGGCTCCCGCGACGGCGGGCACCACGGTGACGAGCAGGGCCGTCACCAGCCGGATGTAGTCCAGGTACAGGGTCGGGCCGATGAGGTGCAGCGGCCGGTCCGCGTAACGGGCGGCCAGCCGGGCCGGGTCGCCCAGCTCGACGAGCACCGCGCGCTCGGCCTCGGCCGGGTCGCCGCCGGCCTCGACGCGGCCGTCGACGGCGTCCGCGATCGATGCGCGCAGTTCCCGCTCGATGTCGGCGCGTTGGTGGGCCGGCAGGCTGCGCAGCGTCGAGTTGACGTACCGGTCGGTCAGCGTGACGTTGGCGGTCGGGGTGGCGGTCATGATTCCTCTCTCAGGGCACGGATCGCGGAGTCCAGGTCGTCCCAGTCGTGGCTCAACGCATCGGCGAGCGCGACGCCCTGATCGCTGGTCCGGTAGAACTTGCGGGGTCGGGATTCCTCGGTGTTCCAGTCGCTGGTCAGCAGGCCCTGCTTCTCCAGCCGGCGCAGCAGGGGATAGAGCGTGTTGGCGTCGATGTCGAAGCCGGACCGGCCGAGCTGATCCAAGAGCGCGTACCCGTAGTTGGGCCGCTGGAGGATCAGCAGGCAGGCCAGCACGGCGGTTCCCCGTCGCAGCTCCTGCTGGTGAAGCGCGTACAGCTCATCGTCGGCCATGCATCACACTATACTGTGTGACACACACTAACGCAACTCACACAACGATGGTCGCTCAACATCGATGTCGACAGCTTGGTATCTGCGAGCTCGGCGGCCCGACTGGCGGCTACGGCGCGGGGAAGCGGGCCAGCGTCAGCGGCGCGGTGGCCGGTTGGTTCTCCAGCGACGTCGGGTCGACGCTCCAGGCGCCGGCCACGCGCATGACGTCGTCCTCGCCGACGAGGATCGAGTGGTCGTGCGCCTCGTCCATGTCGAAGGCCGCCGGTAGGCCGATCGCCCGCTCGGTCTCGTCCGGTTCACCGGACCAGGCGCGGACCTCGCCCGCCTCGCCGAGGTACTCGAACGACCGGACCGTGGTACCGCCGACCGACCGCTGCCAGCGGTGCAGCTCGACGACCCGGTGGGACACGAACAGCTGCACCTCGCGCGCCAGCGTGGCCGACAACGCCGCCGGGTCGAGTGCCTCATGGTTGCTGGCCAGGTACCAGCCGACCACGAGCGTCCACGCGTTGCCGTCGGCCCCGGGCAGCGGCGGCGTCACGACGACCGTGTCGGCCCGGTCGTAGGCCGCGTGGACGCCCTCGAGCCAGGCGATCGTCCCGTCGACCTGGCCGCCCAGCGTCCGGACGACCTCCTCGGCGTCAGCGTCCCGGATCGCCAGCCAGGCGGTCTTGTAGCCGAATCCCACCATGTTCATGGCCGCGGGCTACCGATCCGGCGCCGGTTTGGCGGTCAGCGCCGCCTCGATGATCCGCAGCGCCTCGGCGGCGTCCAGACCGACGCTGGCGACCACGGCCGCGTAGTCGGCGGCGGCCCGGCGGGCCCGCTCCCGCCCCGTCTCGCCGGCGGCCGATACGAACGATCCGGCCCGCCGGTAGGTCTCGATCAGCCCCGCCTCCTCCAGCTCGCGGTAGGCCCGGGCCACGGTGTTCACGGCCAGCCCGAGCTCGGCGGCGAGGTTGCGGACGGTGGGCAGGCGCGTGCCGACGGCCAGCGTGCGGTCCTGGATCTGCCGGGCGAGTTGAGCGCGCACCTGCTCGTACGGCGGGGTCGGCGAGGCCTCGTCGATGACGATCACAGGTGCACAGTAACCAGGACGGCCTCGTTTAATCCGTGGCCGCTCGGACATCGACCGGTCTACCGTGTGCTCGGACTCACCAGGGGGAGGGGCTCGGACACATCGGGGAGGTAGCGGTGGGCGTCGGGTGGACGCCGTTGCCCGAGCCGCGGCAGCTGACCGCGGCCGAGCAGGCGTTGCTGGACCGGCTCGTCGCCCACGCCGACTGTGCCGAGCTGACCGCCCAGGCGGCCTCGGCCCGGGTCACCGCGGTCTGCGAGTGCGGCTGCCCGTCCGTGCTCCTGACCACCGACGCGCCGGCCCTGTCCCGCGCGACGATGTTGCGGTTGAGCGCCTTCGGCCGCGACGACTGGTTCGCCATCGACTACACGCGCTATGGCGACGAGACCGAGACCGACCCGTCCACGGGAGCCGCGGTGCTGCCCATGCTGCAGGTGATCGTCCACGTGACCGGAGGCTCCCTGCACGAACTGGAGATATTCGCGGGTGAGGGCGTGGCCGTCGACCTGCCGTCGCCGGACGAGCTCGACGAGATCACCGTACGGTGAGCCGCGGTGGGCCGTACGGCGAGCCGTAACGGTGGAACCTAGGGGCGCAGCGTCAGGGTGTGTCTGGCCTCCGCCTCGATGGTGCGGCGTTCCCAGCGCATCGGCAGGTTGGCGCCGACCCGCCAGAGGTCGAACTGGTCGTCGTAGTTGTCGTGGAAGGCGTGCCCGGAGTTGCCGGTCAACTGGATCCACCGCGATTCGTCCAGATTGGACATGTCCACGATCATGCGCATGGACGGGACCGCGTCGACCTGGTACCCCTTGTTGGCCGACCATCCGGTCGCGTTGACGATGGCGTCGCCGCCCGACGTGCCGGCCGGCCCGCGGTTGAACAGCCACTCGATCGGCCCGATGCCGGACTCGCCGAACGTCGCGTTGCGCAGCTCGAGCGTGTGCATCCGGCCCCAGCGCCAGCCGGTCGGGTCGGCGCCCTGGCGTTGCGTCAGCTCGGCCACGGCGTCGGCCATGGCCGCGCCCAGCGTGGCGTTCATGTCCTCGGTCGCCGGCGTGCCGCGGGAGTCCCACCACGGGGACCGGGGTTCGCTCAGCAGGACCCGGACGACCTCCCACCACCGGTCGTCGCCGCCAGGCATCCGGTCGGTGGGCAGCTCGTCGAACGTGCGCATCAGCAGGTGCCGCCAGGTCGCGTTGTAGAACGCGGCGGCCGCCGAACTGAGCGGCGGCGACTCGGCCGGCTGCTGGAAGTCCCAGTCGCGCAGGAGGTCCCGAGCCCCGTCGACAGGGGCCTGGGCCGGGACGGCGAGCAGGGCGGGCACGAGCGTGGGCGCGAAGCCGTTGCGGTTGTCGAACTGCAGCCGACGGATGTCCTCGACCCCCACCTTGCCCGCGCTCATCCGTTCCCGCAGCAGGTCCAGGATTCGCTGGCTGCGGTACCCGTACGACCAGTCGTGCGTGAGCAGATGGGCGTAGCGCGGGCCGACCACCGCCTGATTGGCGGTGACGATGAAGCCCTCGGCCGGGTTGTACACATTGGGCAGTGAGGCGAACGGGATGTAGCCCGCCCAGTCGTAGGAGCGGTCCCAGCCGGGCACGGGCCAGCGGCCGTCGCCCCGTCCCCGGATCGGGATCCGGCCCGGCGACTGGTACCCGATGTTTCCGTCCACATCGGCGTAGATCATGTTCTGCGCGGGCACCTCGAACAGCGCCGCCGCCGACCGGAAGTCCGACCAGTTGGCCGCCCGGTTGAGTACGGTCACGGCGTCCGCGGTGCGCCCGGCGTCCAGCGCCGTCCAGCGCAGGGCCACGCCGTACGGTGTCGTGGCCCGCGCCCCGCCGGGCGCCGCCGGGTCCAGGCTCGGCGTGGGCGCCGGGGACACGGAGGGCAGCGGCGACCCCGACGGGTCGACCGCCGGACGCGCGCCCATCGCCGACAGTTCGCTCGAGCGGTCCGACAGCAGCGGTCCGTGGCGGGTGGACCGGACGGTGATGGTGACCGGTTCGCCGCCGGCCACCCGGATGACCTCCGACCGCGTCGTCAGCGGGACCCAGTCCGTACCATCGAGCACCCGGTCGCCGTCCAGCCGCTCCAGGTACAGGTCGGTCACGTCCGGGCCGAGGTTCGTGAATCCCCACGCGATGCGGGCGTTGTGCCCGATGATGATGCCCGGCGCGCCCGCGAACGAGAAGCCGGCCACGTTGAACTCGCACTCGCAGTGCAGGCCCACCTGGTACCAGATCCCGGGCATCGACGGGCTCAGATGTGGGTCGTTGGCGAGCAACGGCTTGCCCGTGGTCGTGCGGGCCCCGGCGATCACCCAGGAGTTGGATCCGACGCCGGCGCCCCCACCGCCGCCGGGCAGCGCCTCGACGGCGCGGGCCAGCTGCGCCAGCGCCGGCGCCCAACTGCCGTCGCCCGACGGTAGGGCGGCGAAGGCGGGCGCCGCCACCGGGGGCGGTTGCGTGGACGCGTCGAAGACACCCTTCACGACCGCGCCGCCGGGGATGATCGGGCGGTTGCGGTCGAACGGGTACGCGGGATAGAGCTGGTCCACCCGCTCCCGGGTGAGCCCGTGCGCCAGGAGCAGCGCGCGCCCGATCTCGGACTCCATGTTGCCGCGCAGGTCCCAGGCCATCGCCTTGAGCCAGGCCAGCGAGTCCACGGGCTGCCACGGCTCGACGGCGTACCCGCCGTTGTTGAGCCCGAGCACCGAGTACTCCAGGCTCTTCGCCCCGGTCGCCTCGGCGCCCCCGTTGTCGGCGATCCAGGCGTTGACGCCGTTCGCGTACTCCTGAAGGTGTGCGCGGGTCTCGCCGGCCACCACATCCCACTCCTGCTCGGCCACGCGGCGCCAGCCCAACGTACGCAGGAAGGCGTCGGTGGCCACCTGGTCGGGCCCGAACAGCTCCGACAGGCGCCCGGCCGTGACGTGGCGGCGGAAGTCCATCTCCCAGAACCGGTCCTGCGCGTGCACGTACCCCTGCGCGGCGAACAGGTCGGCCGCGGTGCGGGCGAAGATCTGCGGAATGCCCCGGGCGTCGCGGTAGACCGTGACCGGCGCCGACAGGCCGGCGAACCTGATCTCCCCGCCGTGCTGCGGAAAGGCGCGCCGCACCGACCAGACGACCAGGCCGGCGGCGACCAGCGCCAACGTGAGTACGGCCGCGCCGGTCCACACGGCGATCCGGCCCACGACGCGCCAGCCTCGAACGCGTGAAGGTTTCACGTTGTGGTTGGTCACGTTGCGGATCGTACGGGCCCGGCGAGCCGAGCGGCCTCGACCGAGGGTTCATCGTTGGCCGTCCGCATCGCCCGGTCGACGGCACGGCCCCCAAGTACTGCGAAACGCCTCAACCCCGGCCTAACCGCGCCCATGATGGGATCGTGGAGCGTGGAGGGTCGCACCGGATGAAGAGACGTACGACGGTGCCGTGGCCGACACTGACCGCGGGCGTCCTCGCCGTGGTCTATGTGGTCTGGACCCAGGCCGAGCTGGGCGGGCCGGAGGTCACGCTGGCTTTCTCCGACATCATCATCGGCGTGGCCGCGGCCGCCGCGGGGGTCGCCTGTCTGGCCGCTTCCCGACGCCAGAAGGGCTGGCCCGGCCGCGGTTGGCTGCTGATCGGCCTGGGCATGCTCGCCTGGGCGCTCGGCGAGGCGGTCTGGACCTACTACGAGGTGATCGCGGGGCAGGAGGTTCCGTTCCCCTCGCTGGCCGACGCGCTGTTCCTCCTCATGGTCCCGTTCACCCTGATCGGCATGGCGGCCATGCTCAACTTCCAGCGGGTGGTCGGGCGGACGCTCTTCGACGGGCTGATGGTCGCGGGATCGCTGCTGTTCATCAGCTGGCCGACCATTCTGGAGCCCACCTACAGGGCCGGCGACCAGGACGTGTTCGCGCGGAGCATCGCTCTGGCGTACCCGATCGGCGATATCGTGGTGGCCAGCGTGGCCTTCGTGCTGCTCAGCCAGACAGCTCGGCAGACCCGCGGAACGCTGGCCCTGGCCGGCGCCGGCATGCTCGGCCTCGCCGTGGCCGACAGCGGCTTCGCCTACCTGACCGCACACGAGGCGTACGCCTCGGCCAGCATCATCGACCCCGGCTGGTTCATCGGCTTTCTCCTCATCGCCCTGGCCGGCCTGCGGATGCACCGCACCGCCACCTCATCCGAGCCGCGCCGGGGGGCCCCGCTGCTCGTCATGCTGCCCTACGTCCCGCTCGCCGCGGCGATGGTCGCGTCGACGGTGCTGCTGGTCACCCGGGGCACCCTGAGCACCTTCCTGTACGTCCTGCTGATGGCCCTCGTCGCCTGCGTCGTGCTGCGACAGCTCGTGACGCTCCGGGAGAACCTGACCCTGACCCGCCAGCTGCACACGACGGTCAGCGACCTGCGCGCCACCGAGGGCCAGCTGCGCCACATGGCCTACCACGATCCGCTCACCGGGCTGGCCAACCGGGCGATGTTCCAGGAGCGGACCGAGCGGGCGGCCGAGCGGCCCCTGGGCATCCTCTACGTCGACCTGGACGGCTTCAAGAAGGTCAACGACGAACTGGGCCACGCCACCGGCGACGCGCTGCTGGTCATGGTGGCCGAACGGCTGCGCGACTGCACCCGGTCGACCGACACGGTCGCGCGCCTCGGCGGCGACGAATTCGTCGTACTGCTGGCCGGGCTCGCCCAGGACTCCGACGCCGAGTTCCTGGCCCGGCGCGTCGTGGACGAGATGGCCCGGCCGTTCGTCATCGACGGCGAACCGGTCCAGATCAGCGCCAGCGTCGGGGTCGCCGTCCAGCCCGAGGGCGCCGCCGCCGACGACCTCCTGCGCGACGCCGACATCGCTATGTACAACGCGAAGTTCAGCGGGAAGAACAACCTGGTGTGCTTCGACTCGATGCTCCGCGACCGCATCGTGACGACGGCCTAGGCCTGCTCCGGTACCGCCCGCGGCCGGCCGGTCGGCGATGATGACAGCATGCCCGCCGCTGTGCCCCGTTGCGCTCGCTTCGCTCGCGCGGGCCCCGGGGCCGAGCCGGTTGTCATCGACCTCGGCCCGATCGGGACCAACCGGCTGCCCCCCGGGCCGCCGATGTCGCGGCGGATGCGCCGAGGTCTGATCGCCGGGTTGGTGGCGGTGCTGTCCCTGGTCGCGCTGGGAGGTTCGGCCGCCGGCGTGCCCACCGGTCTGGACCGGCCGCTGTGGACCGGCACCGTGAGCCTCAACGGTTTCACGCTCGGCCCGCGGAGCCTGTACGAGGCGACGACGGACGCGAGGACGGTCATCGGCCGCGATCTGGCCACCGGGCGGCCGCGGTGGAGCCTGGGCATCGACCGCGCCGATCTGCCCGACGTCACCACCGACGTGGGCCACGGCGTCGCCGCCGTGATGACCCGGCGGCTGGCCCAGGAGCCGGAGCGGCCGGTCTACACCGTGACCTTCGTCCGCGAGGGCACCGGCGCGGCCGTCGCGCGGACCGACGGCTACGTCCTCCGGCCCGGCGCCGACGGGGTGCCCCTGCTGGTCTTCACCGACCGTTCCGCGGACTCGTTCGAGTGCTCGACGGGCCAGATGTCCTGTGTGGACGTGGCCGCCTGGGACCTGGAGACGGCCACGGTACGGTGGCGGCTGCACCTCCCGGCGGGAACCGTGGCCCTACCGTCCTTCGGGTGGGCGGGCCGACTCGACGGCCTGGCCGAAGTGGCGGCCGACGGCACTGTCCGGTTGCGCGACATCCGGACCGGTGGCGTCAGCGCGACGATGCGCCTCTCGCCCGCCCACCTGGCCGACGGGCATGTCCAGCTCACCAGCGACGCGCTGGTCGCCGCCCTCCGGCACGGGAACGAGATCGTGGTCACGGGCTACCGCCGGCCCACTCTCGCGCCGGCCTGGTCGGTCGCCGTACCGGCACCCATCGATCCGAACTCGCAGGACTACACGTTCCGGGGCGGCCTGCAGCTCTACCCCTGTGGCGCCGGTTTCGTGTGCCTGCACCAGGACCGGCAGGTTGGCCGGATCATCGCGACACGGACCGGGCAGTACTCCGGTCCCCTGCCGTACCCGATCATCTTCGGCTTCGGCGACGGCGTGTTCCTGACCGGGACCCCGTCGGAGAATTCGCCGTCCCCCGTCCATAACGGCCAGGTGGTCGACCGCATGGGCCGGCGTCTGGCGACGCTGACCGATGTGGAAATGGTGCCGTGGGAGGACAGCGGCGACCGGGTCCTCGTCTACCGTGAGGGTCGGGCCGGGACCGAGTTCGTCGTGTGGGACGGCCGGGGCCGCCGACGCACGATGGGTACCGTCGCCGGCACCGGCCTGGCCTGCCAGGCCCGCGGTCGATTTCTGTCGTGTTCGGACAGTGCCGGCGTCCTGCGGACATGGCGGATGCCGGCCTGGGCCACGGCGCCGTGACGGGCCGGCGCCGTCACCCAGGTCCGGTCGATGCGGTCAGGTCTGGTCGGTGTGGTCAGGTCCCGTCGGTGCGGTCAGGTCCGGTCGGTGTGGGTCAGCAGGCGGTCGTCCGGAAGTCGGAGACGGCCGTGCCGGTGAACCCACACGTGAACGGGGTGAACCGCGTGTCGTTGGACAGCCACCGCTTGAACCACGACACGATCGCGCGGGACGCGCTCGCGTTCGGGCTCTGCGGGAAGAAGTGACTCGCGTTGTTGAGTTCCAGGTACGTCCGGGGGCCGCTGAGGCTGTTGTAGAACGGGATCGAGTGGTTGTTCACCGGCGCGACGGAGTCGTTCTCCCCGCCCACGATGAACACGGCCTCGGAAACCTCACCCCAGGTCTTGTCGGTGTTCCACGGTGCGAGCGGGACGGCCGCCTTCACCAGGCCGGTCGAGTCGGACGACAGTGCCTCGAGCGAGCCGCCGCCGCCCATCGAATGGCCGGCCACGCCTCGGTTGTTCGGATCGACCCGCGACCTGACCGCCGACGGTCCGGAGTTGACCGCCCAGTTGAGCGCGGCCAACAACTGGTCACCGCGGCTCTCGGGCTGGTCGAAGACGCTGTTCGTCTCGATGCCGACGACGACGAAGCCCCAGGACGCCAGCCGTGGGCCCAGCCAGCTGATGCTCGACCACCTCGCGGTGAAACCGGGGGAGATGGCGACGACGGGGAAGCGGCCCGTGGCCGTCGGGTAGTACACCCGCCCACCGCCGAATCCGGGGACCGTCGATGAGATGGCGCTCGACGTGACGGCGAAGCTGCCATCACCGGTGATGTTCTGCGCGGTCGGCGCCTGACCGACCTCGTCGGCGAATGCCGGGGCGGCGACGGCGCCGATGGCGAGTGCGAGCACCACGGCCAGGCCCGAGACGAGCTTGGCCGCGCGGGTGCGGGGGACGAGCATCCGGCCGCGGTGACGGTCGAGCCGGGGGAGGCTGTCGGGCCGGTGGAGGACGGTTTCGTGCATGCGGACCACTCCCTGCGAGGTATCGATGTACTCGCATAGAGCAACCCGACCATGGCCGCAGTCAATGTACTGCTCCGACGGGCCGGCTTTCAAGAGGTGCCTTCCGCTCCCTGTACGCCGCCCGGCCAACCGCGTGACGATCGCGGCGTTCTGCGCCTGGGCGACCTACCTGGGTCCGGCCGCCGACCCGCTGAAGGTCTCAAGCCTGGTCTGCCTCTCCTTCGACCAGGCGTTCAGTTGCGACGTCATGACCTCCGGCGGGCTGGCGCCGCTGGACGTCCGCTGGATCGTCGGCGGCGCCCACCTGCCGGCCTTTGACGACCGGCCGTCGGTGACCGGGCGTTGCCGTCCGAACATCGACGACACAACGGTGCCAGTGACGGTGGCCGGACGAGGTCACCGGTCGGCTCGGCGACCGCGATCCACGGTGGGCCAGTCGGGAGCTGCGCCGTACTCGAGGGCCTCCAGCTCGGCCAGGGCTCCCAGCGCGAGCAGCGTCCTGCCGGCCTGACTCCAGTGTGTGTAGTCGTCCCGCCGCCGGGCCGTCCGGCCGTACGCCGCGATGTCGGGACCAGCGCGGTCGCCTGGTGAAGGCCGACGACCTTGAGCGTCACATAGCGCACGTACTGGTGCGGGGACCCGAGGAGCTCGCGGAGTACGGACTCGTTGGCCGGTGGTAACAGGTGCAGCGCCGTGGTCGCGGCCCGCACCGCCTTCTCGACCGCTGTCGCGGCCCGGTACCGGTCCAGGTACCTGTGGGCCAGCGGGCCGGCATCGGCGATCAGCGCGGCGTCGCTGTCCCGGCGGAGGGGGTAGTCGGTGTCCATGTCCGGCCAGTCGTCGTCGCGGCGGCCCGCCTCGACCAGCTTGTCGATGAAGCTGGACAGATCGGAGAAGCGCGGACACACCTCGGGCGCGTCGTGGTCCAGGATCGTCAGCTTTCCCTTCAGCGGCCCTCGCACGAACACGCCCACCCAGTTGCTGCCGTCGTCCGTGAACAGGTACCGGGCCCGCGGGCTGGGCGAGTAGACCTCCGCCGACTCCCGCAGGATCTCGGCCGTTTCGATGACCTCCTTGGGCCGCATGAGGCGCATCGGCGGCACGCCCGTCCAGCGCTTGTCGTGAAGACCACCCGCAGAGCGCGTACAGCTCCCGCACCTGATCCGGGAATCGTGCGCCCAGGATCCGTTCGAGGCGTTTGATGGCGTCGGCGTCGAGGCCGGGCTCGGTCCGCGAGCCGAGTGAGGAGAGGTACTCCACGTAGGTCCGCACCGATGGAGTGAACCGTAGATCCTGATCACGGTCAACCGGTGCACGGTCGTCTCACCGCGGACGTGAACCACGCGCTACGAGGTGTCGGGCGGGTCTTCGGCTCCGGTGTCGGGTGGGTCGTGGGCCTGGGTGGTGGGGGTGGTCCAGGGTCGGGTCGGTCCGAGGTCGTGGGGGGTGCCGTCGGGTCGTGTGACGTGGACCTGTCCGGTGGCCGGATCCAGATGTAGGCCCCACCGTCCTTCGTGGACGCACACATGGTGGTACCGGCACAGCAAGAGGAGATCTTCGACCCTGGTGACGCCGCCGTCGTGCCAGTGCCGCAGATGATGAGCGTCGGTCCACGGGGCCGGGGTTGGGCAGCCGGGCCACCGGCAGCCACGATCCCGGGCGTACAAGGCACGACGGATCCAGTACGGCACCAGCCGGTGCGCCCGCCCGACGTCCAGCGGTAGGCCGGTGGTCGGATCCAGGACGATGCGCCAGTGGTCGGAGTCGCAGAGGATCCGCTTGGCCGTGGCGGCTGGGATCGGTCCGAACCAGTTCAACCAGGCCGGCTCCACCGGCGGCGGTACACCCAACGCGGCCAAGGGATCGCCCGCGCTCGCCGGCGTCGCCTCGCCGCCCTCGACGAGGTGGGCGATGTCGGGTGCGTCGGTGCCGGTGTCGTAGGGGGCCTGCATGCGGGTGCGCGGGTCGTTGCCGTCGGCGCCGTAGAGCAACAGCGACGGCGGGATCAGCACACCGACCTGGGGTCGCGTGCCGCCGACGGTGGGCAGGTCGCCGTGGGCCAGGGCCCCGCGGGCCAGGTCGACCAGGGCATCGGCCCGGCGCTGGGCGGCGGTGCGCGGGTCATCTGGCCCGGGCGGTCGCATCAGCGCGTCGATCGCCTCGTAGACCGCGGCCCCGCCTTCGGGATCGAGCTGCCCGCGCACGATGACCTGCCCACGCTGGTGGGACAGGGTCAGCTCGCGTTTCTCGTACGCCTGCTCCGGCTCCGGCCCGTCCGGGTCCACATAGTCGTGGATGCGGCCGCAGACCACCTTCAGCTCGGTCATGTCGCCCTTGCTCGCGGCCTCGGCCAGGATCTGATCCGCCGGCCGGACGGCCTCGACGCCGATGTCCTTGACCAGCTCCCGGATCCGGTCGACATGCTCGGACGACACCTCACCCCGCCCGGCCGCCTCGGCCACCGCCGGCAGGTCCCGCAACAGCCGGGCCCGCTTCACCAACGCCGACGCCGCGTGATGAGAGCCGCGACCGTAGGAGCGCACCCACACCGCCGCCGTCTTGCACGCGTCATCGTCGTACAGCCCACGGGCGTCAAACGACGCCAACCACGACGCGATCGCGGCATCGAGCTGGTTACGGGCCGCCATCAACGCCAACAGATCGGAGCGGACCCTCGCGTCCGGCCGGGCCACCACGTCGGCGGTGACCAGCTCATCCAGGTCGGCCCGCAACCGCTCGACCGGATCACCCGAACACATGTCCACAGACTAGCGCGCGCCTCAGACAACAATCGCCAGGCAACGAGCGCGTGTTGCCAGAAATCTTGAAGGATCAAGGTCGCGGTGGTCACGACAGTCCCTTTTGTACTGTCGGCGGGGGTAGACGTCGGTTGGCGGAGTGGCGCTGCTGCTCTTACCCTGACGCCGCCGATCGTCGACGCCACCAGGCGGTTGGACGCCGTCCGGTATGAGTAACCATGATGTCGGACCGTCGCGCTAGTATCCGCGAAGAGGAGGTTGCCATGACGACACTTTCCGACCGGCCGAACACGGCACTGCTCGTGATCGATGTCCAGAACGGGGTGGTGGCCGGGGCGCACAACCGCGACGGCGTGATCGCCAACATCAATACTCTGATCGACCGGGCCCGCGACGAGGACGTGCCGGTGGTCTGGGTGCAGCACTCCGACGACAATCTTCCGCGCGACAGCGAGGGCTGGCGATACGTGCCCGAGCTCGTCCGCCGCGGGTCGGAGCCTCTGGTCCACAAGAACTACGGCGACTCGTTCGAGGGCACCGACCTGGAGGACGTGCTCGCCGAGCGTGGCGTGGGCCGGCTCGTCGTCACCGGCGCGCAGACCGACGCGTGCATCCGTTCGACGCTGCACGGCGCGATCGTCCGCGGGTACGACGTCACGCTGGTCGGCGACGCGCACACGACGGAGGACCTCAGCGAGTACGGCGCGCCGGCGCCCGACCTGGTGATCGCGCACACCAACCTGTACTGGGACGAGCAGAGCGCACCCGGGCGGCGCGGCGGGACCGTGGAGACGGCGAAGGTCAGCTTCGCCGCGCAGTGAGTTGTATGCGAGGCGGGAGCGGCGCATGGATCGGGCGGGCTTCGCGGAACTCATGCGGACGCTGGCCCACGCCTGGAGCACCGGCGACGCGCGCACCGCCGCCGACTGCTTCACCGACGACGTCGTGTACGTGGAGCCGCCCGACCGCCAGCGCTACGTGGGCCGGGCCGAGGTGTTCGAGCTGTCCGGCGGCGACGACCCGCCCGCGATGTCGATGACCTGGCACCATCTCGTCTACGACCCCGAGCAGCGGATCGGGTTCGGCGAGTACACGTTCCGGGGACGCCGCCAGTACCACGGGATCGTGGCCGTGCAGATCCGCGAGGGCCGGATCGCCCGGTGGCGGGAGTACCAGTACCCCGACGACGCGGACTGGGACCGATTCGTCGGCGACAGCCGGTTCGGCCCGTAGTCGCCGGCCCCGTGGCCGGTGGCCTATGCCGGCCCGGGCCACGGGCGAAGGCGGGGCCACCACGCCGGGACGCCGCGCTTGTAGGCGACATAGTCGGCGCCGAACTGGAGGGTCAGCGTGGGCTCCTCGTACCAACGGACGAACGCCGCCGTGATCGCCCAGAACACGAGGGCGTACACGACGAGGCCGAGGCTGGCGAACAGCATGGCCTGGCCGAGCACCACCAGCAGGAGCCCGAAGTACATCGGATTGCGGATGTACCGGTTGAAGCCGGTCACCACCAGGCGCTTGGGCGCCGCGATCGGCATCGGCGTGCCGCCCGCCCTGACGAACTCCACGAACGCGTGGACAGGCGGGATGATGCCTACCACGATCAACACAACGCCGAGGGCCTGGACGACACGCCATCCGGCGCCGGCCTCGGTGATCTGCCAGCGGGTGATCAGCCACGGCCCGAGCCCGGCGAACGTGCCCGGAGCGACCACGAAGAAGGCCGCGCTGGCCAGGGCGGCGTTGCGCTGTCGCATGGTCATAGTCCCTTCACGACAGACTCGTCAGTGAAGGCTATCGGTTCCCGCGAGCGCGGGCATGTCCCAGCCCCGGGCGAGCGAGGACGGTCGCGACAGGCGGGCACCCGCGAAGTAATCGGTGAACTTCATGAACAGCGGGTCCCAGGCCAGCGGGTCGATGTACTTCGGGTGGTCGGCCATCAGCAGGCTCTCGTCGACGTGGGTGCGCAGGACCGACACCTCGAGCGCCCGCAGGCCGGAGTCGTCCTCGTCGATGTGGTGGATGTTGCGTACCCGCCCCTCCATCTGGATGAGGCTCTCGGCGACGCCCGCGGGCGCGTGGTCGCCGAACGAGGCGGGGGTCAGGCCGGCCGCGGTGAACTTGTCGGGCTCGTAGGTGTAGCCGCGGGCCCGCTTGTACCCGGGTACGTCGGGCCGGCCGGTCAGCAGGGCGAGCCGGTCGATCGCGTCGACCATCGTGGCGTCCACGAGGTTGAGCACGCACGAGGGACGCCGCTTCAGATTGCGTACGGTCTGCGAGTTGACGCTGAGGCCCAGCATCGCGGTGTTGCCGACCCACCAGCTCGACGACATCGGCGCCAGGTTGGTGGTCCCGTCGGCGTTGAGCGAACTGACCAGCAGGACGGGCGTGCCGAAGTACAGCATCTTGGGGTTGAGTACGCGCTTCACGGGTCCGCCTTCCCTGGTTGTAAGCACCTTCACCCCGCCAACGCGCGGGCCGCCCGCCGCGTGAGGTCAGCCGGAGCGCTCGAGGTCGAGCAGGACCAGCTTGGTGTCGGGGCCGCCGATGTAGCCGCCCGGCGTGCCGTCGCCCCGCACCACGCGGTGGCAGGGGATCACCAGCGGCAGCGGGTTGGTCGCGCACGCGGTGCCGACCGCCCGCACGGCGCGCGGGTTTCCGACGTCCGCGGCGAGCTGGGCATAGCTGACCGTGCGGCCATAGGCCACGTCGGGCAGGTGCTCGAGGACGGTACGGCGGAACCCCCGGGCCAGGCGCAGGTCGACCGGCAGGTCGAACGCGTGGCGCCGATGGCCGAAGTAGTCGTCGAGCTGGCGCGCGGCCTCGTCCAGCCGGGCCGGCGCGGACAGGATCCGCGGGCTGACCCGTTCGGCCAGCGCGGCCAGCACCGCGTCGTGGTCCTCGCGGGCGTACGCCACCCGCACCAGCCCGGCCGGCGTCGCGGCGAGCAGCAGCGCGCCCACCGGCGAGTCCACGGTCCGGTAGGCCACGTCGAGCAGATTCCGCTCGGCGGCCCGGCGGATCAGTTCGGCCCGCAGGCGGGCCAGGGCCGGGTCGGTCCCGTCGCTGCCCTGTCGGCCAGCCCCGCCGAGGAGGTGTTCGAGGTCGTTCACGGCGTTGTCTCCTCAGTCGAGGGTGGGTCGGGTGGATAGCCGCGGCGCAGCGCCTTGATTCCGTCGGCCGCGTTGCGGCGGGCGGCCGCTTCGGTGGTACCCATGACGGCCGCCACCTCGGCGTAGGCCATGTCCGCGACGTAGTGGTAGGCCACCGCGTGACGCTGCTTGTCGGGCAACGCCCGTACGGCCAGCCACAGGCGCTCGTCCGGGGTGGTCGGTTGGCGGTCGTCGGGCCGCTCCGGCACCTCCGCCACCGGTACGGCGTGGCGGGTCCGCCGCCGCAGGACGTCCACGGCCTTGCGGTGGGCGATGGTCACCAGCCAGGCCTTGACGTCGCTGTCCGGCCGCAGCCGCGGGTACGCCTCGAGGGCCGCCAGGAACGTGTCGGCCGCGGCGTCCTCGGCGTCGTGTTGCGGCAGCAGCGCCCGGCAGACCCGCAGCACGACCCGGCCGTGCTCGGTCACCACGCGGTCGAAGGGTGGCAGGCTCACAACCGACCAACGTGCCACAGCCACGATCCGTGAGGTCGGTCCGGGCCCGCGCCGGCGGGCGTTTGCGCGGCGCCGCGCCGATGCGGGTACCGTGAGCGGCGTCACCACGGCCATGGGGAGTCAACGACAGTGAGCGATGGGGTCAAGAGCCGGGAGCGGCGCCCGCCCACCGGCAAGACCGATCCGGCCCAGTCCACGCCAGACAGGCCGGCCCAGTCCACGCCAGACAGGCCGGCCCGATCCGCGCCGGCCCGATCCGCGCCGGCCCGTGCGACGCCGGCCAGGTCCGGGTGGATCAGGTCCCGGGTCAGGTCGGCCGCGCCGCAGCCCACGACCAAGGCCGGGCGGCGGGCCGCGGCCAAGGCCGCCCGGATCGCCGCGGCCCGGCGCCGGCGACAGACGAGGATCGCCGCGTGGGTCGGCGGCGTCACGCTGGTACTGATCCTCGCGGTGTTCCTCGGCCTCCGCGTCTTCGACGGTTCGCCGTCGGCGTCGGCGTCGGCGAGCGGCAGCCCGAGCTCAGGGGCGGCGGAGCCGGGAGCGTGCGGAGCCGAGTTCCCGCCGGTACCCGCGGGCGCCGACCAGGCCCTGTGCACGAAGCCGACCGTCACGGCCGGAACGGGTGCCCTCACCGAGCTGAAGGTCACCCCGGTGATCGAGGGCACGGGCGCCGCGGCGGCGGCCGGCCAGTCGGTGACGGTCAACTACGTCGGGGTCACGTACGCCACCGGGGTCCAGTTCGACGCCTCGTGGGACAAGGGGCAGCCGTTCACGTTCACCCTGGGCCAGGGCGGCGTGATCCCGGGCTGGGACCAGGGCCTGGCGGGGGTCAAGGTCGGCAGCCGGGTGCAGCTGGACATCCCGTCGAACCTCGCCTACGGCGACAATCCGGAGGGTGGCCAGCCGGCCGGTGCGCTCCGGTTCGTGGTGGACCTGCTCGCCGCGAGTTGACGCCGGGTCAGGCGTGCGGGCCGGCCGTCACCGGGCCCACGGTCAGGGTCGGCCGGCCCTCCATGACGGTCGCCACCAGTTCGACGTCCTCGTCGAGCTGCCGGCGCTGGGTCGCGGTCAGCGGGCGCAGCGGTTCGACGGTGATGGCCAGCGTCCGACCCGAGCGGCGCTGGTGCCACACGCCGCCGACCACGCCGTCGACGAGCAGCACCGGGTAGTTGCCGGCCTGGCCCGACGGGCTGAGCGCGCGGGCGGCCGCCGCGCCCGGGTACAGCTTGTCCCGAGGCTGGCCGGCGACGGCGTACGCGTCGAAATAGGGCAGCAGGCGGACTCCGCGGTGCGGCCGCGGTGGCACCTCGGTGTCGCCGGCCACGACCCAGGCCGGCTCGCCGTCCATCACGACGCGCTCCAGCGCCGGGCCCAACCCGTCGAACAGCTCGGTGGCCCGCCGCGGCGCGATGTTGAGCCACCGGGCGAAGTGCGGCGGCGTGGCCGGACCATAGGCGTACAGGTATCGCGTGACCAGGGTGCGCAGGGCCGCCCCGGCGTCGTCGGGCCGGAACCCGGGCAGCCAGCGGTGCGGGTTGGTGTAGGTCACGTTGCGCCCCCGGTTGGCGCCGAAGCAGAGCACGCCGCGGTGCGCCGCCGTGCTCGTCAGCTGGCGCCAGCGCGGCCACCGGTCTTGAAACGCCTCCATCGTCCGCTCGCCGGCCCACGGACCGGTACGGTCCACAATGGCCTCGGTCAGCTCGTCGACGGTCAGCTCGGAGTCGGCCAGCGCGTCGCCGATGGCCGCGATGACCTCGTCGGCCTGCTCGGCGGTGAAGCGGACCGGTTCGGGGTGCAGGGCCACCGACGACGGCAGGGCCGACAGCGCGCCCGTCCACATCGGTAGGTCGGCGGTCGGCAGCAGGTGCACCGTGCCCCGCGGGCCGAAGGTCTTGACGAGGCGGCGATCGTCCCAGAGGGCCCGCTGCACGTCGGCCCGCGTCGCCCCGGCCACCCGCCGGCCGAGGGACAGCTCGGCCGCGCTGAGGATCTGGGCGTGCGCGCCACACAGTACGCCGGCGACGCCGGCCGGGCCCAGGTCGCCGGCCGGCTCGGTCAGCCCGTGGCGGGCCATCCGGCGGGCCGTGACGCCGCTCCACGTCAACACGGTCGTTCCCCCGTCCGGTACCAACGATCGCCTCCCGACGTACTCAGCGGTGGAGCCAGGCCAACAGGTCCGGCGGGGCCATCTCCGCCGCGCGGGCGAGGTAACGGTCCCATTCGCCCGCACTGAGCAGGGCCCGGCCCGATCCCGACCGCCCCTGGCGGAAGAACGCGGTCGAACTCTTGATGACGCCGTCCTGATTGGGAATGAGGCGGTCGGCGCCGGCGCGCATGGACTCGAAGCCGGCCGCCTCCACCAGGCGGGGCCAGGCCCGTTCGGACACCGGAATCTCCAGTCGCGCGGCCAGCCGCCTCATCTCACGGTCCCGGTCGGCCGACAGGTCGCCGTAGTGCACGAGAACGACGTTCGGCTCGGTCCGGCGGCGCCAGGCGTCGGACAGGTGCCAGAGTGCTCCCGGCAGCGAGTCGAGATCGTCGCGCGGATCGACTCCGCTGTCCATCCAGGACAGTAGCCAGTCGCGCAGCCCCGGCCGCGGCGCCGTCCGTGGTCGCGCGGGTGGCTGGCCGGTGAGGTGCCGGACCCGCTCGCGGTCGAGGTTGTCGCCCTGGTGGTACAACGAGACCGCCATGTCCAGCGGGTGGCGGGCCACCACGACGTAGGTGGCCCGATCGTCCAGCGGTATCCCGTCCAGCGGTGTGTGCGTCTTGATGAACCGGCGGTGGCTCTGGGCGGCCAGCCGGGCGCGGACGTCTTCGATCGGCGTGCCCAACCAGTCCAGCCACGGCGACAGCGCGGCCAGCGGCGCCGGCAGGTCGGGCGTCTGGAACACCAGCAACGCACAGATCATCTGGACCCAGGTGGTGCCGCTCTTGGATCGCGTACTGATGACGATGTCGCCCGGCCGGAACGGGAAGTCGAGCCACCGGCCGCTGTCCTCCTCGGCCGAGCGGTAGCGCACGGGAGCGTCGGGCATCCGACGAGCCTAGACCACCCCGGTGAGTCGACTCAGTCCCGGTACGCGCGGGCCTGCAGCGCGTACATCCGGGCGTACCGGCCCCCGGCGGCCGTCAGCGTGTCGTGGTCGCCGTACTCAACCAGCCGACCCCGGTGCAGCACCGCGATACGGTCGGCCTGGCGGGTACTCGCGAGCCGATGCGTGATCAGTACCACCGTGCGACCGCGCCCGAGCGCGCGGAGCGTGTCGTACACGGCGGCCTCGGCCCTCGCATCAAGGGCGGCGGTCGGCTCGTCGCATATGAGCACCGGAGCGTCCCGATAGACGGCGCGGGCCACCGCGATGCGCTGCCATTGACCGCCGGACAGATCCTGACCGCCCTTGAACTTCTTGGACAGTAACGTGTCCCAGCCCTCGGGCAGCCGGCTCACCAGGTCGTCGACGTCGCCGATCGAGGCGGCCGCGGTGAGCGCGAGATGGCCGGGATCCGAGCGGTCGAACCGGCCGATCGTGATGTTCTGCCGTACGGTCAGCGGCCAGCGGGCCGGCGTCTGCATGACCATCGCGATCCGCTCCCGCAGCGCCCACGGGTCGAACGTGGCCACGTCCACGCCATCCCAGCGGATCGCGCCCTCGTCGGGCTGGTACAGCCCGGCCAGCAGGTGGGCCAGCGTGGTCTTGCCCGAGCCGTTCTCGCCGACCAGCGCCAGCACCTCACCGCGCCGGATCGTGAGGCTGATCTCCCGCAGGGCCGGCTCCGGCTGCCCCGGGTAGCTGAAGCTCACGCCGTGAACGGCGATCGTGCCCGGCCGGCCGGGCACGGCCCGCCCGCCGCCGGTGTGGGTCCGGTCGGCGGCGGCGCGCACGAAGCGGTCGTAATCGCCGACATACAGGCTCTGTTCGTACAGGCGGTTGACCGCTTCGCTCGACCGGGTCAACGCGATCCGACCGGACTGGATGGCGAGCACGGCCGCGCCGGCCAACCCGAGCGGGGTCGCGCCGGTGGCCACCAACCAGGCGAGAAGTCCATAGGCGACGGTCACGCCGATGCCCGACAGCGCGCGACCGACCAACTGGTAACGGGCCTGCACGTACGCGAGCCCGGTCTGGGTCATCTCCAGGGCGCGGGCGAGCCGGCGGTACTGCGACATGAGGAACGGCTGCGCCGTGAAGGCGCGCAGCTCGGCCGCACAGGCGCGGTCCGCGAGCAGGTCGGAGAGCAGCCACAGCCGTCGCTTCGCCGAGCCGGTGCGCACCATGACGGCGTACCCGCGACGCGCGTTGCCCAAGGCGGTCCAGGTCTGCGGCGCGATGGACAGGATGATCACCGGTAGCAGGACCGGATTGAGCACCCCCAGCGTGCCGGCCATGGCGATCAGCGAGACGACCGCGGCGGTCAGCTCGATGAGCTGCCGCGCGCCCTGATCGATGAACGGCGTGCTGACGTCGCGCGCCCGTACCAGTGCCTCGTGGAACTCGGGATCGTCGTAGGCCACGAGATCGACCCGCGAGGCGGCCACCACGACCCGTTCCTCGGCGACCCGGCGCAGGCCCGCGGTCAGCCGCCCGTTGACGGCCTCGGCGCCGGCCTCCACCACCGCGCGCAGCGCGTAGCTGGCCACGACGGCCAGGATCGCCGGCAGCGCGGCGCGCAGGTCGGCCGGGCTCGGCTGGCCGCCGAGTAGCGCCGTCAGCGCGCGGGCCGCCGCCAGGAGACCGAACACCGACAAGGCCGCGGCGGCCAGCCGCAGCACGGCACCGGCGATGGTGGCCCACCGCGACGCCTGCCAGGCCAGGCCGACGACGAGCCGCGCGAACCGCGGCAGGGCGGCCAGCATCGTCAGCAAGCTCGCCGATCCGACCAGCTCCTCGTAGGCGGTCCTCGGTGTCAGCTCGGGCAGCTCGCCGTCGGGCGGCGTACCCGTCGGGGCCTCGATGAGGGCGGTCAAGGGGGGTGGGCCCGAAGGGCTGGGGGGCGGTAAGGGCATCAGCGCAGGCCGAGGGTGCTCAGCCAGCCGCGGCGGTGCGGCTCGCGGCCGCACAGCACGGCCAGGATCCCGGTGGCGCCCACCGGCAACGACAGGTTGGTCTCGGCCAGCTCGGCGACCCGGTCCAGCTCGGCCAGGAGCAGCTCGTGCAGGTGCTCGGCCAGGCGTTTGGCCGGCTCCAGTCCGGTGTGGAGCGCGAAGGCGTCGGCGATCGCCAGCACACCGGCCGCGCCGTGACAGATCGCCAGCCGGCCGCTGGTGCCGTTCGTGTCGAGATGCCCGTCGTCCCAGGCGTCGCACAACGAGGCCATCGCCATAATGCCGAAGTCCCGGAGCGCGGCGTCGCCGAGCACGTCGCCGGCCTCGGCGAGCTGCCACGCGATGCCGGGCGTTCCGTAGCACCACGCCTGCCGGTGCCCTTCCATCCATGCCGACGGCTCGCCCCGTTCCGTGTCCGGCTCGGTCGGTTCCGGGTCCGGCTCGGTCGGTTTCGGGGCCGGTCCGCTCGACGGCCGGTCCGTGGCGAAGGGCCAGCACACCATGCCGCCCTCGCCCCGGCGCCCGTGCCGCACGAGGAATGCCGCGATCCGCCCGATCGACGCCGTGACCTCTGGATCCGCCGCCGGGCCGGCCCGGCGGTGCGCCGCGATGAGGGCCGCGAGCACGCCCGGCACGCCATGACCGAGCCCCAGGTTGACCCGCCCGAGGCTCCACGCGTCCGCCGGGTCGCCGTCACCGATCCGCAGCCGCGCGAGATCGTTCGCGTCGGACAGTCTGGTCAGGTGGCCGACCAACGGCCACCAGCGCGCGGGCGGCCCGGACGGCAACGACGGGAGCGACAGCAGTACCCCGGCCGGGCCGATGAGCAGGTCGTAGTCGGCGAACCCGACGTCGCGGTCGGGGTGGACGGCGGTGGCGGCCCAGTCGGTGACGCGCTCGGCCGCCAGCCGCGCGATGCCTTGCAGTCTCGGTTCGACCGTCGCGCCGTACACCAGGCCCAGGGCGTTGCCGGCCAGGCCGCCCAGGAACAGGCCGGGTGCCGTGTTGTGGCTCGCGTACCGGCCCGTCCACTCGACGACCGCCGCCCGCGCGATCTCCCGCCGGCGCTGCCGCCCGGGACCGGTCGCCGTGCCGTGCAGCATCGCCAGCAGCGGAACGCCCCAGTCCGGCTCGCGCTGGCGGCCGGCGTAGTGGGCGGACGGGCCGACGCGGGCCAGGACATGCGCGGTCATGCCTTCGACGAGCTTGCGAGTTGAGGAACGTGGCTCGGCATAGGTCGACACGGCTTGCCTCCATCCCGAGTGTGGCGCGCCGGACCCACCGGCGCGCCACCCCACGGCAACAGCACCTTGCAGCAGGTGAACTGGGTCGTGCTCTGGTCGCACGAATGGGTGTGGCAGCCGTCCCTCCGT
>Ga0307415_100000003_pt1 | contig 116928 bp, 84 predicted proteins | sample DK1Cmetagenome_FD_204524 | JGI IMG/M metagenome (GOLD analysis project Ga0307415, IMG submission 204524) | Maize rhizosphere microbial communities from greenhouse at UC Davis, California, United States - DK15-C-2 | ecosystem: Host-associated > Plants > Roots > Rhizosphere > Soil | place: USA... | reverse complement strand
AGGCCGGGCAGCAGCTCCTCCATGATCTGGCGGCCGCGGGGGAGCAGCCCGTGTACGTGCTCGCCCTGCGGCACGCCGCGACGCTGCCCCGTCGTGGACAGTCGGTCCCGTTCCACGATCACGACACTGCGGTACGAGTCGGCCAGCACGCGCGCGGCCAGTAGGCCGGCGATGCTACCGCCCAGCACGACGGCTCTGTCTCTCGATTCCATGGCGCCAGGGTGGGCCCGGCGTGGTGCCCGCTCCGTGCATTTCTACGCAGACGACCGGACGTCAGCGCGACAGTACGAGACCCGACTCACCCTCCGCGTGTCGCGCGCGCTCGGCGTGTCGGCGCCGGGTCGGGGTGACTCTCTGTTCCATATCCGCTCTGCGCACCTATGCGCGCCGGGCGTGTGGGGTCGTTGATCGTGCCGGGTCGTTGATCGTGAAGGATACGTGTCCAAAGGGGAGCATCGATGCTTCACGATCGCTGAAGTGTGTGCCCGTACATACATGCCGACCCGGGCGCGACACGCCCGACCCGGCGCGACACGCGGGTAGCGTGCCGCGTCGGGGCGCGACGTCAGCGCTGGGCGCGGGCGGCCGCGACGCGCGCGGCCACCGCGGGCGGCAGCCCGGCCGGCAGGCCCGGACCCGGGCCCGCGCCGGGACCCGGCTCGTCGAGCTCGACCACGGCCCGGGTGAACTGGGCCTGGTACAGCCGGTCGTACGCACCGCGGGCCGCCAGCAGCTCGTCGTGCGTGCCCTGCTCGACGATCCGGCCGTTCTCCATCACCAGGATCAGGTCGGCGTCGCGGATGGTGGAGAGCCGGTGGGCGATCACGAAGCTGGTCCGGTTGGACCGCAACGCCGCCATCGCGTGCTGCACCTGCGCCTCGGTGCGGGTGTCCACCGAGCTGGTCGCCTCGTCCAGGATCAGCAGCGACGGGTCGGCCAGGAACGCCCGGGCGATCGTGATGAGCTGCCGCTCGCCGGCGCTGACGTTGCTGGCCTCCTCGTCGATGCGGGTGTCGTAGCCGTCGGGCAGGCTGTGCACGAAGCGGTCGACGAACGTGGCCCGCGCGGCCGCCCGGATCTGCTCGTCGGTGGCCTCCGGGTTGCCGTAGGCGATGTTGTCCCGGATGGTGCCGCCGAAGAGCCACGTGTCCTGCAGCACCATGCCGATGTGCTCGCGCAGCTCGTCGCGGCGCATGGTGGCGATGTCCACGCCGTCGAGCGTGATGCGTCCCGCGTCGAGTTCGTAGAAGCGCATGACGAGGTTGACCAGCGTGGTCTTGCCGGCGCCGGTCGGCCCCACGATCGCCACCGTGTGCCCGGGTTCGGCCACCAGCGACAGGTCCTCGATGAGCGGACGGTCGGGGTCGTACGCGAACGAGGCGTGCTCGAACTCGACCCGGCCGGTGCCCTCGGTGGCATCGGGGCGGGCCGGCGGCTCGGCACTCTGCTCCTCGGCGTCGAGCAGGTCGAAGACGCGCTCGGCCGAGGCGACGCCCGACTGCATCAGGTTGGCCATCGAGGCGACCTGGGTCAGCGGCTGGGTGAACTGCCGGGAGTACTGGATGAACGCCTGTACGTCGCCGATCGTGATCGCGCCGGACGCCACCCGCAGGCCGCCGACGACGGCCACCGCGACGTACGTGAGGTTCCCGATGAACAGCATCGACGGCATGATGATGCCGGACATGAACTGGGCGGCGAAGCTAGCCTGGAACACCTCGTCGTTCTTGGCCGCGAACCGTGCCTCCACCTCCCGCTGCCGGCCGAACACCTTGACCAGCTCGTGGCCGGTGAACGCCTCCTCGATCTGCGCGTTCAGCTCGCCGGTGTGCCGCCACTGGGCGATGAACTGCTTCTGCGAGCGCTTGGCCACCTGCCGGGTCACCACGACCGACAGCGGCACCGCGACGAGCGCGATCACGGCCAGCAGCGGCGAGATCGTGAACATCGCCACCAGGACGCCCACCACGGTCAGCAGCGAGATGAGCAGCTGGCCCAGCGTCTGCTGCAGCGTCTGGGCCATGTTGTCGATGTCGTTGGTCACCCGGGACAGCAGCTCGCCGCGGGGCTGCTTGTCGAAGTACGGCAGTGGTAGCCGGTGCAGCTTGTCCTCCACATCGGAGCGCAGCCGGTTGATCGCCGCCTGCACGACGCCGTTGAGGATGTAGCCCTGCAACCACAGCAGCAGGCTGGACGCCACGAACAGGGCGAGCGCGAACATCAGCACCCGGGTCAGCGCGCCGAAGTCGATGCCGGCGCCCGGGATGACCTGCATCCGCTGGAACATGTCGGCCAGGTTGTCCTTGCCCTCGGCCCGCAGCCCGGCCACGACCTGGTCCAGCGTCGACTCGGCCGGCAGCTGCCGGCCCACCACGCCGGAGAAGATGATGTCGGTCGCCCGGCCCAGCAGCTTCGGACCGATCACCGTCATCGTCACGCTGGCCGCGGACAGCGCCACCACGAGCCACAGTTGCCGCCGGTACGGGCGCAACCGCCCCAACAGCCGCTTGGCCGAGGGCCAGAATGTGGCCGGCTTCTCGCCGGGCATACCCATCGTCATCCACGGTGGACCGCCGCCCGGTCGGCGCGCCCCGGCCAGCCCCGGCACGCGCGCCGGAACGGCCTTCTGCGCCCCTGGATTGGGGCCTCCGTTGGTACGGGCTCCATTCGCGCTCATGCCGCCGCTCCTACCGGGAGCTGGGACGCCACGATCTCGGCGTAGGTCGGGCTGGTCTCGAGCAGCTCGTCGTGGCGCCCGATGCCAACCACCTCCCCATCCTCGAGGACGACGATCTGATCGGCGTCCACAATGGTCGATACCCGTTGGGCGACGATGATGACCGCGGCGTCGGCCGTGACCGGCCGGAGGGCCGCCCGCAGCCGTGAGTCGGTGCCGAGGTCCAGGGCGGAGAACGAGTCGTCGAAGAGGTAGATCTCCGGCCGCCGGACCAGGGCCCGGGCGATGGCCAGCCGCTGGCGCTGGCCGCCCGAGAGGTTGGTGCCGCCCTGGGCGACCGGCGCGTCCAGGCCCTCGGGCATCTCGGCCACGAAGTCGCGGGCCTGGGCGATCTCCAGGCACCGCCACAGCTCCTCGTCGGTCGCGTCCGGGTCGCCGTAGCGCAGGTTGGTGGCGATCGTGCCCGTGAACAGGTACGGCCGCTGCGGCACGATCGCGATCCGTTCCCGCAGCGCGTCGAAGTCCAGCTCGCGCACGTCGACGCCGTCGACCAGCACGCGGCCGCCGGTGACGTCGAACAGGCGGGGAATCAACGACAGCAGCGTGGTCTTGCCGGCGCCCGTACTGCCGATGACGGCCGTGGTCTGCCCGGGCCGGGCGTGGAACGTGACGCCCCGCAGCACCGGGGAGTCCGCGCCCGGGTACGTGAACTCGACGTCGCGCACCTCGACCTCACCGGCGCCGGGGACGTCGGTGACGGGGTCGTCCGGGGCCTTGACCGACGAGTCGGTCTCGAGCACCTCGCCGATCCGGTCGGACGAGACGGCGGCCCGCGGCACCATCACGGCCATGAACGTGACCATCATGACCGACATGAGGATCTGCATGAGGTACTGCAGGAACGCGATGAGGGCGCCGACCTGGATCTCGCCGGCGTCGACCCGGGCCGCGCCGAACCACAGCACGGCGACGCTGGAGGCGTTGAAGACCAGCACCACGACCGGGAAGACGAGCGCGAACAGGCGGCCGGCCCGCAGCGCCGTCATCGTCAGCTCGTCGTTGGCCACGCCGAAGCGCCGCGTCTCGTACGGCTCGCGGACGAAGGCCCGGACGACCCGGATGCCGGTGATCTGCTCGCGCAGCACCCGGTTGACCGAGTCGATGCGTTCCTGCATCAGCCGGAACTGCGGGATCATCCGGCGCATGATCAGGGCGATCGCCACGGCCATGGCGGGGACGATGATGAGCATGAGCCAGGACAGGCCCGCGTCCTCCTGCAGCGCCATGATCACCCCACCGACCATCATGATCGGCGCGGCGATGAGCATCGTGCACGTCATCACGACGAGCATCTGCACCTGCTGCACGTCGTTGGTGGTCCGGGTGATCAGCGACGGCGCGCCGAACCGGGCCACCTCGCGGGCCGAGAACCAGCCGACCCGGGCGAACACGGCGGCGCGGACGTCGCGGCCGAAGCTCATCGCGGTCTGGGCGCCGTAGTACACCGCCACGATCGTGCAGACGATCTGGACGGCGGTGACCAGGAGCATCCAGCCGCCGATCCGCATGATGTATCCGGTGTCGCCGGTGGCCACGCCCTGGTCGATGATGTCGGCGTTGAGGCTGGGCAGGTACAACGACGCCATGGTCCCGACGAGCTGGAGCGCGACCACCACGGTCAGTGGCCGCCCGTACGGGCTCAGGTAGGTGCGGAGCAGTCGGATCAGCATCAATGTCCCCCGTCTTGGTCGGGTTGAGGTTCGCGTCGGAGCAGGCCGTCGAGGACGACCTCGGTGATCTCGTCGGCGCGCATCAGCGCGCCCTCGGTGATCAGCGGGTGCGAGGCGGAGAAGATCAGCAGTCGTAGCACCCTTGCCACCTCCATCGGTGGCCATCGCAGCTGGTGGGCGTCCGGCTCGAGGATCCGCACGATCGAGGCGTTCACCGCCTGGTTGGCGGTCTGGGCGGCCGGGCGCCAGGTCTCGTCATCCGGTTGCGGGGGCTGGCGGCGCAGCGCCAGCATCAGGTTGAAGACCCGCAGCATCCGCCGCTGCAGGATCGACGTGACCTGCAGGATCCGGATCCGCAGGGGCAGGCCCATGTCGACCGTGCGGAGGTCGGCCAGGGTCGGCTCCGGGTCGAAGACCTGCCACATCGCCGCCCGGATCAGCGTCTCCTTGTCGGGGAAGACGCGGAAGATCGTGCCCTCGGCCACCCCGGCCGCCTCCGCGATCATTCGCGTGGTCACCTTGGCGCCGTGCTCGATGAGCAGCGGAAGGGTGGCGGCGACGAGCATCGCCCGTCGCTGGTCGGCCGGAAGGGCCTGGGATCTGACCACCCGGACAGCATAGTGAGTGAGCTACTCACTCAGTCAAGAGGATTGTCGGTCGGGCGATAGCGCCGGCCCCATCGACCAGCCAGAATTCTGGATCGTGGATGACGACCAGGCGTTGATCGCCGAACTCACCGAGTTGGCGCTGGAGCGGGCGGCGCCCGACGAGCTGGTCCTGTTCGAGGAGACGGCGCAGGAGTACTTCGACGATCCGCAGGCGGCGCTGACCGCCTCCTCGAAGGACACCGCGGTCGGGTTCGGCCTGGAACTGGTGATGATCACGCCGGTGGCGCTGGCCGTCGGGGCGACCGTGCTGCAGGCGCTCGGGTCGATCCTCTCCGAGCGGGCCCTGAAGGCCGGCGGCCGGTCGGCGTCGACCCTAATGCGCAAGCTGCTGCGCAAGGGACCACCGGATCCGCACCTGACCCTGACCCAGGAGCAGACGCAGTACGTCCGGCAGGTCGCCCTGGAGCGGGCCAATGCGCTCGGCATGCCGCCGCAGCAGGCGCATCTGCTGGCGGACTCGTTCGTCGGGGCGCTGGTGACCGCGGGTTGACGCCATGATTTCCCCGCCCCCGTTGACCGCCGTCCTCGCCGGCCCGGCCAACGCGCCCGTCGCGCCGTACCGCCCCCGCCCGGACGTCCTGGCCCACCCGTCGCCGACCACGGGCCGGTTCCTCCTGCTCATCGGCGCGCTGCTGAGCACCGGCCTGCTGGCCGGGACGATGTTCCACAACGCGGTGATGGGCCGCGGCTGGACGCAGTCGATACGCGGGTGTTTCGCCGAGGCCGACCTCACGGCGCCCCTGGGTCCCGACATCGCCAGCCAGATCGCCCACCAGGAGGCGATCAACGTTTGCATGGCGGGTGCCGAGCGGATCCGGGCCCTGGTGAGCCTCGGCGGTGCCGGCACGATCGCCGTGCTCGCGCTCGCCGTGGTGCTGGTCATCCCGGCGGTGCTGCGGCGCCGGTACCGGCTGCGCCCGGCCGGGCCGCGGTTGGACGCCACCGCCGGGCGGATCGCCGCGCTGGCCGGCGAGGCCGGTCTGCGGCGCCCGCCCCGGCTGCTGGTCGGCCCGGCCGGCCAGCGCGACGCGTTCGTGTTCGGCCGGCCCGGGCGCTACGAGCTGGTGCTGCCGACGGCGCTCGTGGTCCGCTGGCGCAACGCGGCCCTGTTCGACCCGGTGGTGCGGCACGAGTTGGCCCACGTACGCCGCCACGACGTGCCGCTGGCCTGGCTGGCCACCGCCGTGTGGGTGGCGGCCGTACCGGTGCTGACCGTCCCGATCGTGCTCGACCTGATCCGCTGGGACCTGTCGGCGCTGCCGGCCTTCCTGTGGCGGGCCGCCCTCGTCCTCGGCGTGGTCTGGCTGATCCGCCGCCAGGCCCTGCGGTCGCGCGAGCACGACGCCGACCTGCACGCCGCCCGGCAGGCTGGTGACTGGCGTCCGGTCGCCGCCGTGCTCGACACGGGGGGTCGGCCCGAAGGGCCGGGGGGCGGGAAAAACACTGCCCGGCCGGCGCCGCCGTGGTGGCGGCGCGTCATCTCGTACCATCCCACGCACGCCCAGCGCATCGCCGTGCTCTCCGACCCCGGCCGGCTCCAGGGTGTATCTCTTGTGGACGGTCTGGCCGCCGCCTTCCTGACCGCCGTGCTGCTCCCGCCGCTGCTGAACGTGCTGCAGGTGGCCTTCACCGGTTCGCCGCTGTTTTCCTGGACGCCGCACATGTCGGCCGCGCTGGTCGGCCCGATCGCCGGCCTGGCCGTGGGCGTGGGCCTGTGGCGCCAGGCGATGGTCGACCAGGTGACCGGGGCGCGGACATGGCCGGGCGGGGTCGTCCTCGGCGTCGTGATCGGTCTCGCGGTCGGTCAGGCCGTCCAGTTCGACAGCCTCGGCGTGTCCGAGCAGCGGGCCAGCGAGACGCCGATGGCGGTGCTGCTGGGCGCGGCCGCGGTGCTGCTCAGCGCGGGTACCGGGCGGTTGTGGGCCGACGCCTCGGCCCGGCTGCCGGGCGGGGCCCGCTCGTGGTGGATCGGCATCGTCGTCAACGCGCTCATCTTCGGCATCGCGCTGTGGGCTCTACAGTGGATGCCGGTCGTGATCGAGGCGACGACGTCCAGCGGGATGTCGGCCGGCGATATGGCCATCACCCTCGGCCCGCTGGTCGGTCCGGTCGTCTACCTGGCCGCCGTGCCCGTCCTGGTCGCCGTCGTCACCCTGGTGTGGCGCGGTGGTCGGCGCCCGATGCCGGCGTGGCTGGTCGAGGGCCCCGCGCCGCCGTGGTCGTGGTCGGCCCACCGGCCCGGGCTGGTGCCGGCCCTGCTGACCGGGGCCGGGTCGGGGGTACTCGCGGCGCTGGCCGTCCTGATGCACCGGCTCGTCGCCGGCAGCCCCACCGACGACGCCGAGCGCCTGTCCCGGTACCTGATCTGGCTGACGGTCGGCGCGCTGGTTGCCCTGACCGTCTCGTTCGTCACCGTGATGATCCTGCCCCGTTCGGGCGCCGCGGTCGGCCTGGTGACCGGCGTCGGGGCCGCCGTGGTCGGCGCACTCGGCATGCTGGCGGCCAACACGTTCATCATCGGCAACATCTTCGACCTCGGCTTCTGGTGGTCGACGATCGTCGCCGTCACATCACTGTGGATGGTCGGCTACCTGTTCCTGCTCCCGTTCACGCTGGCCGTGTGGCCAGTGCCGTGGCGCGACGTGCCCGGCTGGGTCCTCGTGCTCGCGGCCGGCGGCGCCGGCGGCTTCATGGCCCTACTCGCCGCCGTCGTCCTCGTCATCTGACTGGCGAGTGGCCGGCACCTTACGATTAACATCGCGCATGGAAAGTACATTGTGACCCACGAACGCCGCAAAGAATATGCCGAGCAGGTTCCAGAACAACCGCTGTGGCAGGTCCATAAACGAACCGACGATCGCCCAACCCACAATGACTACGAAGAACGTCGGCACCAACCAGCGGCGACGCTTTCTCATCTTCACCCACATCACGCCCTCTCGGCGGCAAGGTTACCGGCGTGGGGCTCGAGGCGACCGCCGCCGTTGGTAGGCGACGCCCACGGCCACCAACAGGCCGACCGCCGCGCCGAGTGAAGCTCGGTGCAGGGCGGAGGACCGGACCTCACCGGTGGGTCGCCAGATCGATAGCCGAACGTCAGGTTTGTCCACCGTGGTCATGCCCCAATGCCGACTCTAAGGTCATTGGTCAGGCGGGCCGACTCCGAACGGCCCAATGGTCGGCCTTTTCGCGCATCGGTCAGCGCGCATCAAGCGGGTAGCGGCGTACAGTTCGCGGGCGATCGCGAACGGTTGCATTGTTCGATGAAAGCGTGACCGATACAGCGGCAGATGGAGGGTTTTGCCCGGTCGGCGGCTCAGCCGTCCGGGTTGCATCGGCATCTGCCGAACGGTTGATACGGCGGGGGTCGTGAAACCGCTAGTGTGGCGCGGTCATGATCCCAGCATCCCGGGGGTACCCGTTGAAATCTTCCGTTTCGCGTGTCTTGACCCGCGCGGGCCTGGCCGCCACAGTGGGCCTGATCGCCGCGACCGCGTTCGCCGCGCCCGCCTCGGCCGCGCCCGATGACTCCGACCTGTCGGTCCGGTTCGAGGGCACGACGATCGCGGCCCTTGCCCCCGGCAAGTTCTCGAAGCTCACGATCCGGAACGACGGCCCCGGAGCCGGTACTGGCGTCAAGGTGACGTTCGATGTCAGCGCCCTGGACGACGGCAAGATCGAATTCGACCTCAGCCCCGATTGCAGCACCGTCGGCGATGAGGTCACCTGTGCGTTCGACGACTCCGACATTCCGCCGGCCGGCGGCGAGACGGAAGTCCCGATCCCGATCGGCCGCAAGGCGAGCGCAACACCAGGACCGGCCGGCTCGATCAAGGCCACGATCTCGTCGGACACCAATGACCCGAACTCGGGCAACAACTCCCAGACGGTGAACGTCGTCGTCGGCACCTCGGGCGCGGACGTCCAGGTCGTCGCGTTCGACGTGTACGCCCTCGACGGTGCGGGCGACCCGACCACGGACCCGGTGCCGCTGGGCGGATCGTCGGAGGTGCAGGGCATCATCTTCAACTGGGGCGACATGACCGCGGTCGGCATCAAGGTCGTGGTGACGCTGCCCGAGTTCGTGACGTTCGGCGAGGTCGAGCCGGACTGCACGTACAGCGCCGACAACCGCGTCGCCACCTGCACCTACGACGACGTCGTGCTGGGCTTCTTCCAGTTCCTCGGCGTGTTCTGGCCGGTCAACGTGGCCGCCGACGCCCCCGGCCCGACCGCCCTGCAGGGTGGCTCGATGGTGGTCTCGGCGATCGACGTGCGCAGCGAGAACATCCCCGAGGCGCGGGCCCTGCCCAAGAACATGCGGCGGATCGCGCCCGACGACGTCCCGGACGTGGACCCGAGTGACAACACCGACCCGTTCGCGGTCTTCGTGGCCGGTGACCTTCCGGTGACCGGTGCGCAGGCCGGCCTGTACGCCATGTCCGGGGCGGGCCTGCTCGTGCTCGGCGTGCTGATCGTGCTCCTGGCCCGCCGGCGGCGTAACGCACCCGCCACGACCGGATAGCCAGACGCATCGGCGACCCGTCGCCGTGATCATGGAGTTAGGCACGCGAAATCGCGCCGATCATGGACCCTAATCCATGATCGGCGCATTTCAGCGGCTACCCTCCCAACGTGTCGCGGAGGGGGCGCCGACCATGACGACAACCCTCGAGGAGGGTCGACAGGCCTACCAGCGGCGGGCCTGGACCACCGCGTACGAGTTCCTGCGCGCCGCCGACGCGGAGCAGCCGCTCGGGCCGGAGGACCTGGAAATGGCCGGCCGGGCCGCCCATCTGGCCGGCCTCAACGCCGAGTGTGATGCGCTGCTTGAGCGCGCGTTCGCGCAGCGGTTGCAGCGGGGCGAGGCCGAGGCCGCCGCCCTGGACGGGTTCCTGCTGGCCTTCGGGCTGCTCAACCGCGGCGAGTGGGCCCGTGCCGGCGGCTGGCTGGCCCGGGCCGCCGAGGCCATCGAGCACGGCCCCGAGAACTGTGCCGCCCACGGGTACCTGTTGACGCCGGACGCGGTCAGGGCGCTGATGACCGGCGACGGGGCCACCGCGTACCAGGGCTTCACCCGGGCCCGCGAGGTGGGCGAGCGGTGCGGCGAGGCCGACCTCATCGGCCTGAGCGGGTTCGGCCAGGGACAGGCCCTGATCGAGATGGGCCGCGTCGACGAGGGCATCGCCGTCCTGGACCAGGTCATGGTGGCGGTCACCGCGGAGGAGATCTCCCCCGAGTTCGCCGGCCTCATCTATTGCGGCGTGATCGGCTCGTGCATGCAGGTGTACGACGCCGGGCGGGCCCGGGAGTGGACCGCGGCGCTGACCCGCTGGTGCGACTCGCAGCCCGAACTCGTGCCGTTCGCCGGGCAGTGCCTCGTGCACCGGGCGCAGATCATGAGCATCCACGGCGCCTGGACCGACGCCCTGGAGGAGCTGCGGCAGGCCCGCGAGCGGTTCGCCCGCACCGGGCATCCGGCCATCGGCGACGCCCAGTACGAATGGGCCGAGGTGCACCGGCTGCGCGGCGAGGTCGACGAGGCCGAGGACGGCTACCGGGAGGCGAACCGCTTCGGCCGGGACGCCCAGCCGGGGCTGGCCCTGCTCCGGCTGGCCCAGGGCCGGCTCGACCCGGCCGCCGCGGGCCTGCGGCGGGCCCTTGACGAGGACGGCCCGCGGCTGCGTCGCCCGAGCCAGCTCGCCGCCGCCGTCGAGGTGGCGCTGGCCGCCGGTGACCTGGCCTGGGCCCACGCCGCGGCCGACGAGCTGGCCGAGTTGGCCCAGGCTCGGGATGTGCCGCTCATCAACGCGATACGCGCGCAGGCCGAGGGGGCGATCCGGCTGGCCGAGGACGACGCCCGCGCCGCGCTGCCGGCCGCCCGGCGGGCCTGGGCGCTGTGGTACGAGCTGGACGCGCCGTACGAGGCGGCCCGGGCCCGGGTCGTGGTCGGGCTCGCCTGCCGGGCGCTCGGTGACGAGGACGCCGCGCGCATGGAGCTGGAGGCGGCCCGGCGCGTCTTCGGCGAGCTGTCGGCCGGTCCCGACATGGCGCGGGTCGACGCGTTGATGGGATCGACGACCCCTCCGGCCGCGCACGGGCTGAGCGTGCGCGAGCTGGAGGTGTTGCGGATGGTGGCCACGGGCCGGACGAACCGCACCATCGCCGGCGAGCTGTTCCTGTCCGAGAAGACGATAGCCCGGCACCTGAGCAACATCTTCGTCAAGCTCGGCGTCGCGACCCGGGCCGCGGCCACCGCGTACGCGTACGAGCACGGGCTGGTCTGATCGGCGTACATAGAATTACCCATGGGGCCGTGGCCAGGTTTGCGCATCTCTCCCGAGGTGGCGTGGGTATCGGCCGACCTACCGTTCGGTCATGACACACATGCGGCGGGTGGAGACGGTCATCATCGGTGCCGGCCAGACGGGGCTGTCCACCGGCTACCATCTGGCCCGGCGGGGCCGGGAGTGCGTGATCCTCGATGGGTACCCGCGGATCGGCGACAACTGGCGCGGTACATGGGATTCGCTGCGGCTCTACAGCCCGGCCCGGACGGCCGGCCTGCCCGGGATGCCGTTCCCGGCACCGTCGGCGTCGTTCCCCACCAAGGACCAGATGGCCGACTACCTCGAGGCGTACGCGGCGAGGTTCGACCTGCCCGTACGCACGGGGGTACGCGTGCGGCGCGTCTCCACAGAGGACAGATCGTACGTGGTGCACACCGACGACGGCTCGTACGCGTGCGACAACGTCGTGGTCGCCACCGGTACCTTCGGCCGTACCCCGTACGTGCCCGACTTCGCCGGCCGGCTCGACGCGGGCATCGTGCAGATGCACTCGAGCGAGTACCGCAACCCGGCCCAGTTGCGACCGGGGCCGGTGCTCGTGGTGGGCGCCTCGCACTCGGGCGGCGACATCGCGTTCGAGGCGGCCCGTGCCGGCCATCCGACGGTGCTGTCCGGGAAGGTCAACGGCGAGGTGCCCTTCGCCATCGAGGGCCGGGCTGCCCGCGTCCTGTTTCCCGCCCTGTTCGCGTTGGCCAAGCACGTGCTGACGATCCGGACGCCGATGGGTCGGAAGATGCGCGAGCATGCCCGGGCCCACGGCGGCCCACTGCTACGGGTCAAGCGGGCCGACCTGGAACGCGCCGGCGTCGAGCTGGTGGCGGCCCGGACGGTTGGCGCGCACGCCGGCGACCCGGTGCTCGACGGCGGCCGCGTGCTGGATGTGGCCAACGTCGTGTGGTGCACCGGGTTCCGGCAGGACTTCTCGTGGATCGACGCGCCCGTGACCGGACCGGACGGCTGGCCGCTGGAGCACCGCGGCGTGGTGGCCGCGTCGCCCGGGCTGTACTTCGTCGGCCTGGCATTCCAGTACGCCTTCACATCCATGCTGGTCGGCGGGGCCGGCCGGGACGCGGAGTACGTGGTGCGCCACATCGCCGCGGCCCCCGAGCGCCGCCGGCCCGAACCGGCGCGGCTCACACCGGCACGCTGAGCGCCACGGTCATGCCGGCGGTGGGGTCGCCGGTCACCGTGCCCAGCTGCAAGGACCAGCCGTCGCGGAAGACCATGTCGGAGGCGAGCGAGGACTGGCCCAGGTTGCGCAGGCTCCGCTCGTACCCGGAGGTGGCGTAGACCAGCCGGCAGGCGTCCTCGGGGAAGGCCAGCTGCGACGTGCGCAGCTTGTCGACCGCGGCGGCCGCCTTGTCCAGGCTCGGGTACACCTCGAAGTGGATGTGCGGCCAGCGGCCCGAGTACGCGCCCGGGAAGATACTGGTGAACGTCAGCGAGCCGTCGGCGCCGGCGGCCTGCACGCCGCGCAGGTAGTTCTCGTTGGTCAGCTCCCGCGAGTACAGCGAGTAGGCGCCGTCGATGTCGCAGTGCCACAGGTACACGGCGGCGCCCTGAAGCGGGGCCGAGCCGTTCTTCGTGTCGAGCACGGTGAGCCGGATGGTCAGGGGCACCCCGGACGCCACCGCCGACGCGCCGCCGAAGCCGCCGGTGATGTCGCCGCGCACGATGCCGCTGCGGTTGAGCACGTTGACGCCGTTGGATCCGTCGCCCGGGTACGGTCCGGCCGTCTCCTCCGGGATCTGCTCGCCGGTCGTCGCCGCCGTGGTGGCCCCGGAGGTGCCGGCCGCCGACGCGCTCGACGGCGTGCCCTCCTCCGTGGTGCAGGCGACCAGGGCCGCCGCGCCGGCCCCGCCGAGCAGGGCCAGCAGGCGCCGGCGGTCGAGGACGGCCGGCAGGTCGTGGGACAGCCCGCGGTCGTGGTCGTGCAACTCGTCGTGGTGCATGTCAACTCTCCTCGCCGATGGTGCGGTCGGCATCGACCCTGCCGCCGGCGTCCATGGGTATCTTGTGGAAGCGCTGTACGTCTCCTGTGAGCTAGTGTCGATCACATGTGGCGAGGCGGCCCGGTGAACGTTCGAACCCCCACCGGGATCGCCCGCACCTACTACACGCTCGTCCTCGGCAACACCCTGGCCGCCTCCCTGATCTGGGGCATCAACACCCTCTTCCTGCTCGACGCCGGGCTGTCCAACCTGGAGGCGTTCGCGGCCAACGCGTTCTTCACCGCCGGCATGGTGCTCTTCGAGGTGCCCACCGGTGTCGTCGCCGACCTGTGGGGGAGGCGTCGTTCGTTCCTGCTCGGCACGCTGACTCTCTCGGGGGCCACCGCTGCCTATGTTGGGCTCTGGGCGATGGACGCGCCGTTCTGGCAGTGGGCCGTCGTCTCGGTCCTGTTGGGACTCGGGTTCACGTTCTTCTCCGGCGCCACCGAGGCGTGGCTCGTCGACGCCCTGCAGGCGACCGGCTACCAGGGCACGATGGAAAAGGTGTTCGGCCGCGGGCAGGTCATCACCGGCATCGCGACCCTGGTCGGCTCGGCCGGCGGCGGCTTCCTGGCCCAGGCGACCAACCTCGCGGTCCCGTTCGTCCTCCGCGCCGCCGTCCTGGTGGCGATGTTCGCGGTCGCTTTCGTCCTCATGCGCGACCTCGGCTTCACGCCCGCGGAGCGGTCCGGACCCGTCGCCGAGGTGCGGCAGATCATGTCCGCGTCGATCCGCTACGGGTGGCGAGTGCCGGCCGTCCGCGATCTGATGCTGGCCGGCGCGTTCACCGGCGGCGTGTCCATCTACGCGTTCTACGCGCTGCAGCCGTACCTGCTGGAGCTATGGGGCGATCCCAAGGCGTACGGCGTCGCCGGCGTGGCCGCCGCCGTGCTCTCCGCCGCGCAGATCGCGGGCGGCCTGCTCGCCTTGCGGGTGCGACGATTCTTCGCCCGCCGCACGTCGGCGCTGCTGTTCCTGGACGCCGTGGCCGCCGCGTCGATCCTGGCGGCCGGCCTGGCCGCCCAGTTCTACGTCGTGATGGCCCTGACCGTCGTGTGGGGCATGGTCTTCGCGGCCGGCCTGCCGATCCGGCAGGCGTACCTCAACGCCTCGATCCCGTCGCGCCAGCGGGCGACGATCCTGTCGTTCGACTCGCTGGTCGCGTCGTCCGGCGGTGTGGTCGCCCAGCCGGCGCTGGGCCGGGCGGCCGACGTCTGGGGCTATCCGGCCACCTTCGTCGCCTCGGGCATCATCCACGCCTTCGCGTTGCCGTTCGTCGCCCACGCGCGGTCGCACAACGCGGCCGGCGAGCGGGACGCCAGCCCCGCCACCCGGGAGGCCGCGCCCGGTTCCGCCTGACTCCACGTGTCGGCTGGGCGTCAGTCGGTCAACCGGCCGCCCCGGTCGGGCGTCGTCGCGGTGGTCCCATCGAGACGACGAACCGAGGAGCGCGCCATGCCAGCCCACCGACTCCACGCCGCCCTCTGCGCCACCGCCGTCACCCTCGCCGGTCTGGCCGGCCTGGCCGGATGCGGCAAAACGCCCGCCTCCGGCCCACCCGCGGCGACCGCCGCACCGCCGACCTCCACGCCCGGGAGTTCCACCACGGGGGCGGCGCCGCCCCAGACCGCGACGCGGGCGGCGCTCGCGGTGTACTACCTCGGCACCGAGCGGGTGTGGCGGGAGAGCGACGGAACTCCCATCGACCGGGTCAAGCTCTACCGCGAGTTCCACCGTCTGGCCGCCGGCGACGGTGGGGCCGCCGCGCGGGCCCGCGCCGCGATCGCCGAGATGCTCGCCGCCAGCGCGCTGGACCCCGACTACCGCACCGGTTGGCCTTCTGGCGCCCGCGTCCGGGACGTCAGGGTCGCCGGCGGCGTCGTCACCGTGGACATCGGTGGGGCCGCTCGCAACAACGTCGGGTCCGAGGTGGCCGACCAGGCCGTACAGCAACTGGTGTGGACGGCCACCGCGGCCAGCGGTCAGGCCGGCGTGCGGCTGCTCATCGACGGCCAACCGGTCGACGAGTTGTGGGGTCACGTCGCGGTCGGCGGCGTGCTGCGGCGCTCCCCGGCCGAGGACGTCCAGGCGCACGTCTGGCTGATCGACCCGCAGCACGGCGCATCCGTCGGAAGGACCTTCACCGTCCACGTCTCCGGCTACGTGTTCGAGTCGACCATCTACATCCGGGCGCGCCAGGGCGGCCGCACCGTGCGCGAGACGTTTGTGACGGTGGCCGGCGACGGCAACTTTGGCGAGGCCCGCACCCGGCTGACCCTGCCGCCCGGGCGGTACACCCTCGAGGCGTACGAGCCCAGCAACGCCACCGCCGGTCGCGAGCTGTACCTCGACGACCACGTCATCACCGTGCGCTGAGTCTTCACCTGACCGCCAAATTCCGCCGATCATGGACCTAAGTCCATGATCGGCGCAATTTTCGGTCCCCAACCTCATGATCGAGGCAACGACGCCGGGGGCGGAAGGCGTCGACCTAGAGTGTGCGCTGGAGTCGGTCGGCGAGCAGGCGGGCGAACCGGGCCGGGTCGGCCAGGTCGCCGCCCTCGGCCAGCACCGCCGTACCGTAGAGCAGCTCCACCGCCTCGGAGAGGTGCTCGTCGTCGGGCCGCTCGGCGTGGGCCCGGCGCAGCCCGGTCACCAGCGGGTGGGTCGGGTTGAGTTCGAGGATGCGCTTGACCGGCGGCAGATCCTGGCCCATGGCCTTGTACATCCGGGCCAGCGCCGGCGTGACGTCGTGCTCGTCGGTGACGATGCACGCCGGCGACGTGGTCAGGCGCGAGGACAGCCGCACCTGCTTCACCTCGTCCTCCAGCTTCGAGCCCATCCAAGTCAGCAGCGGGGCGAAGTCCTCGCGCTCCTGCTCGGTGGCCGCCTCCTCGGGGCCGGCCAGGTCGGCCTCGCCCTTGGCGACCGACTGCAGGCTCTTGCCGTCGAACTCGTGCACCGCCTCGACCCACACCTCGTCCACCGGGTCGGTGAGGATCAGCACCTCGTAGCCCTTGGCCGCGAACGCCTCCATGTGCGGGGAGTTCTCGATCGTGGTCCGGCTCCCGCCGGTCATGAAGTAGACGTGCTTCTGCTCGGACGGCATGCGCTCGACGTACTGCTTCAGGGTGGTCAGCGCGGAAGCGTCCCGGGTGGACGCGAACGAGCAGATGTCCAGGATGGACTCGCGATTGTCGGCGTCGGTGAGGAGGCCTTCCTTGATGGCCCGGCCGAACTCCCGCCAGAACGTCTCGTAGGCCTCCGGCCTGCCGTCCATCAACTCCTTGACCGTCGACAGGACCTTCTTGACCAGCCGCCGGCGGATGAGCTGGATCTGGCGGTCCTGCTGGAGGATCTCGCGGGACACGTTCAGCGACAGGTCGTGGGCGTCGACGACACCGCGGACGAAGCGCAGGTACGGCGGCATCAGCGCCTCGCAGTCGTCCATGATGAACACCCGCTTGACGTACAGGTGGATGCCGCGCCGGCCGTCGGCCATGAACAGGTCCAGCGGCGCCCGGGACGGGAGGAACAGCAGCGCCTCGTACTCGAACGTGCCCTCGGCCCGCATGTGGATGGTCTCGAGCGGATCGGTCCAGTCGTGGCTGACGTGCCGGTAGAACTCGCGGTACTCCTCCTCGGTCACCTCGTCCTTCGGCCGCGACCACAACGCCTTGCGCGAGTTGAGCGTCTCCACCTCGGACGTGGTCTTGCCGTCGGTGGTGCGCTCGACCTCCATGGTGATCGGCCAGGGGATGAAGTCGGAGTACCGCTTGACGATCTGGCGGATCCGCCACTCCTCGGTGTAGTCGTGCAGCTGGTCGTCCGGGTCGGGCTCCTTCAGATGCAGCGTCACCGCGGTGCCGACGGGCGCGTCGGGGACGGTCTGCACCGAGTACCCGCTCTCGCCGTCCGACTCCCAGCGGGTGGCCTCGGAGTGCCCGGCCCGGCGGGTCACCAGGGTGACCCGGTCGGCGACCATGAAGCACGAGTAGAAGCCGACGCCGAACTGTCCAATGAGGTCCTTCGACGCGGCGGCGTCGTTGGCCTCCCGCATCCGCCGCAGCAGCTCGGCCGTGCCGGACCGGGCGATGGTGCCGATGAGGTCCACCACCTCGTCCCGGGTCATGCCGATGCCGTTGTCCCGCACGGTCAGCCGGCGCTCCTCGCGGTCGGTCTCGATCTCGATGTGCAGGTCGGAGACGTCGGCCTCGAGATCCTTGTCCCGGAACGTCTCCATGCGCAGCTTGTCCAGCGCGTCGGACGCGTTGGAGATCAACTCGCGCAGGAAGATGTCCTTGTTCGAGTAGACCGAGTGGATCACCAGCTGCAGCAGCTGGCGCGCCTCCGCCTGGAACTCCAGCGTCTGCGCGTCCGCGTTCATCGCACCCCTCCCGAGAAAGAACCAGAGCCCAGGATACGAGGCGCCTGGGCTGGATCGCGGCGCGGCGCCAGACGCGCCGAGCCAGCCTTGGCGAAATTCGTCGATGGGCGAGGGAGGACATACCCTGGGGCGGGTGAAGGTCGTCCGGGGCGAGGCGGTTCGCCGGTGGCTGGCCGTCGGCCTGGGCGTCGCGGTCCTGAGTTCGCTGCCGGCCGTGATCGCGGCCTGGCCCGCTCCGGCGGCGGCCGTCGACCCCACCCGGCTGCGCGGCCTGATCCTGGCCTCGGCCGATCGGCCGTATCAGGGCTATGTGGACAGCCAGGGCGAGCTCAAGCTCCCGGACCTGCCGGTCGTCGGCGAGGTGCTGGCGCTGGCCCGCGGGGCCACGCGGATCCGGACCTGGTACGCCGGCCCGCGGTCCTGGCGGGTGGCCGTGCTGACCACGACCGGCGAGCGGGACATCTACCGCACGGCCGACGGCACGTTCCTGTGGGACTTCGAGCGGAACCTGATCGGCTTCACCCCGGGCGAGCTTCCGGTCCGGCTGCCATGGGCGCCCGACGTCGTGCCGCCCGAGCTGGCCCGCCGGATCCTGGCCGCGGCCGCGCCCGACGACCGGATCAGCGCCCTCCCGGCCCGGCGGGTCGCCGGCGTCACCGCCGCCGGGCTGCGCCTGACTCCGGCCGACCCGAAGACCACGGTCGGGTCGGTGGACATCTGGGCCGACCCGGACACCGGGTTGCCGCTGCGCGTGCAGCTGACCGGCAAGGGCGCGACCCAGCCCGTGCTCGTCACCGAGTTCGGCGACCTGCGCCAGACCGCGCCCGACGGCCGGATCCTCGTGCCGTCGGCGCCGGACGAGGCCGGGCTGACCGTCGTGGGAAGCGAGGAGGTGGCCTCCGCGATCGGTAAGGTCGCGCCGGTGCTGCTGCCGGACAGCCTGGCCGGACGGCCCGCGCTGCGCCAGGTGTCGATTTCCGTGGTGCCGGGCATCGCCGCCTACGGCAGCGGCCTGTCGACGTTCGCGGTGCTGGCCCTGCCCCGCGGGGTCGGCGCCGACGCGCTGGAGAAGGCGCGCCGGGCCGGCGGCACCCCGTTCGCGAACGCCCCCGGCTCCGGCGAGGCGACGATCAGAACCGACTCCGGCGAGTGGATCTACCTCACCGATCTGATCGAGGGGTACGAGCTGCGGGCCGGCGTGTTGAGCGCCGTGATCGTGCGCACGGAGCCGCCGTTGGGCGAGGTCGGGCGCCAGCGCCCTCGCACGTACCTTCTGGTCGGGATGGTCACGCTGGACCTGTTGCGACAGGCCGCCAACGAGCTGAACGGCCGGCCGCGGTGATCCGCACCCGGGCGCTGGTGAAGCGCTACGGCGCGGTCACCGCCGTTGACGGCGTCGACCTCGACGTGGCCGAGGGCCAGCGGTACGGGTTGCTGGGGCCCAACGGGTCGGGCAAGACCACGCTGCTGCGCCTGGTGCTCGGCCTGGTGTACGCGACGGCCGGTGAGATCGAGCTGATGGGGCAGCCGGTGCCGCGGCGGCTCGGCCGGGTACTGCCGCGGGTCGGCGCGATGGTCGAGGGCCCCGCCGCGTACGGGCACCTGAGCGGCCGGGCCAACCTGCGCCTGCTGGACGCCTCCGGAGCCGGCGGCCCGTGGCGCACCCGCCGCGCCCGGGTCGAGGCGGCGCTGGAACGCGTCGGCCTGGCCGGCGTCGACGCGCGGTCGGTGCGCTCGTACTCGCTCGGCATGCGCCAGCGACTCGGGTTGGCGGCGGCGCTGTTGCGGTCCCCGGACCTGCTCGTGCTGGACGAGCCGACGAACGGCCTCGACCCGCAGGGCATCCGGGAGATCCGCGACCTGCTCGCCGACCTGAACGCCGCCGGCACCACCGTCTTCCTGTCCAGCCATCTGCTGGCCGAGGTGGAGCAGTTGTGCACCCACGTCGGCGTGGTCGACCGGGGCCGGCTCGTCGTGCACACCGCCCTGGACGAGCTCCGGACGCCGACGGGCCGGGTCCTGGTCGTCACGCCGGACGCCGACCGGGTCGCCGCCCTGCTCGACGGGCGGGTGGAGTCGCGCACCGGCGACCGGCTGATGGTGCGCCACACCGACGCCGCCGAGCTCAACACCCGCCTGGTCACCGAGGGCCTGCGGGTCGCCGAGATCGCCGCGGAACGCCGCACGCTGGAGGACGTCGTGCTCGAGGTCACCTCGGCCGGGTCGGACCGGGTGGACCGCCCATGATCGTGCTGGTCGAGCTGCTCAAGCTGGCCCGCCGCCCGCGCACCTGGGTCAGCGTGGGGCTGCTGTGCGGGCTGCCGACGCTGGTCGCGGTGTTCCTCGCGGTCACCCAGCTCGGGCCCGGGCCGGGGGAGGACCCGGCGTTCCTGTCCGCGGTGCTGGCCAACGGTGCGCTGTTCCCGGCCGCCGCGCTGGCCATCGTGCTGCCGATCTTCCTGCCCGTGGCGGTGGCGGTCGTCGGCGGCGACGCGATCGCCGGCGAGGCCAGCGGCGGCACCCTCCGGTACCTGTTGCTGCGCCCGGTGGGGCGCACCCGGCTCCTTGTGGCCAAGCTCGTCGCGGTCGTCGTATACGTGGTGGTGGCCGTCCTCGCTGTCGCCGCGACCGCGTTCGTGGTGGGCGTGTCGCTGTTCCCGGCCGAGCCGTCCGCCGTGACCACGGTATCGGGCGTGACGCTGTCGTCGACCGAGCTGTCCACCCGGATGATGGGCGCGATGGGGTACGTGGCGATCTCGATGCTGGGTGTCGGGGCGATCGCGCTGTTCCTGTCCACTGTGAGCGAATCCTCGCTCGGGGCGGCGCTGGGCGCGCTGGCCGCCTTCATCACCAGCCAGGTGCTCGTCACGCTGGACGCGGCCGGGGGAGTGCGGCCCTACCTGCCGACGCGGTACTGGTTGGCCTGGATCGACTTCTTCCGCGATCCCATCCTGTGGCGCGACATCGAGCGCGGCGCGGCCGTCCAGGTCGTGTACGTGGTCGTGTTCCTGGCCATGGCGTGGGCCAACTTCAACAGCAAGGACGTCACGAGCTGACGCACACGACCGCCCCCGGCGCGTCCAGCGGCTGGGGGCCCAGCGCGGTCAGCACGAGCTGCGTCACGACGTCGTCGCTGGGCAGCTGGGAGTGGCTCACCCGCCGTTGCCGGCACAGATCCTGTACGGCCACGTTGACCGCGCCGTCCAGCCGGGCCGACTCGGGCGGGGTCACGGTCTCGTCCTGGACCGTCCACACCGACAGCCAGGACGGCGGGTTCGGCACGGGCTCGTCGAGATCGGCCAGCAGTCGGGAGCCGGCGGCCAGCTGCTGGCACGCGGTCGGGCAGGCCCCCGGTGCGGCCACCGCGCCGGCGGCGGCGATGCTGGCGCCATGGTGGGGCGACCCGAGCGTCACGATCCGGCGCGCCTTGTGCACGCCGTCGTGCCGCGCCACCCACAGCCGGACCACGACCCCGCCGGCCGAGTAACCGACCACGTCGACCCCTTGTCCTCGGTCGGCGCCCTTGAGGGCCGCCGCGACCGCCGCCTCGACCACGTCGGCCTGCCGGGCCAGGTCGCCCGTGCCGCCGTCGGGCAACTCCACCACCACCGCGGTACGCCCGGTGGCGCGGACGCGCTCGGCCAGCGCGGCCAGCGACGAGGTGTTGCCGCCGTACCCGGGCACGAGCACCACCGGACCGGGCCGGTCCTGGGCCGGCACGTCCCGGGCGCTCTGGCCCAGGCGGGCGGCGACGAAGGCACCCAGTGGTACGGCGACGAGCAGCGCGACGGCCCCGACGAGCAGGCGACGGCGCGGGCTCAGCGCGGACAGCCACGAGCGCATGCCCCCATCCTCCCTCGACCGCCCGCCGCCCCTTCCCCTCCCCTTCGCGCCGATCATGAAGTTGACGTCATGATCGGCCGGGTTCTGGTGATCGCGATTGCGCGGACAATAGTGCAGCAGAGCTACACCTTTGTCCGCGAGTTCGCGATCACTACCGCACGCCACGATGTCGTCGAGACCCGCAACCGTGTATGCAGGGACCCCCTACAAACCTTTTCTGTTCAACAGGGTGACCCTACCGACACCGGAGTCCGACGTCAGGGAGCCGGGAAGGTCTGGCGCAGGGTGAACGCCTCGGGGCCGGGGCCGTCGCGACCGAGCGTCTCCAGCCGCGCCCACGCCTCCTCGACGGTCGGCAGCGTGCCGGCCGGGATCCACCACAGGACGAGGTAGTGGTCGAGCCCTTCGTGGTGGAACCACTCGTTGCGCCGGCGCAAGGAGTCAAGGTGCGCGCTGCGGTAGACGTAGGCCCGCAGGTCGTCCACGGACGCCCACACCGACATGTTGAGCATGATGTCGGGCCCGAACGGGCGCAGGCCGGTGGCGTCACCGGTGTCGGAGTCCTGCAGCCGCCACACGAAACCGGGCGCGCCGTCGGCCAGCGCGTTCAGGCGCGCCAGGCCGGCCACGAAGTCGGCCATGGACGGGTCGGCCAGGTCGGCCCTCGGCCGGGCGACGTTGAGCTGCGCCACGTGGTAGCTCGTCATGCCGGCCAGCACATCACGGGCGGCAATCTATGTCAACGATTCTTAGTTTTAGAAATGGCGACGCAGCAGTGACCGGGTGTCGGGTCGATGGCCGCCCGCCAGCCGGCCAGCCCGGCGCCGTCGAGGAGGCCGTCGAGCAGGGCGAGGTTCATCCCGCACACCACGGGCGGGAACTCCTCGGCCAGCCGGTGGAACGGGCAGTTGCGCAACCGCACGATGTCGCCATCCCGGACCGGGTCGTACCCGTTCGCCGCGAGCAGGGTCAGCGGGTCGCGGCCGGCCGTTCCGCCCCCGGCGGTCTGGCCGTGTTCGCGGGCCACCTGGTACAGCACCGCGTCGGCGCCGGCCCGCTCGACCGCCTCGGCCAGCAGCTCGGCCGCGGACCGGTAGGCCCGCGGTGGCACGCTCACCGCGTGCTCGGCGTCCGTCGGCCGGTACAGCTTCGCGGGCCGACCGGCCCCGGGACCGGACCGGCCCGACCGTCGGGCGTAGGTGACCTCGAGCAACCCGGCGTCGACGAGCTTGTCCAGGTGGAACGCGGCCAGGGTGCGCCCCACCCCGAGCGCGGCCGCGACGTCGTCCCGGCCCACCGGCTCGCCGGCCTCCGCGGCCACCGCCCGGTACGCGGCCCGGCGCACCGGGTCGTGCAACGCGGCGACCGTGTCGAGGCCGGGCTCCAGCCCGTCGGGTGCCGTCACACCGACCATTCTAAGAAGCACGAGCGTTGGCGATACTCTTCGCGCTCGCTCCGCTCGGCCGGCCATCCGGCCCGGCCCGATAGGGTGACAAAATGCGCCCGTACCGCGGTCCGGAACCCTGGCCCCAACCCGCCGGGCCGGGGCGGCCCGACCACCTCTCGCCCTGGCTGGAGGAGCGCCTGTTCGACCGGCGCATCGTCATGCTGCGCGGCCCTCTGGCGCCGGCCGTGGCCAGCCAGGTCGCGGCGGCCCTGTTGACGTTGGACGCGATGGGCGTGGAGCCGGTGCAGCTGCACATGTCCGCGCCGGACGGGGAGCTGACCGCGGCATTCACCATCGTCGACGCGATCGACGCCATGCGCGCGCCGGTGCACGCCGTCGTCACCGCCGAGGCCGGCGGGGCGGTCGTGGCCGTGCTGGCCGCGGCCGAGCGGCGGCTGGCCTACCGGCACGCGCGGATCCGGCTGTCCGAGCCGCGTTCGGAGGCCGTGGCCGGTACGGCCGACGAGGTGGCCGCGGCGGCCGGGCAGTACCTGCGGGAGCTCGAGGAGATGGCGGTCCGCCTGGCCGACGTCACCGGCCAGTCCCGCAGCCGGGTCGAGGACGATCTGTCCGCCGGGCGGATCCTCACCGCCGAGCAGGCCCGCGACTACGGGCTCATCGACGAGATCGTCGGGGAGCGCCGCGACCATCCATGACCCCTACCGCGGACGGGAGCGGCGGTCCAGGGCCGGAGCCGGCGGCGGCTCCGGTAGGGCACCGGTGAGCGCGTCGGTGGACCACCCCATCGCGGACAGGTATGCGGTGACCAGGTGCTGCGGGGGTACCAGCGTCGCGGCGGCGTCGAGGCGCCCGCACTCGTAGTCCCGCACCGCGACCAGGACCGGGCCGAGCTCGCCGGTGCCGTCGGTCAGCGCCGACCGGACGGCGTCGGCCAGGGGCAGCTGGGACGCCAGCTCGGCCGACGGCTGGCCGATGAGGTCGGCCACCCCGGACAGCAGCCCCATGGTGAACGCCGCGTCGCCGGCCAGGTTCAGGTGCGCGGCCAGGATCTGGCACACCCGGGCCCGGGTCATCGTCGACGTCAGCTGGTCCTCCGACGCCTCGACCAGATCGCTGACGAGCATGAGCGTGACCCAGTGCCGTACCTTGTCCAGACCGAGCAGGACGGCCGCCTCCTGGACCGAGGACACCCGGGTCCGCAGGCCCGACGCGGCCGAGTTGGTGGCCTGCAACAGCCGGTAGGTGACCGTGGGGTCGCGGCTGATGAGCGAGACCACCTCGTCGAAGTCGACCACGTCGGCGGCCAGGGCACTCAACAGGCGCAGCCGGCTGATCCGTCCGGCCGATATGCCCACTGTGGACATGACCGTGGGCCGCCCCAGGATGTACCCCTGGAACAGGTCGAAGCCGGTGTCCAGCGCGAGCCGCAGGTCCTCATCGGACTCCAGGCGCTCGGCGATGAGCTCGGCCCGGCTGCTCTCGCGACACCGGCGGGCCGTCTCGACGACCCCGTCGGCCGGCGTTCCCAGGATGTCGAGCTTGATGTAGTCGGCCAGGTGCAACAGGCGCTCGTGCCCGCCGCCGGCGTAGTCGTCCAGCGCGATCCGGTACCCCTGCTCGGCCAGCGCGGTGACGCCGGCGACGACGCGGTCATCGACGTCGATCGTCTCCAGGATCTCCAGCACCACCCGCTTGGGCTCGAACGGCACGGCCAGCTCGCCGACCACGAACTCGCGGGTGAGGTTGATGAAGCACGTCTTCGAGCCGACGAGCTGGTCGAGGCCGAACTCGGTGAACGCCGCGACGATCACGCGGCTGCTCGCGGTGGCATTGCGCCGGGTGGCCGTGTCCGCGCCCGGGGAGTCGCGGAAGAGAAGCTCGTACGCGGTCAGCCGACCGGTCCGGTCGTAGATCGGCTGCCGGCCGACGTGCACGAGCTGCCGGTCGGCTGAGCTGGAGGAACTCACTCCGACAGAATATGACTTATGCCCACGAATCGCGTTCGCGCCCCGGTGCGAGTCCCCTCCGCGTGGTCCCGGTGTCGCGGGATGTCGGGTGTGCGTCGACGCGGCGGCTATTCGTGGTCGGATACTTGCGACCTTCACGGCTATCCGCTCCACTTGAGATCATGAAGTGCCGCGTTCGAATCGCCGTGACCGCCCTCCTGGCCCTGACCGCCGTCGGCTGCGGGAAGGACGAGCCGTCCTCGGCCCCTCCGGCGAACACGCAGCGGCCGACCGTCGCGTCGCCGTCGGCATCGGCCACGCCGAGTGGGTCACCGACCCCGGCGGTCGAGTTCAGCGTCGACGGTGCCGGCCCGTACCAGTTGGGCGTGGCCCTGACCGAGCTGCAGGCCGACAAGCTGGTGGCCGAGGTCGCGACCGGTACCGGCCCGTGCCCGCAGAACACCACGGCCCGGGGCACGGGTACATGGAGCGACATCCTTCTGTCGTTCCGCCCCGACGGGAAGCTCTACCTGGCCGTCAACCGGTCCGCGTCGGTGCCGACGCCGTCCGGGGCCTGGCTGGGCACGACGCTGGCCGATCTGAAGAAGATCTACGCCGGGATACCCGGCCAGGAACTCAAGCGCGGGACGAACAGCGCCTACCTCGTCACCACGCTGTCCGGGCGGGGCATCCTGTTCGACCTCGATCCGCTGCAGAAGGTCACCGCGATGACGGCCGGCGAGTCCGGGTTCCTGCGCTCGAGCTACACCGGCGGCACGAACTTCTGCTGACCGGCCCGACAACGATCCACACCGGACGGTGGACGCGGTCACCTATGTGACAGCGGCCCGCCGATCGGGCGCCTTCCCCCGCCGCCGCGCCTACGGCAGAGTCGACCGCGCGGGCCGACGAGGGGAGCGCGGGTGGCCGGACCGGGACTGCGCGGCCGGGTGTGTGCCGCTCTCATCGGCATACTGGCGACCGGCTGCTCCGGCCCGGACGGCCATGACGGCGTGCCGGTTCCGACGGCGCCCCGGCCGGGCCCGCTGACGTCGACGGCGCCGTCCCCGCCGACGACCGTGCCGGCCACCCCGCCGGCACCCGGAGCCGTGTACCTGGCCGCGGTGGAGCTGGCGCCCGAGGATCCGTACCCGGGTGGCCAGATCGTCCTGATCGTCAACGGCACCGGCGGGTCGGTCGACCCACGGTGCTGGACCGTGCGGTCGCAGGCCTCCGGCCGGTCGGCGCGGGTTCTGGTGGACAAGCCCCTGGCCCGGGGGGCGTATCTCCGGCTGCTCCCGGAAGTTGTCCTGTTCGACTCCGAGGACGCGGTGTCGTTGCTTGATGCCGGCGGCCACGTGCTGGACCGGACTCCGGTGCTGGCCGACCGGGCCGGCGACGACCGGTTGTGGTCGCGCGAGGCGACCGGCCCGTGGGCCTTCGTCCGGGGTTTTCACCTACCCGACCAGGTGGCGGACGGGCGGCTCGTGGCCGCCCCCGGCCCCTGCTGACCAACCCTATGAGGGGGACATGAGGCATCGAGTACTACTGCGGGCGCTGGTCGCCTGCGCGACGGTGTCGCTGGGCTGGGTCGCGGTCAACGCGGCGCCGGCCGGCGCGAACCACGTCACGACGCCGACCGTGCGGGACGTGACGATGGGCAATCTCGTGGATAACGAGCGCGAGCTGCACATCGCCGTCGACCCGAACAACCCGAACCATCTGGCCGGCGGCGCCAACGAACGCGGCGGCGGCAACAGCCAGGAGTGGTACGCCTCGACCGACGGCGGGCGCACCTGGACCAGCGGGGACCTTCCGTACGGGACGCTGACCGTGACGGACGTCGCCCCCAGCAGCGGCCTGCTCATGAGCGACCCGGCGGTCGACTTCGGCGCCGGCGGCACCATCTACTACTCGGCCCTCGCGCACCGGGGCGGCGAGGACCCGTGCACGCTGTTCGTCACGACGTCGACCGACAACGGCGTGAACTGGAGCGATCCGGCCAACGGCGTGATCGCGGTGGGGACCACCGGCCCGACGGTCTGCAACGACAAGGAGTTCATCCTCGTCGACCGGGCCAACGGCGACAACGTGTACGCCGCCTGGACCCCGTTCGGCGGCGGCAACGACCAGGAGCTCGTCTTCGCCCGCGACCTGGGCGGGGTGGGCAACGGGTTCGCGTTCTCGGCGCCGATCGTGCTCTCGACCGACGCCGCCCAGAACGGCTGCCTCAACCACGGCGCCGAATTGGCGCAGGAGGCCGACGGCGACATCTACGTGGCCTGGACGACGTTCTGCAACGGCGTCGGCGACGGCGCCGACTCCTCCGTCTGGGTGGCCCGCTCGACCGACCTGGGCCAGAACTTCGGCGCGCCCGTCCAGGTGGCCACCCTGGACAACGTCAATCCCGCGATCGCGGCCAGCTTCCGTACCCGGTCGTTCCCGAGCATCGACGTGGACCCGGCGACCGGCCGGGCGTTCGTGGTGTGGGCCGACTACACCGACAGTGACGGCGGCGACGCCGACATCCTCATCTCGTCGGCGGTCGACAACGCCGGCTGGACGGCTCCGTCCGGAGTGGACAACGAGGCGGAGGCCGACGACCAGTTCATGCCGTGGGTCGACGTGGCCCAGGGCCGCGTGCACGTGGTGTACTACGCCCACGACGACGAGACGAGCAACCACAACGTCTTCCTGTCCCACGGCGCCGTCGCGGCGACGCCGGCGTTCACCGTGACGCGGGTCAACTCCCAGCCCACTCCGATCACGACCGGCTTCATCGGTGACTACATCGCCGTCGACGTCGGTTCCGACAACGTCGTACACCCGGCGTGGGGCGACGGCCGGGCCGGCGTCGGCGGGGCCACCGACGGGTTCACCGCCCGGGTCGACTTCTCGCCACCGTCGGTGGTGAGCGCGACCGCCAGTCCCAACCCGCTGCCGTGGGGCCAGAGCACCACGGTGACGGCCACGGTCACCGGCGCCCACGGCGAGACCGAACGGTTCATCCCGGTGCGGTTCACCGTCACCAGTGCCGGCACTCCCTCGGTCACGAACGGCTCGGGGACCACCAACACGGCCGGCCAGGCGACGTTCGTCTACTCCAACGGCACGGCCGGCACCGACACCGTCGCGGTGTGGGCCGACCTCGACGAGGACACCACGACCGACGCCGGGGAGACGACGCAGGTGTCGGTGGAGTGGTCCAAGCACCCGACGTCGGTGGCCTACACCGGGCCTTCGTTCGTGGCCAACGGGCAGCCGGCGACCCTGTCGGCGGTGCTGACCGACACGCTGCTGGCCGCGCCGGTGGCCGGGGAGAGCGTGACCATCTCGCTCGGCTCCGGCGGGACCGCGCAGTCCTGCTCGGCCCCTACCAACGCGACCGGCACGGCGACGTGCACGATCGCGTCGGTGAACCAGCCGCTCGGCCCGCTCCCGGTGGGGGCGGCCTACGCCGGCGGGACGAACTACCTGCCGTCGTCGGCCAGCGCCTCGGTGGTCGTGTTCGGCTGGACGACCGGCGGCAACTTCGTCATCGGTGACGGCAACGACACGGTCGGCGCGACCGCCACGTTCTGGCACGACGAGTGGTACCTGCACAACTCGGTCAGCGGCGGCCCGGCCCCGACCAGCTTCAAGGGCTTCTCCAACAACCCCGTCGGCCCGACCGCGTGCGGTGGCACCTGGCGCAGCGGGCCGGGCAACAGCCCGCCGCCGGCGTCGGGGGTTCCGCAGTACACCGCGGTGCTGGTCACCAGCAAGGTCACCAAGAGCGGCAACGTGATCACGGGTACGAAACCGAGCATCGCCATCGTCCGGGTCAACCCGGGCTACGCCCCGAGCCCGGGCCACCCGGGCACGGCCGAGGTCATCGGCATCCTCTGCTAGTGACCTGGCGCTGACAACGGTACGGGGCGCGGACGCCACCGCGCCCCGTACCGTCGCGCCGGCGGGCGGCCCGTCAGTAGGTTGGCTGCACGCCCATGCTCCGCCAGGTCTGATGGCCCACGTCACCGTCGACGGCGATGCCGCGCATTCGCTGGTACCACTCCACACCAGACCGCGTACGCTTCCCGAACTCGCCGTCGGCCGATCCGCAGCGCCGTTCCCCGATGAATGTCTGCACGAACACGACGTCCCGCCCGGTCAGCATCGGCTTGGCCAGGACGAGGGTGCGGCTGCCGGGCCGTCGATTGCCGGCCGGGCGCCGGGCCAGGGCCGGAACCGATGGGGTCGCCGCTTTGCTCCGGCGGGTGGCGCCGTTGACCCGGGCGCCGTCGCCTCGGAGCACGGCGACAATCGGCTCGAACATGGACCGCGATGCGACCTTGTCACGATCGAAGCTGAAGTGGATGTGCCACAGATGCGACGGATCACTGGTACAGCTGCGGTCGTACCGGCAGTCCCAGCCCTCGACCCGTCGGTCCGGGTCCGCCTGCCCGTAGAACTCGCGCATACCGTTCAACCGCACGTCGTGCTTGTCGCGGGCCGAGGAGAGCAGTCGGCCGGTGTAGAGCTCGATGCGGTGGTAATTGCCGCGCTGGGCCTCGGGGAAGGTCCAGTCGAGGGCGGCGGCCTTGTCGGCCGGGCCGGCCCGGTCCTCGGCGTCGGTGATGCTGTAGTTGCCGGGCCACTGCCGGAGGTTGGCCGATCGCGAATTGTGGTACCCGCGCTTGTTCGCCCAGATTCCGCCCAGCCGCGACGTCGGCTCCATGGCCTTGAGTTGCAGCCAGAACCACCACAGCGCGTCGGTGACCCTGGCCGGGTTCGGGTTGCCACTCATGCCACGACCGCCCTTCGGGCGGTCGGCGCATTCGCGGAGGCGCTGTGCCAGTTGATTCGCTCGCTCCGCTCGCTCATCCCGTCGATGGTGACAGGAAGGGCGGCCACGTCATGTCCTCGATCCGCCACGGGAACGGTAGGGACTGCGGCAGCGCGATCGCGATCCTCCGGCAAATCCTGCGGCGGGACTCAGCAATCCGCCGGACGACCGCGATCGGGCCGGGCAGGCTATCGCCGGGTGGGGGGCGGGGCCGCGGGCAGCTTCGGGGTACGGAAGTGTTGATACTTCGGGTCGAACGCCATCGCCCGCGTCGTCTCCTCGATGAACTGCCGCCAGATCGTGGCCGGATGGGTCGACCCGAACACATTGAACTTCCCGTCCTGGGTGACCAGCGCCTTGCCGTCGGTCGTGCCCAGCCACACCGCCACGGCGAGCCGCCGGGTGTAGCCGACCATCCAGGTGTGGGCGTTGCGCGTCGTGCTGCTGGCCGCCTGCCACGTGCCGGTCTTGCCGGCGGCCTCCCATCCGTTGGACAGCTTCGCCGCCGCCACATGGCTCAGCGTCCAGGTCAGCTCGTCGACCTGTCCGGCCGTGAGACCGATGTCGGACTGGGTGACCGTCTCCGCGTACACCCGCGCGCCGTGGGTGGTGACCTCGCGGACGAAGTGGGCCGGCGCGCGCTTGCCGCCGGCCGCGAACGTGGCCATGCCGTTGGCGTGGTCGAGCACCGTCACGCCGTACTGCCCGATGCCCACCTCGGTCCAGAACTTGCTGCCGGTCGTCGACGCCGAGGCGGCCACGACCTCCTTGGCCGACCGGTCGCGCAGATCCACCCGGCTCGACGGTGTGCGGCGGTTGCCGTCCGTCCACATTGAGTCGACGCCGGCTCGGGCCGCCATCTCGATGACCTTGTCCGCCCCCAGCCGCTCGGTCAGCGCGTAGAACGGGGTGTTGAGCGACGCGACGGCCGCCTCCCACAGCATGCACTGTGGCTGGCACTTGGCCGAGCTGGCGTTGCGGACCGGCCCGGCCCGCGAACCGACGGTCCGGCCGCTGACCGGGAACTCCTTCACCGCCGGGCTGTCCCAGCGGGACCACAGCGAGATCCGCTGCCGAAGGGCTTCGGCCAGGTCGTAGACCTTGAACGAGGAACCGGGCGGATGCTGGCCGAAGCCGCGGGCCTTGCCCTCCTCGTCGACGTACCAGCCGGCGTGGTCGGCGCCGGTGCCCTTGTTGCCGCCGTAGTAGGCCAGCACCCGTCCGGTCCCCGGCTCGACGGCGACCAGCGCGGCCTGCCAGTTGGTCGGCTGGCCGCGCACCGCGTCCGGCGCGGTCGCCCGCCGGATGTCGGCGGCGCCCTCGGCCGCGTCCTGGGCCCGCTTGTCGACCGTGGTGACGATCCGGAACCCGCCGTTACGGATGTAGTCGGGCGCCTGGCCCTTGAACGGGGCGCTCTGGCGCAGCTCGCTCAGCACGTGGTTGACGATCAGCCCGGTCGGGCGGTCGAGCCCGTCCTGCGACACGATGTCGGAGAGGGCGCGGACGGTGTTCGGGTACTCGAGCGCGTCGGCCTCGGCCCGGCTCAGGAATCCGAGCAGCACCATGCCCTCGCGGATGTACTCCCAGCGCGACACCGAGTCGGCCGCGGCGACACCGCCGCGGGCGGGATCGTAGCCGGGGTGGTTCTCCGGGTCGTCCGGGTCGGGCTCGGGCTGCTTGACCAGCGAGGCGAGGATCATCGCCTCGCCGACGGTGATCTGCTCCTCGGCCGGCGCCGACCGCCGCACCGTTTTGCCGAAGAACGCCTGCGCGGCCGCCTCGATGCCGTAGGCACCGCGTCCAAAGGGGACGGTGTTGAGGTAGAACTCGAGGATCTGCTCCTTGGAGTACCGGTTGTCCATCTTCCAGGCCAGCAGGGCCTCGCGAGCCTTGCGGGCGTACGTGACGCCCTCCAGGTCGGCGGCGATGCGCGCGTACTGCTGGGTGATCGTGGACGCGCCCTGGGTCCGGCCGCCGCGGACGTTGTTCCACGCGGCCCGGATCACGCTGGCCAGGTCCACGCCGCTGTGGGTCCAGAACGACCGGTCCTCGGCCGCCACGATGGCCCGCTTCACCGCGTCGTTCATCTCGTCGTACGCGAGGATGGTGCGGTTCTCCGTGCCCAGCCGCGCCATGGCGGTCAGGCCGTCGCTGAAGTAGATCGTCGATGACTCGGGCAGGGCGAGCTGGTCGGGCGTCGGGATCCGGTCCACATAGTACGAACCGACGACGACGCCGGCCGTACCCATGAGCACGGCGACGGCCATGGCCACGAGCACGCGGCGCCGGCGGACCCGGCGGGCGCGGTCCTTGGCCACCAGACGCATCATGTTGCGCCGGCTGGCGGCCCGGCGCTGCGCGGCCCGGCGCAGCGCCGCGTCCTCCTCGGCGAACCGGCGCGCCGCCTCGGCCCGGGCGGCCGCCTGCTCGCGCGCCGCCTGGATCCGGGCCGCGGACTCCTCGCGGGCCACGGTCCTGGCCTGCACGCGATCCCGGGCCGTCGCGCGCCGATCCTGGCCCCACCGTACGGGTCCGGCCAGCGCCGCGGCCGCCCGGCGCACGGTCGTCAGTTGCGACCCGGGCCGTTCGCTCTCGTCGCCGGCCGGTTCGGGTTCACCCGCCGGCCCGCCGCCCTCCGGCTCCTCCGCCTCGGGTTCGGCCTCGGCCTCGGCCTCGGCCTCGGCCTCGGGCTCGGGTTCGGGCTCCGCCTCGGGTTCGGCCTCGGGTTCGGCCTCGGGCTCGGCCTCGAGCTCGTCGGCGGGCCGGTCCGCCTCGGGCTCATCCGGGACCGGCTCCGGTTGGTCCGCCGCGGCGTCCGCGCCGCCCTCCGGCGGCCCAGCCTCGGCCGGCACTGGTTCGACCGGCGCGACCTCCGGCAGTACGGCCTGGGCCGGCACCGGTTCGGCCGGCGCGACCTCCGGCAGTACGACCTCGGCCTCGGGTTGGCTCGGCTCCTCCGACGCGATCGCCGCGGTGACGGTCGGTGTGGCATCGGCATGGCGAGGCGTGTCCGCCCGGGCCCGCTCGACCCGGGCCCGGGCCTCGGCCTTGGCTTCGGCCTGGATGCGGTGGGCTTCCGCCTTGGCGTCGGCCTGGATCCGGCGGGCGTCGGCCTTCGCGTCGGCCCGGGCCCGCCGCGCCGCGACCTTCACTTCGGCCCGGAGCCGTCTTGCCTCGGCCCGGGCGTCGGCGCGGGCTCGCCGGGCCGCGGCCCGGGCCCGCAGCGCGGCACCGGTGCGGGCGGCGGACGCGCGGACGCCGACGGCCGTCTTCGCCGCGCCGCCGCGGACACCGGCGATGGTCCGCGTGATGCCGGTACGCACACCCCGAGCGACCGTGGCGGTGCCGGCACGCACGCCGGTGACGGTCCGGGCGGTTCGCCGGCCGACGGCCGAGGCCGACCGGACGAAGCCGGTGCCCACGCCCGCGACCGCCTGGCCCGCGCCGGCGACGGCCTTCCGGGTACCGGTGCCGGCCTTTCGGGTACCGATCATGGCCCTGGACGTGCCGCCGCGGACGGCGGTGGCGGCCCGGCCGGTACGGGCGCGCACGCCCGCGCCGCCGGCCCGGAGAGAAGCCGCGGACCTCCGCCCGCCGGCGCGCATGGCCGCCCCGATCCGGGAAACGCCGGCCGTGAAACGCCGGCCGAACGCGGCGCCGGACCCGGTCAACCGGGCGACGACATCCCGAGGCGTCCCAGGGTCGGGTTGGTCCTCGGCCTCGTGGCCTTCGGCACCGTCGCGACGGTCGCCCTTGTCGCCGTCCATGCATCAAGGTTGCCTGTAGGCACTGAAGCTTTCAATGACAACCGGTGCGCCCTCGGGAGCCGGCCGGTCTATGTCAATCACCCATCTACCGGTCCATAGTCGGTCAACTCGCCGTGCCGTGTCGGCCTGAGGGCCGGCGGTCGGCCCCCCATCCGTGAGGGCCGACCGCCGGAGTCTTGGGCACGGTCCGGACCGTAGCCACCGCCACGCCTGTCCGAAGGATTCCCGGACACCGGACCGGCCGTGCCGGACCACCCGTATGACGGCCGGTATCGTCCTCGGTGGAAGGCGCGAGCCGAGGAGTGAGCACCATCGATCCCCGTGAAGAAACCCCCGAGGCGGTCTACGCGGCCGTCGCCGCGGCCGGTCGAGCGGCGAAGGCGGCCAGCGAGAGCATCCGCACCGCCGACCACAAGGCGGTCACCCACGCGTTGGAGCTGATCGCGCGCAACCTTCGGCGGGAGGGCGACGCGATACTCGAGGCGAACCGGCGCGACGTCGACAATGCGTCGGCGAAGTCGTCGGAGGCGTTCGTGGACCGGCTGCGGCTGGACGAGGCGCGCCTGGAGAAGATCGCCACGCAGATCCTGACCCTCGCCTCGTGCGACGAGGTGGAGCCGGTCGTCGGCGTCACGACCCTGGCCAGCGGCGTACGGGTGGAGGAGCGGCGCCGGCCGGTGGGCGTCATCGGGGCCAACTACGAGGCCCGGCCGAACGTGACCGTGGACGTCGCCTCCCAGTTGCTCAAGTCGCGCAACGCCGGCGTCCTGCGGACCGGTTCCGCGGCGCTCGGCTCGGCCAGCGTCCTGCTCGACGTCGTGATCCGGCCCGGGTACGCCGAGGCGGGCCTGGATCCGGAAGCCATCCAGCTCATCCGCTCGGCCGACCGCGAGGGCGCGCGGGCCTGCTGCTCGTTCCCCGATCTCATCCCGCTCGTGATCCTGCGCGGCAGCGGGCCGACGACGGCGGAGCTGGCCCGGCACGCGGCCGGGCGGGGCGTGCGCACCCTGGCCCACGCCGACGGCGGTGGCGTGCTCTACCTCGACAGGGCCGCCGACACCGATCTGGCCCGGCACCTGATCCGGCGCAGCCTGGACCGGTTGGGTGTGTGCAACCGGCTCAACCTTCTGCTCGTCGACCAGGCCCGCTGGGACGACCTGGTGCCGGTCGCGATCGGCGAGCTCGAGTCGCTGGGCATCGAGCCGTCGCTGCCGCCGCACGACCACCCGCTCGGGCACGAGTGGGCGCTCGACGACGGCCGCGAGGGGCGGGTGACCCTCGCGCCGGCCACCGATCCGGAGCACGCGGCCCGCATCGCCAACGAGCACACCTCGGGCCTGGCCGCCGGCATCGTCACCACCGACGCCGCGGCGGCCCACGCCTTCCTCGAGGCGTACGCCGGCACGGGCGCGTTCTGGAATGTCACCACCCGCCTGCTCGACGGGTTCGAGCTGACCGGTGCGCCGGAAACCGGCATCAATGTCGACCGGGTGCCGGGGCCGCGCGGGCCGGTCACCTTCCGCGACCTGTACGTGCGCCAGTACGTCGTCACGCCCGCCTGACCCTTGTATAGGAGGTCGGGCGAGGATTCGTGCCCGCCTTTCTGGGTACGCGAGGGGGAAGCCAGACGCGTATCCGGGAGGAACGATGCACGACACCGAGACCGGTCATGTGACCGGTACGAAGGACAAGGACTTCAACATCATCTGGTTCACGGAGGCGTGCCTGAGTAATGCGCTGCGCCTGGAGACCTACATCGAGGACGCCACCCGCGAGGGCGACAACGAGCTGGCGGAGTTCTTCCGTAGGGCCCAGGCGGAGAGCCGCAAGGGCGCCGAGCAGGGCAAGGAGCTGCTGCGCTCCCGGCTGGCCAAGTAGCTCGCGGCGGGCCGGGTCACGATCGACATCGGCCGCGATTGATCGGATAGGCAGTTCCACATAGATAGTTAGGGAACTATGCCTATGTACGGTGGCGCCCCGGTCGGTCTACCGTGGGCGCCATGTCCAATTCGGATGCGCGCTCGAGGGCGCGCCTGCTGGTTGTCCTCGTCGTCCTGCTGGCGTCGGGAGCCGGCCTGTCGGGACTGGGCGGCTCTGCCCACGCCTCGTCCGCGCCGCCCGACATCCACGCCGTACCCACGTGGAACGGGCTGGCCTTCGCCACGGTCCGGGCCACCCGGGCCAGCGACGCGGACTCGGCCCGGCTCTACGCGATCCTCAACGCCGCGATGTACGACGCGGTCAACGGCCTCGCGTCGCGGCGTCGCGGGCCGGCGCTGGTGCCGGGACGGGGTCCCCGCCCCGCCGACGCCCAGGCGGCGGCGGTCGCGGCCGCCCACGCCGTGCTGACCGCGCTGGACACGGACCCGGCCCGGCTGGCCACCTACAACGACCGGCTCGCGGCCGACCTCGCCCTCCTCCGGCCCGGACACTCCCGCGATCTCGGCGTGGCGTGGGGCCGCTCGGTGGGCGAGCGGGCGGTGGCGGCCCGAGCCGATGACGGCTCCCGGCCGGTCGAGAGCCAACCGGCGGGTTCCGGGCCGGGCGTGTTCCGCGCCGCCTGGTCCGGCGTGCAGTACCGGGCGGTGCGGCCGTTCGCGGTGGCCGACCCCGGGGTGTACGAGCCGGGGCCGCCGCCGGCCCTGGACAGCCTGGACTACGCGGCCGCGTTCGCCGAGGTGAGCCTGCTCGGCAGTGCCGCCATCCCGGCGCCGGACAAGCAGGCCACGTTCCAGTACTGGTCGCTGCCGGCCGGGTCGGTCCAGCCGCCGGGGGAGTGGCTCGCGATCGCGCTCGAGGTGACCGATTCCCGCCGGCTCGGGCTGGCCGACCAGACCCGGCTCGCGGCCCTGCTGACCATGGCCGAGGCGGACGCGTCGGTGACGACCGTGCTCACCAAGTTCCTACACCGGCACTGGCGCCCGACCACCGCGATCGTCGAGGCCGACACCGACGGCAACCCGCTGACCTCACCCGACCCGAACTGGTCGGCGCGCGCCGGCAGCCCCGGTGGCACGCCCGAGTGGGTGTCGGGGCACAGTTCGTTCAGCGCCGCCGCGGCCACCGTGCTGGCCGGCTTCTTCTGCGACGACGGGATCGCGTTCACCCACGTGACCGACAGCTCGGGCGGGCTGGCCCGGACCTATCCCGGCTTCTCGGCCGCCGCGGCCGAGGCCGGCCGGTCCCGGGTGTTCGGTGGTCAGCACTTCGAGTTCAGCAACCAGGCCGGGCTGGGCATCGGGCGTGGCGTGGCCGGCGAGGTGCTCGCCACGAGCCTGCTGCCCGAGCACGGACCGACACACCACGGCGCGTGCCCGCTGTAGAGTCACCCGGTGGATGCCACGGACCGGTGGGCGGCGTGGCTGTTGGAGCACCGCTTCGGCGGGGACGAACAGCTGCGCGAGTCGATGCTGTCGGACCTCGCCGTGTACCGCGACCGGGTCCTGGCCGGGGCGCGGGTGAGCGACGGGGACGTGGTCCTCGACGTCGGCTGTGGTGACGGGCTCGTCGGGGTGGGGGCGCTCGACCTGGTGGGCGCGGCCGGCACGGTCATCTTCAGCGACGTCTCGGTCGAGCTTCTGGAGCAGTGCCGGCGGGTCGTCGACGGCATCGGCCAGAGCAGCCGGGCCGCGTTCGTCCACACTGGACTCCCGGAACTGACCGGCATCGGTTCGGCGTCGGTCGACGTGGTGACGACCCGGTCCGTGTTGATCTATGTGGCCGACAAGGCCGGGTCGTTCGCCTCGTTCCACAGGGTGCTGCGGCCCGGCGGCCGGCTGTCCATGTTCGAGCCGATCAATTCGTTCGGTAGCCCCGAGCCGGTCGACTACCTGTTCGGCCTGGACGTCTCCGGCCTGGAGGTCCTGGCCGACCGGGTCAAGAGCGTCTACCGGTGCTACCAGCCCGCCGGCGGCCCCATGGTGGACTTCGACGAGCGCGACCTGGTGGAGCTGGCCGAGGCGGCCGGGTTCGGTGAGGTCCACCTCGACTACCGTGTCGACATCGACCGGGAACCGGTCCGCATGAGCTGGTCGACCATGCTGCGGTACGCGCCCAACCCGCTCGTCCCGCCGCTGCGCCAGGTGCTGGACGAGGCCCTGATCGGCATCGAGCGGGAGACGCTGACCGAACGCCTGCGGGAACAGTTGGACCGGGGTACCACCCGGCGGCGCTTCGCCACCGCCTACCTGACCGCGGTGCGCTGACAGGCCCTGACGTGGGTCAGGCCGGCGACGGCGGGCCGCCCCGGAGCAGGGCGCTCGCCTCGTCGGCCAGGATCGTGAACCCGCCGGCCCGGGCCAGCCGCAACGCGCGCCGGGCCAGGGCCAGCGCGGTGGGTTCGTGTCCGAGTTCATGTTCCACTCCGGACAGCCCAACCAGGGCGGTCACCTCCTGGGCCCGGTTTTCGCTGCGGGCGGCGATGTCGAGCGCCCGCCGGTACTGCTCGGCCGCCGCGGCCGGGTCGCCCCGGCGTACCAGCACGGCGCCCAGCACGTTGCGGGCGTCGGCCTCGACCCTGGGGTCGTCGGTCCGGGTGGCCAGCTCGACCGCCGCGCGGGCCCGCGCGTGGGCCTGCCCCGTCCGGCCCGAGTCCAGGTCGACCGCGGCCAGGGTGTGCAGCGCGTTCGCCTCGCCGCCGATGTCTCCCAGCTCGTGCGAGAGCTCCAGCGCCCGGGTCAGGTGCTCGTGGGCCCGACGCAGGTCGCCGGACGCGTGGTAGGCCTCGCCCAGGTTGCTCAGCGTCACCGCCATCCCGGTCCGGCTGTCCAGCTGCTCGTCCACGGCCAGGGCCCGCGCGAAATGCTCGATGGCCAGGTCCAGCCGTCCCGACTCCCGGTAGACCAGGCCGAGGTTGCCGAGGTTGTTCGCCTGCCCCAACCGCCACCCCGTCTCCTCGTTGATGGCCAGGGCGGCGGCGTAGGCCTGGGCCGCCTCGGCCAGCCGGCCGGCCTGCCATCGCACCGTGCCGAGGCCGTCGAGCGCGGCCGCCTCGGCCTGGCGCCAACCGGTGCGGCGGGCCAACCGCAGCGCCCGGTCCGTGTGGTCACCGGCCGCCTCGTACGCGCTCTGGTAGAGGTGGAAGGTGGCCAGGCTCAGGTGGCAGGCGGCCACCGCGCGTTCCTCCCGCTCCGCCTGGGCCGCCCGCAGGCCGGCCCCGGCCACGGCCAGCCAGTCGACCGTGTGCAGCCGCAGGACGAAGTAGCCGCGCAGCGCGTCGGCCAGCCGCCAGGCGGCCGGGCGCGGCCCATGGTCGGCCGCGTAGGTGATGGCGGCGACCAGGTTGGCCCGCTCGCCGTCCAGCCAGGCCAGCGCGGCCTCCCGGTCGGAGAAGGCCTTGGCCCGGGTCAGCGTGCGCTCGACCGGCAGCCGCAGCAGCCCCGGGTACAGCCACCAGGCGGCCTCGTCGACCAGGTCGGCGTACCGGTCGTACAGTCGCCCGATCGCGGCCCGGCGCTCCTCGGCCGTGTCGGCCACCTCGGCCCGGGCGGCGGCGTAGCGGCGCAGCAGATCGTGGATGGCGTAGCGTCCGGGCGCCGGCTCGGTGATCAGGTGCGCGGCGGTCAGGTGCCGCAGCAGCCGCGCCACCGACTGGGCGTCGAGGCCGGCGAGGGCGGCCGCTGCCGGCGCGGTCACGTCCGCGGCCGGGTTGAGCCCGAGCCGCCGGAACAGCCGCCGGGCGTGCGGATCCAGGCGCAGGTACGACGCGTCGAAGGCCGCCCGCATCCCTCCGGACTCGTCGTCATCGAGGGCGAGCGCGGCCAGCGGGCTCTCCGCGCGGACCTGCGCCACGTACCCGGTGACGTCGCGGTGGGGCTGGTCGGCCAGGTTGGCGGCGGCGATGCGCACGGCCAAGGGAAGGTACGCGCAGAGCGCCGCCAGCTCGGCCACGGCCTCCGGCTCGGTGGCCACCCGCTCCGCGCCGACGATCCCGGCCAGCAACGCCGCCGCCTCGGGCGGGGACAGCGGCTCGAGCGTGAGCCGCCGCGCACCGTCCCGCGCGGTCAGGCCGGCCAGCCGGTCGCGGCTGGTCACCAGCACGAGGCTGCCCGACCCTCCGGGCAGCAGCGGCCGTACCTGCTCCGCCCGGTGGGCGTTGTCCAGCAGAACCAGGATCCGGCGCTCCGCGACCAGGCTCCGGTACAGGCCGGCCGCCTGATCGGTATCGGTCGGCACCGCGTCGGCGGAGACACCCAGCGCCGACAGCAGCGCGGCCAGCGCCTGCACCGGCAGGAGCGGCGGACCTGCCGAGAAGCCGCGCAGGTTCAGGTACAGGTGGCCGTCCGGAAAGCGCCGAGCCACCCGGTGCGCGACGTGCAGGGCCAGCGCCGTCTTGCCCACGCCCGCCGTGCCGCTGATCACCGAGATCCGTGTGCCCGTCTCCAGGTGTGCGAGGTCCATCAGTTCGCTGACCTGCGCCTGACGGCCGACGAAGTCGGCGACGCCCGGCGGCAGCATGCGCGGCACCGGCGCGACGCGGTCGGGTTCGGCGGGACGCTCCACCTCGATCGCGGCCCGGTCGGCCAGCGCGGCGGCCAGCATCGGGCGCAGGGATCCGGCCCGCGCGCCGAAGAGCCGCTCGTACGCGGCGATGATGTCGCCGGGCGGGATCCGCCGGCCCAGCTCGTACTCGACCAGGTTGCTGTGCGCGCTCAGCCCGAGCGCGCGGATGAACGCCCGCTGCGACAGGCCCTGGCCCATTCGGAGCCGGCGCAGCTCACGGCCGAGTTGCCCGGCCGGTGACAGCCCGTCTGATCGCATTCGGCCCCCTCGAACGCGCCCATCCGCCGGTCGGCGTCTGGTCTCCCGTTGGTCGGCAACCCCAGGTACCCGCCGGTCGGACTGTTATGAACGTATGTCCGTCGATTGAAGAGTCCGGCCGGCCTCAGATCGTTTCATTCACACACACACGCATCGGAGGTCATCCAGGTCATGAGGAGACTGTTTGTGCGCGGCGCGCGGCGCCTGGGGGTCGTCGCGGCCGGTGTGATGCTGGTGGTCGGCGCGGTCGCCCTGGCCGCCGCGCCCGCCAACGCGGCGCCCGAGCACTGCTGGGCGGCCGCCGGACACTACGAGCAGGCCGGTTCCTACATCACCGCGTACCGCTACTGGTTCTGTGAGAACGGCCCCGACATCCCACGGCCGGTAAGCATCGATCGGTACCTGTCGCCCGGAGTGTACGAGGAGGTCGCCAGCGGGTCGGGCGAGACCACGTACTTCTGCGGCGGCACCCTGTACAACGTCTACCGCACCACCGGCACATCGGACTTCGGCATCCTCTGTAGCTGACCCACGAACGCGCGGCGTGACGGCCAACCCGTGTGTGCCGTCACGCCGCGTCCGCCCGCGCGTCAGAGGACCGTCACGCCTTCGCCGATGCGGACGAGGTCGGCCGGGCTCAGGCCCAGCGCCAGGTCGACCGTGACGATCACCGTGAGGTCGGCCTGGACGGCGACGTGTACCTCTAGATAGGTGTCCGTCGATATCACCTCCGCCGGGTAGCGGCCGCCGGTCAGCGGCTGGCCGCCGCCGAAATCTATGTCGGACGTCCGCACGCACAGTGGACTCTCCCCGAGCGGCGGTACGCCCGGCTTCTCTGGTTCGAAGCACACCTCGTCGTGGTACGCGACGCGGAGGGCGTAGCCGATCGGGACGAGCCCGAGGCGGATTCTCGGCTGGAGAGGATCCATCGGCACCAACGTCAGCTCGCGCGCGAACCGCTCGACCTCGGCGACCGTGAGCAGGTTGGTGCTGAGCACGTCGACCCACTGGCCGTCCGGCAGCTGCCAGGTCAGGTTCACGATGGTGCGACCGTCGCCGGCGCCGGTGCGCAGGGTGGCCGGGGCCGATCCGACCGTGGTGGCCCGGGTCTCGGTGGTGGGTAGGACCTCGGACGGGCGCTCCCGGCCCACCTGGACCAGGAGCGCGCCCCCGTCTTCGCCGAGGTACCCGAGCAGGAGCCGGCCGTTGGCCAGCCCGGTCCACGCGTCGTCGGTCCGGGGCGGCTTCCAACCCGGCGTGAGCGGGAAGCCCGGCAACCGGTACCTGGGGGGGCCGAGGGCGACGCCGGTGGCCGATGGCGTCGGTGGGCCGCCGGGGGCGTGGCCGCGGGCCCGCAGGGCGTACGGCGCGCCGGCCGCGATGGCCGCCGCGGCGAGCGCCACGACCGCGACCACCGCCACGCGCCGCCGGGCGTCGAGGTGCCGCGACCGTACCCGCACGTCGTCGAGCAGGGTGGTACCGGCCGGCGCCTCGTCGGCCCGGGCGAGCATCATCTGCCGTAGCTCGTCGTCGAGATTCATCGGGCGTCTCCGTTGAGGGCGAGCGAGGCGGGCAGGGCGGCGCGCAGGGCGGCCAGGCCCCGGGAGGCGTGCACCCGCACGGTGCCGGGCGCGCAGCCGAGGACCGCCGCGATGCTCTGGTCGTCGAGGTCTTCGAAGAAGCGCAGCACCAGGACGGCCCGCTGCGCCCGCGGCAGGATCGCCAGCAACCGCCACAGCTCGTCGCGCACCGCGTGGGTGTCGGCGAAGTCGGGTCGTGGACCGTCGCGTTCCGGCGGTTCCGCGGTGACGCGCTCGCGGCTCGAGCGCCGTCGCCACCACGACAGATTGGTCCGGACGATCGCCGCCCGCAGGTAGCCGTCGGGCGCGTCGGCCTCGATGCGGTCCCATCGCCGGTGCGCCTTGGCCAGCACCTCCTGTACCAGGTCCTCGGCCAGGTGGCGGTCGCCGCAGAGCAGGTACGCGAACCGCAGCAACCGTCCGCCGCGGGCGGACACGTACTCCTCAAAGGCCTGCCGCACCCGAGTGCCTCCTCGTCCCGTCTGAACCTAGGACGCGGTGGACCGCCTCATCCGCATACCTGTCCCCGGCCGGGGCCGGGTCAGGTCGGACCGGCGGTGCCGCGCACGGCCCAGGCCCGGGCGGTGAGCGCGATGGATCCGTCGGGGTCGGCCGGCAGGGTCGAACGCAGCCGCTCGCGCAGGGCGTCCCGGTCCGCCTCGGCCAGCGACATGGCGTAACCGGGCGCCGGGCCCTGACCGCCCAGGAACGGTCGCCAGTAGTCGTCGAAGTCGGCGAACCGTGTGGGTACGTCGATCGGTTCCACGGCGACGTCGACCAGGCCGGCGTCCGTCCACAGTTGACGCAGGGGCTCCGGGCGGCACAGCGGGAACCGCGCTCCCTCGTCGAGCTCGGCCCCGGCCGGGTCGAGCTCGGCGGCGGCGGTCCAGAAGTACCGCATCATCTCCATGCCCTCGGCGTAGTCCCAGACGTAGGCGGCGGCGAGCCCGCCCGGCCGGAGCACGCGGACCATCTCGGCCGCCGCCCGGTCCGGCTCCGGCACGAAGTTGACCGCGAGCCCGCTCACCACCGCGTCCACCCCACCGTCGGGCAGCGGCAGCGACCGGGCGTCGCCGACGTGGAACGTGACCCGGTCGTCGGTGATCCGGTCCCGCGCCCGGGCCAGGAACCCGTCGGAGGGGTCCACGCCGATGACCTCGGCCGGATCGGCCTGGGCCAGGACGGCCGCGGTCAGGGCGCCGGTGCCGCAGCCGACGTCCACCCAGCGCCACCCGGCCGGCGCATCCAGCCACCGGACGAACGCCTCCGCCACCCGGCGGCTCCACCGGCCCACGTACGCCTCGTAGGCGTCACCCACGGCCCACACGTCGTGCGTCATGGCCGCGAGGATACGGGAGTGCCGATCTACGACGTGTCGGGTGGGTCGTCGGCCTGGGTGGGGGGCGTGGTCCACGGCCGGCTCGGACCGAGATCGTGAGGTGTGCCGTCGGGTCTTGTGACGCCGACCTGTCCGGTGGCCGGATCCAGATGGAGGGCCCACCGTCCCTCGTGGACGCACACGTGATGGTACCGACACAGTAGTAGAAGATCTTCGATTCGTGTGACCCCGCCGTGCAGCCATTGATACACATGGTGGGCGTCGCACCAGGGGGCCGGGGCGGTGCAACCGGGCCAGCGGCAGCCGCGGTCCCGGGCGTAGAGGGCCTTGCGCATCCAGTACGGCACGAGGCGGTGGGCCCGCCCGACGTCCAGCGGTAGGCCGGTGGTCGGGTCGAGCACGATGCGCCAGATGTCGGAGTCGCAGAGGATCCGCTTCGCGGTGGCCGGTGGGATGGGCCCGAACCAGTTCAGCCAGGCGGGCTCCACCGGCGGCGGGACACCCAACGCCGCCAACGTATCCCCGCCATCGCCGCCGTCGAAGAGGTGGGCGATGTCGGGCGCATCCGTGTCAGCCTCGAACGGGGCCTGCATGCGGGTGCGCGGGTCGTTGCCATCCGCGCCGTAGAGCAGCATCTGCGGCGGGATGAGGATGCCGACCTGGGGTCGCATGCCGCCGACCGTGGGCAGGTCGCCGTGGGCCAGGGTGCCGCGGGCGAGGTCGACCAGGGCGTCGGCCCGCCGCTGCCCCGGCGTGCGCAGGTCATCCGGTCCCGGCGGTCGCATCAGGGCGTCGATGGCCTCGTAGACCGCGGCGCCTCCCTCGGGGTCGAGCTGGCCGCGCACCATCACCATGCCCCGCCCGCTCGACAGGGTCAGCTCCCGGCGCTCGAACGCCTCCTTCGGCTCCGGTCCATCCGGGTCGACATAGTCGCGGATCCGGCCACAGACCGTCTTCAGTTCCGTCATGTCGACCGTGCTCGCGGCGTCGGCCAGGATCTGGTCGGCCGGCCGGACGGCCTCGATGCCGACGTCCTGGACCAGGTCGCGGATCCGGTCGATGTGTTCGGCCGACACCTCACCCCGCCCGGCCGCCTCGGCCACGGCGGGCAGGTCCCGCAACACGCGGGCCCGCCTCACCAGAGCCGACGCGGCGGCCCCGGAGCCGCGGCCATAGGCGCGCACCCACACCGCCGCCGTCTTGCACGCGTCATCGTCGTACAGGCCACGGGCGTCGAACGAGCCCAACCACGACGCGATCGCCGAATCCAGCTGGTTACGGGCCGCCATCAGCTCCAGCAGGTCCGACCGGACCTTCGCGTCCGGCAGGGCCACCACATCCGCGGTGACCAGCTCATCCAGGTCGGCCCGCGACCGCCAGACCGGATCACCCGAACACATGTCCACAGACTAGCGGAGGCCCCCGACAAGAATTGCACGACACGCGGGCGATCATCAATGCGTGGCGAGTGCAGGGATCCATTGTGGAGCAAGATCGAGGCATGGGCAACGGATCAGACGCGGGGGCAGCGATCAGCATCGACGCGTGGTTCGACCGCGTCCAGAAGGCGAAGGTTGCGCCATGCGATGGCGCGGCCCGATTGCGACTTGTCGGGCGGCATCGGCGCGGAGGAGCGGACCACGGTCAACGACCGGATCGCCCTGTGGGTCTACGCGGACGACTGCGACGCGGCCGTGACCCGACTGCGTGACGCCGGCGTCGAGGTGGTCCAGGAGCCGGTCGACCAGCCCTGGCGTGAGCGCATGGCCATCGTGCACGACCCCGACGGCAACCGGGTGATGGTCGCCTCGCGGCCAGCCGAGGCGTGAGAGCGGGCGGCGTAGGTCAGGGGACCGCGAGCAGGACGACCCCGACCGCCACCGCGACGCTGGCCAGGATGCGGGTGCGGCCCAGCTGCTCCCGGAAGACGACCACGCCGAGCACGGCCGCGACGACCACGCTGCTCTCCCGCAGCGCGGCCACGGCGGCCAGCGCGCCGTGGGCCTGGGCCCACAGCACCAGGGCGTACGCGAGCATGGCCATGGCCCCGGCCGCCGTGGCCAGCGCCCAGGACGGGCGCCGCTCCTCTGTGGACGGTGCCCATCGGGTCCGGCGGGCCAGGGCCGTCATGGGCAGGGTCAGCGCGGCGTGCAGCGCGAGCAGCCAGGCCGCGTACCCGAGCGGGCTGCCGCTGCGCCGCACGCCGATGCCGTCCAGCAGTGTGTACGTGGCGATGGCCAGGCCGGTCAGCACGGCGGCCACCACGGCTCGACGGTTGTGGCGGACGCGGTGCCACGGTGTCAGCCCGAGCACGCCGATCGCTCCGGCGATGAGGACCACGCCGGCGAGATGCTGGGTGGGCAGGGCCTCGCTCAGCACGGTGGCGCTCACGATGGCGACGACGAGCGGGCCGATGCCCCGGGCGAGCGGGTAGGTCTGGTTGAAGTCGCCGACGTGGTAGGCGGCGATGAGGCCGAGGTTGTACAGGACGTGCACGGTGACGGAACCGAGCAGCCACGGCACGGCGGCCGCGCTCGGCCTCGGCACCAGCGCGATGATGACCGCGCCGATCGCCACCTCGACCACCGACGCCCGGGCGAACAGTCCGAGCCGGTCCGGCACCCCCTTGGCGATCGCGTTCCAGCCGGCGTGCAGGACGGCGGCGACGAGAACGGCGGCGACGACCATGACGGATCAAGGTATAGCACGGGGGTTTCAGCCTTGATCGTGACGATGACCGACTCGGCCTGTCGCTTGTCGGTACGGCCGGACCCTGCTTCCATGACCCGGTGAGCCAACCACTGCCGGGCGGACTCGTCCTGCGGACCGCGCGACCGGCCGACCTCGAGCAGATCGCCGACCTGCTCACCGATCGCGGCGATCCGGCCGACGCCGTGGACCACCGGCTCGTCGTCGACGACCCGGACGCCGGGTGGGAATGCACCGCCGTCGTGGTCGACGGCGGGACGGTGGTGGCGACGGCGACGCTGCTCGACGAGACGCTCGTGCTCGACGGTAGGCCGATTCCGGCCGGCCAGGTCGAGCTGGTCGCCACGGCCCGCGAGTACGAGGGACGCGGGTTGGTCCGGGCCCTGATGGAGTGGGCGCACCAGCGCTCGGCCGGCCGCGGCCATCTCGCCCAGGTACTGCTGGGCATCCCGTACTTCTACCGCCAGTTCGGCTACCAGTACGCGATGGTGCAGCCCGAGTCCCGCCCGGTGGTGGCGATGCCGCCGGTGCCCGACGGGTACCTCGTCCGTACCGCCGGCCCGGACGACATCCCGGCGATGGCGCACCTGCAACGCGCCGAGCAACGCGGGTACGGCCTGAGCATGCCCCACTCGCCGGCCTGCTGGCGATGGCTGGTGGCCCGCGACGGCAGCCACCAGCTACTGGTGGAGCACGCGGGGACGGCGGTCGCCGTGGGTCGGACCACACCGCCCGAGGAGGGCGACGTGGTGCTCGGCGAGCTCGCCGCGTCGGACCCGTCGGCGGCGCACGCCGTGCTCGCCCACGCCGCCGGGCTGGCGAAGCGGGCCGGGTGCGCGCTGCGCGTGCTCGAGCGCCCGGGCAGCCTGGCCGGCGACACGCTGGAGCCTTTGCTCGCGCCGCGATCGCGCCAGGCCCGCGCGTACTACGTCCGCGTGGCCGATCCGGTGGCGTTGCTGGACCGCCTGCGTCCGGTCCTGTCGTCCCGCCTCGTCGCCGCACCGGATCTGCCGGGCGACGACGGCGAGGCGATCGTCTCGTTCTTCCGGCATCACGTCCGTCTGGCCTACGCCGGCCGCTCGGTGCTCGAGGTGCGACCGGGTGGGCGCATGCAGGCCCCTGGGTCGGCCGGTGGCGCCGGCGTCGCGCCCGATCTGGTGGCACCGCTGCTGTTCGGCCCGCACGGCATTGTCGGTCTGGCCGAACGCCATCCGGATGTGTACCCCGGCCCCAACGCCGCCGTCATGGCCGCGCTGTTCCCTCCGGTACGCGCGGACCTGCTGACGTTCTATCTCCCCTGACTTAAATGCGTGGACCGGCCTGTGCGGGCGCGCCCACCATGGACGGGTGACCACCCGCATCACCGATCTCGAGACGGAGCACGTCGCCGCGCTCGCGCCGCACGCTCGCGAGTGGGTCGGTCGTGCCCTGTCCACCGCGCCGGTCAGCTGGCGGCGGTGGGAGGCGGCCGCGCGTGAGTGCTACCGGTACGCCAGGGTGTCGTGGCCGGATCGCGTCGTGCGGACCACGTCGCCGCTGGCCCTGGCCCGGGCCCTGTACCACGCCCGGATCCGCGAGGTTCCCGGTGACGAGGATCGTGCCCTGGTGGGCGTCTTTCGCCGGGTCACCCGGACCTGGGTCGACGGGCTCATCCCGCGGCTGTTCGCACCGTCGGTTCTCGGCCGGGTGCAGCGGGAGGTGTTCAATCCGGTCGAGACCGCCACCGCCGCCGGCGGCGCCGTCGCCCAGGCGGTGGCCACCGCGCTGCACCAGGGTGCGCTCATCAACGATCCGGCCGACGTACCGCAGTCGGCCTGGGCCACGGCACGGCGCATCAGCGTCCGGCGACACCCGCGGCGGCGGCCGGTGCCGCCCGACTGGCGGGCCTGGACCCTGCACCTGTCCGGGCAGTGGGAATCGGCCTGGTGCGCGTACGTCACGTTTCTCGGCGCGCTGCACGGCGAGCGGGGAAACCGTACCTGGCGGCGCCGCATCGAGACCATCGCCGACGCCCAGGCCGTCGGTTGGTGGTGGCCGCACCTGGACTTCGTGGCCGTCTGCGACCGCCCGAGCGTCGTTCGTACCGAGTCGACCCCGGACGGGCCGGTTCGGCTGCACTGCGACGATGGGCCGGCGATCGTGTGGCCGGACGGGTGGTCGTTGTACTTCTGGCACGGCACGCTGGTGCCGGCATGGGTGGTGCAGCGGCCCACGGTGGCGGCGATCCACGCGGAGTCCAACGTGGAGGTTCGCCGCTGTGGCATCGAGTCGCTCGGTTGGGACACCTACATCACCTCGGCCCGGCTGCGGTTGGTGGACCGGGCCGACGACCCGGGCAACGCCGACTGCCAGCTGTCCCTGTACGACCTGCCGGAGAACGTCTGGGGTACGGCGTCGCGGGTGCTGCTGGTGACCAACGGCAGCCCGGAGCGGGACGGTACGCGCCGCCGGTACGGGCTGCCCGTGCCGGTCGATGTCGCCACCGCCGTACGGGCGGCGGCCTGGACCTACGGGCTGGACGCCGACCAGTACGCGCGGCTGGCCCGCCGAACCTGAGGAACGCAACACAACGGGGAAGGAGAGAACGTGAAGACCCTGGCCGACCTGACCGCGGCCACCGGCCTGCCGGTGGACGTGCACCTGGTCATGGACCTGACGATCCCGGTGGGAGACGGCATCCAGGCCCAGGGCGACCTGCTCGTGGTACCGCTGGCCGAGCTGGCCGACCGCGTGACCGTACGCCGGCACGCGACCTGGGACGAGGTGCCACCGGGCGGCGTCGAGGTGGTCCGCAACGAGGCGGGCGGCAACCCGCACACGCTGGTCGCCGATCCCGACACCTGCGCGTGGACCACCGACGTCGACGACACCGACGGCCTCGCCGTGGGCGTGTTCGACGCCATGGCGCCGGTGTACCTGATGCACCGCGAGCACGGCGGCACCGGCATCGCGCCCGGCCTGTACGTCGTGCGCCGCCAGCGCGAGCTGGTCCCACCGGTTCGGGCGCCGTGGCGGCCTCACATCGCCGGGTACCGCGACGTGCCGCGGGCCCTCGAGGTCGTCAAGACCGTGCGGCCGGTGTGGCGTCCGGTCGTCGACTGACCCGGACGAGAATCGCCCGGATGGTGATGGCCGAACCGATCGTGGCCGACGTCGCCACCAGTACCAGGGCGGCGGTGGGCGACCCGGTGTGCTGGGACAGATACCCGGCACCCAGGAAGCCCACCGGCGCCGGGGCGGACAGGGCGATGGTCACCGATGCCATCACCCGGGCCCGCAGCGCCGGCGGCGTCGAGGTGGTCACGGCCGAGAAGAACCGCGGATAGAACAGGCCGGCGCCCAGACCGTTGAGCGCGACCGCGATCGTGAGCGCCCACACGGGTACCGGTAGGAACAGCAGCCAGGTCGACGCGGCGATGACCGCCAGGGCCCAGGCGGCGGTGTCGCCGTCCGTGCGCCGGGCCCGCGACGAGAGCAGGCCACCGGCGACCGAGCCGGCACCATACGAGCCGAGCAGCCAGCCGGCCACGGAGGCACCGCCGCCGTCCAGGGCCAGCACCGGCAGGGTGGCCACCATCGCCGTCCAGCTGATCTGGTTCACCCCCAGGCCGACCACCTGGCCGCGCAGGCCGGTGTCGCGGAACAGGTAGCGCAGGCCCTCGACGACACCTCGCCCGCCAGCGTCCTCTTCGGACACGACGGCCACCGAGGTCGGGCGGGGGACCAGCGCGGCCACGAGAAGGAAGGCCGCGAGGTACGAGGCGGCGTCGACGACGAGTACCCCGTCCGGTTCGATCACGACGACCAGCAGTCCGCCCAGGGCCGGGCCGATGAAGCTGGCCGTCTCGTTCACCGACCCCAGCAGACCGCCGACGCGGGTCAGCCGCAGCTCGTCGTCACCGACGATGTCGGCCAGCACGAGCCGCTGGGATGACGTGTAGGCGGGAAAGAAGGCCCCGACGGCGAAGCCCACCGCGAGCAGCGGGGGGAACGACAGCGCGTCGGCCCAGTACAGGATCGGGACCAGCGCGACCAGGCCGGCCCGGGTGAGGTCGGAGACGAGCATCATCCGGCGCGGTCCCAGCGCCCCCGCGACCGGCCCGCCCCACAGCCCCAGCACGGTCATGCCGACGAACTCGGCGGCCAGCACCGCGCCCATCTGGGTCGGCGAGCGGGTCGACACCAGCACGAACCACGGCAGGGCCACCGCGGTCATCTCCGTCCCGGTGGTGGAGATGATCTCCGCGGCGGCCAGGCCGGCCAGCGGGCGCCGGCTCGCGCTCGTGGTCCGGGTCACGGGCGCCCAGCGTAGACCGTCGTTGCCGCGAGTGGAGGACGATTTCTCTTGCCGGACGACGCATCACGTCGGGCGTGTCGCCGGAGGACGGGTATACCCCTCTGTTGGCGTCTGCTCTGCACACCACGCGCGTCCGCACCGGTGTGCGTTGACGCGCCGGACGCGTCCAGGTGTGCAGAGCGGATACAGCGGCAAGGTATATGCCGACCCCGCCGCGACACGCCCGCCGGTGCCAGGCGATCAGCCGCCGACGTGGATGCGGGGCCGGCGGGCGGGATCGGGCTCCGCCTGGCGGATGATCTCGCGCACCACGGGCGCGGTGTCGCCGCGACCCAGCAGCAGGTACCGGAACAGGTGCACCACCGGCGAGCCCTCGGCCCAGGCGAAGTGGCCGTGCGGCAGCTCGCCGGTGGCGTCGCGCAGCGCCAGCAGGATCGTGGCGATCGCGTTGGGCACGGCCGGACTCTCGGCGCGCAGGATTCGGTGCCCGGCCACCTCGGTGCCACGCACCCGTAACACGCCGCTGAACGCCGACGGGTCGATGACGTCGATCTCCAGGAACACCACATCGGCCGGATCGGGCACGGGGTTGAGGCCGCGCTGCTCGCGCTCCTTGCCGACGTACTCGGCGCGGTCGCCGGCCTGGCGCTGGTTGGCGATGATGTTCAGCGCGCCGTCGTGGACCATCGACTCGGTGAGGAACCGGCGCGCGGTCTCGTCGAACTCGATGCGGTCGGCCCGCAGCTCGGTCGTGCGGGCCACGCGGGAGATGAGCGAGACGACGATGATGGCGCCGATGAACAGGGCGGAGATGGCGATGCCGTCCGGCTTCTCGCGGATGTTCTCCACCAGCGCGTACAGCAGCACCAGGGTCAGCACCGAGAACCCGACCACCGCGCGCCGGCGGTGGCGGCGGACCGCGGAGATGGTGACCGCGACCGCGGCCGAGAGCATCATGGCCAGGATGCCGGTGGCGTACGCCCCGGCCTGTGCGTTGACGTCCGCGTCGAACGCGAGCGTGATGGCGACGCAGACGAGCGTGTAGACGATGACGACGGGCCGCACGGCCCGACCCCATTCCGGCGCCATGCCGTACGAGGGCAGGTATCGCGGCACGATGTTGATCAGACCGGCCATGGCCGACGCCCCGGCGAACCAGAGGATCACGATCGTGCTGATGTCGTAGGCGGTGCCGAACGCCTCGCCGAGGTGCTCGTGGGCCAGGTAGGCCAGGGCCCGGCCGTTGGCCTCCCCGCCGGGTTCGAAGGCCGGCGCCGGGATCAGCACGGTCGTCACGAAGCTCGTGGCGATCAGGTACACCGACATGATGAGCGCGGCCACGGTGAGCAGCTTGCGGGTGTTGCGGATCCGCGAGCGCAGGCGCCGCCGCCGGGTCCGGCCCGGGGCGGCGACCAGCGGCATCATGCTGACGCCGGTCTCGAACCCCGACAGGCCGAGCACCAGCAGCGGGAAGGCCACCAGCGCCGGGCCGAGGACGCCGGTCACCCCGTCGCGGCCCTCGGTGACCGCGCTCCACCACGCGGCCAGTGCCCCCGGGGTGGTGAACGCCTCGACCAGGCCGGCCACGACGACCACCGCGTTGAGGCCGAGGAAGACCGCCACGGTCGGGATGGCGATGCCGACCGCCTCGCTGAAGCCGAGCAGGAACACCCCGCCCAGGATCAGCACCAGGAGCACGGTGATGGCCACCTCGGTGCCGTGCAGCGCGCTCGGCGCCATCGGGTTCTCTACGATGTGGACGGACGCGTCGGCGGCCGAGAGGGTGATCGTGATGATCCACGACGTGGCCACGAAGCCGAGCAGCACGAGCACGAAGACCTTGCCCCGCCAGAACGGCAGCAGGCTCTCCAGCATCGCCACCGAACCCTGCCCGTGCGGGCTCTCCCGGGCCACCCGGCGGTACATCGGCAGCATGCCGAGCAGTGTCAGCGCCACGATGAGCAGCGTGGCCAGCGGTGAGAGCGCGCCGGCGGCGATCGCCGCGATGCCGGGCAGGTAGGCCAGCGTGGAGAAATAGTCCACCCCGGTCAGGGTCATGACCTTCCACCACGCATGCGGCTTGGCGTGGGCGGAGCTGGCCTCCGGCCCGGTCGGGGCGACGCGGTGCTCGAGCAGCCAACGCGCGACCGGGTTGCGCGGCCGCGGGTGGCGCCGGGGCGTCGGCAGCACCGCGGGTACGGCCAGGTCCTCTGTGGGCCCCATGCGCCTCCTCGGGTCGTGTCGCGCCGACCCGAGTATGACGGATGGTGACGAATGCTCGACGGCGGCGCCGCCGGCCGGTCAGGAGTTGGGGGCCGGCACGAAGCTGCGCTGGATCAGGCGCAGGTCCGGCAGGTACTGCGCCCACCGGCTGTCCGGTGTGGACCACCACATGCCGTACGCCTGGGTCGGCGATGTGATGAAGCCGCGGTTGTTGACGTGCACCCGGATTCCCCCGCGCAGGTACGTGAACTCCCAGTCGGCGGCCTTGTCGAAGTAGTCGACGGCCACCAGGCGGACCTGCCGGTACGAGGGGAAGTCGCCCCGGGCCACCCGGTAGGCCTCCTTGCCGCGCCAGTCGGCCACCGGGTCTGGCCGGGGCTCGTCGGTCTGGTCGATGCCGAGAAGCCGGTCGCCGCCCGGCTCGCTGAAGTAGACGATCGTGCCCCTCCGCGAGATGGCCCAGTTGCGCGGCACGGCGACCTTGAATCCGGTGCGGTCGGTGTACATGTGCCAGCCGGCCGGCAGGACGAGGCCCGGGGCGGGGGGTGGGGCGGGCGGTGGGGTCGACGTCGCCGAGCCCGCCGCGGTCGGCGAGGCCGTCGCCGTGGCGGCCGGCGTGCCGGTCGGGCGGCTCGTCCCGGCGGGCGGCGCGGCGGACCGGGGCCCCGATGACCCGGCCAGGGCCCATGCCGCCAGCGCGAGTACCACCAGAAGGACCAGCGCGGCGGCCACCAGGGCCGGACGGCGGGCCGACGCCCGATCCGGCCGGGCGGGGGCGAGCACGACCGTCGTCGCCCGGCCCGCGGTCGTCCTGGGGGGAGTGGGTCGCCGCCTCGGGTACGCCACCTCGCGCAGCATCCGCTCGACCGTGGACGCCGTCGGCCGCTTCGACGGGTCGCGCCGCAGAAGCTGGGCGATCAGCGGCTCGAGCGGGCCCGCCCGCCTGGTGGGGTCGGGATCCTCGCTGGCCAGCGCGGCCACGGTGGCGAGGGTTCCGGGGCGCTCGTACGGCCCGCGGCCCTCGACCGCGTAGTAGAGCGTGGCGCCCAGCGACCACAGGTCGGCCGGGGCACCGACGTCGGCGCCCTCGCGCAGCCGTTCCGGAGCCATGTACGACGGTGAACCGATGACCAGACCCGACCGGGTCACCGACGGGTCGCCGAGGATCGTGGCGACGCCGAAGTCGGTCAGCACGGCCCGCCCGTTGTCGGCGATGAGCACGTTGCCGGGCTTCACGTCGCGGTGCAGCACGCCCACGCCGTGCGCGGCCCGGAGAGCCCCGAGCACCGCGAGCCCGACCAGGGCGGCCGCCTCGGGCGACATCGGCCCGTCCTCGACGACCACCTGCGACAGCGACCGCGACGGCAGGTACTCCATCACGATCCACGGCGCCTCGTCGCTGACCACCACGTCGTACACGGTGATCACGTTGGGGTGGCTCAGCCGGGCCGCCGCCCGCGCCTCGCGCAGCGCGCGGGCGCCCATGTCGCGTACCTCGTCCGGCCCGAGACCCGCGGGGGCCACCACCTCCTTGATCGCGACGTGGCGGCCCAGGACCTCATCGCTGGCCAGCCAGACCCGCCCCATGCCGCCGCTGCCGGCCGGCTCGAGCAACCGATAGCGGCCGGCGACGAGGGTCCGTGGCCGGGTCACCGTCCCTTGTTACCCACCCGCGGGCCATTGATGTATGCAGGGGCACCCTACTGACGCGGGGTGATGTATAGGGTGCCCCTGCTGACAAGGTCAGCCGACGGTCAGCGCCGTGTCGTCGATGACGAACGAGGTCTGCAGCGAGATGTCCTCCACGCCGCGGAACCTGAGCGTCACCGTCTGGCCGGCGAAGGCCGCCAGGTTGAACGACCTCTGGGTGTACCCGGCCGCCTCGTTGAGGTTGGAGTACGTGGCCAGCGTGGTCGTCGCGGAGCCGACGATCACCGCGACCGTGAGCGTGTCGTAGGCGATCGTCGTCGTGGTCTCACTCGAGTCGATGTGCAACCAGAACGTGAGGCTGTACGACGAGCACCCGGCCGGCAGCGCGACGACCTGGCTCAGGGTGTCGGTGTGAATGGTGCCGTAGCCGTCCAGCCACGCGTTCCACGTACCCGACCGCGGCGGCTGGCCGTTGGCGCCCCACTGCCCGATCACGCCCGAACTGGCCGTCCAGCTGGAGTTGCCCGACTCGAAACCCGGGTTGGCGAGCTTCTGGCCGGGGCTGGAGCACCCGCCCGTCCCGGTCACCGTGAGCGAGAACGAGGTGGACCTTGTGGCCGAGGTGCCGGTACCGGTGACCGTCACGCCGTACGTGCCGACCGGGGTCGACGCGGACGTGGTGATGGTCATGGTCGACGATCCGCCGGACGTGACCGACGACGGGCTGAACGACGCGGCCGCGCCCGAGGGCAGGCCGCTGGCCGACAGCGCCACCGTCTGCGGGCTGCCGGAGGTGGTGGCCGTGCCGACGGTCGCGGTCACCGAGCCGCCGGCCACTGTGGAGCCGGAGGTCGGGGAGACCGAGATGCTGAAATCGTTGACCGGTGCGGTTCCGTTGACCACGAACAGCAGCCGGTTCGGTGAACCGGTACCCGGGTTGGTGACGACGTTCATGGTGGCGTTGTTCACCAGCGAGTCGCGCACCTGCTGCGGGGTGAACGAGGGGTTCTGCGCGAGCACCAGCGCGGCCGCGCCGACGACGTGCGGCGTGGCCATGGAGGTGCCGCTGATGGTGTTGGTGGCGGTGTCGCTGGTCCGCCAGGCCGAGGTGATCGACGAGCCGGGGGCGAAGATGTCCAGGCACGTGCCGATGTTGGAGAAGGAGGAGCGGGCGTCGGTCTGCGTGGTCGAACCGACCGTGATCGCGTTCGGCGTCCGGGCCGGCGAGGTGTTGCAGGCGTTGGCGCCGTTGTCGTTGCCGGCGGCCAGCCCGTAGGTGACGCCGTCGGCGATCGAGTTGGTCACCGCGTTGTCCAGCGCCGTGTCGACGCCGCCGCCGAGGCTCATGTTGGCCACGGCCAGCTCGCCCGGGTCGTGGTCGCCGGTGACCCAGTCGATGCCGGCCACCACCTGAGCGGTGGTGCCGTTGCCGGTGTTGTTGAGCACCCGTACGGCCACCAGCGTGACGCCCTTGGCGATGCCGAACGTCGAGCCGCCGACGGTGCCGGCGACGTGGGTGCCGTGCCCGTGGCCATCGGCGGCGGGGAGGGCGCCGTCGATCGCGTCGAACCCGTCAACCGCCCGGCCGCCGAAGTTGGTGTGCGTGGTCCGGATCCCGGTGTCGATGATGTACGCCCGAACCCCGGCCGCCGTCGTCGGGTAGGTGTAGCTGTTGTTCAGCGGCAGGTTCCGCTGGTCGACCCGGTCCAGGCCCCAGGACGGTACCGGGGACTGGGTGTCGGAGATGGAGTAGACCCCGTTCTGTTGCACGTACTCGACGGCCGGGTTCGCCGCCAGCCGCCGGGCCGCCGCCTCGTCGACCGAGATCTCGAAGCCGCGCAGGGCGTGCTTGAACGTGCGCGCGACCGTGCCGCCGTGCCGGGCGACCAGGCCGCGGGCCGTGGCGTCCACGCCGTCGCGTTGCAGGTTGGCCGAGTTGCGCAGCACCACGACGTAGCTGCCGGCCACCGCCTCGGTCCCGGCCGGCCGGATCTGGCCGTCGGCCGGTGCGGCGGCGGCCGCCGCCGTGCCCGCGAGGACCGACGCGGCGCAGCCGGCGGCCAGCGCCGCGGCCAGGGTGTGTCGTCTTAGGAGTGTCATCTCCCGTTCCTCCCCTTTGTCACCGTGACGCAAGTCGACCGATGTACGGCGTTCGACAAACGTCGATTTAGGAGAGGGTACGGCTTCCGGTGACCAATTGGACAGACGCTACGTTGAACCATCCAGGTAGGAGGTTGGAGAATGTTTCTGCCCACCCGACCCATGGGGACGCGCGGCACCGCCCTGACCACCGTCGGTCTGGGCGCGTGGGCGATGGGCGGCCAGGGCTGGGCCGACGCCTGGGGACCGCAGGAGGACGGCGACTCGGTCGCCACGATCCGGCGCGCCGTCGACCTCGGTATCAACTGGATCGACACCGCCCCCATCTACGGCCACGGCCACTCCGAGGAGGTCGTCGGTCGGGCGCTGGCCGACCGGCCGCCGCCGGAGCGGCCGCTGGTCTTCACCAAGTGCGGGGTGCTGTGGGACGACGCCGACCACTTCGCCCCACCGGCCCTGGACATGCGCGGGCTGCGCTCGCAGGTCGAGGGATCGCTGCGCCGATTGGGTACGGACCGCCTGGACCTGCTGCAGGTGCATGCCCCGGCCCGCCTCGGACCGCCGCTGGAGGAGTACTGGGCCGAGATGGTGTCGCTGCGCGAGGAGGGGACCGTCGCCGCCATCGGGCTGTCCAACCACGACGTGACCCAGCTCGAGGTGGCCGAACGGATCGGCCACGTCGACACGCTGCAACCGCCGATGTCGTTGCTGCGCCGTGACGCCGGCGCCGACGTGCTGCCCTGGTGCGCGGCCCACGGCACCGCGGTCATCTGCTACAGCCCGCTGGAGTCCGGCCTGCTGTCCGGGGCCTACACGTCCGAGCGCATCGACGCGCTGCCCCCGGACGACTGGCGCCGTACCTCGCCGCGGTTCCAACCGGACGCGCTGACCCGCACGGACCGCCTCGTGTCGGTGTTGCGCCCGATCGCCGACCGGCTCGGCGTCAGCGTGGCGGCCGTCGCCATCGGCTGGGTGCTGGCCTGGCCCGGCGTCACCGGCGCCATCGTCGGCGCCCGCCGTCCGGATCAGGTCAAGGACTGGCCGGCCGCGGCCGGGGTGACCCTCGAACCGTCCGACCTGGACACGATCGCCGCCGCCCTCGACGGCGTCGGCTCCGGCCCCGTCCGCCCCTGACGCCGCCCCCCGCTCCGTCGGCCCCGTTCCCAGGCGTTGATCATGAACTAGGGTTCATGATCAACGCCTTTCGGCGCACCCGGGCTCATGATCAACGCACACGATGTGGCCGAGGCGGAGCCCGAAGCCGAATAACATGATCGGCGCTTGGTCGGAAACCCACGGAATCCGGGCAACTGCGTCCAGTAACCCGCGTTCAGCCCCCGTCGGCCGCCCCCGAGCAGGCCACGGACACGGCTCGAATGGCCAAGGTCTCGAAATGAAAACGAATGTATGCAATCGTATGCAGCATCGAGTACGGTCCGACTGCCTGGAGTCTTCAGCGTCCGTCCGCACCAGTCAGCGGAGACTCGAATCGAAGGAGCGTGGGATGAGGATCCGTCCTAGATGGCCGGTTCTGGCGATCGCCGCCACCCTGGTGGTATCGGCGTGTAGCCAGCCGTCCACGACAACGCCCCCGGCCAGTACGGCGAAAGCGGCCACGACCTCGTGTGCCAGCTCGGGCGAGCTCTCCATGTGGGAGCGCTCGGGTGGCAACAAGGGCATGGTCGACGCGCTGGTCGAGGCGTGGAACACGAAGAACCCGACCTGCAAGATCAAGCTCACGTACATTCCGCACACCGAAATGGTCGGCAAGATCGCCCAGGGCATCGCCTCCGGCGAGGTGCCCGACCTGATGGGCATGGACCTCATCTACGCCCCGCAGTTCGAGAAGGCCCAGCAACTGGTCGACATCACCGACCGGATCAAGGGCTGGTCCGAACTGTCCACCGCCAGCAAGGGGCACATGACGGTCGCGACGTTCGAGGAGAAGCTCTACGGAGTGCCCCTCTACGCTGACGTGTCCGCGCTGTTCTACAACAAGGACCTCTTCCAGCGGGCCGGCCTCGACCCGAACAAGCCACCGACGAGCCTGGCCGAGCTGCGCGAGTTCGCCGGCAAGATCACCGCGCTCGGGGGCGGGATCAAGGGTTACTACCTGCCGGGCAACTGCGCCGGCTGCAACATCTTCACCGTCGGTCCGCTGATGTGGGCCTCCGGCGCGAAGATCGAGGCGAAGGACGCCGGCGACGAGCCGTTGACCGGCGATGGCGTCAAGCAGGTGCTCGAGTTCACCCGCGAGATGGTCAAGTCGAAGAACGTGCCCGACGGTGCCCGCACGGAGAACGGTGAGACGTTCCACCTGCAGTTCGGCTCGGGCAAGCTCGGCATGATGGGCACCGGCAACTTCAACATCACGCTGGCTCGCGAGCAGAACCCGAACATGAAGTTCGGCATCGGCCTGCTGCCCGGCATGACGCCCGGCTCCAGCGCCTCGTTCATCGGCGGCGACCTCGTGGTCATCCCGAAGGGCAGCAAGCGGGTGGACGACTCGGTGAACTTCATGAAGTTCCTGCTCTCCGACGACGTCCAGGTCGAGGTGTACGCCAAGCTGCTCAACCTCACCACGCGCAGCGACATGGTCAACAACAAGTACTTCCAGGCCGAGCCGCTGGTGCAGGACGTGGCGAAGGCACTCGCGGTGGGTCAGACCCCGTACACCCTGACCTTCTTCGAGCAGATCAACTCGCCGCAGGGTCCGTGGCTGCAGATGCTGCAGAAGGCGTACTACACGGACGAGCCCATCGACAAGATCATTACGGATGCGAAAGCGGCGATGAAGAGCATCGCCGCCACGGGTTAGCCTCCCTCACCTGTCCACCGGGGTCCGGCCGCCTCACTCCTCAGAGGCGTCGGCCCCGGTGGACACCCCGCTCGGCTGGCGATGAGATGTGGCGGAGGTGGTGTACGCATGAAACGACGAACGCGAAATCGGCTGGTCGGCTTGGCCTATCTCGCTCCGGCCCTGGCCTTCGTCGGCGCCTTCACGGTTTACCCGGTCGGCCAGATGGCCTGGATGTCCCTGAACAGCTGGTCGCTGCTGACCCCGCCGCGCTATATCGGATTCGCCAACTACAAGCGGGCCTTCGAGGATGACCAGTTCTGGACATCATTCGTCTTCACCCTCGAGTACACCGCCATCATCACGCCGATCCTCATCATCGGCGGCTATCTGCTGGCCCTGCTGACCGCCTCGAACTCGCCGCTGCGCCGCTTCACCCGTACCGTCGTCTTCATTCCGGTCGTGATCGGACTCGGCGTGTCCAGCCTGCTCTGGTACTGGCTCTTCAGCGCCGACTTCGGTCTGGTGAACCGGACGCTGTCCGACCTCGGCCTGATATCGCAACCGGTGCTGTGGCTGGGCGAGGACGCCAACCGGTCCAACCTGGCCATCATCGCGTCGGTCGTGTGGAAGGTCATGGGCTTCGGCATGATCCTGTTCGTCGGCGCGATCCAGGCCATCCCCCACGAGATCAATGAGGCCAGCATGGTTGACGGCGCGACGCCGAGGCAACGGGTCACCAGGGTGGTGCTCCCGCTGACCCTGCGCACGGTGCTGCTGGTGACGCTGGTCAGCGTCATCGGGTCCCTGCTCGCGTTCGACCAGTTCTACATCATGACCGCGGGCCAGCCGCAGAACCAGACCGCGACGTCGGTGTTCTACGTGTACCTCAACTCGTTCCCGTACCTGAAGCTCGGCTACGGCGCCGCGCTGTCGATGATCCTCGCGGGGACGATCCTGGCCTTCACCGTCGTCCAGCTGTTCCTGAGCCGCCGGAGCCACGCATGATGGCCACGCTGCGGGCGCGGGCCCACGACGTGGGCACGCGCATCGGCCGCACCGGCTACCTGCTGGGCGCGATCTGCGTCATCATCTGCACGGTCATGCTCCTGCCTCTGGTGATGTCGGTGCTGGCCTCGGTCAAGCCGACCCAGGAGTCCGCCGCCTCGCCACCCACCTACTACCCGCACGGCCTGAGCCTGGACAGCTACGAGCGGCTCTGGAGCTACCAGCAGGGCCTGCCGACGTACCTGATGAACAGCTTCGGCACCGCCATGCTGACGATCCTCATCACGCTGGCGCTGACCGTGCCGGCGGCCTACGCCCTGGCCCGGTTTCCCATCCCGGGCAAGGAGGTCCTGTTCGTCATCCTCCTGCTGGCCCTGATCGTGCCGTACCAGGCGATGCTGACGCCGATGTTCCTCATGTTCGCGAAGCTGAAGCTGACCAACACGTTGCTGGGCCTGGCCATACTGCACACGGCCATCCAGTTCCCGTTCAGCCTCTACATCCTGCGCAACAGCTTCGCCTCGGTGCCCCGCGAGCTCGACGAAGCGGCCGCCATGGACGGTGCGACGTCCTGGCAGGTGCTGGTGCGGGTGTTCGTGCCCTCCGCGGTGCCGGCGATCGTGACCGTCGCCCTGTTCGCGTTCATCATGTCGTGGAACGAGTTCCTGGGTGCGCTGGTGATGATGAGCCACAGCTCGCGCTTCACGCTGCCCCTGATCCTCGCGACCGCGCGCACCGAGACGAGCCTCGGGGGCACCGACTGGGGCATGCTCCAGTCCGGCATCACCATCTCGATCGTCCCTTGTGTCCTTGTGTACCTGCTGCTGCAGCGGTACTACGTGTCGGGTCTGATGAGCGGAGCCGTGAAATGAGTACGAGTACGGTGAAGCCGTCGGCCACGGCCCGCTCGCTCCTGCGGCCGCTGGGCGCCCCTCAGGTCAGCATCGCCGACGGGTTCTGGGCCGACCGGGTGCGGACCAACCGCGATCAGACGATCCCGCACGGGTACGACCAGCTCGGTCGCAGCGGCGCCCTGGGCAACCTGCGGCTCGCCGCCGGCGGGGACGGGCAGTACCAGGCGTTGACCGACACGTCGGGCACGATGTTCCCGTTCCTGGACTCCGATGTGTACAAATGGCTGGAAGCCGTCGGATGGGAGCTCGGCCGGGCACCCGACCCCGCCCTGTCGGCGGCGGCCGACGAGGCCATCGGCCTGGTGGCGGCGGCCCAGTTGCCGGACGGCTATGTCAACAGCTACGTCCAGGTGCTCGGCGACGGCGTGCCGTACAAGGATCTGGCCTGGGGCCACGAGTTCTACTGTGTCGGCCACCTTATCCAGGCCGCCATCGCCTGGCACCGTGCCCTCGGCGACGACCGGCTGCTGGACATCGCCGTCCGGGCCGCCGACCGCGTCGACCGGGAGTTCGGGCCGGACGGGCGGGCCGGCATCGACGGTCACCCCTGCATCGAGATGGCCCTGGTGGAGCTGACCCGGGCCACCGGCGAGCCGCGCTACCTCACGCTGGCCGCCCGCATGCTCGAGCTGCGCGGCCAGGGGCTGCTCGGCGCCGGCCGCTTCGGCGCCGCGTACTGGCAGGACCACGCGCCGGTCCGGGACGCGGCGACGGTGGCCGGCCACGCGGTCCGGCAGCTGTACCTCGACTGTGGCGCCGTCGACGTGGCCGTCGAACTGGGCGACGACGCCCTGCTGGCCTCGGTACAGCGCCGCTGGGACGACATGGTCCGCACCCGCACGTACCTGACCGGTGCGCTGGGCAGCCGCCACCGCGACGAGGCCTTTGGGGACCCGTACGAGCTGCCGCCCGACCGCGCCTACGCGGAGACCTGCGCGTCGGTGGCCAGCGTCATGCTCGCCTGGCGCCTGCTGCTGGCCAGCGGTGAGCCGCGCTACGCCGACGTCATCGAGCGCACCATGTACAACGGTGTCCTGCCCGGCATCTCCCTGACCGGCACGCGCTTCTTCTACATGAACCCGCTGCAGCGGCGCACCCACCGGGCGTCCGAGCCGGCCGGCCAGGGCGAGCGCACGCCGTGGAACGCCTGCGCGTGCTGCCCGCCCAACGTGATGCGGCTGCTCAGCTCGTGGCAGCAGTACCTGGCCACCAGCCACGACACCGGGTTGCAGATCCACCAGTACGCGTCGGCCGACATCGACGCGGAACTGGCCGGCGGGTCGGTGCGGGTCTCGATGCGCTCCGACTACCCGCGGGACGGGAAGGTGACCGTCCACATCGTAGCGACGCCGGACGAGGCCTGGGTCCTGTCCCTGCGGGTGCCCGGCTGGTGCGACTCGGGTACGGTGACCGACCCGGCCGGCACCCGTCCGGTCAGCGGCGAAACCGGCACCGTGGCCATCGAGCGGCGCTGGTCGGTCGGGGACACGGTCGTCCTCGACCTCGACATGCCGGTACGCGTCACCGAGCCCGACCCGCGGGTCGACGCGGTCCGCGGCTGCGTCGCGGTCGAGCGGGGACCGCTCGTCTACTGTGTAGAGTCGGCCGACCTGCCGCCCGGGGTGGAGCTGGAGGACCTGGTGTGGGACGCCGACCGGGAGCCGGTCGCCAACCCGCCGCGGACCGATCTGGGCCTACCCGTGATCGGCGTCGACGTCCCGCTGCGCCGCCGGGACGGCGCGGGCGGTGCCCTCACGGTCGCCGCCATCCCGTACCACACCTGGGCCAACCGGCGCGCGGACGCCATGCGCGTCTGGTTGCCCCGCATGTGAACTCAGCGCTTGAGCCGCCCTGCCGAATGAGCGCCGATCATGGACCCAGGTCCGTGATCGGCGCGATTTCGTAGGCCCGAGAGGCATGACCGGAATTGGCCACGTGGGGCGGGCTGGCTCAAGATCGTCGTGATGTTCTGGCCGGCGCGGCGGCCGTCGAGTCGCGGATGATCAGCGGAGGCTTGAACACGTCGAGGCTGGGCTCGCGTACCCGGTGGGGATCGCGGGCGAGGCCGACGGCCCGGCCGACCGCGTGGCTGACGATCTCCGATATCGGCATGCGCAGCGTGGTCAGGGCGGGCACCGTGTGAGCGGCGATGAGGATGTCGTCGAAGCCGACCACGGACAGCCGGTCGGGCACGGTGGCGCCGGCGCTGTGCGCGGCGTGCAGCACGCCCACGGCGACGACGTCGGTCGACGTGGCCACCGCGGTCGGCGGCTCGGCCAGATCGAGCAGGCGGCGCAGCGCGGCGTCGCCGCCGGCCAGCGTGTTCGGGCAGTGTTCGAGGTAGCCGTCCGGTACGCCGCCGAACCGGCGGGCCATGAAGTCGACGTAGGCGTCCTCGCGCACCCGGTAGTCACCCGGAAGCTGGGCGCTGAGGAACGCGATCCGCCGGTGGCCCAGGCCGGCCAGGTGCTCGAGTCCGTCCATGATGCCGGCCCGGTCGTCGGTGTCCGCGGTCGGGAACTCCAGTGGGCTCGTGCCCTGCCACAGCGCGACCACCGGCACGCTGGAGTTGCGCAGGTCGGCCAGCAACTGCGGCTGGTCCTGCATGTCGCCGAGGAGCACGATGGCGTCGGTGTGCCGGGTCTCCAGCACCGAGGTCAGCGGGATCGACTCTTCGAGCCGGCCGTGCACGTGGCCGAGCACCACGTTGTAGCCGTGCGCCATCGACTCGACCACCAACGCCTCGACCGCGCCGGCGTAGAAGGGGTCGCTGAAGTCCCGCACCACGGCGCCGATCAGGTTGGTGGCCGCCCCGCGCAGCCCGCGGGCCAACGGGTTGGGCCGGTAGCCGAGCCGCCGGGAGGCCTGGATGACGCGCTCGCGGGTCTCGGGTGCGATCGGCACCGCGGTGGACACCCCGTTGAGCACTCGGGACACCGTGCTCTGCGACACGGCGGCGGCCTTGGCGATGTCACGCATCGTCGGGCTACTGGCGCGCCGGGCTACCCGCGGGGCGGGTGGCTTGATCCGACCGGACTCCGGTTCGTCCTCCCGCTTGGACGTGGGACCGCGCACGATGGGCGACATTGTGGTACAGCTTAGCATCCGTATGCGGTCATACGTTTGCAGTGGAACAGGTTTCCTGGTGGAGACCATCGTCGGATCGGCGTCCGGGTATGTGCCATTCCTACCGGATCGCGGGGCCTCGCCGTCGATCATGATACTACGGGGCCGAACCAGCGTTGATCATGAGCCTGGGTTCATGACCGACGCGGTGGGGTCAGGCGTCGACGACGAGCGCCTTGGCGACCTCCTCGCAGGCCTTGGCGGCGGCCCGCAGGGTAGCCATGCGCAGCATGACGGCCAGCGTCCACTCCGGGTGCACGGCCAGACAGTTCACGTGCCAGCCGTCTACATAGGACGTCCATCCGTTCTTGATGGCGACCTCCCGGGCCAGCTCGGGTGGCAGGCCGTCGATGATGCCCCAGCGGCCGCCCTGGACCTCGTTGCTGACCTGGTCTCCGACGTCACCGCGGACCTTCTTCATCGTGTCGAGAATCCACACCGTCCATTCAGGACCGGCGGCGCGCCCGTCGGCCAGGCACCGGCCGTACCGGGCGGCGTCGCGCGGCGTCATCTCGGTGAAGCTCCACTTGGCCGACACCATCCTGACCCGATCAAGGTCACACACGCTGACCAGCCGCCGGGTGACGGCGTCCGTGCCGCCGAGATGGAAGTACTTCTCGGCCGCCGGATCGTGGCTGTCCACGATCATGAGCGTCAGCTCGTCCAGGGCGGCCCGGGTCGGGCGCCGGTCGTCGTCGGCGAGCCGGCGCAGGTGGTCGGCCGCGATCCACGGCTTGATCATCGACTCGACCGTGTTGGTCACCGTGGCCGAGTTGGCCGAGCCCGCCATGGCTCCGGTGATGTGGTCCAGCAACGTCCATCCGAACAGGGAAGCGCCCGGCACCCGGATCGGGTCGGCCGGGGCGGACAACCGTGGACCGTCGGCCGGCTCCATCCGCCGCTCCGGCGCGGCCTCGGCCCGCCCGGCACCGGGCGGTGCCGCTACCCCGGGTGACGGCGCGGGATCGGGGGCGGTCGAGTGCCGGACCCCGGCGGCCACTGCCGCGACGACGGCGCCCACCGCGACGGTCGCCACGAGGGCGCGGGCGAGAGATGGCATGACCACCGTACCGAGGGGATATACATGGGAACCGATCTGGCCGTCACCTGCCCGGACCGGAACGCCGTCAAACCTCGACACGGGAAATGGGCGTTCTCAGTTCACTTCGCCGATCGCGAAGGAAAGGAACCGATTTCCAGCGTTAGGTCGGAGGTCGGGAGTCACGGGGCTTGCGCTTTCCGAACGGTCGTGCTTTTCTGGTGGCATGGGCAAGGGAGACGACACCAGGCTCGCGGTACTCGACCGGGCCGTCGACCTCGCGCGCCGGGTCGGGCTGAGTGGGCTGACCATCGGCTCGCTGGCCGAGCAGGCGCAGCTGTCCAAGAGCGGTCTGTTTGGGCACTTCCACTCCAAGGAAGGGCTGCAGATCCAGGTACTCGAGCATGCCCGCACGCGGTTCGAGGACGCGGTGGCCCGACCCGCGCTGCGCACGTCTCGCGGCGAGCCGCGGGTGCGGGCGCTGTTCGAGAACTGGATCCGGTGGGACACGCTGCCCGGCGGCTGCCCGTTCGTGGCCGCCTCCGCCGAGTTCGACGACCAGCCCGGGCCGGTGCGGGACCAGCTCGTGCGCGACCAGCGCGACCTGATGGACATGATCGCCACCGTCTTCCGTACCGGCATCACGGAAGGGCACTTCCGCTCCGACACCGATCCCGACCAGTTCGCCCAGGACTTCCACGGCGTGGTCCTGGCCTATCACCACGCGATCCGGCTGCTCGGCGACGGGCAGGCGGAGACCCGGGCCCGGCGCGCCTTCGAGGCGCTGCTGGCCGCGGCCCGGGCCGAGTAGCCCAGCGAGCCGGCACCCCGCGCGGGCGCCGGCGACCGTACGCACCATGGCCGGCCCGCGCGTCCGCCGGGCCACGTCCGACGAGGAGTCCACCAGATGTCCACTGTGGCCGAAGTCCGCCCGAAAGAAAGCACGATCGTTCGTTTCTTTGCCGCGCCGCGCCCGGTGCGGGCGGCGTTCGCCGTCCTGGAGCGCGTGGCCCCCGGCCAGGGCGCGCGCTGGGCCGAGCGGGTCTGGTTCACGCTGCCGCCCGTGAACCGACCAACCACTCCGGCGATCGCGCCCGGTACGCCGTTCGCCGTCGAGGTCAACGGCCATCGCGTCGTCGGCCAGACCTGGGGCGAGGGGCCGGCGGTGTACCTGATGCACGGCTGGGCCGGCACCAGCGACCAGCTCACCCCGTTCGTGGCGCCGCTGGTGGCGCGCGGGTACCGGGTGGTGGCCTTCGACGCCCCCAGCCACGGCCGCTCGGCGCCGGGTGCCTTCGGGCCGCGGTCGTCGACGATCCCCGAGTTCGCCGACGCCCTGACCGAGGTCGTCGCCGCCCACGGGCCGGCCCACGCCGTGGTCGCGCACTCGATGGGTTGCACGGCGGCGGCCATCGCGGTCTGCGACGGGCTGCGGATCGGCCGGATGGTCTTCCTCGCTCCCATGGCGAGTCCGGCGTCGTACGCGGCCCAGTTCGCCGGCGTGCTCGGCTTCGGCCCTCGAATCCTGCGGCGGCTCATCACCCGGGTCGAGCGTCGCGTCGGCGCGCCGATGCGCCACTTCGACGTGCCCGAGCTCGGCCGGGCCATCGCCATGCCGAAGACGTTGCTCGTCCACGACCGCGACGACGCGTCCACGCCGGTCTCCGACTCCGACGCCATCGCCGCCACCTGGACCGACTCCCGGCTGCACGTCACGACGGGCCTCGGCCACCGCCGCATCCTGCGCGACCCCGAGGTCGTCGCCGAGGTGGTGGACTTCGTCGCCTTCTAGGTCGGCGCCGGGCCCCGGGAGGTGTCGGCCATCCGACCCCAAGACGGCACCGAATCCTCCGTAACGCCGCCGATCCATCGCGGCTTCACCACAGGAGGGTTGCATATGGCTACTGGGGACATGGCCGGCGTCCGCGGCGCATCAGGTCGGCTCAACACCGTCGCGGCCGGTGCGGTGGGAGCGGTCTTCATCGTCGTCGGGCTACTGGGCTTCACGGTGTCGGGCGGGCACTCCCTCGCCGGCCACACCGGTGGGCGACTGCTGGGGCTGTTCCAGGTCAACAGCCTGCACAACCTGGTGCACCTCGGCGTCGGCGCCGCGATGGTGGCGGCCGCGATCGCCGGCACCCGGGGCGCCCGCTCGGCCAACACCGTGATCGGCTTTGTGTATCTGGCCCTGGGCGTCGTCGGTCTGTTCATCACCGGTGACAGCCCGCTCAACATCGTGGCGCTCAACGGCGCCGACAACGGATTGCACCTGGCCATCGGTGCGGTTCTGGTCGCGGTCGGCCTGGGTGCGGATCGCCGCTGACCCGCGGCCGCGACCCGGCCTGGGTCGCGACATCGTCCCGGCGCCGGCATTCCCCGCCATGGAAGCCGCCGGCGCCGGGCAAAACGGCGTTGACCCGTATCGCCTCCGTCGCCGCGTTAGTGTCGCAATCATGCAGATTGGTATTGGGCTTCCCAACACGCTGCGGATCGACGGACCGGCGGTGGTGCGATGGGCCCGCCGCGCCGAGGAGCGCGGGTTCTACGCCCTGTCGACGATCGACCGCATCGTCTACCCGTCGTACGACTCGATGACCGCCCTGGCCGTGGCGGCCGGCGCGACGACCCAGATCGGCCTGTTCCCCGACATCCTGCTCGGACCGCTCTACCCACCCGCCTGGCTGGCCAAGGCGGCGGCCAGCCTCGACGCGCTCTCCGGCGGGCGGCTCACCCTCGGCCTCGGCGTGGGCGGTCGGCCGGACGACTTCGCCGCGATGGGCCGGCCGTTCGAGCGGCGCGGGCGACTCATGGACGAGATGCTGGATCTGATGGTCCGGGCGTGGGCCGGCGAGGACGTGACCGGCGATGGCGTCCCGATCGGGCCGGAGCCGGCCGACGGTAGGCGGGTCGCGATGCTCATCGGCGGCGCATCGGACGCCGCGGTGCGGCGCACCGTCGCGTACGCCGACGGCTGGACCGCCGGCGGCGTGCCCCCGGAGCAGGTCGCGCCGATGGTCACCCGGATCCGCGACGCCTGGCGCGAGGCCGGCCGCGAGGGCGAGCCGCGCATCGCCACGCTCGTCTACTTCGGACTGGGCGACGACGAGGCGTCCCGGAGGTCGCTGCTGCAGTACTACGGATTCCTGGGGGAGTGGGCCGATCGGATCGCCGGGTCCGCGGTGCGGTCGCCGCAGGCGGCCCGCGACATCGTCAAGGCGTTCGCCGACGTCGGCGTCACCGAGGTCGTCTTCGATCCCACCGTGGCCGACGTCGACGAGGTCGACCGGCTGGCCGACGCGGTCCTCTCCTAAACCAGCGTGATCGCGAACGCCCGGTGTACGCCCGCGTACACCAGGCCTTCGCGATCAGCGTGACGAGGGAGTCCGCAGGCCGAAGGCCGCCGCGGCCGCCAGCATCCACGTGAGACCGAGAATGACCACCCCGACGCGCCACTGCTCGACCACGGCCACCGCGGCCGACACGGTGCACAGGTTCCAGGACGCGTGAAAGCCGATCGCCAACAGGACGCTGCCGCGCGTGCGCCGGAACACCCACGTGTAGAGGACGGCGACGGCCGGCAGCTCGAGGATCAGGACCCACGGCGACGCGTCGTCCAGCGCGGATCCGGCGGTCCAGAACAGTGGCAGGTGCCAGACCGCCCACACAAGACCGAGGAACAGGCTCGCCGCCATCGGCGTGTAGCGGACGGGTGTACGAGACCATCCCCGTCGGCCGGGCAAGCGGCCGACGGGGATGGCGGGTGGTCGACCGAGTGGTCCATAGTGGATTCGGACCGTTCGTCGAGCCCGTGACCGACGATCGGCGTGCCCGCGGTCGACCGGTTGTCCGACAGCCGGCGTCTTGACGCGCACCGCTGGCCCGGGGCAGAGTCGAGGGCCCCCGCCCGGAAGGACCGTCCCCCAACGGTCCCGACGAGACCCCTCAGGTGCTCGATGACCCCCACGCGCCGCTTCGCCCTGCCCACCATCGTCGTGGCCCTGCTGGCCGCGGTCGCGGTCCCCAGCCCGTCGGCGGCCGCACCGAACGGCGTGACCGTGCGCGCCATCACGTGGAACGTCTGCGGCGCGGCCTGTGCCCGCGGCGCCACGCAGCCGCTGGCCTCCCAGGCCATCCGCGCGGTACGGGCCTGGAATGCCGACATCCTGTTCCTGCAGGAGATCTGCGCCACCCAGTTCGCCGCCATCCGGGCGTCCCTGTCCGGATACGAGGGCACGTTCAAGAGCCAGGTCCGCTCCGGCCGCTGCGGCGGAACGGGCAAGCACGGCATCGCCGTGTTCGTGCGCGGCGGCTCGTCCAACGAGCGGTGGGTGAACCTCGGCGGCACCGAGGCGCTGACCGGGCCCGAGTACTTCCTGCTGGAGGTGGACGGGCGGACGGCCGACGGGCGCACCTATACGGCCGCCACCGCCCACCTGCGCGTCAAGTGCGACCCCGAATACGACTACGCGGAATGCATGCCGATCACCCGCAATGCCCGGGCGGAGCAGGCCGAAGCGATCGTCGATGAGCTGGAGTGGCTGGTGCACGACGGCGTGCCGGTGGTTCTCGGCGGGGACTTCAACATGCTGCCGGAGGACGCCCCGATGGGCTACTTCTATCGGGCCAACGCCGGTGGTGTCGGGGTTTTCGACGAGGCCGATGCCGTCGACCGCGAGTCGACCGCGTGCGACAAGGCGCAGAAGATCGACTACATCTTCTACTCGGCGGCCCAGTTCCGCGACCTCGACGGCGACGCCGCGGCCTGCGCCACCACGAACCGGGTCTCCGACCACCGCCTGCTGCGGGGAATCGCCACGCTGCGCTAGGGCGCCTCTCCATCGGGGCCCGGAGTGCCGTCGGGTACGGCCGGTTCGCTGGTCAACGGCGGCGGTGGTTCGACCGGCTCGGTCGTGGTCTCCGGTGTGGGCGTCGGCTCCGCGGTCGGCTCGGGGGTCGACGTCACGCCCGGACCGGGCGCCGGCGTGGGCGTCACGCCCGGCGTGGTTTCGGACTGGGTGGGCCGGTCGACCGCTCCGCCCGTGCCGTTCCTTGTACTGGTACTCGGAGCCGGACCCATCCGCCCGGGCCGCTCGGCCGGAGCCGCCGGGTCGCCGTCGACCAGCCCGAACCAGGCGACCAGGACGACGATGGCGGCGATCAGGGCACCGGCCGCGGCGACCCAACGCCTGCGTACCATGGTGGCCCCGTCCGGCCCGGCGCCGGTCACCTCGGCGGCGGTCCCGCCCGACCACGGTGCCGTGGCCATGACGGCGGTCGCGCCCGGCCGGACCACGGCGCCGTCCACGGGTCCAACCGGGCGACCCGACCGCGCGGCGTCGACGGCCTCGGCCAGGTCGGCGGCGCTCGCGAACCGGTCGGCCGGATCCTTAGCCAGCGCCGTGAGTACCACCGCCCGTACCGGCTCCGGGATGTCCTCCGGCAGCGGTGGGACGTCGTCCTGGACGTGGCTCAGCGCGACCTGGATGGGATTGTCGCCGGGGAACGGCGGTGCGCCGGTCAGGCAGTGGTACCCGACGGCCCCGAGCGCGTACACGTCCGTCGCCGACGTCACCGTGCGGCCGAGGGCCTGCTCGGGTGCCATGTAGAGGGCGGTGCCCACGACGCGGTTGGCCGTCGTGGCCGTCGCCGCCGCCGCCCGGGCGATGCCGAAGTCGACCAGCCGCACCCTCCCGTCGGAAGCCACGAGGAGGTTTCCCGGCTTGACGTCGCGGTGCACGATGCCGTGGTGGTGCGCGGCGTGCAACGCCCGGGCCGCCTGGCTCAGAATCGACAGCGTCTCGTCGACGCCGAGCCGGCCCTCGTCGAGGCGCCGCGAGAGCGGCTCGCCGTCCACGTACGGCATGACCAGGTACAGGTCCTCACCGGCGCACCCGTAGTCGTACACGTCCACCAGCCCCGGGTGGTGCACCGAGGCCATGATCTTGGCTTCGGCCTGGAACCGGCGCCCGAAGTCCGGGTCGTCGACGAGGGCGGGCAGCAGGGTCTTGACCGCGACGGTGCGGTGCAGGGCCAGGTCGGTGGCCCGCCACACCCGCCCCATACCGCCGGTGGCGATGGGTTCGTCGAGGCGGTAGCGCTCATTGAGCACGACACCTGTGGTCACCACACTCGTATGCCTACCCAGATGTGCGCGATCTATGGTTGTGCGGTGACGAGCATCCTGGTGACCGGATCGGCGGACGGCATCGGCCTGGAGACGGGCCGCACCCTCATTGCCGCGGGGCACCGGGTGGTGCTGCACGCCCGCGACGACGCCCGGGCCGAGCACCTCGCCGCCCGCGGCCCGGCCGGCGTGGTCGTCGGCGATGTGTCGACCCTGTCCGGTATGCGGGCCGCGGCCGAGGCGGCCACGGCGCTCGGCCCGTACGACGTCGTGATCCACAACGTGGGCGTGGGCGGCGGCACGCCGCAGCGCCACACCGCCGACGGGCTCGAGCACATCTTCGCCGTGAACGTGCTGGCACCGTACGTGTTGACCGCGGCCCTGCCGCGGCCGGCCCGTCTGGTCTATCTCTCGTCCGGGCGGGAGGCCGAGGGCGTCGCCGACCTGGACGACCTGGGCTACGAACGCCGGCGATGGAGCGGGATGCAGGCGTACAGCGACTCGAAGCTGTACGACGTGATCCTCGCCTTCGCCGTGGCCCGGCGGTGGCCGGGTGTGCTCAGCAACGCCGTCGACCCCGGCTGGATCAGGACGCGGATGGGTGGGCCGAGCGCGCCCGGCGCCCTGCCCGAGGGCGCGGACACGCCGGTGTGGCTGGCCATCAGCGACGAACCGGCCGCCCGCGTGACGGGCCGCTACTTCAAGGAACGCCGCGAGCTGCGCGCGAATCCGGCCGCCTACGACGTCGCGCTCCAGGATCGCCTGCTCGCCGTCTGCGCCGACCTCTCCGCCGTCCCGTTCCCTTCTGCGCCGATCATGGATTGAGGTCCATGATCGGCGCGTTTTGGCGTGCCTGACTCCATGATCGCCGACGGCTTCCTCGACCGGAAGTCATGATCGACGCGTCCATCAGCCACGATCAACGCGCTCTTCCACCGGGCGGCCGGTATTGACATGGCAAAGTGATATGTCACAATGGGACGTCTCAGCTTCCACATTGCTATGTCAAGGGGGAGGACGGATGGCCGAGGAAGCCGTGCGCGTGAGCGGCCTGACCAAGTCGTACGGACGGGTGCCGGCCCTCGTCGGCGTGGATCTGCGAATCGCACAGGGCGAGGTCTTCGCTCTGCTCGGGCCCAACGGCGCCGGCAAGACGACGACCGTCGAGATTCTCGAGGGGTACCGCCGGCGCGACGGCGGGGAGGTGTCGGTGCTGGGCCTCGACCCCGGGCGGCAGCGGGGTCGGCTCAAGCCGCGCATCGGCATCGTCCTGCAGTCCACCGGCGTTAACCGCTTTCTCACCGTGGCCGAGACGGTCGCGATGTACGCCGGGTACTACCCGAAGCCGCGGCCGGTCGACGAGGTGGTCGAGCTCGTCGGCCTCAAGGAGAAGCGCGACACCCGGGTGCTGCGCCTGTCCGGCGGCCAGCAGCGTCGCCTCGACATGGCCGTCGCCTTGGCCGGCGATCCGGACCTGCTGTTCCTGGACGAGCCCACGACGGGGTTCGACCCGTCGGCCCGGCACGAGGCGTGGGAGGTGGTGCGCAACCTGTCCGCCCTCGGCAAGACCGTGCTGCTCACGACGCACTACATGGACGAGGCACAGAGCCTGGCCCACCGGGTGGCGGTGATCGCGGGCGGGCGCATCGTGGCCGAGGGCACTCCGCAGACGCTGGCCGGCCGGGACACCGCGCCGGCGACCGTGCGCTACCGCCCACCGAACGGGGCGACGCCCCCGCCCGACCTGGGCGGCCGGCCGGGACCCGAGGGGTACGTGGCGTTCGCCGCCGCCGACCTGACCCGGTCGCTGCACCGGCTCACCGGCTGGGCCATCGACAGCGGCGTGCAGCTCGAGGACCTGCAGATCATCCGACCGTCCCTTGAGGACACCTACCTCCGGCTCATCTCCGAGGAGGCATCGTGAGCGCCGCCACCCTGACCGTCCGGCAGCTTCGTTTCGTCAACACGGCGTTCTGGCGCAACCCGGCCTCGGCCTTCTTCACGTTCGTCTTCCCGCTGATGTTCCTGGTCATCTTCACCGCTCTGCTCGGTGACGGTGACATCCAGGTGGGCGGTCGGACCATCACGCTGGCGACGTACTACGTGGCCGTCATGACCGCTTTCGCCGTGATGACGGCCTGCTACAACAACCTCGCGACCGCCCTGACGTTCCAGCGCGACGCCGGCATCCTCAAGCGGATCAACGGCACGCCGCTGCCGGCCGTGGCCTTCTTCGGCGCCCGGGTGCTGCACGCCCTGCTCATGTCGGTGCTGCTCGTCGTCATCACGGCCACGTTCGGCCGGCTGATGTACGACGCGCAGATCCCGACCGGTGCGACCCTCGGGCGTTTCCTGGTGATGCTGGCGGTCGGTGCGGCGACCTTCTGCGTGCTGGGCTTCGCCGTGACCGCGATCATCCCCAACGCCGACGCGGCGCCGGCAATCGTGAACGCGACGATCCTGCCGCTGCAGTTCCTTTCCGGCATCTTCATCCCGATGGGCGACAACACCCCGGACTGGGTCACCGTGACGGCGAATGTGTTCCCCGTCAAGCACTTCGCCGACGGGATCCAGGCCGCGTACGTCGGCCTGCCCTTCAACTGGAACGACGTGCTCGTCGTCGGCGCGTGGGGCATCGGAGGCCTGCTGCTGGCGATGCGCTTCTTCAGCTGGCAGCCCCGGACCTGAGTTGACGTTCGTGCCGGCCGGTGCCCCCGCACCGGCTGTCCGAGGTCGCCCCTCGCACGCACGTGACCAGGCGATTCAAGACTTGTTCCAGTATTACCGAGCACATGTCCGGCACAGTGTCCATCGCCGACGCCGAGAAAGGGAGCGACAGGTCGATGGACACCACGCGGTTGGCCGTTTGGGTGGCGGGCGAGGTCCGCCGGGGCGCACACGCACGACGCGGTCACGGCCGGGGACCCGCGGCACTGGCCACGGCGGCCGGCCTGTTCCTGGCCGTGCTGGTGGTGGTGGCCGGGGCGGCACCGCAGGCGTCGGCGGCGGATCCGCCTCCGTTGGTGGCCAGCACGCCGAACTTCGGCTGGACCCAGGGTGAGTTCTCGGTCAGCGACGACGGCGCGGCGCAGTACAACCTGCCGCTCTGGGTGCCGCCGGGGCGCGGGCGTTCGACACCCGAGCTGGCGCTGGCCTACAACAGCCGCGGCGGCAACGGGCTGCTGGGGGTGGGCTGGTCGGTATCGGGGCTGTCGTCCATCACCTGGTGCCCGCGCACATTCGCGCAGGACGGTTTCAGCGACGCCGGCCGGCTCGACGGGACGGACGCGCTGTGCCTGGACGGCAATCGGCTGCTGCCGCAGGGCAGCGGCCAGCAGCGGACCTACAAGACCGAGCGGGAGACCTTCGCGCGGATCACCGGCTACGGCATCGCGAACAACGTGCCCAGCTACTTCCGGGTGGAGTCCAGGGACGGGTTGATCCTGACCTACGGGCAGACCGGCGATTCGCGCCTGGCCGGCCTGCGGCTGAAGCCGAAGCCCGACCCGGACGACCCCGACGAGATGGACTTCGAGAACCCGGATCTGGTGGCACAGTCCCTCACGGCCCGATTCACGGTCGGGTGGGCGGTCAACAAGATCGAGGACCGCAACGGCAACGCGGCCACGGTGGAGTACCTGTGGGACTTCGACGACCCCAACAACACGGTGATGACCCCATCGGTGATCCGCTACGAACCCAACCGGCGGGTGCAGTTCGTCTACGAGACCAACCCGCGGCCGGATCCGATCGACGCGTACGGCGCCGGGGTGCACATGCGCAGCGACCGCCGGTTGCAGCGCATCGAGATGTGGGGCGGCCCGACGACCGAGGAGGCCAAGAAGCTGCGGGAGTACGGCCTGAGGTACATCAACAGCAGCGAGTCCGGTCGCAGCCTGCTGACCGAGATCAAGGAATGCGACCAGGACGCGATCTGCAAGAAGCCGCTGCCGCTGAGGTACAGCTTCGGAGACGTCACGTTCCGGCGGATGACCGAGACGAACCTGGCCGGCCGGATGGACTACTACCTGTTGTGGGTTCTGACCGGGGATGTCAACGCCGACGGTCGTGGCGACCTGATATACCAGAGCCGCGACGCCGACACCACCTGGATACAGCGCGGCACCGGTACGGGCAGCGGGTTCTCGGCTCCGGTGGAATCGCCCGGCGTCGGTGACATCAACCAGCACGGGCTGCCCCGGCGGGCGTTGCGTCCGGTCGTGGTCGATGTCGACGGCCGCACGGACGTGATGGCCGACGACGAGTTCGTGAGCTTCGGCCACGAAGGGCATCGCTGGCAACTGTTCGAGTCCGACGGCTCGAAGTTCGCGAAGGGTGCCGGCGGAGACCTCGGCGTGTTCTATGAGGCGGACAGGGGAGTCCAGGAACCGGCCTACCTGGGCGACGTGGACGGCAACGGGCTGGCCGACTTCGTCCCGGTGTTGACGGACCTGCAGTTCGGCGGCAAGTTCTGGGGCTACCGGCTCAACACCGGGGCCACGGGGGAGGACAGGTTCGCGCCGTTCCAGATCACCCAAGCGCCCGACGTCGAGGACTTCGGCGCCCAGGTGGTCGACACCGACGGGGACGGCCGGGCCGAGATTCTCCAGCAACGGTGGTTGCCCGACCAGGTCCCCGGCGGCTACACGGTGTGGGGCCGGGACGCGGCCGGCGGCATCGAGACGGGTCTGTCCAACGTCGCCAACTCCAGGAAGGGCTACCCCAACGATTATCTGTCCATGAACGCGACGTTCGGCGATCTCAACGGTGACGGCCTGGACGACGCGGTGGTCGTCGAGCGGACGTTCCCCGACGACAACGTGACCACCTGGCGGCTGCGGGCCCAGCTCAACAGCGGCAACGGCTTCGGGTCACCCGTGCAGCCGAACCCGCCCACCTGGACCTTCGAGCCACCAGGCGAGTCCAATGGAGGCGCCATGGGCAAGATGGTGGTCGCGGACTTCAACGGCGACGGCCGCGACGACGTGCTCATGGAGCCCTTTGACGGCCCATCGTGCAACGGTCGGGCCGAACTGTACGTGTGGCGCGACGACCGCTTCATCCTGTCCTGGATCATGAACAACCTGGGGTGCGGTGCGTTGCCGCTGGACGTCGACGCGGACGGCATACTGGACCTGGTCGTGGGCGTCGACGGCGATCGGCGCATCCAGGCCATCCGGCACCTGGGTGGGGTGCCCGACCGACTGACCGGCATCGGCCTCGGCACCGGCCAGCAGGTGGAGATCGAGTACACCAACCTGGCCGATCGGGACGTGCACACTCCCTGCACGGACGCGGTCTACCCACTGGTGTGCCGCGCCGCGGGCGGCAGCGTGGTCAAGATGCACCGGGTGGCGACCCTGGCGCCCGGCACAAGTGCGTGGGACACCTTCACCCACACGTACAAGCACGGCCGGGCCGACCTGCAGGGGCGCGGTTGGTTGGGCTTCGCCGAACACACGGTGAACAGGTGGCTGTCGGGTGCGATCACGGTGACCACGTTCGACAACGTCACCCGGGACGACACGTTGAAGGTGTATCCGTACGCGGGGCTGCCCAAGACGGTCACGTTCGATGTGGACCCACTGTCCCAGGGCCGGCTCTTCCGGCGCGTCACGGTCAACGACAACCAGATCCGCCGCGTCGGTGCCGGCTACACCGTCGAGCCCCAGTCGGTCACCGTGACCGAGCAGGACCGGTTGTCCACGGACCCGACCTGGCAGACGCTGCGCACCAGGACGACCACGAACACGTTCGACGCGTACGGCAATCCCGACCTGGTGGTGTCGATGACCACGGGCGGGCGGAAGGTCACCTCGAACCCCACGTTCGACAACGACACCACCAACTGGCTGATCGGCCTGCGCAAACGGCAGGTGACCACCGGCTGCGATGTGGCCAACCGGTGCGTCGCGCGGACGTCCAGGTTCGAGTACTACCCCAACGGCAACCCGCGATTGACCATTGTGGAGCCGGACCGGCCGGCGTTCAAGCTGACCACCGAGACGTTCTACGACACGTTCGGCAACGTCACGTCCGTGATGCGCACCGACAACGCGGGGCAGGTGCGCACCGACGGCTTCGAGTACGACGGCAACGACAAGCTGTACCCCTCCGCGACCGTCAACGCGCTGGGCCACCGGACGGTGATCGAGACGCATTCGGGGTTGGGCGTGCAGACCAAGGTCATCGACCCCAACGGGGTCGCGACGAGGATGCGGTATGACAAGTTCGGGCGGCTGCGAGAGACCAACCGCGCCGACGGCAGCTTCGAGCACGTCACTTACGAAGTGCCCACGTCCATCACCCAGCGGACCACCACCACCATGTCCGGCGGCGGGGTCAGCACCGAACTGGTCGACCGGTTGAACCGCCCGATCCAGCAGACGGTCAAGGCGTTCGACGGGCGCATCGCGACCACCTACACCGACTACGACGCCCTCGGGCGGGTGGCCAAGACGTCCCGGCCGACGTTCCCGGCCCAGGCCCGCCAGGACACGCTGCACCAGTACGACAATCTGGATCGGCCCATCCGGACCACCGCACCCGACGGTGCCGTGGTCACCCACGAGTACCTGGGCCTGGAGACCCACACCCGCGACGCCAAGAACGTCCACAGCTACACGGTGGCCAACAAGGACGGCGAGGTCGCCTCCTCGTTCGAGGACGACCCCGACACCAGCGCCTGGCTGGAGACCTCGTTCGCCTACGACGGGTTCGGGCAGACCACCAGGATCGACGCGCCCGGCGACACCGCCCAGACGATGCGCTACGACATCCTGGGCCGCCAGGATCAGCTCGTCGATCCGTCCAGTGGCACCACAACCACCACCTACACCGCCTTCGGCGAGGTGTTCACGGAGACCGACGCCACTGGCGCCATGTCCACCTACACCTACGACGCGCTGGGCCGGGTCAAGCGGATCAACTCTCCGGACGGCGTGACCACCAACACCTGGGACACCGCCGAGTTCGGCGTCGGCAAGCTGCACAGCGCCGACAGCCCGGACAGCGTGTTCACCCGGTACAAGTACGACCAGTTCGGCCACCAGACCGTCGTCTCGTGGAAGATCGAGAACGAGGACTTCCAGGTGGCCACCGGCTACGACCAGATCGGCCGGGTGGCCAGCACCACCTACCCCCACGTCTTCCTCCCCGGCGGCGGATACCGGCGGCTGCGGGTGGACTACGTCTACAACCCACGCGGCTACCTCAGCGAGGTCCGCGACTCGGCCGCGCCGCCGGAGGCCCTGCCGTACTGGCGCGTGGGCGGGCAGAACGCTGCCGGGCAGCTCACCAAGGAACACCTCGGCAACGGTGTGGTCACCGACTACGTGTACAAGCCGGAGACCGGGCTGATGGACACCGTCACCGTGACCGGGCCGGGTGAGGCCGGCAAGCTGGCCGAGGTCGCCTACGGCTACGACCTCAACCGCAACGTCACGCTACGCCATGACAAGGTCAACCAGCGCCACGAGTCGTACGGCCACGACGAGCTCAACCGGCTGGAAACGTGGCAGGCCAGGCCGTCGGCGACCGCCGGCCCGGTGCTGACATCCGGCTTCGCCTACGACGAGGTCGGCAACCTCACGACCGAGACCACGACACGGCCGGGGCAGCCGCAGCAGACCATCACCTACCAGTACGGCTACCAGCAGCCGGACCTCGCAGCGCCACCGCACGCGCTGGTCCAGCGGGACGCGTACCGCGGCTACCGCTATGACGACGCCGGCCGGCAGACCACCGCGCCCAACCGGCACGTCACCTACAGCACCCTCGACCTGCCCAGGACGGTGGACACCGACAGCGGACGGCACATGCAATTCCGTTACGACGCCAGCGGGGCGCGGGCGCTCAAACGCGATCAGTTCACGACCACCGTCACCGCCGGAGAGTGGTTCGAACGACGCAGCCCGTCCGGGCACGACAGCTCCGAGATCCATAATCTGAACAACATCATCGTCGACGGCCGGATCGTCGCCCAGGTCAACCTGGTCCAACCGGCCGGCGGGGGCGAGATCACCAAGACCGTGCCGGTGTACGTGCACCCCGACGCGCAGGGCTCCACCACCCTGGTCACCGGTCCGAACGGCGAGCCGTACCGCGGCGACGAGTCCATCTACAACAACCTGTACTACGACCCGTGGGGCCGGCGCATCGACGACACCTACCAGCCGGTGCCCAACAACCGCATCGCCGGGCCGCGGCAGCTCTACACCGCCCAGTACCACGACGACGAGATCTACCTGATCAACATGAAGGGGCGCATGTACGACCCCGTCGATCGCCGCTTCCTCACCGCGGACCCGGTCATCGCCGACCCATTGGCCAGCCAGTCCCTCAACCGGTACCCCTACGTGCGGAACAACCCCACCACGCTGACCGATCCCACCGGCCTGTGTCCCGAGTGCGGCGCCGCCGCCCCCGCGGACAACGTCTTCGACGACTTCCTGACGCAGCTCGCGAACATCTTCTCCGCCGACACGCCGGGCCGGGCGCGGGTGTCGACGGTGAACGGGTGCGTATGCGTGGCCGAAGGCGCGGCGGAACCCAACGACGAGGACAGCGGAGACATCCAGTCCACCCCGGCCGACAAGTCGTCGCCCGATATCGACCCCCTGGCCGAGGCGCTCAACAGCGTCAACATGGCGGATGGCCGGGGAGACCTCCTGGCTCACCTCCGCAAGCCGCCGACGCCGACGCCCTGGCAGACCCTGTTCGGTCACTACTTCCGCGGCGACGTCGGCGGTGATCTGTCGATCATCGACGAACCCGAATGGACGAAGTACATGATGGCCAACGAGATTCTGCGCCCGCAGTTGGCGGGGCACGTGACCGCCACCGCCCGGGCCGCGTTGCGGACCTACCTGGACGGCAAGGGAAGCGTCGACTACCACCACGAGTCGTTCCCGGCCGTGATCGAGAACGGTTTCTTCAACGGCTACCAGTTGCTGCACGGCACCAACGCCGACGTCGGTGGCTTCGAGATCGTCAGCCGGAGCGAGGTGACGCCGAACCGCGACGGCACGTTCGGGGTGAGGCTGATGAGCCAGTACACCTGGAACGACATTATCGACGGCAAGGGCAACGAGCGGTTCTCCCACTACTACTTCAAAGCCATCAGCTTCGGCCGGGCCGAGAACTACAACGTCCACATCACCTGGACCGCCCAGACCAACTTCACCCTGGGCGCCGACGGCAGCATCGCTGGTATGAGCGGATACCCGATGGTCCGCCCGTGACTCTCACCAGCTGTGCAGCGTGCCGTCCTCCAGGCGGTTGACCGGCAGCGAGGCGGCCCGGTACGGGTACCGGGCCGCCAGGTCCTCGTCGATGTCGACGCCCAGGCCGGGGGTCTCGGCCGGGTGCAGGTAGCCGTCGGCATAGCGGTAGCCGTGCGGGAACACCGCATCGGTCTCGGGCGTGTGCCGCATGTACTCCTGCAGGCCGAAGTTCGGGATGCTGATGTCGACGTGCAGGGCGGCGGCCATGCAGACGGGGGAGAGGTCGGTGGCGCCGTGGGAGCCGCTGCGGACGTGGTGCAGCGCGGCCAGGTCGAAGATGCGTCGCAGGTGGGTGATCCCGCCGGCATGCACGACGGTGGCCCGGATGTAGTCGATGAGCTGTTCGGTGATGAGCTGGTGACAGTCCCAGATCGAGTTGAAGACCTCGCCGACGGCGATCGGCGTCGTGGTGTGCCGGCGGATGAGCCGGTACCCCTCCTGCAGCTCGGCCGGGACCGGATCCTCCATCCAGGTCAGGGCGTACGGCTCCAGGCTCTTGCCGAGCCGGGCCGCCTCGATCGGCGTGAGCCGGTGGTGCACGTCGTGCAGCAGTCGCAGATCGGGGCCGAACTCCTCGCGTACCCGGGCGAACACCTCCGGCACGTGGTTGAGGTACCGCTCGGTGGACCACACCGCCTCCGACGGCACGGCCGCGTCGGCCGGCTCGTAGAACATCCGGTCCGTACCCACGCCGTAGGTCGTGGTGAGCCCGGGTACGCCGGTCTGCACCCGTACCGCGCGGTAGCCCAGCTCGACGTAGCGCGCCACCTCCTCCAGTACGCCGTCGGTGGTCTGGGCGTTGGCGTGCCCGTACACGGTGACCCCCTCGCGGCTGCGCCCGCCCAGAAGTTGGTACACGGGTAGGCCGGCCACCTTGCCCTTGATGTCCCACAAGGCCTGGTCCACGGCCGCGATCGCCGACATCGTGACCGGGCCCCGGCGCCAGTACGCTCCCTTGTAGAGGTACTGCCACGTGTCCTCGATGCGGGCCGGGTCGCGGCCGATGAGCGCCGGCACCACGTGGTCGCTCAGGTACGAGGCCACGGACAGCTCGCGCCCGTTGAGCGTCGCGTCGCCCACGCCGGTCACGCCGTCGGACGTGACCAGCTTGAGCGTCACGAAGTTGCGGCCCGGACTGGTGACGATGACGCGCGCCTCGATGATGGTCATGGGTGCACCATAGTCGGGGGGCCGGCGTCGCCCGCTACGCCTTCGCGGTCGACGCAAGCGATGTGGATGGTGCGGGCGACCTACGGGCATCGGTGAGTACGATCCTGGAATCCAGGATCGGGTAAGGTCACCGATCCCTCCGACCTGGATATTGGTTCACGTTACTCGCCCTCCTCCGGGTCCGCGTTTCTCAGCCAGTCGTCAACGATCTCCCACAGCCCGATCGCACCATTCACAGAGAGTCGGCCTAGGGCATCCCGTAACACTTCGGCCCCGTCGCGGTCGACACGAACCGTGAACCATTTCGTGGGGTTCACCGGTATTCCGTGCAGCGCGTAGGGACCATCGGCGAGCACCGACACCAGCCAGTTCGCCTGTTCTTGGGTGAGGCCAGGAATATCGACTGCCCAGAAGAATCTGCCATACTGGTTGGGCCCAGCGTCCACCATGAAGTTAGTCCCCGATCGGGTTCAGGAGTGCATCAGTCGTCGCTGTCCGCGTCTCTCTTCGGTTAAGATCCCTGATTGAGCCGGCGATCTTCCACGTGCCGCCAGTGTGGGATGTGCTGTCTTGAACTATGTACGTCCTTCCATTTGTGAAGACCCTTTCGCCGCGCAAGCTTTGACCGGTGTAACGGTAACCGAGATAATCCGCAAGTTCGGTCGCTTGTGCGTTCGTTAGCCGCTGAGTCTGTCCCTGCTTCTGTGTGGGCAGCGGCACGCAACCGTCGCCATCGTTGTGTACGAGGACGGGTGTGTCTCCGGCCACCACGTAGTACGTGTGGATATCGGCGACGGTGAGGTCGTGCATCCATTGGGCGCCGAGCGGGCGCCGGACGGTGACGACTCGTACGTCATCGCCGTCGGGGGTGCGCAGCTGCTCACCGGGCAGAAGCTCGTCGGTGTCTAGCCAGGTGCGACGGGTGTTGCTCCACAACTGATGGTGCTGCGTCGTGTGCAGGGTGTACTGCCGGCCGCCGTCGGCGCGGACCATCACGTCGGCGAGGGCCACGTCCAGGTTGTGATGCAGGTGCGTGACCGGCTTGGCGGCCGTCTCGCCCGTCTCCGGATCTTTGGCGATGACTTGGTCGCCGACGCGGACTTCCTTGATCTTCTTCGTCGTGCCGTCGGCCATGAGGACCGGCGTTTCCGCGTCGAAGCTGCGACCGCCACATCTGGGCGGCCGTCGGCTGAACCCGAAGCCGGTCTTGCCTCCGGTCTCGATCGCACCCCAGGCCGCGTAGTAGGCCTCCCAGTTGTAGTAGTAGAGCTTCGACTCGGGATCTTCGCCTGGGCGGGTGTCGTCAACGGCGCCGACATCCGTGAAGAGCATGAAGGCGAAGTCCTCTGCGCAACCCTTACCGGATCGACCGACGAGCGTGTTGTAGTCGCCGCAGGCGAGGCCCAGGGTCACCATGGTGAGCCGTATGCCGGTGCGCCCGCGGCGGGCGTAGTCTCCTCGTCGTTTGTCGGCGAGTTCCGCGAACTTGTACGCGTCGACCTCTCCGGGCGGGAGGATGTAGCCGTTGATCGTCGCCGTGCCGTCCTCATGGATGACGAGCACCGTTCCGTTGGCGAAATGGACCATCCGGAAGCCGGGTTTCGGCGTGGTGCAGTCGCCGGTTGTCCGGCACTGGTGGCGCAGCTCCTTCGCCGCCTGCGCTTGATGCCTACGCCGGGCGTCCTGTGCCGGCTTCTCGTAGTAGTCGCGGTTGTCCTGGGTGCCGCACGCCTCCAGGCACTGCAGGCCGTTGGGGTCGCTGAAGGTGACCGGTGAGTTGTCGGCGTAGGCGTAGCCGTGCCAGCTCTGCGGATCCGCCGCGTCGAAGACGGGGTCCACCGAGACGAACCGGCCGATCGCCGGGTCGTACTCGCGGGCGCCCAGATGGGTCAGGCCCGTCGGGTCCTGGGTGCCGAACTGGAAGCCCTTGTCCAGGAAGGACGGCCAGGTGCCCGTTCCGCCGCCCCGAAGGGTGCCGAACGGTGTCTGGCGGCGCGTGGCCACGGACTGCGTGGTCGCCGTGACGGTGCTCTGCGTCGTGCCCTGATGGTCACCGGCCAGCCAGGTGACGGTACTGCCCGAGCGGCTGGCCACGACCAGACCGGCGTGGCTGTAGTAGCGGGTGCCCCGCTTCGAGCCGCCCACGATCGTGAAGCGCAGCTCCTGGCCCGGTAGGTAGAGCGTGCTGCCCGCCGGATCGTGCCGGATGAGACGACCGCCCGCAGCGTCGTAGACGAACGAGGTGACGCCGGTGTTGTCGTCGACACTCCCGAGCAGGTTCTCGACGTCCCAGGTCAGGGTCTGCGTCCCGCTGCCGGCCGCCGGCCGGGTGCGCGTGTTGCCGACCTGGTCGTAGGTGTAGGCCGCGGTACGGGTACCGGCACCGTCCACTGTGGTGGTCGAGGCCAGGGCGTGCTTGCCGGGCACCGGGGTGTAGGTCGTGGTGCGCTCGCCGGCCGGCGTGACGTGCTCGACCTGCTTGGTGCGGTTGCCGACCTTGTCATAGGTGAACGAGTTCCAGTACCGGGCCGGACCGCCCAGCCCGCCGACCGCCGGCGCCGCCCCGCAGTCGCCGCTGGTGGGAGTCCACGCCTCCGTCAACCGGCGCAGGTGGTCGATACCGAAGCACTGATGGTCGCCCGCGGCCAGGTCGGAGACCTTCTTGATGTTGCCGGCCTCGTCGTAGGAGTACCGGACATCGTTGACGGCCGTCGACGCGAGCGGTTTGTTCAGGATTTGAGCCAGCCGCCGCGTCTCGGTGTCGTACGTGCGCGTGATCTCCAGGATCTGGCCGCCGTTGTGCTGCAGGTCCACGGCCGCCAGCTCGCCAAAGCTGCTGTAGTCGGTCGCGGTGACGTAGGCCGCCCCGAGGCTGGTCTTCAGCGTGGACGGCTGGCCGAGGCCGTCGTACTCATAGGTGATCGTCTCCGCGGCCAGGTCGCCCACCTTCGGCAGACCGACCGTCTTGGCCGAGCCGTCCTGGTAGTAACCGAAGATGTACTCGTACGTCCCACCCAGCCCGGTCACGGACGCGGGGATGGTGTGCCGGACCCGGCTGGGTTGGTAGTCGGCGTTGATGCCGAGGATCTCCGAGACGTAGGCGTCCTGGCCGATCCGGCGCACCGACTTCACCGCCTGCCCGCGTACGACGGTGCCGTTGGAGAGGGTGTCGTAGGTCCACTCCGCCCGCACATCCGACGCGTCGCGGACGTTCTTCTTGCGGCCGAGCTGGTCGTAGGTGTAGGTCAGCGTGACGTCGCGTCCGTCCGTCGTGGACATGACGTCGCCGACGTCGTTGTACTCCACCGTGGCCGTGCCCCGGTCGGGGTCGGTGGTCGTCTTGAGCCGGCCGCGGATGTCGTAGGCGTAGGTCCACCGGTTGCCGGCCGGGTTCTTGACCTCGACGAGCTGGCCCTTGCGGTTGTACCGGTAGGTGCTCTCGTCGAAGCCGGTCGGGGCGCCGGCCGCCACGCCGGCGTGGTACTGGCGCAGCGCGATGGTGTGTCCGGCGGCGTCGGTGACGGCCGACGTCACGGTCCCGCCGCGGGGCGGGGTGGCGTCCGTGCGGTCTCCGGTGTAGGCGACGGTGGAGCGCCAGCGCTCCGTGCCGCCCGGGCTGGCCGGCGAGGCGCCGACCGCGAAGATCGTCGCCTTGGCCCGGCCGACGCCGTCGAACTCGGTGACGGTCAACGCCGGGATCGGCTGGTCGGGCCGGAACAGTCCGGTGCCGGGCGGTACCGGGTGCTCGTCGGTGTCGAAGGCGAGGTACGGGTGATGGGCCCGGAACGCCCGGCCGGCCGAGTCGTACAGCGTGTCGGTGACCACCGCGGCGGTGCCGCCGGCCCGGTCGGGCGCCTGGGTCTGGCGGGGCCGGAGCAGCCCGTCATAGAGGGCGTACGCCTTGGCGTAGCCGCCGTCGGGCTTCAGCCCGCTGGTGGTGACGACGACCGGTCCGTCGTCGCGCACCAGGTACTCGTACTTCACGTTCGGGCTCTGGGTGTCCTTGTCGCGGCCCGGGCCCCAGGCGGCGGTGGTCCGCCCCAGCGCGTCGTAGGTGGTGGCCGTCCGGCGCCCGTTGGCGTCCTCCGTGGACACCACGGAACCCCAGGCGGGCTCCAGGTTGCGCACCCCGGTCCAGCCCAGGGCGTTGGTCTCCTTGATGGAGGTGACGGGCCCGCCCGTCGCCGGTGTGTACTCCGTCCGCGTGGTGTTGCCCCGCACGTCGGTCGTCGACTCGGGCCGCCCGTAGTCGTCGTACGCGGTCTGGGCGGTGGTCAGCCAGGTGGGATTGCCGCCGTTGTACGCCGTGAGCACCTCGGTGTGGGTGACCTCGCCGACGGTCGGCGCGATCCCCCACGCCTTGTCGTCGTAGCTGGTGCGGCTGTCGTCGACGACGTCGTCGTCGGTGAGCCCCCCGGCCGACGCGCGGGCACAGGTCACCGCGAAGGTGCGCTGCCGGGAGATCGCGGCGACGATCCGGGAGGTATCGGTGCGGGCGTAGTCGGTGAACGTGCAGCGCTCGTCGCCGGTCACCCCGTTGTCGCCGCTGTCGTCGACGCGCGTGGTCAGCCCGTACGCGTCGTCGAACGTGCTCCGGACGGTCGTGGTCCGCGGCGGGCGGCCACCATCGAGCGCGGTGCGGGTGTGGGTGGCCGCCGTCCCGACGAAGCGGGACTCGGCCGTGGCGCCGTTGATCGTGCGGGTCGCCTTCGGCGGCGACCACCACGGCTCGTGGACCGTGGCCGAGACTTCTGGCCCGCCCGGTCCGTTGTAGACGATGCTCTCCCGGGCCATGCCGGCGAAACCGTCCTCGTCGTTGACGGCCGGGACGGCGCCGACGGCCGGCAGCGAGACCACGCGCGTGCCGGTGGGCAGCTTGTCGCCGTGCATGCCGCGGAAGTACCGGGTCTCCGTGACGGTCTGTTCCCCGGGGTCGCCGACGGTGATGCGGACCTTCCCGTGCCCGCGCCAGACCGACCAGGTCTTGTCCCGCACGTCGATGAGGCCGTCGTCGTCCGTGTATCGCCAGGCCGGCGTATCCAGGTAGTCGTAATGGGTCCGCACCCGCACCGAGCCGCCGGTGCGGTCGGCCTCGGCGACGTCGGTGACCACGTACTTGTGGAAGAAGTCCAGGACCGGTTCGTCGTAGCCCTCGGGCGTCCACCGGACCGGATAGCAGCGCAGCGCGTTGGCGTGCAACGCGTTCGGGTCGGGCATCCGCGAGCCGGCGACGCAGTCCGGGTCGGAGTAGGTGACGGTGATCTGCCCGCCGGTCTCGGTCTTGATGGTCTTCAGGCGCCACCAGTTCATGGCCGGCGAATGGTCGGCCGTGTCGACCCGGTTGCTCAGCTGCTGGCCCTCGAACGTGATGTCCGGCATCGTTATGGTGCCGCCGACGAGGCCGCGGTGGGTGATCCGGTCCAACCACAGTCCGGCCCGGGTGCCGTCTCCCGGGCTGGGAAACGAGTGGGTCAGCGTCCAGGACTCGACGTCCCTGTAGTCGCCCCGTCCCGCTTCCCAGACGCGCGTGGTGACGGTGGCCAGCCGTTTGGCGGTCCAGAACGTCGGCGACCCGGTGTCGCACGGTGCCGCGGTGCAGGCCTGGTCCCGCGGGGTGTCGGGCCAGCTCGCGTCGGCCCCACAGTTGGACAGGCACCGGTCCGACATCCCGAACAGCACCTGCGCCGGCGCCGGGCCGGGCACGCCGTTGCGGGTCCCGTACTCGATCCTCTCGACGTAGGCCGCGCGGTCGTAGTCGGCCAGGTCGGTGCGTACGCCGGCCCGCGCGTACTTGTTGGTCTCCTTGACGTAGGTGTACGTGAGCGTGTTGCCGTGGGTGTCGACCACGTGGTCGAGCAGCCACCGGTACCCCTGCTGGCACGACGAGGCGGCGAACGTGGTCGCGTGGCACGGCTCGCCGGCGTGGTTGCCGTAGACCGGCACGGTCAGCGTGCTGTTCGAGGCCGGCCGGCCGCCGAACCAGTACTGGGTACCGTCGGTCGTGGTGGCCATCCACCACTCGCCGTCCCGGGCGCCGTTGCCGGCGTCGGAGCGGCGCTCGACGCGGATGCCGTCGTTGTTGCGCAGGTGCCACCGATGGATGTCCGAGGCATCCCGGATCAGCTCGCCGGCGTGCCCGGACATGGACATCGTCGCGTTGTCGGTCGCCCAGCACTGGTCGCCGGTCCGTACGCCGTTGTTGGCGCCGGGCGTCATGTCGGCGGCGCACGAGCGGTACCGGCGCTCGAGGAAGCCCGGTGAGAAGTCGAAGCCCTCACCGATCATCGACGGCTGGTTGTTGGACGCCGCCATGCGACCGTCCACGCTGGACGACGAGTAGGCCAGCACGACCTGCGGGGTGGGGCCGCCGAGTGCCGGCGGCACCCGGATGGGGTAGGTCCAGTTGAAGTCGCCCGAGCCCCCGCCGACCGACCAGGTGCCGGAGGAGGCGAGGCTGGTCGCCGAGGAATCGCCTGTCGCGCCTGACGGTCCGGCCGCGAGCGCCACCAGCGTCGGGCCTCCCGCGGCGAGACTCACGTCGGCCGACACGGTGGACTTGGCCAGGTTGTTGGTCGTCCGCGCGACGCGGGGTCGGCACTGCGCCGCCGATGGTGTGCGCAACGCGCACTCCGGCATCGCCACCAGCCGCAGCCGCGCCGCCCAGTCCGCGCCGTACGCGGTCCGGAAGGCCGAGTAGCCGACGCCGACCCGCAGCCCGGCGTCGGCGGTGCCAGCGTCGGTCCGGTCCACGCGCAGGAGCACGCCGTGGACCCCGGCCGCCCGCGTCGTGGCCCGGTCGAGCGTCTCCACCCGGACGCCGGCCACAGTGGAACGTTGGCCGCCGAGCGCCGACAGCGACACCGGCAGCCCGCCCACGTTCACGCCGGCCGCGGGCAGCCGGACGTCGAGGCTGGCCGCCCTCGGCCACACCGGCGGCGTGGCCTGGAACGGCCGGCCGGTGGCGGCCGGTGCCGGCCGGACCGGCGCGGCGATGCTGCCGCCCACGGCCGGTTCCCGCTGGGCCCGGCTCGCCCGCTCCGGCGGCGCGGACCAGGTCAGCGTGATCAGCAGGCCGGCCACCAGGGTCAGCGTGAGCGCCGCGGCCACGGCCCTTCGGCGGGTCCAGATCGATCGTCCGGGCAGGCTGAGTTTCGTCGGGTGGGTGAGCACGATGGTCCTTCCCCGTGATGGGTCTCGACGCGATGATTGCGGTCAGCTGGGCGGGTCGTAGGTGACGACCAATCGCGGACGGATGACGGTGTTCGCGTTCTCCCGGGACGGCCAGTACACGCGGGTGGTGAGCCGGTCCTGCAGCAGCGCGAACGTGTAGGTGCCGTTGCCGGTCACGGAGGCCGAGACGTCGAAGGAGTTGAAGCCCGGATCCACGGTGAGCCTGGTCTCCTGGGCCGTCCCGAGCGGCGGGCGGCTGGCCCAGGTGCCCGATCCGCCGGCGCCGCCGGTGGCCCGATAGGCGGTCACCCGGGCGTCGTGGTCGTCGGCCGAGTAGACCTGCAGCGTCGCGCGGACGTTGGTCGCGCCGGCCGGGATGCCGCTGACCTGGAACTCCACGAACGCGTCGCGCTCGGCGGCCGTGCCACCCTCGCACGGCGGCGGGCACATGGCCAGGGTGGGCTTGGCACCGTTGTCGCCGTCCGCCGTCACCTGGGTGTAGGTGGTGTCGGCGGCCGGCGCCACGATGACACTGCCGGCCACGCCGACCGCGGCCGGCACGTGGGCACCGGCGTAGGCCTGCACCTCGTCGATGTCGCCGGGCCACAGGTCGGCCACGGCGTCGTTCCACCAGGCGCGACCGACGGCGAACCGACCGCCGGCGTGCCACCCACCCTCGCCCGGGATGGCCGTCGTGGCGGCGTGGGCACCGTTGACGTGCAGCGAGATGGTTCGGGTGTTGGCGTCGTAGACGCCGGTCAGGTGCGTCCACACCCCGGTCGCCGCCGTGGGCCCGCGCGCCTCGAACAGGTGGGCGTCGACGATGTCGAGGTTGGACTTGCGGAACGCCCAGCAGTCGCACTCGCGGGCGTACCCGAGCTGGAACGCGGACGCGTGAGCGCCGTCCTGGCTGACCGCGACGTGGCTCCACGTCTTCGCATTCAGCCGTACCCAGGCCGAGACGGTGTAGGACTGGTCGGTGTAGAGGACCGGACCCTCGGTCGCCGCGTACGCGGTGGTGCCGTTCAGGCGCAGGCCGGCATTGACCTTGCCGGCGCCGGACGGCGGGATCACGGCGCCGCCGTACAGGGTCAGATGGTTGGCCCGGGGCGAGATGTCGAGCGCGTCGGAGCTGCCCACATCCTCCAGATGCCACTCGCCCACGTTGCCGACCGCGGTCGGATCGATCAGCGCGGTGACCTCGGCCGCCGTGACCACCCGATCCCAGACCCGGATCTGGGCGATGCCGCCCATCCATCGCGACCCGCCGCCCTCCATCCCAGCGAGGTACAGCGGCCCCGGCGCGCTCCAGATGGCGGCGCCCCCCGCGGTGCCGGTCAGCCGGCCGTCGACATAGAGCTGCACCTGGCCGGCCGCGGCGTCGTACACACCGGTGAGATGGGTCCACACGCCCAGTTGGGGCGGACCGGCCGAGTAGGCCTCGATCCAGGCGGTCGGACCGGTCTGCTGGACGGGCGTGGCGACGGCGAACCGGTTGTGGTCGCGGTGGTACATCAGGTAGAAGGATCCGTACCCGCCGGGCCGCGCGGCGTGGATAGCCACCCGGCTGGTGGCGGCGTCGGTCAGCTTGACCCAGGCGGAGACGCTGAAGCTGCGGCTGGTGTCGACGGGCATGGGCGCGGTGGCCGACGACGTGCCGTCCACCGACAGCACGGTCTCGCCGCCGGCGATCCAACCGGGCGCGCCCAACGTGCCGCCGGTCAGCGTGCCGGTGCGGCCGTTGCCGGTCTCGTCGGCCAGCGCCGTCGAACCGACCGCGTCATCCAGCCGCCAGCTCGCCACGGCGGGCGACGGGCCGGCCACCGCGAACTGTTGCGTCGACGTGGCGGAGCGCCCGGCCCGGTCGACCGCCTTGACGTACAGCGTTTTGGTCCCGGCCGACAGTGGCGTCCACTTCACCACCGCCTGGCCGCCGAGGTGGTCGGCCGGGGCGAAGGCCGACGGCGGGTCGCTGAAGCCCCAGAAGTACCCGGTCACGTCCGGCGAGCCGGAGGCGAGGGTGAACCTCCCGGTCAGCCCCACCGATCCGCAGCCGGTCGACGGACACCCCACCGGCTTGTAGATGTCGCCGCTTGGCGTGACCGGGTCCGGGTCGGTCAGGTCGACCTGAAACTCGCAGTCGCCGGCGACGGGACTGTAGAGGCGGCCGTCGTGGGACTGGACCTGGAACTTGTACAGCTCGCCGTCGAGCAGGCCGGTCGGCGAGAGTTGCGCGGTGACCCCGTTGGGGACGGCCGCCTGGGAACCCGTCACCGGGCCGACGAACTCGTTGCGCGCCGGGTCGTACCTGAGGTGCGTGAAGTGCGCCGTCATGGAGTCGTTGTCGGCGTCGGTCACGCGGGCGCGCAGCGTCGGTGAGGCGGTGGCCACGAACGGCCAGCCGCCGCCGGACACGCAGGCCTTGCCGTCCACCGTGAGCTGGTCGGGTGCGTTGGGCGCGGTGTTGTACCGGACCGTCAACAGGGGCGTGTTGCCCGCTCCGGCGTGGTTGAAGCGCTTCCAGTGATCGTGGTTGTTCTCGTCGATGGCCCGTAGACCCAGAGTCAGCTCGGTCGCCCTGGCCGCCGCGGCCCAGGTCACGATGTGCCCCACGTTGAACTCGATGGGTCCCTCCGGCAGGCACCCCGTGCCGCCGCCGACCCTCCGGTTGCCGGCGGTGGTGGCACTGCGTTCCGGTGCGCCGTTCCAGCCGGGCTGGTTGTTCCACGTGTGGCTGGGCGAGATCGGATCGGTGACCCACAGCTTGGCCGCCGGCCAGCAGGCCCAGGCGTGCCGTTGTTCGATCCGGAAGCTCGCCTCGATGATCTCCTTGCCGGCGACGTCCGCCATGTTCATCCGGAAGATCGAACGGATCCGGTGCTCCTGGTACGGATAGGTGTCGTCGCGGGTGAAGCCGGCTCCCACGCCGCCCTTGGTCTGCCAGTCATTGAGCGCCGTGGGATTCTGCCAGAACGAACTGTTCGGGTACTTCTCCCACAGCGACGTCCAGGCGTTGCCCGAGATCCCGCCCCAGAAGTGCGGGTCGATCTTCACCGGGAACCGGGCGCTGGGGTCGGTCAGCAGCCGTTGGTCGGGCACGATGGTCAGGCTGTCGCGAGCCACCCGCACCGGCATGACGCTGACCCGGCCCGCCGGGGCTCCCGCCACCGGGGCGCCCGCGCCCGCCGCCTGGCCGCCCGCCGTGGTGGCCGGGTCCGGCGCCTCGGCCGCCGCGTCCCACATCATGGGTGCCGGTGAGACGAACACCACGCGGCCCTTCGCGTCGCGAGCCTGGACGCCGCCGCCGGCGGCGGTGGTCGTGACGCCCTTCGTCGCGACGCCGAAGCGGACCTCGCGCAGGGCCGGGTTGGCCGCCGCGGCCGGCGTCTTGACGACCAGCACCTCGGAGAAGCCCAGCGCCGACGCGGTGACCCGCAGGTCCACGTCGGGCAGCACATCCCCGTAGGTGGCGGTGTCGCCGTCCAATGTGGGCACCGGCAGGGAACCCGGCCAGGACAGGGCGATCTCGTGTCCGTCCTCGGCCAGCCGGGCCAGCGGGCCCGGGCCGCCGCCGGAGAAGGCGATCGGCAGCACCGACGCGACGGGCGCCACCGTCCCGTCGGCCCACCGGCGCAGCGTGGTGTCCACATCGGTCCACGACCCGTCGGCCCGCCTGGCCCACCGCGGCGTGACGGTCTGCTCCAGCGTCATCGTGCCGCCGGGGTTGGCGAAGACCTGGGCGTAGGGCGTCCGGTCCGACAGGGCCTCGACGCGGTGCCCGCACCGCGCCGCCATGGCCGCCGCGGACGCCGCGTCCGCGCGTTGGCCGGAGCAGGCCACGGCCGCCGCGCGGTCGGGCGATGCGGCCTCGGCGCCCACCGCGGCCGTGGAGGTGACCGCGGCGACCGCGGTGGCCGCCGACAACAGCAGGACCCGCAGCGATCGGCGCTTGCGAAGGACCATGATGGACTTCCTTGTCTCGTGATCGGTCAGGCCGGCCATACGGTGGCCTCGATATCCCAGTCGCGGTCCGCGGTCTGCTTGAGGAACCGGACGAGCACGGTGCGGCCGCCGCTGGTCCGGACACAGAGACGGCTGCCGACGTCGACGACGACGGAGTCCCGCGTGGCCTTCGTGGCCAGTTCCAGGTCACACTGCGCCTGGGTGGGACTCGTCGCGTCCGACCACCGGGCGGCGCCGTAGTAGCCGGTGATCTTGTTGCTGTCCGCCCCGCCGGCCCGGTACAGGTCGGGGTCGCCGCCGACCGGATTGTTGTTGGGCGGGTCGGTGTCGAACTCGATGTGGAACTCCAACCGGAGCCGGAGCTTGTCGTGCAGCGGTTGGTCCGGAGCCGGTACGGCCACCGACTCCTCGGGCGGTGCCGATGCGGCGCCGTGTGTGGACCCGCCGGCCGGCCGGGTCGCCGGTGGCGGCGAGCCGTCGTCACGCAGGTAGGCCGCCATCGCGACGACGGCGGTGGCCAGCGTGGCCAGCGCACCGAGCATCGCCGCGATCGCCTGCCACCAATGGAACCTTCGGTCGGCCATCCAGCTATCCACCCCCGCCGTGGAGATCAGTGCGGATCAGTGTGAGCGGCGCACCCTGGCGAGGCGACGATTTGGCTGTGGCTGAATCGACGCCTGCTCGATAGCGCAAGGCGGGACTCCTCGTGTCGTGATCGGTCAGGCCGGCCATACGGTGGCCTCGATCTGCCAGTCGCCCTCGGCGGTCTGCTTGAGGAACCGGACCAGCACGGTGCGGTCGCCGCTGGTCCGGAAGCAGAGCCGGGTGCCGACGTCGATGGCGATGTTGTTGCGGGTGGCCTGGGCCAGTTCCAGGTCGCACTGGGCCCGGGTCGGGTCGGTGGTGCCGGTCCACCGGGCGGCGCCGTAGAAGCCGTTGATGTCCTTGCCGAAGGCGCCGCCGAACCGGTACACGTCCGGGTCGCCACCGCTGCGGTTGGAGTTGGGTGGGTCGGTGTCGAACTCGATCTGCGAGCTCAGCCGGAGCCGGAGCTTGTCGTGCAGCGGTTGTTCCGGCCCGGAGACGGCCACCGACTCCCCGGCCGGTGCCGACGCCCGGCCCGTCGCACCGCTGGACGCGGTGATCGGCCGGGCCGTCGGCTGGTCCGTGCCGTCGTCGCGGAGGAACGCCGCCGCCGCGACGACGGCGGTCACGAGGGTCGCGAGCGATCCCACGATCGCCGCGATCGCCTGCCACCCGTGGAACCTTCGCTCGGCCATCCGGATCACCGGGACCGCCGCTCGGCGTCCTGCGTGGCCCGTGTCGACCGTCGATTCATCTGCACATCCACCCCCGTCGTCGGAGTCCAGCAGTGGCGATCACTACGGGCCGCCTTGGCCGGTGGAGGGTCTGGCAACCGTTTCGATGCCGGATGGAGTCATAGTGGGCGAGGGTTGTAGGTCGTCTGCTTGTAGAATTGCTGTTGATCAATGCAGATCCGCGGACCCGATTCGTGAGACGGAGCATGGTGGAGTTTCGGCTGCTGGGTCCGGTGGAGGCCTGGGCGGGGGAGCGCCGGCTCGAGATCGGATCGCCGCAGCACCGGGTGGTGTTGGCGGCCCTGCTGATCGACGCCGGTCGCGTGGTGACCACGGAGACGCTCGTCGACCGCGTCTGGGGTGACCAACCGCCGGCCGGTGCCCGGCGGTCGTTGCACGCGATCGTCTCCCGGCTGCGCCAACAGCTGCGCCGGGCGGACCTCGACGGCGGCCGGTTCCCGGACGTGCTCAATCGATCCGGCGGATACGTGCTCGATGTCGACGGCGGCGTGGTGGACTGGCACCGGTTCCTGGAGCTGCTCGACACCGCCCGCGGCGAGCCGTCCTCCGACCTCGACCGGGCGCTGCTGTTGCGGCGGGCCCTTCACCTGTGGCGGGGTACCCCGCTGGCCGACCTGCCCGGCGACTGGGCCGCCCACACGAGGCAGAACTGGCGCCAGCGGCGCCTGGACGCCGCCGTGTCCTGGGCCGAGGCGGAGTTCCGCGCCGGGGGCTCCGGCGAGGTGATCGTTCCGGTGCGCGACCTGGTGGACGAGTACCCGCTGGCCGAGCCCCTGGCCGCCGTCCTGATGCGCGCCCTGGTGGCGGCCGGCCGGCCGGCCGAGGCCCTCGACCGCTACGCGGCGACGCGGGCCCGCCTGGTCGACGAACTGGGGGCCGAGCCGGGGCCTGAGCTTCAGGCGTTGCACCAGGCGATCCTGCGGGGCGAGGTGCTACCGCCGGTGGCCGCCGCGTCCGCTGAGGTCGGCCATCCCATGCCGCCGCCCGGGCAGCTTCCACCGGCCGGCGGCCCGTTCGTCGGGCGGGTGGCCGAGCTCGATCGGATGGAGGCCTGGCTGAGCGACGGGGGCGAGCCCACTCTGATCGCCGTGACAGGCATCGGAGGCATCGGCAAGACCGCCCTGGCCCTGCAGTGGGCGCAACGGGTCCGGCGCCGTTTTCCGGATGGTCAGCTCTTTGTTGACCTGCGCGGTTACGCGCTCGATCCGCCGGTCCGGCCCATCGAGGCGTTGGCGCGGTTCCTGCACACGCTCGGCGTGCCGCCGGAGCGGGTGCCGGCCGATGTGGACGAGGCGGCCGCGATGTACCGGAGCCTGCTGGCCGACCGCGCCATGCTCGTCGTGCTGGACAACGCCCACGACGCCGCCCAGGTTCGACCACTGCTGGCCGGTGGCGCCAATGCCACGGTGGTGACGAGCCGAGATGTCCTGGGCGGGCTGGTGGCCCGCGAGGGTGCTTGGCTGCTCAATGTGGACACACTCTCCGCGGATGAGGCCGATGCGCTGCTGCGTCGCCTGCTCGGCGCGCAACGGGTGGCTCGCGAGTCCGAGGCGGCGGCCGCGCTGGCCGCGCTCTGCGCGTTCCTGCCGTTGGCCCTGCGCATCGTCGCGGCCCAGCTGGCCGCCGCACCCTGGGACACCATCGGGCGGTACGCCGATGAGCTGCGGCGAGGCGATCGGCTGACCCTGCTGCGCGTCGATGGTGACGAGCGGACCGGGGTGCGCGCCGCCTTCGACCAGTCCTACGCGCGGCAGCCGGCCGACGCGCGCCGGTTGCTTCGGATGCTGGCGGCGGCGCCCGGGCAGCATGTCACCGCGGAGGCGGCGGCCGCGCTGGCCGACACGTCGGTGGGGGAGGCGATCCGGCTGCTGCGTGGGTTGACCTTGGCCCACCTGGTGCAGCGGCCCACGGTCGACCGGTACGTTCTTCATGATCTCGTGCGTCTGTACGCGGGCGAGCGCGCCGACGCCGGCGAGCCGGCCCATGCCCCGCAGGCGGCCGTGGGCCGCCTGATGAACCACCTCCTCGCCAGGGTCGATGCCGCCGCCGCACTGCTGTACCCGGAGAAGCTGCGATTGCCCGACCCGACCCGCCCGCCGGACGGCGCGCCCTTCGCCGACGCGACGGCCGCGATGGCGTGGCTGGATGGTGAACGCGGCAACCTCGTCGCGGCCGTGACCCACGCCGCCGGGCACGGCCCTCGGCGGGCGGCCTACCTACTCGCGGACGCGCTGCGCGGGTACTACTGGCTGCGCCTTCACGCCGTCGACTGGCGGACCACTGCCGAGGCCGGGCTGGCCGCGGCGACCGCCGAGGGCGATCCGCAGGGCCAGGCGGCCGCCATGCTCAGCCTGGCCGACCTCGACATGCTGCATGAGAGGCGCCCCGAAGCCATCGAAAACTATCAACGGGCGCTCGACCTGTGCCGCGAGGTCGGCTGGCTGGAAGGGCAGTCGGCGGCACTGGGCAATCTCGGCAACGTGTACTGGCGGTCGGGGCGACTCGAGGAGGCCGCCGCGAAATACACCGAAGGCCTCGAGCTGGACGACGCGATCGGTTGGATCGCCGGCCAGAGCGTCAAGACGGGCAACCTGGCCAACGTCTGTCGATCGCTGGGTCGTCTGGCCGAGGCGCTCGACCTGCACACGCAGGCGCTGGCCCTGGACCGCTTGTGCGGGTCGCGCAACGGCGAGGCGGTCGAACTCAGTGACCTCGCCGAGGTCCGCCATGCCCGTGGTGAGTTCGCTGAGGCTCTCGTGCTGCTCGATCAGGCACTCACACTGCAGCGTAAGATCGGCGACCGGGTCAGCGAAGCCGAGACCCTGCGGATCCTGGCGGCCGTTCATCGCGATCTCGGCACACCGGCCCTCGATCTCGCCACCCAGGCTCTGCAGCTGGCCCGCGACACCGGAGAACGTCGGGTCGAGGCCGACGCGCTGCAGACCCTCGGTTCGGTCCACAATCGCCTGGAGGCCACGGTCGAGGCGGCAGACTGCTACCGGCGCGCCATCGAGCTCGCCCGAGAGGTCGACAACCGGTACACCGAGGCCGAAGCGCTGATCAGCCTGGGCGGCCTGCATATGCGCCAGGGCAACGCCGCCGCCGCGTTGGAGTGTGTCCGCCCCGCCCTCGCGACCGCGAGAGATCGCGGCTACCGGATCCTCGAAGGAAACGCGCTCACGGTGCTCGCCCACATCTGGCTCGGACAGGGCCGGCGCGACGACGCGGTCCGCGACGCCCGGACAGCGGCCGCCATTCATCGACAGACCGGACACCGGCCGGGACAGACCGCGGCACTGGCCGTCCTGGCTCAATGCGGCACGTCGCCCATGGGACAAGCTACGCTGCCGGTTGCCCTGCCGTAGTCCGTCGAAGCATTGCGAGGCATGGTGGAGTTTCGGCTGCTGGGTCCGGTGGAGGCCTGGGCTGCGCAGCGCCGGTTGGAGATCGGGCCGCCGCAGCACCGGTTGGTGTTGGCGGCATTGCTGGTCGACGCCGGTCGCGTCGTGACCACGGAGACGCTGGTCGACCGTGTCTGGGGTGATCGACCGCCGATGGGTGCCCGGCGGTCGTTGCACGCGATCGTCTCCCGGCTACGCCAGGTGCTGCGCCAGGCCGATCTCACCGGGAGCCGGTCCCCGGACGTGGTCTACCGGTCGGGTGGCTACCTGCTCGACATCGACGGTGGCGGGGTGGACTGGCACCGGTTCCTGGACCTGCTCGACGCCGCCCGCCGCGAACCGTCCGACCTGGACCGGGCCCGGCTGTTGCGGCAGGCCCTGGACCTGTGGCGGGGTACCCCGCTGGCCGGCCTGCCCGGCGACTGGGCCGCCCGTACCAGGGAGAACTGGGGCCCGCGACGGCTCGACGCCGCCGTGTCCTGGGCCGAGGCCGAGCTGGGCGCCGGCCGCTCGGGTGAGGTGATCGGTCCGGTGCGCGAGCTGGTGGACGAGTATCCGCTGGCCGAGCCGCTGATGGCGGTCCTGATGCGCGCTCTCGTGGCGGCCGGCCGGCCGGCCGAGGCTCTTGACCGTTACGCGGCCGCGCGGGCCCGGCTGGTCGACGAGCTGGGGGCCGAGCCCGGCTCCGAGCTGCAGGCGTTGCACCAGGCGATCCTGCGGGGCCAGTTGCGGCCGGCGGCTGAGGGCCACGCGCCGACCGTCGAACCGCCGGTTGACACGACGGCCCGGGCCGTGGCGCTGGCGCAACTGCCGTCCGACGTGCGCGGCTTCGCGGGCCGGGCCGATGAGCTGGCCCGCCTCGACGCCGTCCTGGACGGTGCCGCGACCGGGTCGAGATCTCTGGTCATTGCCGCGGTCACCGGCACGGCCGGCGTCGGCAAGACGGCCCTCGCCGTGCACTGGGCCCATCGCGTGCGGGCCCGGTTCCCCGATGGGCAGATGTATCTGAACCTGCGTGGCTTCGACACGGGCGGGTCGGCGATGACCCCGGCGGAGGCGCTGCGCGTGCTGCTCGACGGACTCGGCGTCGCCTCGGAGCGAGTTCCGCAGGACCCGGACGCACGGGCCGGGTTGTACCGCAGCCTCATGGCCGGCCGGCGAATGCTCGTCCTGCTCGACAACGCCCGCGACGCCGAGCAGGTACGCGCCCTGCTGCCGGGCACCCCCACCTCGCTGATCGTGGTGACCAGCCGTGACCAGCTCACGCCGCTGGTGGCCGGGTCCGGCACACACCCTCTGGTCCTTGACCTGCTACGGCCGGCCGAGGCGCGGCAGTTGCTGGCCAACCGATTGGGGTCGCAGCGGGTCGAGACCGAGCCGGATGCGGTGGAGAAGATCATCGAGGTCTGTGCCCGGCTGCCGTTGGCGTTGGCGATCGCCGCCGCCCGGGCCCAGCAGAGCCGGTTCGCCCTGTCGGTCATCGCCGAGGAGCTGTGCGATGTCGACCAACGGCTGGACGCCCTGGACGCCGGGGACCCGACCAGCCAGGTCCGGACGGCGTTGTCCTGGTCCTACGCGGCGTTGACCCCGGGGGCCAGCCAGATATTCCGGCTGCTCGGCTTGCATCCCGGCCCGGACATCTCCCTCGCGGCGGTGGCCAGCCTCGCGGGGCGCTCACGGTTGGTGGTGCGCGCGCTGCTCGCCGAGCTTGTCCGGTCCAACCTGGCCGTCGAGCACGTGCCGAGACGGTACACGCTTCACGACCTGCTGCGGGTGTACGCCGCGGAGCTCGCTCACGCGGTCGACGGGGTCGATCAGCGCCGCATCGCCATGACCCGACTGCTCGACCACTACATTCACACGGCCGTCGCGGCCGATCGGATCCTCCGAGAGCAGCGGGACCCGCTCGCCCTGCCGCTGGCCCCACCGGAGCCGGGCGTGTGCCTGGTCGAGCTGTCCGACCGGGCCGCCGCTACCGACTTCCTGGCCGTGGAACACCGTAACCTCCTCGCCGGGGTCCGGTATGCCGCGGACGGCGGGTTCCACGCGCATGCCGTGCAGGGAGCGTGGGCGATGGACACGTTCCACCGCGGCAACGGTTACTGGCAGGAAGCGATGGACGCTGGCCACTGCGCGATCGCCGCCGCGGGCCGCCTGGGCGACGCCGTCGCACGGGCGCAGGCCCACCGTGGCCTCGCTCCGGCTTTCACGATGTCCGGCCGGCATGGGGAATCCGAGGCTCATCTTCGGCAGGCGCTTGACCTGTACATCGAGGCTGGCGACCGAGCGGAGCAGGCTCGCACACACGGCTACCTCGTATCTCTGTTTCTTCGGCAGGGAGATGCGCGGCAAGCTCTGGATCACGCTCAACAGCAGTTGGCCCTCACCGAAGGATCCGGGGACATCCGCGCGCTGGCCTACGCGACCAACGACGTCGGCTGGTGCCATGCACTGCTCGGTCAGCACGACGAGGCGATGGGGCACTGCCGGCGAGCGATCGAACTCATTCGAGGCGTCGGCGACACCTACGGCGAGGCTACCATCTGGGACAGCCTGGGCTACGTCTACCACCAGCGAGCCGAGTACGGGCAGGCGGTCACCAGCTACCAGCACGCGCTCGCCCTGCTACGGGACCGTAGCTCCCGCTCCTGCCTGAGTGAGACGCTCGAGCGCCTCGGCGACACCCACTACGCCGCCGGCGATGCGGACTCCGCTCGCGACGCGTGGCGAGAGGCGCTCGACCTTCTCGTCGATCTCGGCCGTCTCCAGACCGCCGATGCCGTACGGTCCAAACTGGATACGGCCGGGGTGTCCTCGTGATCCGGGTACGCATGAGCGTGGACGACCTGCAACGCACGCGGTTCGTCCACTCACCACTCATGGAGGCGGCCGAGAGTCTGTGGATCCTGTCGTCTGGTCAGGTCCAGTCGGTGCACCGCGGCTGGTACGACGACGTCGTGCACCGGCTGTCCGGAGTGGACCGGGAGCTGCTCGAGGCGGTCGTGCCGGGGTCGGTCAACCAGCATCTGTCGGTCCTGCGCCGGGCCGGGCTGGTGACCGCCTGGCGCTCGGGCCGGTTCGTGGTCTACGAGCGCACCGCCCTCGGCACCAGCGTCGTGGACTCCAGCCGCGGGCGCTGAGACGATCAGGGGGGACCGAACGCCGCCCGCCACTCGCCCGTCAGGTGCGTGGGGGAAAAGCTGATCGTCGCGGGCCCGCCGTCGTCGGATCGACAGCGTTGGACACCGCCGGAATAGTCCCACCACTCGGCTGTGCACACGGTCGTGCCGTTGCGGGCGACCTCGATCGAGCCCGGCGTCTGGGCGACCAGCGTGAGGTCGAGCGGCCCGGTCCAGTACAGGGACACCGGGTCGTTCTGGTGCGAAACGAGTTCCGTCCGGTCCAGGTCGTCGTCCCCCGTCGTCAGTGGGGCGAGCGTGTCCGGTCGCCGCGGCAACGGGTACTGCTCGAACGGGACACGGCGCATGAGGGCCGCCGCGAACGTACCCTCGCGCAGGTCGACCGGGTCGCCGTCGACGGTCGCGCCCAGCAGCTTCGCGGTCACCTGCACGGTTTCGCCGGCCGGAATGCCCAGCGCCGACCAGACGGCCCCGGACACCATGTAATAGGTGCCGCCCTCGGGACCGCAGGAGAACCCGCCGACCTCGCGCCGGCCCACCGACCACAGAACCATCGGCTCGGCGACCCCCGACACCACGCACCGTTGGGTGAACGCGAAGCCGAGGTCGGTGGCCTTCGCCGTCATGCCGATCTCGCCGTCGATCAGCGTCACCGTGTGGGTCTCGACCAGCAACGCGCCGACCGCGTACCGAGGGAATCCGTTGACCATGATGTCCGCCGCCGGGACCTCCGTGGCCGGGCCGCGGCCGGTCAGCCCGTACCCGGTGATGATCGCCACGATCACGATGAGCGTCGTCGCGCCTCCGGTCGCGATCCGGCGCTGCCGCATCGAGCGGACCCGGTTGCGAACGCCGGCCAGGCGGACGACGCCGAGCACGTCGTCACCGGGACGCGAGCGCGCGTGCAGCTCGTCGCGCAGGTCGATGAGGTTCATGGTGTTGCCCCCTCGTGGGCGGTCAAGGCGAGGTCGGACCTCGCAGCGAGGGCGGGGTCGACACGCAGCTTGGCCAACGCTCGGGCGGCCTGGCTCTTGACGGTGCCGACGCTGGTGCCCAGGATCTCCGCGGTGTCGGCCTCGCTGAGGTCCTCGAAGTAGCGCAGCACGACGACCGCCCGCTGGCGCCGGGGTAGGCGGCGCAGCGCCGCCCACAGCGACTGGCGGTCCTCGATCGGGGCGTACTCGTCGCGGCCGGCGCCCTCGGGCAGGTCGAGCGTGGGCTGCTCGCCGTTCCATCGGCGCCGCCACCACGATGCGTACGTGTTGACCATTACCTTGCGGACGTACGGTTCGGGGTCGGCCTGGATGCGCCTCCAGGCGAACCACGCCTTGGCCAGCGACGTCTGCAAGAGGTCCTCCGCGTTGGCCCAGTCGTGGGTGAGCAGGTACGCGGTGCGCAGCAGGCGCGTCGACCGCGCCGTCACGAACTCCGCGAACCGGTCCGGTTCGGCCACCGCGGGCCCACCTCTCGCCGTAGCCACTATCACCCGTGAATACGGCCCAGGCCCCCTCGAAGGTTGCCCTGCGGTGTGCACTGTGAGCGCTCCCAAGAAGATTTCACTTGGTGTATCAGGTCTTCACTTCGGATTCGGGCAAGAGTACTGTGAGCGCTCACAGCCTCTCCGAGAGCCCTGGAGGAGGAGACCGTGCCCATACCGAACGTCCGCCTGTCCCGCCGCTCCGCCCTCGCGCTTCCGATCCTGGCCGCGGCCGCCGGCCCGCTGGCCGCCTCGTCCCCTGCCTTCGCCGTCGGAGAGGGCCGTCCCGGCACCGGCGCGGGCCAGCGGGCCACCGCGCTGTCGATCCGCGGCGGCGACCTTTCGTTCACCCCGCAGCTCGAGGCCGCCGGCATCCGGTTCAGCGACCGCGGCGTCGTGCGGCCGATCGAGCGGATCCTGGCCCGGCGCGGGGCGACCATGGTCCGGCTGCGGGTCTGGACCGCGCCGCCGCCCGGCTACAGCGACGCCGACTCCGCCCTGGCCATGGCCCGCCGGGTCAAACGGGCCGGCATGAAGGTCCTGCTGAACCTGCACTACTCCGACTTCTGGGCCGACCCCGGACACCAGGACACCCCGGCCGCCTGGCAGGGCCAGGACCTCCAGACGCTGGCCGGCACCGTGTACGACTACACGCGCCGCCTCATCGCCCGGTTCGCCCGGCACGGTGCGCCGGTGGACATGGTGCAGATCGGCAATGAGGTGACCGCCGGCATGCTGTGGCCGGAGGGCCAGATCTACCGGGCCGATGGCGCGCACTTCCCCGAGTTCTGCACGCTGCTCAAGGCCGGCATCGCCGGCGCCCGGGCCGGTAACCCCGGCCACCACCGGCTCGACGTGATGGTGCACATCGACCGCGGCGGCGACAACGGCGGTACCCGCTGGTTCTTCGACCACATCGCCGAGCAGGGCGTCGAGTTCGACGTGATCGGCCTGTCGTACTACGCCATGTGGCACGGTCCGTTCGCCGCCCTGTCGGCCAACCTCGGCGACACCGTCGCGCGGTACGGCAAGCCGGTCGTCGTGGTGGAGACCGCGTACCCGTGGACCCTGGACAACGGCGACCAGCTGGCGAACTTCATCTACACCTCCGACCAGCTGCCCGACGCCGCCACCTATCCGGCCACGCCCACGGGTCAGGCCGCCTACTTCGAGGCGCTGCGCGACGTGCTGATCGCCGTCCCCGACGGCCGCGGTCTGGGCTTCATCGACTGGTCGCCGGAGTGGATCCCCGGCGTCGGCTGGGCCCCCGGCGAGGGCAACCCGAACGACAACCTGACGATGTTCGACTGGGACGGTGCGGCCCTGCCGTCGGTGGCCTCCTTCCGTCCACCGCGTACCCGCTGAAGGCACGGCGGTCGGCCGATCGTTGTCCCCGTCGCGGCCGGTACGTTCGGCCATTGGTTTTGGGACAATCGTCCGGCCCGGGCCGCAGATTCGCCAGTTTCCGCAGGTCAGGGTGACAGTCACGGGTCCGACCGCGCTGAACGAAAGGTAAGCGACCGGCCCGCCCGTCTGGGGGCGGTGCTACCGCGCTTCGTTCGGGTGGATGTCCCCGGTCACCCCTGACCCCCTTCCGGGCCCCCAACCAATACCCGCCAGATCGCACTTCCGGGGGCGGGTCGATGCCGCGCGCGCGTGCGACCGGCCGAGCGCGACCCTTCCTCCTCCATGAGGAGAGCAGAGGAGAACGCACATGGCTCAATCCCAACTGTCCCCGCGCCGCCGCGCCGTCCGGCGGGCCGGTGTGGTGGCCGTGGTCGTCGTCGCGGCGATGCTGCCGCAGGCGACGGCGTACGCGTCGCATCCGGAGGTCAGCCTGCCCGGCAGCAACTTCGAGATCGACACCAACGCCAACATCCGCGTCGACGACCCCACCCCGTCGCTGGACTGGGCGAACGTGACGGAGATCCGCAAGGCCGACACGCCCAGCGGCTCGTCGGACGAGTCGTTCGGCAACGGCAGCAAGGAGGACACCGCCGTTCCGAGCGTTGTCGACGGTGGCATCCCCCCCAACAAGAGCGACCTGAAGTTCTTCGGCGTGTACCAGGAGGGCGGCACGAGCGCCGGCTTCCTCAACCTGTACTGGTCGCGGGTGCAGGATCCGACCGGTACCACGAACATGGACTTCGAGTTCAACCAGAGCTCGACGCTCTCGGCCAACGGCGTCACGCCGGTGCGGACCGCGGGCGACCTGCTCATCATCTACGACCTGGCCCAGGGCGGCACCAACCCGGTCCTGTCGCTGCGCCGGTGGACCGGCTCGGCCTGGGGCCCGGTGATCAACCTCACCTCGTCCAACGCGGCGACCGGCTCGATCAACACCTCGGCCATCCCGGCGACCGAGAGTGACGGGCTGGGCGCGCACTCCGCGCGGACCTTCGGCGAGGCTCAGCTGGCGTTGTCGGCGATCTTCCCGAACCCCAACGTCTGTGTCGGCTTCGGCTCGGCGTACCTGAAGAGCCGCTCGTCGGACTCCTTCACGGCGGCGCTGAAGGACTTCGTGCCACCGCAGGCGGTCAACATCAGCAACTGCGGTTCGGTGAAGATCCACAAGGTTGACGACACCGGTGCCCCGCTGGCCGGCGCGGTCTTCACGCTCTACAAGGACAATGCCCCGGTCGGCGGTTCCCGCGGCGCCGAGGACACGGCCACGACGCAGACCTGTACCACGGCGGCCGACGGCTTCTGCACCATCAGCAATGTCGTCGCCGGACCGTACTGGGTCGTGGAGACGACCGTGCCGCCGGGCCACGACGGCGCGGCCGACCAGCACGTCACCGTCACCGCGGACGCCACGGTGACGCTGCCGAACTTCGTCAACCCGCGTCATCGCGGCGCGATCCTGGTCACCAAGACGCGCAAGCACGCCGCGTCCGGGTCGGGCGACCACCCGCACGCCGGTGTGAACTTCACGGTCAACGGCGTCACGAAGACCACCGATGCCGCCGGCCAGGCGTGCTTCGACAACCTCTCCTTCGGCTCCCACACGGTGCACGAGACCACGCCGGAGGGCTACGTCGGCGAGGGCGACAAGACGGTGGCGGTCGACAACAAGGCGTCGTGCACCGATGTCCCCTACGTCGGTGAGACCGTCGCGTTCTCCAACACTCCACTGTCGACGATCACCATCTCGTTCACCTCCCAGGTGCCGGGCGGGACCGCCGTCACGGAGATCAGCTGCACCGGCCAGACCGACTCCAACCCGGACCCGAACTCGGCGATCTTCGCCGACCTCGTGCCGGGCACCTACACCTGCACGGTCGTGGTCGACCCGTAGGTAGTGGTTTGAGGGTGCCGCCCGGCTCGGCGGGCGGCACCCTCGTCACAACCCCCGCCCGCGGAGATATACGCGTATCCAGTCGCGGGCGCGCCAGCATGCGAGATCGCGATTCTCAGGACCATCGTGGAGCCCAACTGCACGTTTGTCCTGAGGATCGCGATCATCCTTGCGCGCGGAAGGCCGAGCGCGGGGGCGGGTCAGGCGAGGGAGCGCGAACTGTCGCGGACGATCAGCTCGGGCGACAGGACGATGTGGCTCTGCGGCCGTACGCCCGTGGTGATCTGAGCCACCAGCACGTCGATGCTGCGCCGGCCCAGCTCGGCGAAATCCTGGCGAACCGTGGTCAAGGGCGGGATGTAGTACGCCGACTCGGGCGAGTCGTCGAAGCCGACGATGCTGACCCCGTCCGGCACCGGCCGGCCGGCCTCGTGAAACGCGCGCAGGGCGCCCAGCGCCATCTGGTCGTTGCCGCAGAAGATGGCTGACACAGCGGGATCGGCGGCGAGGATCTTGCCCTGTTCGTAGCCGGACGCCGCGCTCCAGTCGCCCGGGCGCACCGGGGGCACCGCGGCGCCCGCCGCGTAGAGGGTGTTGCGCCAGCCGTCGGTGCGCTCGCGCGCCTCGGGCCAGTCGACGGGGCCGGAGACATGGTGGACGGTCGCGTGGCCCAGGTCGAGCAGGTGCTGGGTGGCCCGGGCCGCGCCGGCCGTGTTGTCGATGCGTACCGTGTGGACCGATTCCTCGTCGGCCCCGCCGACGCTGACCGCCGGCAGCCCGACCGGTACCTGGACAAGGGCCTGGGCCACCGAGTTCTTCGGCGCGATCGCGACGATTCCCTCGACCGACTGCTCGCAGAGCCGGTCGAGCGCCTCCAGGACCGACTCGCGGTCGAGGGTGCGGTAGCTGGCGATGGTGACGAAGTAGCCCTCCGAGCGGGCCGCCTGCTCGATCCCGTACAGCATCGACGCCGGCCCGAACAATGTGGTCTCGAAGCCGACGAGGCCCAGCGTGTGTGAGCGGCGGGTGACCAGCGTGCGGGCGGCCAGGTTGCGCCGGTAGTTGAGCGCCCGCATCGCCTCGAGCACCCGCGAGCGCGTCTCCGGGCGTACGTTCGGATGGTCGTTGAGCACCCGCGACACGGTCTGATGGGAGACGCCGGCGAGGCGGGCGACGTCACGCATCACCGACCCGCGTCCCAGCGGGGCGACCCGCCCGTCGCTGGGCTTCGGTACCGGCTCGACGCGACCGGCTGGCCGCCGCACGGCGCGCGGTTCGGCCACTGGCCCGCCGGCCGTGTCGGCGTCGTCCATTCGGGTCCTTTCGGCGGGAAGTTGTTATGTGGGCGCCGCTCGCAGGCTCGCGTCGGCTTGTTATCGATAACAGCGAAGCATGCCTTGGCCGGGGTCGCCGGCTCATCCCTCGTACGGCTGTTTTCGATCTCGGTGGGACCAGTGATCTTGGAGCCTGAGCGCCCAAGATCGACGTCCATCGGTGCGGGGCGGGCGTCTGATTACGGTTGAGCGTCGCAGCGGCGACGCCTCTTGACGGATGTGCATGAGAACGTTAACACTCTCGACACAGAAGCCGCATCACCCCTGCGGTCGGCCACCGAAAGCGCCCGCGCGGCCAGCGCGGGGTGCACGACGCGGTGCGCCAATGTGAACGCTCACCTTGTACCCGGGCACGAAGAACGACACGACGCACGACGCCGCCGGCGACGCATTCCGCCATGGCGGGCTCCGGCCGTGCCACGCACGGCCGACGAGAGGGCGACGCCCGGCACGACAACACAAGAGGAAAGTGCGCTGACGAATGAGGAGGAACGCAGTGCTCAAGAGGTTCGCGGCCGCCGCGCTTGGCGGCCTGCTGCTGGCCGGCGGTCTGGCCGGCTGTGGCGGAGAGGAGCCGTCCGGCGGTCCCAGTGGCGGCGCCCCAGACAAGATCGTGATGGGCTTCTCGCAGGTCGGCGCCGAGAGCGGCTGGCGTACGGCCAACACGCAGTCCATCAAGGACGCCGCCGCGGAGGCGGGCGTCGAGCTGAAGTTCGAGGACGCCCAGCAGAAGCAGGAAAACCAGATCCGGGCCATCCGCGGCTTCATCTCGCAGGGCGTGGACATCATCGCCTTCTCGCCGGTGGTCGAGTCCGGTTGGGACGCCGTGCTCGGCGAGGCCAAGGCGGCCAACATCCCGGTCATCCTGACCGACCGCGCCGTCGACTCGGCCGACACCTCTCTCTACAAGGTCTTCATCGGTTCGGACTTCGTGAAGGAGGGCGAGAAGGCCGGCGAGTGGGTGAACACCGAGTTCGCGTCGGCGGCCGCGCCGGTCAACATCGTGGTGCTCGAGGGCACGACGGGCTCCGCCCCGGCCAACGACCGCAAGGAAGGCTTCAACAAGGTCGTCACGGACCCGAAGTTCAAGACGATCGCGTCCCAGACCGGTGAGTTCACCCGGGCCAAGGGCAAGGAGGTCATGGAGGCCTTCCTGCAGGCGCACAAGGACATCGACCTGCTCTACGCCCACAACGACGACATGGGCCTGGGCGCGATCGAGGCGATCGAGGCGGCCGGCAAGAAGCCGGGCACCGACATCAAGATCGTGACCGTGGACGCGGTGAAGGACGGCATGCAGGCCCTGGTCGACGGTAAGATCAACTTTATCGTCGAGTGCAGCCCGCTGCTCGGCCCGCAGCTGATGGATCTGGCCAAGAAGGTCCTCGCCGGTGAGACCGTGCCCCAGCGCGTGGTGACCATCGAGACCACGTTCAACCAGCAGCAGGCGAAGGACGCCCTGCCCAGCCGTAAGTACTGACCGTTGCGTTTCGGGGTCGTCCTGGCGCAGGCTGTCGCCAGGACGACCCCATCACCAACCGAAGGATTCCACACCGATGACCGAACCGATCCTCACCATGCGCGGCATCGGGAAGCAGTTCCCCGGCGTGACCGCGCTGAGCAATGTCGACTTCCGCCTCCTTCCCGGCGAGGTCCACGCGCTCATGGGCGAGAACGGTGCGGGCAAGTCCACTTTGCTCAAGGTGCTGACCGGCGTCTACAGCGTCGACGAGGGTGAGATCGAGCTGGACGGCCGACCGCTGCGCTTCGGCACCCCGCTGCAGGCCCAACAGGCCGGCATCAGCACCGTGTACCAGGAGGTCAACCTCTGCCCGAACCTCTCGGTCGCGGAGAACATCTTCGTCGGCCGGGAGCCGCGCTGGCTGCTCGGGATCAACTGGCGGGCCATGCGCCGGCGCGCCACCGAGCTGCTGGCCCGGTTGCAGATCGACATCGACGTGTCGGCCGACCTGGGCACGTATTCCCTGGCGATCCAGCAGATGGTGGCGATCGCCCGGGCGCTGGACGTCGAGGCCAAGGTGCTCGTGCTGGACGAGCCGACGTCCAGCCTGGACGCGACCGAGGTGGCCGAGCTGTTCCGGATCATGAGACAGGTCAAGCAGTCGGGCGTGGCGATCGCGTTCGTGACCCACTTCATCGACCAGGTCTACGAGATCTCCGACCGCATCACCGTGCTGCGCAACGGGCGCCTCGTGGGGGAGTACCTGACCCGGGAGCTGCCCCAGATGCAACTGGTCACCCGGATGATCGGCAAGGAGCTCGAGGTCCTGGACCGGTTGGAGGAGCACCAGGCCAAGCGGTCGCTGGCCGCCCTCGAGAGCAGCCGACCGGTGATCGAGGCCCGGGAGCTGGGCCGGCGCGGCGCCGTCGCGCCGTTCTCCATGACCATCCACGCCGGCGAGGTGGTGGGCCTGGCCGGCCTGCTCGGCTCCGGCCGGACCGAGGTCGCCCGCCTGATGTTCGGAGCCGACCGGGCCGACCACGGGCAGGTCCTGGTCGACGGCGAGCCGGCCGGCGTGCGCAACCCACGCGCCGCGATGGCGCGGGACATCGCGTTCTGCTCGGAGAACCGGCGCACCGAGGGCCTGGTGGGGGAGCTCACGGTACGGGAGAACGTCATCCTCGCCCTGCAGGCGGCCCGCGGCTGGACCCGGCCGATCCCCCGCCGGCGCCAGGATGAGCTGGTGGCCAAGTACATCTCGGCCCTGCAGATCACGCCGGCCAACCCGGACCTGGCCGTACGGGACCTGTCCGGCGGCAACCAGCAGAAGGTGATGCTGGCCCGCTGGCTCATCACCGAGCCCCGGGTGCTCATCCTCGACGAGCCGACCCGCGGCATCGACGTGGGCGCCAAGGCGGAGATCCAGCGTCTGGTCGTGCAGCTCTCCGACGGCGGCATGGCGGTGCTGTTCATCTCGGCCGAACTGGAGGAGGTGCTGCGGCTCAGCCACAAGATCGCTGTTCTGCGCGACCGGCGGATGGTCACCGAGCTCGCCAACGACGAAGATGTGGACGCCGACCGCATCATGGAGACCATCGCGAGTGGAGCCCAGTCGTGACCAGCCCCGATTCTCAGGTCGCCAGCTCGCCGACGCAGCGCCTGCGCGACCTGACACGACACCGGCTGTTCTGGCCCATCGTCGTGCTCATCGCCCTCTTGATCACGAGCGCCATCGTCTCCGAGGTGCGCAACTTCCAACCGTTCTTCAGCATCACCGTTCGCGAGGGCGGGCTCTACGGTCCACTGATCAACATCCTCCGGTACGGCTCGGTGCTGATGCTCGTGGCCGTCGGCATGACGCTGGTGATCGCGACCAGCGGGATCGACCTCTCGGTCGGCGCCGTGGTCGCGGTCAGCGGCGCGATGGCCTGCCTCTGGATCAGCCGGCTGGACAACGAGAACAGCCTCGGCGGCGTGCTGGTGGCGGTCGTGGTCGCGCTGGGACTGGCGGCGTTGCTCGGCGCCTGGAACGGCTTCCTCGTCGCCGGCATCGGCATCCAGCCCATCATCGCCACCCTGATCCTTCTGGTGGCCGGCCGGGGGCTGGCCCAGCTCATCACCAGCGGGCAGATCATCACCGTCAACAGTGGACCGTACGAGCGGATCGGCGGCGGGTTCCTGTTCACCTTCCCGGTCCCGGTGCTTCTCGCCGCCGCCGTCACCGCCTTCGCCATGCTGCTGACCCGCCGGACCGCGCTCGGCATGATGATCGAGGCCGTGGGCGGCAACGCCGAGGCCAGCCGCCTGGCCGGTATCGGCGCTCGCCGGATCAAACTGCTGGTCTATACGTTCTCGGGGTTCTGCGCGGGCGTGGCCGGCCTGATCTACGCCTCCAGCTTCAAGGGCGCCGACGGCAACAACGCCGGCCTGTTCATCGAGCTGGACGCGATCCTGGCCGTCGTGATCGGGGGCACCTCGCTGGCCGGTGGCCGGTTCTCCCTCAGCGGCACGGTGGTCGGCGTGCTGATGATCCAATCCCTGACGACCTCCATCTACGCCATGGGCGTGCCGCCGGAGACCAGCATGCTGTTCAAGGCCCTCGTGGTCACGGCCGTCTGCCTGATCCAGTCGCCCGCGTTCCGGGCCAAGGTCACGCTGGGGCGCCGCCGTCCCGGTGCGCCGCCACCGCCGACGCCGGCCCCGGCCGAGAAGGCCGAGGTGGCGGCGTGACACTCATCGACGCGACGGTCGCCCCGGACACCCCGAGCGGCCCGACGCCGCGCAACGGTGCCGACCTGTGGCGGCGGGTGCTGGGCTACCGGCCGCCGCAGCGCTACATCCCGGTCCTCGCCACGGCCGTCGTGCTCATCACGCTGTACATCTTCGGGCGGGCCAACTACGCGCGGTTCGGCCGCCCGCAGGTCGTGCTCAACATTCTCATCGACAACTCGTTCCTGTTCGTGGTCGCGGCCGGGATGACGTTCGTCATCCTCACCGGCGGCATCGACCTGTCGGTCGGCTCGGTGATCGCGCTGACCACCGTGCTGTCGGCGACCCTGATCCAGGCCGGTTGGCCGGCCTACGCCGTCTTGATGATCGTGCTGGCCATCGGGACGACGCTGGGCCTGGGCATGGGCAGCATCATCCACTACTTCAACATCCAGCCGTTCATCGTCACCCTGGCCGGACTGTTCCTGGCCCGAGGTTTGACGTATTCCATCAGCACGGAGGCGATCCCGATCCGCGATCCCTTCTGGACGTTCATGTCCTCGGAGCGGATCCGATTCGGCCCGCGGGCGTCCATCACGCTGTCCGTGGTCATCGCCGCGGTCGTCATTCTGATCGGCATCCTGGTTCTCGCCTATACCCGCCTGGGGCGCACCACGTACGCGATCGGCGGCAACGAGCAGTCGGCCATGCTCATGGGCCTCCCCGTGGCCCGCACGAAGGTCGCCGTATACGGGATCAGCGGTTTCTGCGCCGCGCTGGCCGGCGTGATGTTCACGTTCTACCTGCCGTCGGGCGACCCGCTGCACGCGGTCGGCCTGGAGCTCGACGCGATCGCCGCGGTCGTCATCGGCGGCACCCTGCTCACCGGTGGCTCGGGTTACCTGGTCGGCACGGTGCTGGGCGTGCTCACGCTGGGCCTGATCAAGACGATTCTGAACTTCCAGGGCAATCTCACCTCGTGGTGGTTGAGGATTGTCGTGGGTCTGCTGCTGTTCGCGTTTATTCTGCTGCAGCGGCTCGTCGTCGCCCGCCGCAGATAGATAGCACCGGAGTCGACATTCGGGGAGGTTGGGTGTGAACGTTCACGCGGACGACCAATACGCCATCGGGGTGGACTTCGGCACGCTGTCCGGCCGGGCCGTCGTGGTGCGGGTCTCCGACGGCGCCGAGCTGGGCTCGGCCGTGCATGAGTACTCCCACGGAGCGGTCGAGACGCGCCTGCCCGCGACCGGAGCGATGCTGCCGCCGCACTGGGCCCTGCAGGTACCCGATGACTGGCGGGCCGTGCTGCGGGAGGCGGTGCCGAAGGCGGTCGCGGCGGCCCAGGTGCCCGCGTCGAAGGTCATCGGCATCGCCACCGACTTCACCGCCTGTACGATCCTGCCGACGACAACGGAGGGTACGCCGCTGTGTGAGCTCGACGAGTTCGTCGGCCGCCCGCACGCGTACGCGAAACTGTGGAAGCACCACGCCGCGCAGCCGCACGCCGACCGGATCAACGCCACCGCCGAGGCGCGGGGCGAGCCGTGGCTGGCCCGCTACGGTGGGCGCATCTCATCGGAATGGCAGTTCGCCAAGGGGCTGCAGCTCCTGGAGGAGGACCCGGAGATCTACGCCCGGGCCGACCGGTTCATCGAGGCCGCGGACTGGATCATCTGGCAGCTGGCCGGCGTCGAGACGCGCAACGTCTGCACCGCCGGGTACAAGGGAATCTTCACGGCGGCTTCGAGCGAGGCTACGGACCCTGCCCACGACGGTGGTGGATCGCCGAGCGCGGAAGCGCCCACTGGCACCGACGGTGACTATCCTTCGCGGGAGTTCCTGGCTGCCCTCAACCCGGACTTCGCCGGCTTCGTCGACGACAAGCTGCGCCACCCGCTCGCGCCGCTGGGCGGTCGGGCCGGGAACCTGACCGCGCAGGCGGCCGGCTGGACCGGCCTGCCCGAGGGCATCGCGGTGGCGGTGGGCAATGTGGACGCCCACGTGACGTCACCGGCCGCCGGTGCGGTGAACCCCGGCCAACTCGTCATGATCATGGGTACGTCCACCTGCCACGTCATGGTCTCCGACCAGCTCTCCGAGGTGCCCGGCATGTGCGGCGTCGTGCGCGACGGGATCGTGCCGGGGCTGTGGGGGTACGAGGCCGGGCAGAGCGGCGTTGGCGACATCTTCGCCTGGTTCGTGGACAACTCGGTGCCCCGCTCGTACGCCGAGGAGGCCGAGCGGCTCGGAATGAGCCTGCACGACCACCTCGCCGACCTGGCCGCCGCCCAACCGGTGGGTGCCCACGGCCTGGTCGCGCTCGACTGGCACAACGGCAACCGGTCCGTGCTGGTCGACCATGACCTCTCCGGCGTGATGGTGGGGCAGACCATCGCCACCCGCGCCGAGGAGCAGTACCGCGCGCTCATCGAGGCCACCGCCTTCGGGACGCGGACCATCGTCGAGACGTTCGAGACGGCCGGCGTACCCGTAACGGAGCTCATCGTCGCCGGCGGGCTGTTGAAGAACGCCTTCCTGATGCAGGTGTACTCCGACGTGTTACGGCGGCCGCTGTCCGTCATCGGTTCCGACCAGGGGCCGGCGCTCGGATCGGCGATGCACGCGGCGGTGGCGGCGGGTGCGTACCCGGACATCCGCGCCGCCGCCGCGTCGATGGGCAAGGTCAACCGCGACGTGTACACGCCGGACGCCGAGCGGGCCGACGCCTACGACGCGCTCTACGCCGAGTACACGGCGCTGCACGACTACTTCGGCCGGGGCATCAACGACGTGCTGCACCGGCTGCGCCGCCTGCGTGCGAAGGCCCATTCATGAGCGACCGTAGCGAGCGAATCAGCTGGCCCAGCGTGTCCGCGAATGCGCCGACCGCCCGAACGGCGGTCGTGGCATGAGTGGTACGGACATCGATCGCGTCCGCCGCGAGGTGTGCGACCTGCACGCCCAGCTGCTGCGGTGGGGGCTGGTCGTGTGGACCAGCGGCAACGTCAGCGCCCGCGTGCCCGGCACCGACCTCATCGTGATCAAGCCCAGCGGCGTGTCCTATGAGGAACTCACACCGGAGTCGATGGTCGTGTGCACCGTGGACGGACAGGTGGTCGAGGGCGACCGCGCGCCCTCCAGCGACACCGGCGCCCACGCCTACGTGTACCGGATGATGCCCGAGGTCGGTGGCGTGGTGCACACCCACAGCCCGTACGCCACGGCCTGGGCGGCCCGGGGCGAGGCGATCCCGTGCGTCATCACCGCGATGGCCGACGAGTTCGGCGGCGAGATCCCGGTCGGTCCGTTCGCGCTCATCGGTGGCGACGACATCGGCAAGGGCATCGTGGCGACGCTGTCCGGCCACCGGTCGCCGGCCGTGCTCATGCGCAACCATGGCGTGTTCACGATAGGTCCCACCGCGAAGGCCGCGGTCAAGGCGGCCGCCATGTGCGAGGACGTCGCCCGCACCGTGCACCTGGCTCGGGCCGGAGGCGCTGACCTCGTGCCTCTCAAGGGTGAAGACATCGACGCGTTGTACGCGCGTTACCAGACCGCATACGGCCAGGAGGTTGTCCAGTGACCGATCGCAAGCCTCGAATCGGCGTCCTCGGCATCATGCAGGCGCTGTACGACCACATGATCCCCGGCATCACCGAACGGCAGGCCGGCTATGCGCAGGAGATCGCCGACCATCTCGCGGACGTGGCGGAGTGGCGCGTCGGGCCGCCGGTGAAGAGCCGGACCGACGCGGAGACCGTGATGCGCGACTTCGAGAACGCGGACCTGGACGGCGTGCTCGTGGTGATGCTCACGTACGGTCCGGCGATGCGGGTGGCCCGGCTGTTCAACGAGAACCGGCTGCCGGTGTGCCTGGCCAACATCCAGCCCGAGCCGAACGTCACCCCGGCCTGGGACATGGCCGACATGACCTACAACCAGGGCATTCACGGGGCGCAGGACACCGCGAACGCCATGGTGCGGGCCGGCCGCGCGTTCCATGTCCTCACCGACGACTGGAAGGCCGACTCGTTCCGCCGGGACGTGGACCGGTGGGCCCGCGCGGCCCGAGCCGTCACCGCCTGGCGGACGCTGAAGGTCGGCGTGTTCGGTTACGCCATGAACGACATGGGCGACATCCGGGTCGACGAGAACGCGCTGCTGCGCGCGCTCGGCCCCGAGATCAGCTTCGTCGCGCCGGGCGACCTGTGGCGCGGCATGGCCGCCGTGCCGGACTCAGCGGTCGCCGAGGTGATGGAGTGGGAGAACGGCCGGTTCGAGATCGATGAGAACCTGTCCAAAGAGGAGCGCGAGGACCACGCTCGCATGCAGGTCGCGATCGAGGCGATCCTGAAGGACCGCGGCTACCTCGCATACTGCACCCACTTCGACGCGATCGGCGAGGACGGCCGATTCTCCCGGCTGCCCCTGGCCGCCGCCTCCACGCTCATGTCCAAGGGGTACGGCTACGGCGCCGAGGGCGACGCCCTGGCCGCCACGATGGTCTACGCCGGCCACCAGCTCTCCGGCGACGGGCACTTCACCGAGATGTACGCGATGGACTTCCCCTCCGACTCCATCCTCATGAGCCACATGGGGGAGGGCAACTACGCGGTGGCCCGCTCGGACGAGCCGGTCCGTCTCATCAAGCGCGCGCTGGGCATCGGCCGCCTGGACGACCCGCCGACGTTCCTGTTCCGCATCCAGCCCGGGCCGGCCACCCTCGCCTCGCTGGTCTCCCTCGGGGGCGAGGCCTTCCGGATGGTGGTCGCCGAGGGCGAGGTGCTCGACAGCCAGGTGCTGCCGGCGCTGGAGATGCCCTACGGCCAGTTCGCCCCGGCCAGCGGCATGCGCCAGTGCATGAACAACTGGCTGCGCGCCGGCGGCACCCACCACATGGTGATGAACCTCGGCCACCAGGCGAGGGAATGGGAGGTCTTCTGCGAGCTGGCCGGCATCGAATTCCGCCCGGTCTGACCCACTCCGCCCCCTAACAGCGCCGTCCCGCCCTCCCCCAACAGCGTCGATCATGCCCTCCCCCCACAGCGTCGATCATGAACTAAAGGTCATGATCGGCGCTGTTTGGTGACGCTAACCTCATGATCGACGGAGGCCTTGGAGCCCACGCCGGGCCATCCAGCGGGCTTCGCGGCGCCGCCATGATCGCACGACTTCGCGGGTGACTGCTCAGGTAGGGGTGGTAGCCAGGGGCTGGCCGAGGATGGCACCAGCGTGCGAGATCGCGATCCTCAGGACGAACGTGCAGTTGGGCTCCACGATTGTCCTCAGGATCGCGATCATCCTTGCGTCAGCGACGGGTTCGGCGGTCGGGACGGCGATCCATGGTGGCTGTCACGAGCCCTTCTGGGCCCACCAACCGCCGACCGAACGCCCCAGATGTCTACTGTGGATCCCCGACCTCGTTGACATAGAGGTTTTCCGGACCGCACCGTTCGGATCCCGAACCGGACCGGGGTTCACATCGACGGTCGTTCGACGATAGTTGTGCCGACCGCGAACGGGAAGTTAACATCCCCGCAATCAGGGGAGCGAATATGTCGCTGTATGAGCCGGGACGTTGGCATCTCCTCGTGACGGGTCGGTCGGCGCGGCGGCCCCGGCCGAGGACGCGCTGGGTCCGCGCTCATCGTCCGCGAGATGCCGCGGTCGGCGGCGGTGTGAACGCTCACACCGACGGGGCCGGGACGGCCCGCCGGCGCCATAGTTCCGAGCCGCGGCGATCCGATCACGCCATCCGGCGGTGGCCGAAGTGAACGTTCACATCCGATGTCGAAGGGAGTCGTTCGGATGACACTCAGACGTGGGCTCACCGCGGGGGCGGTCGCGCTGTTCGCGATCGGAGCGTTCATGGTGGCGCCGCCGGCGCACGCCTCGCCCGGGGTGCTCTACACGAACTCGC